>Ga0136615_10000198_pt1 | contig 26647 bp, 28 predicted proteins | sample AntDrymUQ2882206_2_FD_106647 | JGI IMG/M metagenome (GOLD analysis project Ga0136615, IMG submission 106647) | Polar desert sand microbial communities from Dry Valleys, Antarctica - metaG UQ288 (22.06) | ecosystem: Environmental > Terrestrial > Soil > Desert | place: Antarctica: Dry Valley... | reverse complement strand
GTAGCGGCGCTCACGCGGCGCCAGGCCGAGCCGAACGTCGTCGCGACCGATCGTGACATGCACCCGCCAGCAGACCAACCGCCCGTCGCGGTACGCCCGTCCCCATGCGGAGCGCTGTTCGAACATCTCGGGCAGCCTGCCATGCAACTTTCGTGAATTCAAGTAGAGGCAACCAGAAGTGCCGTGTATTTTAGTATCGTGCGTGCATCCACGAAATCGTGAAACCCTGGACCACGAAGGAGCACTTGCCAATGGAGAGCGCGGAACCGCCAGCATCGACGCGGATGCTGCGAGTCGGGATCGACCGCGCGACGATGCGCGGCCGATGGCTCGGGACGCGCCTGGCCGAGCATCGGCGAGCGGCGGGTTGGAAGGGTGCCGAGGTCGCCAAGCGCGTCGGGCGCACGCCCGGCACGATCAGCAAGTGGGAGAGCGGCGACGTCATCCCTGGGCCAAGCGAGATCTTCTACATGCTCAACATCTACGGAGTCGACGACGACGAGCGCGAACGGCTCATGCGACACGCCGAGGAAACCCGACAGCCAGGACTCTCGGAGGTCGACGTCGCTGACGTCGTAGCCGACCATCTATGGCTTGAGAGCAGGGCGTGGAGGATCGAGACGTTCCGCAGCAACTCGGTGCACGGCCTGCTACAGACGCGCGACTATGCCCGCGAGGTACTCATGGCCGCCTATCCCAATCGGGCGCCGGAGAGCGTCGAGGGTCCCGTCGCCGCACGCGAGGCGCGCCAGCGCCGGCTGCACGGCGAGGATCCCTTGCAGCTCTCGGCGATCCTCGACGAGGCGGTGCTACTTCGCATGGTCGGCGGCCCGGATGTCATGCGCGCCCAGCTCGAACTGCTCGCAGAGCGGGCCGCGCTGCCCAACGTCGAGATCCGCGTTGTCCCGTTCGCCGCCGGCGCGCACGCCAGCCTGACCGGGAGCTTCGACCTTCTCCGCTTCCGCGACGAGAACGACATCGTGTTCGTCGAGACGCGCGGCGGCTGCATGTATCTCCCCAATGGCGAGTCCTATACTGCGGCGCTGCGTCACCTCGAGATCGTCGCGCTGCCGGCCGCGGAGTCGTTGGCCAAGATCGAAGCTATCGCCGGGGAGATCCCATGACCGCGCAGAACCGCCCACGCCCGACGGCGCCCGACCTCCGCGACGCTCCCTGGCGCAAAAGCCGCCACAGCGACACCGACCAAGGTTGCGTCGAAACAGCCTTCCTGCCCGATGGCAATGTCGCGGTCCGCGACAGCAAAGACCGCCGCGGCCCCGCCCTCGTCTACACGCCGAGAGAGTGGGATGCCTTCATCAAGGGCGCCAAGGACGGCGAGTTCGACCTGCCGTGAGCGCTGCTGAGCCTCGCGAAGCATTTTGGCCAGCGGGACTCGGCCGGGCTCGCTGACGGCGACACGGAGCCGCTGACCGCCATGTCGGCGCGCCGCGTAAAGGCGACCGAGCGCTTTGGGATGATGCTGCAGGAGTGATCGGCTGGACGCTTCGCGATCTTGCACACGCCGGACTCCGGGGACAGCTCGATGCCGTAGTGGGAGGTGCTGTGGCTTTGATCACCGTGGCCTCGTGGTACAAGGGCGACCCTTCTCCCTTCACGACGCTCAACCGAGGAGCGCCGTGGGTTGGCGTCGATATCTCAAACGCGTTGGCGAGTGCCGACGCGTGGCTGAACGCCGATCATCGACGCGGAGTCCTCATCTGGGCATGCGCTGTCGTCTTCTTCACCGCGCTAATCGCCGAGGCTTACCGGCTGGCGAGACATGGAGCTTGGCGGTCGGCGAGCTATCGGACTTGGTTCGAAACTGCTGGGCGTGACCCATACGTGAAGGAACAAGGATCCATGTATCGCGAGGTCCGGTTCCGGTCCGTCGTTTGGACCCTCGCGGGACTTCTTTCCCAGCTTCGCGCGGTCTCGTTGGGGCTCGTGCTTGGTTCCGTCGCCGCGATCGTCGTCGCGCGCGGGATTGCCGCGCACCGCCACTTTCCCCTGCGGGGAGATGAGTTGGAGAAACGGTCTGAGGTGCTCAAAAACTCGGTGATCACCAGCTTCACCGGGGCTCTAACAGTGCCGTTCCTGCTTCCAGCGACGTTGTTGCGGTTCATTGTCGTTGGGCCTCAATCGGACCCTGGGCCTCAATCGAATCCGTCAGACAACCGCGACCATCTCGTGGCAAAGGTCAGGGACCGCAGACGTCGTGCCGCGGCCAAGCACAGGAACCGCACACACGGAAGGCCCGACGCCAGCGACGACGCCTAACCTGGCCTTTCGACGGTGTGTGAGCCAGCACCCCTCCGCAGCTCCATCTTCGGGTTCGTGATCCTAAGTTGTCTTTCGTGTTCACGAAGGAGGAGTTCCTGCGCTCGATCTGGGCTTTCGCTGGCTCGGCTCGACCCGCACGCTGGACTCGCACGCCTGCCGCCTGCGTCACAAGCTCGCCACCCACGGCGATCGCTACATCGTCAACGTCTGGGGCGCCGGCCCGTGCCAACGCCGTTCTAGGATCCTCGGCGGCGAGTGAGAACAGGCCGCCTTCGTCCGTCACGCTCAGGAGGCTCGACGGTGAGAGAGCCGTCGCCGCACGTCGTACAGCGTGCGGACGCGTTGGTCTAGTAGATCGGCGAAGTAGTCGGCACCTTCGCGGGATCCGGCGAATCGGGGGACACTCCGCATCGCTGTCTTGCAGGCGTCGGGAACAGCGGGCATCGTGTCCAGCGCTGTGAGCGCTTCTAGCGCCCAGCCGCCGTACAGCACTCCGTAGTGACCAGTTCCGCCGCGGCGACATCGTGAGCGACAATCGGCCACGGTGTCGCTTTGCGTCTCGGCGTGTCGCTCTCGCACCCGGAGCGTTTCGGTGGCCTCGAGTGATTTGTATAGCTGTGATGCGCTGACCTTGACACGTACGCGGTAGTTGCCGGGCCTCTCCGGCCTGACCTTGAAGTAGAAGTTGGTCCAGACGTTCCCCCGCAGCTCCGATTCGTGGGTCCAAGCGTATGCTTTTCTTCCGCTCTCATCGGCAAGTTCCCCCACCGGGGGAAGCCAGGTGCCGCTCTCGTCAGAGCCGCCGTATGGATCGGACTTGGAGAGTCGCAGTCCGGGCGACGCGATCACCGTGATGAACGCGTTGACGTTCTCGCGGCCGATGGGTCTGAGCCCGAGGACGAGCAGAGCCCAGCCCCGTTCGCGTGCCGGAGGGTCCTAAAGCGTTCCGGTGGGCTTGGCAGGCACCATGTCGAGCCGCAGGCCGTCGCATCCCTCGAGGGTGAACGCCGACCGCGGCCTCTGGGCTCCGATGAGCGGGAGCCGATGCAACGCCGGCAGGCGATGGGCGTACGTGCCAACCAAGACGAGGCCGGTGAGCATGAACCAGACGATGGCCAAAATGCTCTGATGCTGATCCTGGGCGAAGACTGCCACGGCGAACATGACGCCCGCTGCTGTGAGTCCGGTCTGGCTACGCTGCATGCCGGCTTGAGCCTGCCAGCAGTTGCGGACGAACGGGCGCTGTAGCCGTCCATGACGGTAGAGCAGAGCCTTTGCACGCCAATACGACGCGGGAGCTTCATCCTCCGCTCCCTCTTCCGGCTTCAGGCTCGCATGCTCGATGACCCACAGCAACGCCTCTGATGCGGTGTTCGCGACGGCGTAGGCCGGAAGTTCGGCCCACACGGCAGCCCGCATGGCGTCCTCGGTTCTGGTGTACCGGCATCGACAAGCAGGGTCTCACGTCGCTCCGGGCGTGTGAACCTGCGCACACTTGCGTTGACCACGTCCGGAGCGTTTGCTTCATTGGCTGTCAGCCTGGGCACAGAGTTCCTCGGCCGTTCAGCATCCGCCGGGGGCATCTCGATCGCCGGTGCCGCGGCGTGGTGACAGCGATTGGCGTAGGAAGGGGAACTCGATGGAGACCGTGGTCGTGCAGGTGCCATCGCCGGATGGTGGTCCGCCGTCGCAGGTCGTGAACGTCGGACCGGGGCGGCCGCTGCGCTTCGGCCGGGGCGCCCCGGGTTGCGCGGTCGACATCGAGCTTCCGCATGACGGCGTGTCGCGACTGGCCGGCGAGATCAGCGCGATCGAGGACTACTGGCTGATCAGCAACTTCAGTTGCGACAAGACCTACGTGGTCGACAACCCGGAGGGTGGGGGCGAGTACGTCACGGTGGCGCCGCGCCGGCTCGCGGCGCCGGTGCCGTTCGAGTTCGCCCGCGTGTCGCTGCCGCTGACCGAGGGACCGGTCAGCTTCCTCGTGTTCGCGCCGCAGCACTGCTACGCCGAGCCGGGGCGTTCCAGCGGCCTCGACGGTGAGCGCACCGCCGCGGCCTTCCCGCTCGACGAGACCGCCAAGTACTTCCTGATCCTCGTGGCGCTGTGCGAGCCACGTCTGCGTGACAGCGCGACGGTGGCGCTGCCGACCGCCGGCGAGATCGTCGAGCGGCTGCGCTCGCACGAGCAGTGCGGCGAGCTGACGCGCAGCGCGGTCAACTACCACATCGACTACCTGGCGACCGAGAAGCTGCGCGTCAAGGAGCCGCGGCCGGGCGCTGACGAGCGGCTGGAGAGCAAGCGCGAGGAGCTCGTTGCGATCGCGCTGCGCTTCGGCCTCGTCCGCGACGAGCACCGGCGGCTGCTGCCTCCGCGGCCGCTGGGCGCAGGCCATTGACCGTCTCGGGCCTCGTCGCGGAGGTGCCGGTCGGCTACCGGGCCGGGGGCTGGGAGGTGACGAGGCACATCGCCTCGGGATCGTGGGCCTCCGTGTACGCGGCGCGGCGCGTGCAGGCTCCGCGCGCGGCGGAGGACCCTCCGGTCGGCCTCCGCGCGGCGCTGAAGTTCCTGCCCGGAGGGACGCTGTCGCCACCGCAGTATGCCGATCTGCAGGCGGTCGTCAGCGAGGAGGTGCGCTTCAACGAGCAGGTCGATCACCCGCGCCTCGTCCGCACCTACGAGACCTTCGTCGTCGATGATCCAGAGCATCCCGCGCTGCACGGCGCCGTGGTGCTCGCGATGGAGCTCGCCAGCCGCAGCCTGCAGGACGTGCTGGCCACCGTGACGCCGCCCGATCCGGCGCCCGACGCGGCGCGCGTGATCGCCGAGATCTGCGAGGCGCTCGTCCACGTCCACGCCCAGGGTTGGGTTCACGGCGATCTCAAGCCCGGCAACGTCCTGCTCATGCAGGACGGCTCCGTGCGCCTGGCCGACTTCGGGCTCGCGCGCGAGCTTGACGGCACCCACGCCTACGCCCCCCGGCTGGGCTCGTCTGACTACCTCCCGCCCGAGTGGTGGACCGAGCGGATCGGCGCGGAGGGGATCGCCACGCGCACGACCGCCGACATCTGGGCGCTTGGCGTCACCGCCCACCAGCTCCTGACGGGCGGCATGTTCCCCTTCCTGGGTGCGACCGCGCGTGCGCGCGGGGCGGCGGCACGCGCCTACGCCGAGGGGCACGAGCAGCTGCGGCTGGCCGACGGCCTCGCGCCGGCGTGGCGGTCGGTCATCGCCGACTGCCTGGCGCGCGACCACGACGCCCGGCGCGAGCACACGGCGGCGGCGCTGCTGCCGCGGATGAAGGCGCTGAGCGACGCCGGTGCCGGTGCCGCCGGCGGCGGCACCGGAGCGCCTGCACCGGCGTCGCCACGCGCACGCGTCTGGTGGCAGCGCGGCTGGAAGCGCCTTGCGGCGGGCGCGCTGGCGCTGGCCGCGGTCGGCGCGGTGGCGCTGGCGCTCACCGCCGGCGAGGCGGAGCGCGTGCCCCCGGCCGGGGCGCCGTTGCGCGTGTACAACGTCGAGGTCCCGTGCCAGTGGTCGATGCGGCTTTCGTGCCGGCTGGGGCTGGCCGGCGATCCCCGCGCGGACTACAGGCCCGACAACGTGACCGCACGGGTGCGCCACGGAGACCGGCTCGTGGCGGAGTGCTACATCACCGATGGCACCCCGGTGCGAGCGGAGAAGGGTCTGGCGAGCTCGCGCTGGTATCGCGTGCGCACGCCGTCCACGACGGCATGGCTGCCCGCGGTGCGGGCCTGGCCGGGCACGCCGCCGGCCGTCGGTCGCTGCGTGGACTGACGGTGGCCGTCAGCGTGCCGCCACCGGCTGCCCGGGCGACACCGGCTGGATCCGGTATCCCTCTGCCTGCAGGGAGAACAGCCGGGCGTAGATGCCGTCGCGCTGCATGAGCGCGTCGTGCGTCCCGTGCTCGGCGATCGTCCCGCCGTCGAGGACGTAGATCCGGTCGGCGGTGCGGACGTTCGCGAATCGGTGTGAGATGAACAGCACGGTGCGACCTGCGAAGAGCTCGCGGATTCGCCCGAACAGGTCGGCCTCGCCCTGCGCGTCGAGCGAGGCGGTGGGCTCGTCAAGGATCACGAAGGGGGCGTCGCGGTAGAACGCGCGGGCCAGCGCGACGCGCTGCCACTGGCCGAGCGACAGGTCAGATCCACCGCTGAACTCCTTGCTCAGGACGGTGTCGTAGCCGTGCTCGAGGCGGTGCAGCGCGCCGTCGATTCCCGCCTGGCCCGCCGCCGCTGCCACGCGCACCGGGTCCGTGTCAGCCCCCGGGCCGCCGAAGGCGATGTTGTCGCTCGCGCTGAGCCGGTAGCGGATGAAGTCCTGAAACAGCACGGCGCTCGCCGCGCGCAGCTCGGCCGGCTCGCTGACGTCCTGCCCGTCGCGCAGCAGCCGTCCGCGCTCTGGCTCGTACAGGCCGGCGAGGATCTTGGCGAGCGTCGTCTTGCCGGACCCGTTGGTGCCCACCAGCGCGACGATCTCGCCCGCCCGCAGGTCCATGTTCACGCTCTCGAGGACCGGGGTGGGGGAGCCGGGATAGGTGAACCCGACATCGCGCAGCTCCAGCGACGCAAAGCCGTCGGCGGCGCCGTCGGCGGGTGCCGGGGCGCGGACCGGCGCCGCGGCGAACGTGCGCAGATCCTCGACGTACAGGACGGCGTCGCCGAGCGCGTTGAGCAGATAGCTGATCGCCTGCAGCCGCATGCTGAGCAGCAGCAGCCCGGTCAGGATCGCCAGGGCGCTGGACAGCTCGAGCGAGCCGCGCGCGACGAGCAGCCAGATGATCGCGATCACCGCGAGGGTCACGCAGTCGCCGAGCAGCCGGGCAAGGATCTTGCTGCGCACGTGACGCTGCTGCACGCCGATCAGCGCTTCGATCTCCCGTGTGTAGCCGGCGTCCCAGCGCTGCTTCAGCGTGCCGGCGAGGCCGAACGCGCGGATCTCCTTCGCCTCGTCGCGCCCCGTCAGCACGCGCTCGAGGTACTCGCGCAGCCGGCGGTTCTCGGCCAGCGACCGGTGCAGCCCGAAGCGCGCGTCGCGCTCGCGCTTGGCCGCGCGGATCAGCGGCAGGGGGATCAGCACGCACAGCGGCAGCAGCCACCACGCCATGAAGATCACCGCGCCGCCGATCGCGAGCGTGGTCAGGGCCGCCTGGAGGATCACGATCAGCCCGGTGACGAGCACGACGGGCTGGGCACGGGACGCGAACGTCGCCCGCTGCAACCGGTCGTAGAACGCCGGATCCTCGAAGTCCAGCAGCTCGGCGTCGGTGGCCGCGCGCAGCACGAGCCCGACGATGTGCCGGTCGGTCTGGGTGGCGAGGACCCGCTGCCAGGACTGGGCGAGGTTGCGCAGGATGGCGTTGACCGAGGCGATCGCCACGGCGGCGAGCAGGATCGGCAGCAGCGTCCGGCCCGCCGAGTCGAGGTCGACGCCGTCGCGCACGCCGGCCTCCGTCAGGTGCTTGATCGCGAGCACGAGGCCGGCGAGTCCGGCCGCGGTGAGCACCTGGACCGACAGGATGCCGATCAGGTGCCGGCGGTCGGCGTGCCACACCAGCCGGGTGGCGAACGCCGTCGTCCGGATCAGGTCGCGGGTCGAGAGCCGGTCGTCGGTGGATGACTCGGGGCTAGTGCGCATCGGCCGCTCGCTCCAGCCAGTCGCGGTGGATCCGGGTCAGGTGCGCGTGCGTCTCGCGGTAGCGGAAGCTGTGCTCCTCGCGGGGCAGCAGCACGAGCCGGGCGGTTCCCGCCGTCGCCACGATCGCCCGGTACAGCTGCGCCGCCTCGTCGGGATGCGTGGCGGGGTTGGCGTCCTCGAGGCCGTGCACGATCAGCACGGGCCGCCGGATCCGGTCGGCGAAGCGCAGCGCGCTGAACGCGTCGTAGACCTCGGGGGCGTCCCAGTAGCGCCGCCGCTCGTGGTGAAAGCCGAACGGCGTGTGCGTGCGGTTGTAGCACCCGCTGTGCACGATCGCGCCCGCGAGGCCCGGCACGTGGGCCAGCGCGAACAGCGCGAGCGTGGCGCCGAAGCTGTGGCCACCGACGACGAGCGGCGCGTCGTCGAGCGGCGCGTCGTCGAGCGCCGCGGCGGCCGCTCGCACGGCGCCGACGATCTGGTCGTGCAGCGCGCCGAGCGTCGCGTCGGCGGGCCAGTGCAAGGGCAGGTCGAGGATGGCGGTCGGGGTGGCGGCGTCGGGCAGCGGCGCCGGGACGGGGGTCGCGCAGTCCAGCGGGCCGCGCGGCGCCCTGATCCACAGCAGGGTGGCGGCGGGCCGCGCGCTGGCGGGCGGCGGAGCGAAGACGGCGAGCCGCGCGGCATGTTCCAGCCCGGGCGAGGCGAGCGCACGGGTGTAGGAGGACAGCCGCGGCGCGCCGTGCGCGCCGTGCGCGCGGCGCCCCGCCGCGCGGGACGGCGGGGCGGGCCGGCCGGCGCCGCCCGCGACCGGCTCGAGCGCGGTGGGGCGGCTACCGAGATCCAGCCGTGCGTCGGACCAGACGAGGCCGTCGCGGCCGCCGCCGCCGCGCAGGTCCGTGGCATGGCGCACGAGCAGGTCTCGTCCGCGCGCGTCAGCCGACCGCAGGTCGCCGACGAGCAGCGGCCCGGTGAGCGTGTCGACCGTCGTCTCGCGCAGATCAAGGCGCGCGATCGCGGCGCCGGTGGCGCCCAGCAGCTCGTCCAGCCCGGGTTCGAAGCTCACGAACGCCGGGCCGTTGGCGTCGTAGATCAGCGGCTCCTCGATCGGCGCGGCAGCCGCGCCGCGCCCGGCGGCGGCGAGGAAGCCGAGCGTGTGCTCGTCGAGCCAGCACAGCGGTGCTCCGCCGCTGGACTGCAGGCCGGTGAGCGACGTGGCCGCGCGCACGTGCTCGAGGATCCGCACGCTGCGATCGGCGTAGTCGGCGACCCACGGACGGGCGCGTCCGCGCGCGACGGCGAGCCCGGCGACGCTGGGCGCGAACGGGCTCCACGCCAGCGCGCACCCGAGCAGTCCGGGCACGGGCAGCGGCCAGTCGTCACCGGCGTGCTCGATCACGAGGGACGTCGGCTGCGCGCGCTGCGCCGCCAGGCCATGCACCGACGTGTCGAGCCGCAGGTCGCGCCACCACCCGTCGGCGTGGCGGTGGTCGGCGAGGCCCAGCAGCGACGGCGACGTCACGCGCGCCCGCGCCGCGCCGCCAGGATCCTCGTCGAGCCGGACGGTCTCGCGTCGCGCGCGGGCGGTCGCGGTGTCAGCGCGCGTGAGCAAGGTCATCGAGTCCGATCACGAGCTGGTCGACGAGCGCCTTGACGTCGCCGATGCCAGAGACGGGGGCGCAGACCACCTGGCCGGCGCTGTCGAGCCCGATCGCACACGGGACGCCGAGGCCCTGCAGCGCGCGCGGGAGGCTCTCCTTCTCGCGCACCACGACGGTGCTCACGAGCGCCCGCCGCGTGCCCTCCATGCGCGTCAGCAACGACCCCAGCGAGCGGCATGCGGGGCAGTTCTCCGAGACGTACACGCGCACGCTGCGCACCGGCTCGGCGCAGTCGCGCGCACCGGTGCCCGCCGCGCTACGGCGGTCGAGCTGCCACAGCAGGCCGACGAGCGCGGCCGCGGTCGCGGCGACGCCGAGCCCGCGCAGGGGTAGCTCGACGGCGCCGCCGGCCGGCACCAGCGCGGCGCCGATCGCAGCGCCTGCCGCGTTGGCCGCGACGTGCGCCCGCCCGACCGCGGCCAACCGCGCCGCGCCGAAGCACGCGCAGCGGTGTCCGCGCAGCCGGTGCGCCGCCACCGCGAGCGCCCCGTAGACGCCGGCGGCAACCGCGCCGGCGAGCGGGCTGGGCAGCAGGACGATGGCCGCCGCGGCGGCGCACTCGCCGGCGCCGACGAGGCGCGGCCCGCGCGGGGCCTCCAGGGGACCGGCCTCGTACGGCCAGGACAGCTTCTCGGCGCGCACGAGCAGCTTCGCCGCGCCCGCGGTCAGCAGCGGCGCGGCGAGGATGCCCAGGGCGCCGTTGGCGATCAGCGTCGTCGTCGTCATCGTGCGATTCCTCCGTTCGCGGCCGAGACGAGCCACCCGCCGGCCACCAGGCGCGACGCCGTGTCCTCGAGTACCGCGCATCCGCCTCGCGATCCCGACGCTCGGCGCGCTGCGGCCATCTGGTCGTTGAGCTCGCTGCCGCGCGCGGGCGCGGTCAGCAGCGCGGCGAGCACCGCGGCGTCGGGCTCGGCGCATTCGAGCAGCGCGAGCGTGCGGCCGTTGATCAGCACGGCGCCGCCGAACGGCAGCCGGGTGATCGTGACGTCGTCGGCGCAGCGCAGCACGCCGCGCAGGTCAGGCTGTTCGCGGTCCATCATCGCCTCCTCAGCCAGCGGTCCACCCACGCCAGTCGCAGGACGATCAGGGCGCGGTCCGCGGTCGCCTGCCCGTCGCGCAGCAACCGCACGACGCAAGCGGGATCCAGCAGGCCGAGGTCGGCCAGCGCGCAGTCGCCGGCGAGCTGGGCGGCGATCGCGCGGCGTTCGCGGTGCACGTACGTGGCCGCGGCCAGCCGCAGCCGGAAGGCCGACGAAGCCTCGACGATCTGACCCACGCCCGCGCGGGCGAGCACGTCGCGCAGCGGAGCCTGGTTGACGAAGCGCCCGCCGCGCACGCGGCCGAGCGCCCGGGTCGGAAGCGCCGCGACCGCGGCCAGGACGCGCGGGTCCAGCGCGGGGATCACGGCGCCGGCGGCGTGGCTGGCCCCGGTCAGGCCGGCCTCGTGGCGCGCGGCCTCGGCGCGGCCGAAGACGGTCGGCAGGTCCTCGAGGTGCGTGCGCCACACGGCGCCAGTCGCCAGCCGCGCCGACTTGAGCGCCTCGCGGCCGGCCTCGGTCAGGCCGGGCAGGCCGCCTTCCTCGGACGGCGCCTGCGGTGCCGCGCCGACCTCCTGGGACTCGGCCTCGGAATCGGCCGGCTCGACGCCGATCACCCGGCGCCCGCGCATGCCCGCGCCCTTGGCGGCGAGCACGGTCCGCGCCACCTGCAGCGACGCGAGGACGCCCTCGCGGTGAAACGGCTCGCAGGCCAGCAGGCGGCGACCCCAGAGGGCGCCGCCGACCTCGGGCAGCGTCGTGGAGACGAGGTTCTCCAGCAGCGCGCCGGACACGAGCGGCATGCCGGCTGCCGCTCGCAGGCGCCCCGTCATGCCGCGTCGCAAGGCTGACTCGGGAAGCGGTGCAGGCAGCTCGCGGCCGGTGATCTGATCGGGATCGAGCAGCTCGGTCAGGTCGCAGCGGACCCGCTCGGTGCGCGTGTCCGGGATCTCGGGCAGTGGGCGTGAGGGGCCGCCGAGGTCGGCATGGAAGAGCACGGGGCGCCGGCCGGCGGCGCGGGCGCACACCGCCACGAAGGAGGAGGCGACGCCGCCGCTGTAGGCGACCGCGAGCTCGTCGGCGTCCTGCACGATCGCCCGGCCGAGCGTGTGGTGGAGGTTGCTCGTGCCCGGCGCGAGCTGCGGTGGCCGGCGCAGGACGCGGACGCCGTCGCGGTCCACCCGCAGCCGGTTGCCGAGCGTGAGCTCCTGGACGCCGGGGAGGGGGGTGGCGCCCGGTGCGTCGGGCAGCCCGTGGATCATGGCGAGCAGGACACCCGGGTCAGGCGGCGGCAGGGGGCCGCTGGGCGCGAGATCGCGCAGGTCGTCGCTCAGCTGGACCCGGCCTCGGCCGAGTCGGTAGTACAGCGCGGGAGCGCCGGGCGTCAGCCGGGTGAGCTCGAACGCGGTGGGGGAGGCCGTCACGGCCAGCTCGGCCGGGTCCTGCCCGTGGACGGAGCCGCGGTAGCGGAGCTCGCCGTCACGGATGTCGATGTCGCAGCGCATGTGGGCTACTCCGAGCGGTGGATGGGGACGTACTCGTCGCGCACCGGCAGCGACGTGCTGACCACCGCGTCGCCGCACTGCACCCACGCGTGGAAGCCGCCCGGAGCGATGGCGGGGGCGAGCTCGCGGCCGAGGTGAAACGACGCCGCGAAGCCGAGGTGGCGCAGGCCGGCCGTCAGGTACAGCGCGTCCTCGACCGGATCGAGGAATCCGAGCAGCCGCCGCTGGACGACGCGCAGGCGGACGACCGCGCGGCACGCCGCCAGGACGTCGGTGCTCGCAGAGTCGGCCGTGGGCCATGGCGGCAGCTGGTAGCCGCCGTCGGGGTCGCGCGCCGCGACGAGCAGGTCACGCGCCTTGCGGCCGGCGGAGATTGCGGAGAGGGTCTTGAGCATGGTGGATCGCACGCGAAATCCGAGCCGGCGCCGCGAGCCTCGCTGGCCCGCGGCACCGGCGGATCGGATTCATCCGCGGTGGCTCACGCGTACTTGCAGTGGAACCACTCGCAGATCATTCCGGGGCAGCACTCGCTGTCCCACCAGCAGTCGTCGCCGGCGACCTGACAGGTCTCCTCGACGATCGTGGGCTCTGCGTACATCTGCTGGCGCAGACCGTCGCTGAGCCGTGCGGAGATCGTGGACGTGGACATGATGCCTCCATTTCCTCTCTCTCGAGAATCGGATGCCGGTGCAGGCACCCGGTGTCATGAATGCCCTGTAGGAATGGCCGTGGCCATCGCGCACCCGTCGTGTGAGCGCGCAGCATCCAAGGTGGTGAAATCCCTGGCGTACTAGTACGGCTGCCAGTACCAGCCGAGGCCCGGGACGTAGCTGCACTCGTAGAGGTGGCCGTCGCCGCCGAGCTTGACCTCGTCTCTCTCCGATTCGAGGCAGAACCCGTCCGAGGGGTTGGTCATCGTGGCCAGAGGAGCAACGGCGGACTGAGCCGCCACGGGTTCGGCGGCTGCGACAGCCGGCCCGGCGGTGACTGCGCCGGCCAGCACGAGTCCGCTGAGCGTGGTCGCGACGCGACGGGAGATCTTCATGGTGTGGTTCCTTTCGAGTGACGGAAACGCTGTGCAAGCAGTGTCCGGTGACCGCGCTCATCTGTGAACCTGAGAGCTCTCAGGGCTCATCGGAGGTTCAGCGGGCGCCGATCGGGTAGGGGCGGCCGCGGGCCGCCCACCCGTACTGTGCTGCACGCCCGCCGCGCGATCGGCTCAGGCCGAACAGGCGAGGCAGCGCGGCGACGTTCCCGTGGCCGTCAGCCGGCCAGGCCCTTGCGGGCGAGCTCCTCGCGCGCGGCGGCGCTCTTTTGGAGCCCCTCCGGCGCCAGCGCGGCGAGGATCGCCGGCGCCTTCGTGAACTGCACGTCGCGGTAGTCCACGATCTCGATCGCGTTGCCCCACGGGTCCCGGAAGCGCAGCCCGCCGCTGGCGGGAACGTCGACGCCGGCCTCGGCGAGCGCCGCACGCACGGACTCCTTGTCGTCGACCACGAGGCCGAAATGCCGCCCTGCGTCGGGCCCCTGCCGGCGACCGGAGCTCAGCGCCAGAAACTGGTCGCCGAGGTCGATCCACGCCATCGTCGGCCGCCTGCCGCGCAGCTCGAACGCCAGGAAGCGTCCGTACCAGGCCAGCGCCTCGTCGACGTTGTCGACCTCCAGCGCGACATGGTTGATGCCGAGCGCACGTGCCATTGGCATGAGCGTAACGTCAGGAGGACCCGAGCCTGATCTTCACCGTCCGTCCCGCGCTTGACATGTAGTTGCCGTCAACGATGACGACGTACACGCGGTACTGGCCGCCGCGGCGGATCCTCACCCGCTTGGAATAGCGCGACAGGCCACCGCGCGCGCCGTGCGTTATGCCGCCGGCGATCGTGCGCCAGCCTGTGCCCCGCAGCGTCTGGACTGCGAACTGCGCTCCGGCCCGCGCGGGGCGGACGGCGCCGAAGAAGCGAACGATGCCACCCCTGCGCACACGCCGCCGGCTCGTGTTCGTGCCCACGCGGATCGCGACCCGGACCGTGACGATCGGGCTCACGAGCTGTGTCTGGGCGGGGACGACGACGCGATACTGCGTGTTGAGCGGGACCGACGCCAGCGGGAAGGCGAACTGGCCGGCGGCGTTCGTGAGCTGCGCGTTCGCTGTCGAGTGGAAGCCCTGCGTGTAGGGGAACGGGTTTGACTGCAGCAGGATCTGACGGTTGGCGCTGCCCGTGCCGGAGAGCGTTCCGGCGATCACCGTCGGCCGGCCGAGGGCGACCGGGTTCGGGGTCGCCGCCAGCGCGAGGCCGAGCGGCTGCGGCCGCGTGCGCAGCAGCCGGTCGGCGCCCCTGACGGTGCCGTTGCGGTTGTGCGCCACCAGGCGGAAGTGGTAGGTCGTCGCCGGCGCGAGCCCGCTCAGATCGGCGGTGACGTTGAGCGGCGTGTTGCCGGCGCCGGCAACCCGCGCAGGCGTCGCCGCGCTGTAGAGCGTCGACGTGCCGTACTGAAACGTGTAGGTCGTCTGCGCGCCGTTCGGCGTGAGGTTTCCGAGCAGCATCGCCGATTGCGGCGTCACCTTCAGGACGCCGCCGGTGCTGACGCTCGGCACGCGGCTCTGTGCCGGGGCGAGTGCCGGTACCGTCAGCGCGAGGATCAGCGAACCCATGATCGCGCTCATCAACCATCCCGCCTTGCGGTCCATGCGCCTCCCCTGATTGACGTGCCGCATGACGCCCCGTGCGTCATCTGCCTGCGCGGATCCTACTTCGTGCAGGGCCATTCACAGCAATGTCTGTGAGCATCAACGAATGACCTTCAGTGTGAAGCCGGGGCGCAGGACGGCATCGAGATCAAGCTGACGTAGGTCGGCGCGCGCGGTTCAGGCGGCGGCCATGGCGACCGCCGCCCGCAGCGCGGGTGCCGGCTCGACGCCGGCCGGCAGCACCCCGACCGGCCTCCCGTCGGGCCTGACGAGCAGCGCCGAGCGTCCGGCGGCGCCAACCGCGCGGGCCACGACGGGGTCCACGATCCGGACGTCGACCGGCACCCTGGTCGCCAGGCAAGCCGCCGCCGCATCCCAGGCCGGTCCGTCGTGGCCGGCGAATAGGGTCAGCCCGGTCCCCAGCAGGTCGAGCGTCGAGGCCTCGCCCGACCAGGCATGGTGGATCCGGCCGCCGAGGTCCGCGTGCACCGCCTGCTCGGCGCCACGGGTCGAGCCGTTGGGGTCGGCCGACCGCGCGGCGGTCTGCTCGACGACGGGACGGCGCTCGGCCTCGTAGGTGTCCAGCAGCGCCGGCCTCGCCCACTCCCGCAGTACCCAGGCGAGCTTCCAGCCCAGGTCGAAGCCGTCGTGCAGCGCGAGGTTCAGGCCGGTCCCGCCCCGCGGCGTCACCTGGTGCGCGGCGTCACCGGCCAGGAACACCGAGCCGCAGCGGAAGCGCTCGGCGAGCTGCACCCCCGAGGAGAAGGTGCCGGACCGCTCGATCCGCACCGGCAGGCCGGGCACGCCCGCGCTGAGGCGGATGAGCTCTGCGATCCGGCGCTCGCCGAATGTCTCCACACCCTCGGTGCGCAGCCCCGCCAGCCAGCGGTCCGAGGGGCCGGCGGGGAAGAAGGCGCTCGGCGACTCGCCGTGCGTCACGAAGTACAAGAGGTGGCGATGCGGGCCGACGACGTCCCAGAGCGGGGCGCGAAACAGCGTCGTGAAGCCCGCCAGCACGTCGTCGGTGCCGTGCAGCGGGACGCCGAGCTCGCGCCGCACCGCGCTGCGCGCGCCGTCGGCCGCCACGACGTAACGTGCTCGCACCGTGCGCACCGTTCCCGTGTGCACGTCGCGCAGCGCGGCGCGCGCGCCGGCCGATGCTGACCAGATGGCGGTCAGCTCCGTGCCGAGTGCGACGTGCGCGCTGGCCTGATCGCGCAGATGCGCCAGCAGCAGCGGCTCCACGTCGTCCTGCGCCACGCAGGCGGGCTCGACGGGGCTCAGCACGCGGCTCTGCTCGCGGCTGGGATAGCCGACCGCGACGGCCGAGCCGGCGGCGGCGGCGGCGAGGGTCTCGGCCTCCAGCATCCGCATGTCCACGTCGACGCTGCGCTCGCGCACCTCGGCCTCCAGGCCCCACGCCCGCATCAGCTCCATCGAGCGGAGGCTGAGCACGGTGGCGCGGGGATGGGAGGAGAGGATCGTCCGGCGCTCGACGAGCAGGACGGGGATCTCGTGGCGCGCCAGCTCGACCGCGGCGGCCAGGCCGGCCGGCCCGGCGCCGATCACCAGCACGGGGATGTCTTCGAGGTTGTCGTCTGCGAACACCATGGACGCCATCGTGGACGCGCCGGTCTCCGCAGACATGAGCAACGCCTACTCATTCGCCGACGCCCACGAGCGGCGGGGCTGCTCAGCGCGGGGCACTTGGCCGGGGCGGCGAGATCGATCAGACTGCGCGCATGCGCTGGCCGCTCGTAGGGCGCGACGCTGAGCTGCAGTCCGTCGTGAAGGCGCTGTCGGAGGGCGCGACGGGTGGGGTCGTCATCGCGGGCCCGGCGGGGGTCGGCAAGACACGGCTGGCGGTCGAGGTCTCGCAGGCCGCGACCGCCCGGGGCTGTGCGGTGGCGTGGGTGCGAGCAACGCGCTCCGCGGCGTCCATCCCGCTGGGGGCGTTCGCGCCGCTGCTGCCGGCCACCGACCTGCGCCTCCCGGAAGGCGTGGAGCTGCTGGCCCACGCGCGTCATGTGCTGGCCGATCGCGCCGCCGGGCGCCGGCTGGTGCTGTGCGTCGACGACGGACACCTGCTCGACGACGCCTCGGCGGCGCTCGTGCACCAGCTCGTCGCCACCGGCGAGGCCTTCGCGACGGTGACCCTGCGACGAGATCAGCCTGTGCCGGATGCCCTGCGAGCGTTGTGGAAGGACGAGCTGTGCGCGCTCCTGGAGCTGGGAACGCTGCCGCGCGGCGCGGTCGACGGCCTGCTCACCGCCGGGCTGGGCGGCCCGGTCGACGGTGGCAGCGTTGCCATGCTGTGGGAGCTGACGCGCGGCAACGCCCTCTTCCTGCGTGAGCTGGTGCGCCACGGCGTCGACCGGGGCCTGCTGGGCGACGACGGCGGCGTGTGGCGCTGGCGCGGCAAGGTCGAAGCGGGGACGCGCCTGGCGGAGCTCGTCGACCTGCGCATCGACGGCATCGGCCCGAGCGCACGCGGCCTGCTGGAGCTCGTCGCGGCGGGTGGCCCGCTGGAGCTGGGGCTGCTTCCGCACGAGGCACTGGAGGCGCTGGAGGCGCTGGAGCGCAGCGAGCTGGTGGAGCGGCGCACGGACGGGCAGCGCCGGTTCGTCGACGTCGCCCACCCCCTTCACGGCGAGGCGGTGCGCGCACGGCTGACGCCCACGCGCCGGGCGGCCATCCACGTGCAGCTGGCCGACGCCGTCCAGACGCGGGGCGCACGCCGTGGCGGCGACCTGCTGCGGATCGCGACGTGGCGGCTGGAGTCGGGTGCGACCGACGATGGCGAGCTGTTTGCCCGCGCGGCCGTTCGCGCCCTGGTCGCGCCGGACACGGTGCTGGCCGAGCGACTCGCGCGAGCCGCGGTGCAGGCGGGGGCGGGCTTCGACGCAGAGCTGGCGCTCGGACGAACGCTCGCCGCCGCGGGGCGCGGCGACGAGGCCGACCGGCTGCTCGCCGACCTGGCGGCGCGCGCCCGGGAGGACCGCCAGCGAACGGCCGTCGCCATGGCCAGGGCGCGCAACCTCTGGTCCCTCGGCCGCACCGACGACGCCGTCAACGTGCTGCAGGACGCCGAGCATCTCGTGCACGACGACGGCCTGCGCAAGGAGCTGACGGCGCAGCGAATGCGGCTGACGGCTGGCCACGAGCGGCCGCGGGAGGCGCTGGCCGCTCTGCGACCGCTGCTGCACGACAGCGGTGTCCACGAACGGGTGCGGCTGAACGCCGCGCTGGGCGCGGTCGAGGCGTTGTTTCAGTCCGGGCGCACCGACGAGGCCGTCGCGCTGGCCGAGTCCTGGCTGCCGGTCGCTGGCCGGCTGCGAAACGAGATGCCGTTCGCCGAGCCCGTGCTGCTCGGCATGCGGGCGCTGGCGCTGCGGCTCGCCGGCCGCCTGATCGAGGCCACGACCTTCTCGGAGCGCGCCTACGAGGTGCTGCTGACCCGGAGGGCGGCGGCGGGCCGAGCCGTCGAGGCGAACATGCTGGGCCTGATCTGGCTCGCGCGAGGCAGGGTCCGGACGGCGCTGCGCTTCTGCCGCGAGAGCGCCGCGCTGCTGCGTGACGGTGACGGCCCCGGGATGCTGGCCTTTGCCCTCGCGGGCATCGGCCAGGTCGCGGCGCAGGCCGGCGAGCCGGCCACCGTCCGCGCGGCGATCGCGGAGATGGAGCGCACGCCGCTGGGACACCAGGGCTTCGCGGTCGAGCTGGACCTGGCGCGAGCATGGAGCGCCGCCGCGGGAGGCGAGCTTTCGCGTGCTCGGCTACTCGCGCGCGACGCGGCCGCGCTCGCACGTGCGCGCGGCCAGGATGCGTACGCGGTCCGCGCGCTGCACGACCTCTGCCGGCTCGGCGACCCGGTGACCGCCGCGCCACAGCTCGCGCGCCTCGTCGACAGGGTCGACGGGCCGTTCGCCGGCAACGCGGCGGCGCACGCCGCCGCGCTCGTCAGCGGCGACGGAGCCGCGCTGCTGGCGGTCGCCGAGCGCTTCGCGCAGAGCGGAGCGCGGCTGCTGGCCGTCGAGGCCGCGGACGCCGCCGCCGCCGCGTACCGAGACGCCGGCCGCCAGGCGAGTGCCAGCGCCGCCGCCGCGCGCGCCGGCGTCTGGCTGACGGACTGCGAGGGGGCACGCCCGCCGACGATGCTCGCCACACCGGACGCCATCGACCTGACCCCACGGGAGCGCGAGATCGCCCTCCTCGCCGCCGGCGGGTGCAGCAGCCGCGAGATCGCCGACCGGCTCGTGGTCTCCGTGCGCACGGTCGACAACCACCTGCGCAACGCGTATCGCAAGCTCGGCATCACGCGCCGCCAGGACCTTCCGCGCGTCCTCACCGGGACGCCTGAGTAGCCGCGCCGCTCGCAAGTTGAGCAGCGCCTGCTCATGGCACGGGAACGCTCGCCCCCGACGATGCCGGCATGACCAGGCACAGCATCGATACGACGACCGGCGAGCGGATCTTCAACCCGGCCCAGCACGACGCCACGACCTTCGCGCCGCGCCACCCCCTGTACCTCGGGCTGCTGTTCGCCTTGTGCGGAGGGCGGCCGCCGGGCGCTTACGCCGCGCTCGCGCCCGGCTTGCGGCTACTCGCCCGGGCCGCCCGCCAAGCCGCTGGCCAGCTAGCGGCCGGCCGGCAGCGCTTGCTTGAACAGCCACGCGGCGACGAATGCGCGCGCTCCAGAACAGCACCGCGTTGAGCATGCGCCAGCCGAACTGTCCGGTCGTTCGGCGAGCGCGCCGGACACCGGCTTGAGCACGTCGAGGACCAGCTCGCCGAGTACTTCGCCGGTGAGCGCACGAGCTTCGACCTGGCGACCTCCGCCACGGGCGACGCGTTCCAGCGGCACGTCTGGGACCTCATCGACCGGATCCCCTACGGGCAGACGACGACCTACGGCCAGCTCGCCAGCGCGCTCGGTAACCCCACGCTGGCGCGCAGGGTGGGCAACGCCGTCGGCCGCAACCCGCTCTCGGTGATCGTCCCGTGCCACCGCGTCGTCGGCAGGGGCGGCAAGCTCACCGGCTACGCCGGCGGGCTGCAGCGCAAGCGTTTCCTCCTGGACCTCGAAGCGCGGCACGTGCCACCGGCCGCGGCTGCCTGCCGCGTCCGGGCCCGCTCAGCTTGGATACGATCGCCCGACACAAGGCGACGGTAAGGAGCGCAGGCATGGCAAAAACGGGGCGTGCAGCGCGTGCCCGGCGTTCGCAGGGCAGTCCGTCGGCGTCTCGCCCGACGCAGGTCAAGACACCCAGCGCAGGCAAGGCACCGGCGTCCGCGATCCAGCGGCTGTGGCCGACGCCGATCGGGCTGCACCGCTACCCGGCGGCCGCCAAGCTCCATCCCGTGCTGGTCGACGTGTTCGCGGAGCTGCGGGCGGCGCAGCAGCGTCAGCGGGGCGACAAGCCGGGGCCGTTCTTCGCCAGCGACGACGATCTGACGGAGCGCGTGCAGGTCGAGGAATTCCGGGACTTCGTCCGGTTCCTCGTCTCCAGCCTCGGCGAGACCGTCAAGAAGGCCAACGGGGAAGCCTGGGCGGGGCGGTCGCTCGACCTGAGGGTCGGCTTTCAGGGGATGTGGTTTCAGTGCAGCCGCGACGGAGCGTTCCACGACATCCACACGCACGGCAACTGCTCGTGGTCGGCCGCGTACATCGTGCAGATCGACGAACCGGAGCAGCGCGTGGCGCATCCGGTCTATGGCGCCGCCAACGGCGTGACCCGGCTCTACGGCCCGCATTTCACGTCGATGGCCGGCGCCTTCTCCGACGTCGGCAACGCGTACCTGCAGCCGCCGCACCTGGACATCGAGCCGCTGCCCGGGCGACTGCTGCTGTTTCCGTCCTGGCTCGCGCACAAGGCGATGCCGTATGACGGCGAGAAGGAGCGGATCATCATCTCGTTCAACGCCAGCATCCACGCGTCGGAGGGCGATCAGATGCACGGCTACAGCGCGCATTAGCCATCTGAGCTGCGCCTGCCCGCGGCGGACCTTGCACAGCTCGACCAGGCGTTTGCGCCGCGCGGTCCTCAGCCTCCCGCGATGCTCTGACGGGTCGCCGCCGTGTGCCGCACGGCCTCGAGGTCGTCGCGCAGGCGGCTCATCCGGCGGCCGCCGAGTGCCTCGATCAGCTGCTGCTCGGTCTCTTCCACGAACTTGCGGACGATCGCGAAGACGTCGAGCCCGCGATCGGTCGCCTGCACGAGCTTGGCGCGACGGTCCTTCGGGTCGGGGACGCGGTGGAGGTAGCCGTGCGCCTCGAGATGGCGGACGAGCTCGGCCATCGACTGCTTGGTCATCCGCGCCCGCTCGGCAAGAACGCTGACGGTCGTGCCGGCGTCGTCGAGGTACTGGAAGACCGCTCCGTGGGCCGGGCGGACGGCGCTGTGACAGGGTTGCGGCGTGCGCGTGGTCGTTCTCGCGGCGTGACTGTTCAGGTTGGGTTTCGCCCCGATTTCATCGCGCCGCGAGTGCCGCAGCAGGCAGTCTGGCTGATCTGACGGGCCGCGGTAGTCGCGGTCGGATGTGCAGGGTTATGTCGTTTTGCAGGGAATCTTGCATGCGTGCGGCGTGATGGTGGTAGCGGGGGCGGGTGTGCGAGTCGCGCGGCGGCATCGTCGATCGCCTCGCGCTGATGGGGAAGCGGCTGCCTCGCACTCGTCTTCGCCGCGATCGGCCGGCCGATCAGCCGCTGCTGCGAGTCCACAGCCAGCTCGTCACTCATTTCACGCCTCGAGGATGCGATACACCGTCTGGCGGCCGACCCCGGCCATCAGCGTGATCTGCGTGCGCGGCCTGTGCTGCGCCGCATCAGCGGCACGCAGCCAATCAGCGAGGTTCAGCCGCGCGTCCTTGAGCAGGCGATCGAGGACAGCCACCGCGGTCCCGGCGTCCAGCAGTCCGACATCGATGCTCTCGGGATGCAGCGCCCCCGTCGGCAAGCCGACGGGGGACGCGGGCGGATCTACGACCTCGGTGTCTCGCGATGCGACGGCGAGCTCGCGGGCATTGAGCGCCGCGGTGATCTCCTGCGGGGTGAGCATCAGCGCAGCTCCTTACCGCGGAGGTCCCACCACACCGCGCGTGCGAGGAGCTCGTCGACGGAGTCCTCACCCGCATCGGTGTCCGGCTCCAGGCCCTCGATCTCGAAGCGCTTGAGCGCCTCAAGGCGGTCCTGGACCTCGGCTCTCAGCCAGAGCGGGAGGTCGATGATGACGTGATCGCAGTCGCGCTGGATGTGCGCGATCCACTCCTCTGGCGTGTCCTGCCCGGTGAACTCCTCGACGGGATCGGGTCGGTGATCCACTTGTGCGCCTCGATCGTCTGTTGCGGATCGCGCTCCATCCCCTCGAGGAGCTTCTCGCCCACGATCTGCAACGGGGTAGCCGAGCCCGTGGCCGTTGAGGATCTTGCGCAGCGAGTCGCCGGCGTAGCGCAGCACGTGCTCGGCGACCTGACGAAGACCCTGACCCGTCAGGCTGCCGTCGACCGGCCCGAGCACGGTCGCGTCGCTCACTGCCCAGCCCCCGCCGGAGAGATCCCACTCGCAGTCGATCTCGCCCTCTGGTGTGAGCACGAGGATGTGCTGCATCGGCCAGGGGTCGTTGCCGGGGTCCAGGTGGAGGGTGCCGTGGTCGAGGCCCTCGCCGAGGGTGATCGTGGTCTCGTCGGTGCTCATGCGCTTCTCCTGGGGTGTCGCGGCAATGCAGATACTGTCTCCTGCAAGACAGGACCTGTCAACCGCGATCCCGAGCGTTTCGGGGCTGAAGGCCGTCGCACACGCGCTTGGCGCCTTCGCGACGGCTCGGGTGCCGGGAGAAAGAGCGGCGCTGTCAGGCCGGCGGTGGCGGCTGGAACGCGGTGTCGCAGATGGTGCAGACGATCGGGCCGGCCTTGAGCGTGCCGGCGGCGACGCGGATCCGTCGCGGGCAGCTGCAGGTCGCCGCGATGAGGTTGCTGCCGCCGCCCCCACCGGCGCCCGCGGTGCCGGCCGACTCGCTGCGGCGGTGCAGGGTGATGGCTCGCTTGAGGTCGGTGATCGTCTCCGCGTAGGCCGTCGCCGTCGCGTCGGGCAACGAGGTCAGCGACCAGCCGCTCACGGGATGGCGTGCGACGACCAGGCCGAGCTCCTCGGCGATGCTCTTGTACTGGGCGTTGTGGTAGCGGCCCTGGGCTGGTGTCGCGGATCTTGCGGACTGCGGCGATCGCGTGCGCGCCCTCGTGCAGCAGCGTGGCCAGCACCTGGTGTGCGCCGCGCTGCAGGCCCTCGCCGCCGATCAGGACCTCGTGGACGTAGGCGCCCTCTGTGGCGCCGGCGAGCTGCCAGCGCTCGGCGGCGAAGTGACCGAGGACGAGGCCGCCGCGGCGGCGCCCCTCGGCGACCAACAGGTCGCGCTGCAGATGATCATGGGCAAGATGCGCCACAAATCACCGCGCACTGCGATGCGCTGCTTGCGACCGTGCTCGGAGAGCGACAGTGCGACCTCGACGAGGAGCAGCTCGTTGACTTCGACGAGATGGCCCGCCGCGTCGACGTCGATCTCTACACGCTGCCGTAGATGCTGCCGATCAAGTTCGCGCCCGGCGTCCAAGCCGACCTCCTGGCCCTCGACGCCCAGCTACGCGCGGCCGCGTTCGCGTGGATGGCGTCGACTGCGCCGCGAACTGCTGCTCGGCAAGCCGTTGCAATACCGCTACGGACAAGACCTGCAGGGAGCACGCAAGCTCTACGTCGGCCGCGAGGACCGCCCGTCAAACCCGCTCAGCAAGCCCACGCTGACCGCAGGCGGCCCACCCGTGCGCATCGCCTACAAGGTCCAGCCCGACGAGCGCCACCCCGAGCGCATCCTGATCCTCGCGATCGGCGCCAAACCCGACATCTACGATGACGCCGCAGCCCGCCGCTGACGCGAACACGGGCGTCAGCGACGCCACCGGGTCTCAACGCAGCAACCTCGTGTCCCGAGCGTCGACGCTAGCGTGACTTTTCGTTCCATTGTTCCCCAAACCCCGGCTCGGCCACGAGCAGGAGCGCACGGCGCACATCTACCTGCACGCCGACCTGGCGATCAAACAGCGCGCGCTGGACCGCGTCACACCTCCGAACGGCCGCCGCGCTACCGGCCACCGGACCGCCTGCTCGCCTTCCTGCAAGACCTCTGACGCGATCATGCCGACCTCGATCGCGACGAACACCGGATCGTGCGGGGAGTTTCGACTCGCGGTCGGCATGACCGCGAGGTCGGCATAACGGTTGTCATGCCGACGTCGGCATGACTATCGGCTGCTGCACGTCGCCGCACGCCTCGCCTTTCACGCCCGCACAGCCACGCTACCCATCGACGCCAAATGGCCTTGGGGCAGACGCGCTCGCCGCCGCGTTCACACGCGCCCGAGCGCTCCCCGCCCTCGCCTGACCCCCGCGCCGGCGCACACGACGACCAGCAAGCCCCCTCCGCGCCCCAGCGCAACGAACCGCTGCCCGCCAATCGCGCCGCAGCACCCGTCGCGGCGCCGCGAACACGTCCCGGCCTGCCGCCGTGCCCCATCCGCCCGTCTCACCACCAACTCGCGCGCCATCTCACACGCCGCGCGCCGCCGCAAGTCACATCACGCGGCTTCCTGCACGATCCGGGCTAGTTGGCCGGGTCGCGGTCGCGCCGGTCAGCGTGAGCACCAACGGTCAGTGCTCGTCGCCACCCGATTTGCCTTGCGTGTGCCAGCGGCGACGCCGCGCAGCGAACAGATCGCTGGTCGGTCGCTGGTCGGAGCTGGTCGGTCTCTTGACCCGACCAGCACGCTGGCGGGACATCGTCGGGGGTGTCAGCAGCCCCTAGCGAAAGGATCGATATGTCCCTCTCCATGCGAAAGTTCGGCGCCCGCCTCACGCGAACCACGCGAGCCGCCATCGCCACGATCGCGGCGGCAGCCGTCGCCACGACGGCCGCCCTCGGTGCCGCGGTGCCCGACGCCAGCGCCGACGCGAACAGCTGCGCCTTCGCTCCGCTTGGCTATACCTGCAACAACACGTACGGTCGCGGTCTCCACGTGGACCAGGTCGACGTGGTCCGCAGCAAGGCGAGCTGGGACGGAATCTGCGCATACTCGGCATCGGTCGAGGTGCGTGGCCCGGACGGCGCGATGCTGTTCAGCGAACGGACCGGCATCGTCCGCGACGGCGAGTGCGTGGTCGGCCGGGCGTACATCACGATCCCGGTGAACCGGGACTTCCCGGCGAACTCAAAGCTCTCTACGCGGTTCTTCGAGAAGGACGAGCAACAGGGGGGCGCGGTCTTCGTGGGCATCACTCCGTGAACGTGCTGGGCGCGCCCAGGACCCTGGGCGCGCCCGCGCCGGCCGCTGAGGTCGACCACCGGCGAACACGACGACACACAGATGCTCACCCTCAACGCCAACGGAGTTTCTCACCCGTCTCCCTGCTCGGCACGACGAGCCGGCGGGGCCGGTTCGGCCCCGCCGCCGCGACCGGTACCCGGGTCCGCGTCCGGATGCTCATCGCCATCCTGGCGATAGTCACGATCACCATTCGCAGGCGCAGGGCACGCCGCGTTCAGGGCGCGCCCTGCGCGTTACACTGCGCGCTGGAAGAGCGCGCTATGGACGATCCTGCGGACGCTTCGATCAGCCACCCCGGACCTGAGGCGGAGTTCGGCGCCGAGCTGCGCGCGGCCAGAAAGCGCGCCGGTCTCTCGCTGCGGGCGCTCGCGCGGATCCTGCACCGCGCGCACAGCAGCCTGGTGGAGTACGAGCGCGGTCACCGTCTGGCTCCCGTCGACGTCGTCCGTGCGTACGAGTCGGCGCTCGGCCTGAAGCAGGACACGCTCGTTGCGCTGCGTGACAACGCTCACGCGCAGCGCTGCGCGCTCGGACGCGACGGCAGCCTGCCCGACGCCGCGCCTCCGGTGCCAGCGCCCGCCAAGTCTGCGGCCGCGACATCGAGCGGCCGCAGACGGCTGCGGCCGCTCCACCCGGCCGCCGCCGTTGCTGCAGCAGTCGCGGTGGTGCTCGGCGCCGGCCTCATCGCTCTCGGCGGCGACGCCAAGCCGCGTGTTACGACCGCGCCGTCGCATTCCAGCACTTCGCCGCGGGTGACGATCGGCATGCCGCCCCGCGCCGAGGTTCAGCGCTGCAAGGAGTTCAGCGGCACCGCCAACCTTCCCGCTGGCCAAACCCTCGTGCTCGGCGTCCGGAACATCGACAACGCCGACCCCAAGACATACTTCGCGACGGTGGTGAGCTGGAGTGTCGCCCCCGGCCAAGGAGAATGGTCCCGACCGCTGCACTTCGGCACCGCCATCGGGCAGAAGTACGCCGTCACTCCGCTGGTCGTCGCACGGTCGGCGGTCGACGCCGTTCCCGACAAGGACGACGCCACGACCTGGGCCAACGAGCATCCGCCCCCGACGGCCAGGATCGTCAAGACCGTCTACGTCACGCGTCGCGCGGGCCCGGGCGACTGCTGACACCGGGGGCGCTGGGGGGATCGCGCGCAGCGCCTTGATTGGGCGCGGGCCAGTAAGTCAACTGGTAGTCCCGCTGGCACGCTCAGAGGCGCCGCTGACGGTTCTGGGCTTGGTGGTGGCGGTCAAGCACGTCGCCCACGCCCTCACCGTGGCCGGTGAGCTCGGCGAGGTAGGGGTCTCCTGAGTAACGGCGCCAAAACGGGGTCTCCTGACGTTTCCGTGGGTCGGTGAATGGTGGGTTCATCGCGGGAGCGGTGGGCAGAGGTCGGCCAGCGAGAGCATCGCGAGGGCGATCAGGGCGTCGGGGCTGTGAAAGCCGAAG
>Ga0136615_10000197_pt1 | contig 26649 bp, 20 predicted proteins | sample AntDrymUQ2882206_2_FD_106647 | JGI IMG/M metagenome (GOLD analysis project Ga0136615, IMG submission 106647) | Polar desert sand microbial communities from Dry Valleys, Antarctica - metaG UQ288 (22.06) | ecosystem: Environmental > Terrestrial > Soil > Desert | place: Antarctica: Dry Valley... | reverse complement strand
CAGTGGTATCGGGTTGTGGGAGATCAGGGAACAGCGAAGGTTCTTTGCTCATGGTGCTAAGATCGCATATTCATGATCAATTGGCGATCCCCCTGCAAACAATTTTTTCACAGCCTCTGAGGCTTGTTGCCTGCGCTTGGCGTGCGGCCCCCGCCTGCACAGTGGGGTGTCCCAACGCGCCAGCACGGGACACGTCCAATACCGCAGGCCCAAACTCACGCCCCAGAAGCGCCGCTCAATTTCCTCCTCGCGCATTTGACCGGGCCTCCCGTAGTGCTTATAGTTGTCTCTGAACCCGCCGCAGGCTGGAGTGATCCGTCAGAGCTAACCCTTTGGCGATCCCCAGAGATACCGGCGGGTTCGACGCGGCTGCGGAACGTCTCGGACGTTTGCGCGACGCCCCCTTCAGGGGTAGCACGTGGCGCCACAGCGCGTTCCTTGGTGGATTCACGCCCCGCTCGCTCTCCGGTCTGAAAACGCATAGGGCTGGGGAGCATAGGCATGACGGAACCGTATACTTCCGTCGTGCCGCCGGGGCGTCCGTCATCCCACCCCGTTAATAGTCAGGCTCCGTATTGCCATAACGATAAAGCGACAACACCGCCGGTTCAGTAAGCTTAATTGACTCCTGCTTCAGTTCCCCCTTGTCTCCGACGCTACTAATCATCGCGCGCAGGAAGCATCTGTGCGCGCTGGCTTCGGGTATATCCCCTTCCAAGTACCTGAGAGCCAAAAGCACCGGAGCATCGGGTCCAATCCGATGCCCCATTTTTTACTCTCCTCGCCGGCGGTTTGGTCCCTCCGGTTTCCAAGCGCCGCCTTCGAACACCTGAACGATTACGCGATCCCCTAGTACTTGCTGAAGTTCCGAGGCGATCGCCAATTCCTCTTGAGAATGCCGTTCCCACCAAGCGTCGTCCGCCGTCTCGGGCAGGATAGGGATCAGGGTGTCGTCATAGTCCCGTTGCCACGCCCCCACACGTCGAACTACCGCGAGCGGAAGATCGAGGCTATCGTAGGAGAGGTGCTGGCCACGGTCGTTCCACAAGCCGCTGCTCCCGTAGTCGGGGCTGAGTCGGACTATCCCGAGCCGATCCGTGAATGCCTCTCGCTCCGAATCCTTGCGCGCGACCGCCGCAGCAGTGTCATGTTTCTCCGTGCACACCTCGGGGTTACTGAGACCGGCATTGTTGGGCGAGTGGAACCGGAGCGGCACACCGTCCTTGTGCGCGCGCCACATCAACATCTCCACTTCCGTACTCACGCAAAGCCGCCACCCCTGACCGGGAAGGTCCTCGTCAGAGACTACATGTAGCTCGTCGAGCTGTGCCAGGAAGGACACCGGCTTCGTAAAGTCGTGCCACGTTTCCCAGGAATGGCCGAACTGCGTCGCCTGCTCGGCCCAATCTTGGGTCGCAAGTTCTCCGGGAGCTAGAAACAATATGTCTGCCCCGATCTGTTGGAGCGAGACTTCCTCCGCACGCAACTGCGCCTCTCGGGACTGAAAGACGACGCCGACGCGTCTTCTCTTGTCGCCGAGATACTCAAACCGGCAGGCCGGCCACGGCTCTATGCCCACGAAGGCGTCATTCATGTCAAAGGCGTGTCGGTAACTCGCGGGTGATACCAACGCCGCCTTCAATGTCTCCACGTTTTCGATGCCCGTGACTTCAAGCAGATAGGTGACAAAATTCGAATCCGGCACGAGCGAGCACCAACAGTGCAATGCCAGAAACCGGTGGCAGTTGTCGTCGTCGTAGTCGATCTCGGGATCGGCGAAGTGGTAAAGCTTCCGGCCCAGCGCGGATTCGAGCTTGGCGATCACTGGGCGCACCCCGTCACGCCACTGTTTTAATAGCTCGCGCGGAAATTGGTTGCCGTCGGGTGAATGCGCCCAAACGAGGTCACTGGGCAGCCCTACGAAGAATTCGATCATGGCTTTTGGCGGCGGCACTTCCGGCAGCTCCGACAAACACAGGGGCCGATTCCAGTTGTCGGGTCCGGTAAAGATCCGGACACGGCCCGTGACCCAGCAGGCCTGATTGAGGAAAGCGCAGAGGGCTTCGGGCACGAGACGCTCACGGCGCAGATAGTCAACGAGCCGCGGGACCGGCAGGCATTCCGGGACCCGCCGGATCTCATCGCAGAAGGCATACAACGGCGGCCGTTCCAGCAGCGCGAGTTCGGATCGAAGCTCCGAATACGCCTGCTCGGCCTTTCTCATCGCTTCCTCGGCGGACATCCCCTCGTGCCGAAGGAGAACGGCGATCGCTTCAACGGGATTGACGTAGGGCACCCGAATGCCCGCGGGCGGTTCGAGAAAATGAATACTCGGTTCGACGACATCGTCGGGCCCCTTCGGAGCGAGACCGGCCAGGAACGCGATCGTCTCAGACTCGATCCCGGAAACCGGCAACGCTTTTAGCAAAGCTTCAATACCCATGACTATTCCTCGGCGATACTGATCGGCGAGCCTCTGATCCGCCGCGAAAGTTTGTGCTTGGTCCTGTGCTCATCGTCCGAATTGCAGCTTCGGTGAAGAAGCGCCATCCGGGCGCCAATCCTAGTCGCGCCAAAAAGTACTGAGCGACATTGGCGGAAGCTGTATGGAATTCCCCGCCTAGCTCAAGTCATTGAGGGAGTTATTTTCAAAGACGGCCTATGGGAAGACCCCGAAAGAATCGCCGCCTAACCTAGTCCCGTACACAACATTTGACTATTTCTCTCCCTTTCATGCTGTGACCTCCTTGGTCTAGTCGTTATCCCCCCACAACCCAGCCCGCCCTGATGTCCTTCAGTGCAGGCATCTTGCCATAGTCTAGAAAGCGCTTACGGGCGCGCTAGGCCACCGCCTCCGTCGCCTTCAACCTGGCGTGGCGTCGCCCTGGGCCGACACCTGCGGCGGGTCCTAGTGGTAATCCACATAGTCCACCTGCTCGACATCGGCCAGCATTCAGCAGAGCCATGAACCCCTGTACGGATGATGACCGCTTACCACCTATGACGATACGGAACCCCATGCTGGCTGTTACGCTCGATCCTTCGGAGGGCCTCTGTCTGGTCCTCGATCGCATCCGTCTGCTGGCGGATCGCCCGCTGGTTAGCGTCGGTCTGCCTGTCCATCGCCATGCGGTTCTGCCAGCCTTCGTTGATCTGGATAGCCCGGTCACTGGCGCGAGCGCGCCTGCCGCCTTCGCGATCGAAGTGCTCGGCATTCTGTGCCTCCGCTCCGGTGTCAACTGGCTCTAGTCCGAGTTCCGCTCGCGCCTTGTTCAGCGCGCACTCCTCTTTGGCGGCCTGGCCAAGCTCAGCGCCGACGGAATCACCAACGTAGTGTCTGGCTAGACGCCGGCAGGCTTTATCGCGCCGGAAGTCTGCTGAGCGCTCGCGAATGGTGATTGCATTGGCCTGGTCCTGGCAGTGGTCGCCACACATGCTTAAGCCTTTGGAGGGACGCACCAGGATGTGCTTGGCCGCCGCATCTGTTGGTGCGTCGCCAAAGGTGACGACTCCGGTTTCGGGATCAGTCCATTGGCGGATTTTGCCAGCATTGGCATTCACGCTCACTGAGAGTCCTATGACCGCGAAGGAGATCATTACCTTCTGTTTCCATGATGTTTTCATTTCACGTTTACTCCATTTCCATGTTATCAATGCCGAATCAGCATCCCGCACGACCCTTGCCTGGGTGAAGTGGTAATCAAGCCGCCAAGTCCAACTGAAGCTGCCAGTCTCTGTTCTTCGATCTCCTAGCAGTCAGATTCTGACCACTAGCCGCATCCTCTAGGTCGGCAAGGTCCTCTAGCTTTTTTCTGATATTTGTTCCGGCATTATCGTGAATATGCTCGCGGTAGAGGAACCTAATAAGCGATTCTGCTGGCTTTGGAATCTCGGATTTATTCTTTTCCCAACGATGTACAGTTTGTTCCGTGATATCTAAAAGTTTCGCAAGACTTGTCTGAGACAAAAGCATCTCCTGCCTCAGAAACCTAATTTCCTTTCCAGTTAGGTTCTTTTTGTTTTCTGTAAGTTTTCTGCCGATCTCTCGATGCAATCCCTCAATATCCTTAATTTTTAGATGCTTTCCTGAAGGAAGATCGACAAACTCATACCCATTGGCAAGCCAGACATTATCTAGCCCGCTCTCGGTGTAGTGATAGTAGTTGTTTGTTATGGTCATGGTCATCTATCCTCGCATCAAATTACCGTAATAACCGAGACATCCTGCTCTCGAACGGCTACAACAACCTGGACACCTCTTCCAGATACACACCTCCGTAGTTTGATTCTAAAATCGCCGTACTCATCTTTGGTAGGCCCACTTACTCCTTCTCCTTTTCGCAGCGTTTCCAGAATATCGCGCATGGTCTTCCCACGCAGCCTCATTCGCTCCTTTACATGTACGCTATAAGCTATGCAGTCAGGGTCTTCCTTTACCAGCCGATGAACGCGATCCGTCAGTTCCCGTAATGTTGGGACTGGCTTCGGTGGCACAAGCCGAAAGGGAATAACTTTCGCGCCCATGGCCGACATTACTCCTATCAGATTGCACCTGTCAAGATGATAGGTCGAAATGATAGGTAGATGTGATAGGTCGTTATTCTTTTCCCAACGAGCGTCGCTTACCACCTATAACGATACGGAACCCCATGCTGGCTGTTGCGCTCGATCCTTCGGAGGGCCTCTGTCTGGTCCTCGATCGCATCACGGGTTTGCTGTTGCTCACGCCGGTTGGCCAGTTCCTCCCAACCTGCAGCATCGCGGTTTCGCGCCTGCTCGCTCTGGTATGCGGCCCGGTCTCTTGCTCGCTGACGGTTGGATTCCGCGCGATCGGATTGTTCTTGAAGCCGCGCGAAAGCTTGCGCTCGGCGATCGGCTTGCCTGTCAATCTCGGCTTGCAGCTCATTTTGCTTTGCCAGAACCCATTGGTGATTCCACTCATCTATCTGGGCTATGAGCCAGCCTGTAGACTTGCCATCAGGCCCGATCAGTCCTAGCCCGACCAACATTGCTTGCCTCTCGGCTTTAGGCGCCATGGGCTGGAACGTAGCCTGAAAAGTTTGAAGAGCGCTCTCAAGTTGCCTGCATAACGATAGGTTCCCGCGTGGCGGTGGACTGCAAACACCTTCCGCGGCATTCGCATTCACGCTCGCGGCTGCCAGCGCCACGGCAAGAAAGATTTTCTTCATGACATGACTCCATGTTGATTGAAGGTTGATCCCTCTCCCCGCGCGGCTGTAGCGGCAAAAGGAACGCCCCCTTCAATTCCCCTGCTGTGTCGGTTCGCGCTACATCCTGCGACTCTACTTCATCGCTGAGAACCTACGCTCCAGAAAAGCTTACTCTCGCCGCGCGCATACAGGCGGCCGGGTAAGGCTCCATCAGGGAGTGCACTGTGTCCAGGTTTGTCCGCGGATTGAGCCAGGTGGCATACGCCTTCTCGGGGTGCCAACGGTGTGGCGAAAGCGATGCGCTGTGATCGTCGCCCGCCCCTCATGATCGAGCAGGCCGGCTCGCTCGCACGCCGTCTGGAGAGCACTCTCGAACAGATACTGGGCGGAGAGACGATGCCCCCGACGTACGAACAACCAGGGCGACTCTCGACCCGAATGTTCGTCGCGAAAGCCACGCGATCATGTTGAAGGACTATCAGCGCGCGCTGGCGGCGCAGGACGAGCGGAGGGCCCATGCTGCTCGCGACTAACAGGGCCCTTATCGAGGAGCGATCGGCCAATCACGCCCTCGAGGCCTACGCCTCTCATCTCGCTGCCGTTGAAGACGGGCACCGTAACGACCGGCTGGAGTGCGCCCGTCGCTTCGCCCGGCTATATCCGGATCTGGCGGCGTGGCAGCGAGCGTCCCTGATAGAGCGACTCGGATCACGCGAGACCCGCCGAGGCGCCGCGTTCTGGTGCGCGGCAGGCCGACCGTATCTCTACTTCCTGGTCGAGACAGGACGCCTGCTTCTGGATTGGCCATGGGTCATCGGGGCGCAGTGCCATGTCCTGCCGATCACAACGCGAGGCGGAACGTCATGACTGCACACGCCAGCGTATCGAGCAGTTGTTAGTTGAATTGGGAGAGGCCATCGATTCCGGTCCATAACCGTCGGCCTTTTCGGGTATCAACGTCCGTTCCCAGAAGAAGTGAAGGCCGGCCGCTCCCATTGCGCCCCTATCCGCAGCGGCGCTTCGTTCTCAGCCCTCCCGACAGGCTCTCCGCCGGTGGTCATGAGGCGGATGCCGCAAGGTCGCAGCGATGGGCGTCCCAATCGGCCATCCAGCCGACGAGATCCGCCCCCGGCATGGGTTTGGCGATGAAGTAGCCCTGAGCCAGATCGCACCCGGCCGCGCGCAGGAAGTCCCAGTCGGCCTGGTCCTCCACCCCCTCGGCCACGGTCTTCATGCCCAACTGTCGCGCCATGCCGAGGCTCGCCTCGAAGATGGCCCTGAGGGACGCATCCCGGCAGGCGCCGTGCACGAAGCCCCGATCCACCTTGAGTTCGTCGAAGGGAATGTCGCGCAGCTGGGCGAGCGACGAGTGACCGGTGCCGAAGTCGTCAATGGACAGGCCGATGCGCTTGAGGCGCAGGCGCGCGAGAATGTCCAGCGGCGCCAGCAAGTTCTTCATCAGCCGGCTCTCCGTCACTTCCAGCACCAGGCTAGTGAGGGGAACCCCCGCCTTGCCCACCTCGCGCACGACGAAATCGGGAAATTCCAGCGCGGCGAGACTGTCCATGGAGACGTTTACCGCCACGTGCAGGGAGAAACCCGCGTCCTGCCAGAGGCGCGCCTGGCGCAGGGCGCCGGTCAGCACCGCTCGCGTTAGCGCGTCGATGAGACCGTATTCTTCCGCCAGGGCGATGAACTGGTCCGGAAACACCAGGCCATCCTGGGGATGCTGCCAGCGTACCAGGGTCTCCACCCCGGCGACCGTCCCGGTGGCGAGCGCCACCTTGGGCTGATAGTAATTGACCAGCTCCCCGCCCGCGATGGCCCGCCGCAATTCGTCGGGCTCATAGATCTTGGGGGCAGCGCGGGGGGCCATTGCAACGCGACGAGGCTTCCCGTCCAGCATATGCTTCAGCTGTTCGGCCGAGACTGGCTTGTGCAGCGCCCCGAGCACATTGAGGTTGTGGGCCTTGGCCAGCTTTTCTGCGGCTTGCAGGATGCGCTCGTCTTCGCCGCTCACCAGCACCAAGCCCCCAGCGTAGCTGATGCGCGCCAGGTGGCGCACGAATTCCACGCCGTCCATCTGTGGCATTTGCAAGTCGCAGAACACCAGCCCGATGGCCTTATCGCCGCTTTCCAGCGCGGCTAGGGCATCACGGGCGTGCTCGCAGGGGATTACCTCCTCGAACCCGAGGTTCGCCAGCTGGCGCGCGAGCAGCTTGAGCGCGAAGGGCTCGTCATCGATGAGCAATATTTTCATGGGCTCTTATCCGAATATCACCATCACTGTCCCCGAGGAGGCCAGCGATCTCCGCTTCGACCGCCGCCAGCGCGGCATCGAATTCCGGCATATCTTGCGTGCTAGCCGCCTGGTCCCCGACCCTCCTCGCGCTCTCCAGTCCGGCGCACAGGTCGCCGAACGCCAACGCCCCCACCGAGCATGACGACGACTTGAGCTTGTGGGCGACGGCGCCGACCTGTTGGGTATCGCCGGCAGCGACGGCCGCACGCAGTTCCGCGGTGAGGCGCCGGGCCGAGGTGAGATAGTCGGAAAGAAACTCGCGCACGGTGCCCGTGTCGTCGCCGACAAGGCCCCTCAGCACTGCCATATCGACCACGGGCGCCGCGCGCCCGCCGCCAGATTCTTCCGGCAGCGCGGCAGACGGGGTCGATCCGTTGATCCGGGGCAGCCATTTCTCGAGCGCGGCCCTGAGCAGGTGGAGTTGCACCGGCTTGGTCAGGTACTCGTCCATGCCCGCTGACCGGGCGCGGTTGGCCTCACCCCGCAGGGCGTTGGCGGTCAGGGCAAGGATGGGCATGCGCCGCCGTCCCGCCTCTTCCCGGCGGATGGTCTCGGCCAGCGTATAGCCGTCCATTTCCGGCATGTGCAGATCGGTGAGCAGCAGGGCGTAGTTCCCTTCCCGCCATAGCCGCAGGGCTTCCGTGCCGTTGTCCGCGACTTCCGCCGCGTATCCGAGCAATCTGAGTTGCTGCAGGATAACTTTCTGGTTGATGTCGTCGTCCTCGGCAACGAGGATGAGTCGGCCCTGGGCGCGGGCCTCGGCGATGGTGGGCGGCGCTATCTCTTCGCCCGCGAGGTTCTCCCCCGCGCTCTCGTGGAATAGTTCCGGAGAGGTCCGACCCGCCGCCACCGCCACCGCCCGCAGTAAGGCCTGCCGCCGCAGGGCGTCCCCGTCCAGGGTGACCACATCGGGGCCATCCACCCGGGCGCGCCGACGCTGTCCCCGCGCGACCAGCAGATGACGCACATTCGGCGCGGAAGCGAAGGGCGTACGTAGCGTCGCCGCTGCGGGCCGCTCGTGCCCCGCGTACTGGATAACCACCACCGGCGCGGCCCGGCTCGCCGCCGCCTGCGCTGCGGCTGTCGCATCGGCCGCAAGGTACACGTGTGCGCCGGCATGTTCGAGATAGACGCGCAAGTCGTCGGCGTCGAGGCCCGGCTTTTCCACCACGATGCAGTCGAGCCCGGACAGATCCGGAAACGAACGGACGGGCTGTTCGGCGGCGGCCTCGAAAGGCTGGGTGACGGTGAAGGTGGAACCCACACCGGGCGTGCTCGTAACCTCAATCTCACCCTGCATCAGGTCCACCAGCCGCTTGCAGATGGCGAGCCCCAGCCCGGTACCGCCGAAGCGCCGCGTGGTAGAGACCTCGGCCTGAGTGAAGGGCGTGAACAGGCCGTTCAGCGTCTCGGGCGCCATGCCGATGCCGTTGTCGGCGATGGTGAAGGCCAGTCGCAGGGGAGTGGCATTCGCAACCTCCACCCGTACTGACACCCGCCCCCGGTGCTCGGGCCCGGCCGAGGAAAACTTGATGGCGTTGCCCACCAGGTTGTAGAGCACCTGACGCAGGCGCACGTCATCCGAGAGCACCTGTGCCGGTATTTCCGGCGAGACGAACAGGGCCAGGGCCACACCGCTGCGGGCGGCGACCGGGACCTGCGAATTGCAGATCTCCTCGACGAGATCGGCCACGGAGACCGGCGCCCGCTCGATCTCCAGCCGGCCAGCCTCGATCTTGGAGAAGTCCAGGATGTCGTCGATGATGCCCAGCAGAGCCGAGGCGGACGCGCCGATAATCGTTACCAGCTCGGCCTGTTGCGCGGACAGGCTGCTTTGGGCCAGCACCTCCGCCATACCGATAACGCCGTTCATGGGAGTGCGGATCTCGTGGCTCATCGTCGTCAGGAAAGCCGACTTGGCGCGATTGGCCTGCTCGGCGTCCGCCTTGGCCTGCTCGAGCTGCCGGTTGGCTTCGCGCTGCCCTGTGACGTCGCGCGCGGCGGAGTAGAGCAGGCCGTCCGGATGGGCCACGGCTTTCCACGCCAGCCAGCGCCATCCGCCGTCCTTGCATCGGTAGCGATTCTCGAACTGCAGCATCGGCTGGCCGGTCTTGAGCCTCTCCACCTCGAGAAGCGTGGCCGCCACGTCCTCGGGATGAACGAAGTCGAGGGAGGGCCGGGCGAGGAGTTCCTCGTCACTCCAGCCGAGCGTCTGGCCGAAGGCGGGGTTGACGCGCTTGAAATAGCCGTCCGTACCCGCGATGCAGAGCAGATCCAGTGACAGGCTGAAAAATCGGTCGCGCTGCGCCTCGGTCTCCTTGCGGGCGGTGATGTCGATCCAGGAGCCGATGATCTCGAGGGGTTGCCCTTTGGTGCCGCGCGTGAGCCGGTAGCTGTCCTGGATCCACCGGTAGCGCCCGTCTTTGTGGCGGAAACGGTATTCGAAGGCCCCACGCTCGCGCGGCACGGTATCCTCGAATTCGGCCAGGACCCGCGTCTTGTCATCCGGATGCACGCGCTCCAACCAGAAATCTTTATCGTTAACGAGTTCCGCTGCCTGATAGCCGATCAGCTCAAGCAAGTTTTCGCTGATAAAGGAACAGGCATAATCGCCCGTCGCTGCCGTGCTGTAGATGACCGTAGGCGAGCAGACGAGGAGGTGCTGGAGGCGGGCGCCCGTCGCCTCCAAGGCTTGCCGCGCGGCCTTCTGGTCGGTGATATCGCGCAGGTAGGCGGTGAAGAGCGGTGGCCCCTCCACGCCGATGCGGGTAACCGCGATCTCCGCGGGGATCTCCGCGCCATCGGCCCGCAGCACACGGATCTCCATGCGGCCATCCAGGAGCGGCCCTTCGCCGGTCGCGAGGGAGCGGCGGTACCCCTCGCGCAAGGCGGGAGTGACCATCAGCGCCGCCATCTCCTTGCCGATGACCTCGGCCCGGCGGTAACCGAATGTGCGTTCCGCGGCCGGGTTGAATTCGACGATGCGTCCCTCATGGTCGATCGTGATGATGCAGTCCAGCGCGGCTTCCAGGATGGCCCGCAGCCGCGCCTCGCTGTGGCGCAAGGCCTGCTCCTTCTCTTGGCGCGCGGCCGTGATGCGGCGGTCCGCGTAGGCGGCCAAGAGAGCCAGCCCCAAGACCACGACGGTCCCTACGATGAGGGCCGTGCCACCCAGTTGGGCGCTCCCCACGGCATGGGACACGTCACCCGAAAGCGTATCGCCCGAGATAAAACTGGCCCCGGCCATCGCCGCGTAATGAAGCGCGGGGATCGCCAATCCCATCACGAGCGCACTTACCGGCTTCCTCCACCTCGATCCGCCGGTGGCGCCGTCGCGAAACTTGAAGGTCAGGCGCAACGCGACCAGGGCTACCACGACCGCGAGCACCACCGACAGGGCCACCATCGCTGGGGCGTGGTGCATGGTCCCCGGTAGCCGCAGGGCGAGCATCCCGGTGTAGTGCATGACGCCGATGCCGCCCCCCATCAAGACGCTGCCGGTCCACCATGCCCAGGCGCCGAGCCTCTGCTGGCTGGCGACGTGCAGCGCGGCGGCGGAAGCAGCCACCGCCGCGAGATGGGAGGCCATTACGGTTGGCACGTCATAATACACGGGGACCGGCAGGGAGAAGGCCAGCATCCCGGTGAAATGCATGGACCATATCCCCGTCCCCATGGCGAATGCACCACCGAAGAGCCACGCGGCGCGCTCGCGGCCGCGTCTTATCCTGACCCGCCCTGCGAAGTCCAAGGCGGTGTAGGCCGCGGCCACGGCTATCAAGACCGACAGCGCGACCAGCCAAGGATCGTGACTGTGGGGTAACAGTGTTCCGGACGTAAGCGTCATGGAATAGCGTCTCTGTGTCTAGAATTTCATCGAAGTTAAGCGGGTTAGCGAACACCGGCAAAGATTATTGAGATGAGCGCCCAGACTGGCCTCCGGGTTTACCGGAGACGCGTTAGCAAGCGCTGCTTGAAGCCGGCCTCTCTGGATCGCGGGCGATCCTCGTCCCGGCCCTAGCCGTCATAGTGGAGCGATACCTTGTGCATGTCCGCCCGCTCCCGTAGCCCTCGGGCGACCTCATAGCCATCCACGCCGGGCAAGCCGATGGCGAACAGGATCAGTTATGGTTAAAAGTGTCCAGCCTGTAACGGCTGTGTTCCAGCCGGTGCGAGTGCAGCCATAGTTCTCCCCCAGGACGAGGACCTCGATGCGCACGAAGGCGCTGATCTTGCCCCCTTAAGCGAACCCCTACTCTCCTCAAGAGTCCGATCAGCGGGTGAGCTGGTAGGCGCCTTCCAACTCCGACTATTCCTGCCGGTCGCTCCACCTTGACCGGGCAGCGGGGCACTCGCGTCCAGGCACCGGATGCCGACCTCTGAGCGCCAGTGCCACCGGGAGACTCACCCAGGCAACCCCAGATGACTAGTTCCCCGCTGTCGACGCACGGCCAAATCGCTACGCGGCCGGTCAGAGCCGCGGCCCCAACACCAGCAGCGCCGCCAGCGCCAGCCCCGCTGCCGGCCACACCGGCGAGGAATAGCCGGGCGGCAGCGCCACCAACACCCCCGGCAGCGCTGCCGCGATATAGGCCGCCGCGACGAGCGCGAGGGTCAGCCAGCGTCCGCCCGACTCGCGGTCAGCGCGGGTACCGTCTGCCGTCGTCTCCCGCATCGCCGAAGCCGCTAGGATTGCTTGGTCTGACTCGGCGGGGTTGGTCATGGCAGAATGCTTCGTGGGTTCGATTTGGCAAGCGATCGGGCATAACGAGACCGCACTTCGGACTTGGATCCGCTTAACTATTACGGCTTTTTCAAGGCGAACTTAAGGTCTTCTGTCCGGTGCCACCCAGGCGTTCGTCGGAGGAGACGGTGAGCAAACCCTCCCCGTCGTTGCAGAATTCAATGGTTCGCCACAGGACGGCCCCCGGGCGGCCTCGCCGAAATCCGCGGTCGCGGACCTGATTAGCGCTGCGGCGCGAGTAGGCGAGACAAGCCAGTCCTGGAATTACGCGGATGCCCCAGCGGTTTCCAGGCGGATGAAGTCGTTCTCGTCGTTGAACCAGCGCTTGCCGGTGGCATCTGGACACTGGTGAACGTAAGCGGGGAATTCGTGCAGTCCATTCAAAAATCAAGCGAACGGCCGCTTCTGGCCCGCAGCCAGTCATTCGTTCTTGGTCTCGATGTATCCTGGTCAGGAGCAGCTCTCGATTTAAAATGGTTGTGGGTTTAGGTTGGGAATCGCTGACGGATTTCATCGGAAAACGCATCCTTGTCGCAAAACTGGCGGCAGTCGCAACATGGATTCGGACAAAGGAAGTTCAGACGACCCGAGCAGCCGCGCGGCTGTAGGGAAGGTCTAGTCAGCGTCATAGGCGGCTCTCCCGGCCGCCCTACAGCCGAGTGGTCGGCAGGGAGCTGGGCCTGGCCTGGTACTCCACATGCCCCTCGCATGGAGTACCAGGCTTGGCTCAACCCCTCACCAAGCTTGACGTGTCCACATAAATTCGTAGAACCCCGACGCCGGGACCAGGCACCGTCTCGAGCGAAACGGGGCGCGGAACGCTGGCTTCTCGGCCAGGGACTCGGCGCGGGCGTTGAAGGTGCCGTAGGAGATCTTGGGCTCCGTCGACCAGCATGGGATCAGCCCCCAGCGCATGTCGACCATCTCGTGGCCCCCGTCGGCGGACCCTCGGATGACCGGGATGCTCTGCGACGGCGAGATGTTGTAACGGGAGCGGCCCTCCGGGAACGTGGTGCCGAGCGTCGCCTCGATCCGGTTGAACCTCGCGCTCGTGCTGGCGAACCGGCCGCACATCGTTCAATGCTTGCGGAAGGCCCACGGCGGCACGGGGTTCCGGCGGCCCTCCAAGACCGGGACCACTACCGAGGTAGTTGGGTTAGCCGGATCGGGCCAGGCCGGAGCGATACGCAGCGTAGTCGAAGACGCGATGTCGTTCAATGCCGCCGAAGTCTCGAAGGTCGTCGATAAGCAGGGCAAGCCGCTGGTCGTGCATCACGGCACGACCGGAGATATCAGCAGCTTCGATGTTGCCAGGCTTGGCGAAGCGTGGCGTAGAAGCTCTCCGCCGTGCGCATACCGCGATCGCCGGTATTGCCAGGGTGGGTCGGCCAGGATGACGCTGTAGCGGCTCATGGCCCGTTGCCGATCCCCACGAGCATTAACCGCCGGGTTGCTTGGCTACGGTGCTTCTTCTCGCGAACCAGGATGCGTTGATAGATCCGCATATCCAAGCGCGCCTCGATCGCCGCTTTGACGATGCCGGCGAGCACGCGCGGATCCAACGCCTCGCATTGCGTGGTCGATCCCACAAAGCTGCGGGTGTCGGTCTCCTTCGGCGGTGCGGTCGGAAGCTTGTAGGTTTCAATCTGCTCCGGCGTCACGGCCAGGCGTGCAAATGTCACCTCCCCGCCGTAGTGTCCGGCGAACGCCTCGATATCCTCCTCCAGACTCAAGAACATATGCGCCCCGCTCGGATCGTGATCGCCGAGGTGCAGGACCTCCAATGGTCCCTCATCCGCCAATGCACGTCCTCGCGTGTGTTTGGCAGTCACCGAATCGAAGCCGCCCGACGAGCACACCTGTACGCTGAACTCGTCCGCCACCTTCTCGAGCTGCGGCACCATGCCTGCCGCCTCACACCACAACATGATCCGCCGCGGCTGGCCTTGCTGGCGGTCCAAGGTGAACCAGTTGGCCTGTCTCCAGAACGACTCGAAGAACTCTTCGAGGCTCGTCCACCCCGCTCGCTGTGTCTGCGTGAAACCATCGTCCCGGATGGCGTCCATCGGGACCAGGCGCGCGCGCCGCGCGAGGTTCACAGTTTCTACAAGTTGGTTCCTGTACGCGCGCTCCGTCTTATCGAAGCCATGGTGCGACACCCGGATGTAGAACACTTGCCTTAGCGTCAGCGGGAGGATGTCGAGGTAGTCCTCTATGATCTTGGCGACCTTATCCACCAGCCCTTGCCGCTCACCTCTTGGCGCCCATTTAATGAACCCGCGCGGCCTCGTCCGGCTGCGGGTCAGCTTGATGGCCGCTTCGGTCTCGGCCCAAGTGCTCACGACACCTCTCCGAGCCGAGGCCACCGCTCCCTTCCGGTCCGCTGGTCGGGATCGTCGGGCCGGGGGACGTATTGGACGCAGCGCCTCGGCGGCCTATCGACCACGTGGGCCTGGTAGGCCGTGCAGTAGCCGGTCTGCGGGTCCCGGTCGCCGCGGAAGCTTCGGCAGGTCCGGCAATGCCTCCGGTCATCGTCGTGGTGTGGGACCTCCGCCGACCTCTCCAGGTAGTACGCCCGCGCGTCCGCGTCTCGCCGGCACTGCGTCAGCACCTCGGTGATGGTGGCCGGGTCGGTTTCCTCGATGTGGCCGAGCCAGGCCCGGATGTGTTCCTCCTGCTCTGTGGTCCTGGGGGTTTCCGGCGGCATGACCGGCTCGTGGGGCTCGGCGTCGCTGGTCTCGGAGTAAGTGGCAAGCGGCATCGCCTCGATTGCCTCCGGGTAGCGTTCGAGCACCTGTTCGCGGGTAACGCCGCCGGGGCCGATGTAATTGACGTGGCGCGTCCTCCCATCGCCGTACGTCAACAGCCATCTCCAGGCGGTTGGCGCGTCGCTCGGTGTCGAGGGTTGCAGAAGGGCCAGGACCTCCGCCTTGTGTTCCTTGAGCACCGGCAGCCACTCCGCGATCGCCTCGTTGGGGCCTCGGTAGCGCAGGGTCTCGCCCTCCCGCCAGACCGTGATCCCGGTTTCCTTTGCCTGTAGGAGGAGGGCCGCGGCGGTCACACCTCGCCCTCCACTATGTTGGGGTCGCCGCCTTTCTTGGTCGGGGGTGTCGCAGGTGTTGGGGCGCCATCGCCCCCCTCACATGTGTGCCCCTTCCCCTCATGTGTGCCATCTGTGCCACCCCCTGGGGTTGTCGGACGTGGTGGCGTACATGTGTTATCTGCGCCATCTTTCCTACACTCTGCCGTTTGGCACACATGGCATATATGGCCGTCGTTGGCAGACATGGGGGCACACAGATGCCAGCGCCTTGGCTTGCCGAATCCTCCAGGAAGCATCTTCACGCCAACTTTATGGGCGGCCCTATAGAGGGTTCGTTCTTTAATACCCGAGTCGCTAGCCATCTGCTTAAGGCGTTTCCCGTCTGTGGTGTGGCCACCTTTAAGCGTCTCTCGCAACCACTCCTGCGCTTCGGTTCGCGCGGTGGTTTCGCCGCTCTGGTCGTCATCCATACCTTCCGCCGCCGCCAGCAGCTCGCGGGCGCTACCCTCAAGTGCGTCGCCCCACTGCGCCCGCACCACCGTAATCCCAAGCTCCCCCGGTACGTCGGTGAGTACCAGTTGGTATTCCCAGCCGCCGGTATCGGGGCCGATATTCGATTTCGCCCGACAGAAGATCCGCCGCTCTGTTCCATCGCATGCCTTGGCCGCCGCCATGACTACTCGTGGCAGCGCCCCGAATGCTATGGATCCAGTTACCCGCTCGATGGGGTCTCGCCCGGCCGTCCCTTTGGTGAAGTGAGAGATTCCGAGAACTGCGAGATCCAGCTCGGCGCCCAGCGCGACCAATGGTTGCAGCGCGCGCCGTACCTCGACGTTCTTGTGAGAGTCAGTGAGCACGGCCGCCACCACGGGGTCCACGATCATCAGCGCGCACTCCAGGAGTTGGTGCGCCGCGGCGCTCAGCGCTGGTATGTCGGTGCCGGGGTCGAACGGCCGTGGTCCGTCGCGGTCCGTCACTCCGGTGATGATGTGCAGCCTTCTGGGGTCGCCTCCCGCGGCCAAGAAGCGGGGCAGAATGGTGTCCTTCGGATCGTCCTCGCCCGACCACACCATAACGTCCGCCGGGTCGCACTTTATGCCGTCCGGCCATCGGCCCCCAGACGTGACCGTGGCCGCCAAAGCGATCGCGATAGTGCTCTTCCCCGCTCCTGGCGCCCCAGCAAGAATGTGGAGCTTGCCGCGGGCAAGCCATCGTTCCCACAGCCAGTTGATCGGCTCGACCTTCAGATCGGCGCCACGGACCATGATGACGCGGCCCGGTTCATCGCCCTCGGCCGCAGTCGATCCAACAGCCCGCGCCCCCTCGATGCAGGCGCGCACCGCCTCGAGCCCGCGCAGCTGCGCCAGATCGTTGAAGTCCTTCGCGTCCTTGGGCCTGTCGGAGGCGAAATCCGGGATCGCTAGCCTAGCAGCGATGGCCCGCGCCGCCTTGATAGCATGGGGATCCGGCTTGCCGTTGGCCTTCACCAAATCGGCCAGGATCACGATCTCCGCCGCCGGGTAGCGCTCGCGCATGGCCTTCGCCACCGCTGCGAGGTTGCCCGCCGATAGCACCGCAATGCTCGGGTGTCCGCTCGCCGCTTTGCCGGATAGCACGGTCGCCACGCCTTCGCCAATCAGCAGGCCCAGCCTCTCGCCATCGCCCCCAGGCAGCGGTTGTGTGGTCCAGTAAGCGCCCCCTTTGGTCCCGCGGCCCTTGAGCGCCGCCTTGCGCCCGTCCTCATCGATCAGTTCCACGGTCGAAAGTTGATCACCCCGATAGACCGGGACCACCAACAACCGGCCGGCCAGCCGCTTGCCCTTCGACTCCGGCCAGTAGCCCAGGATCCCCGCGGCCTCGCTGGCGCCGATCTCCCTCAGCGTCGCGACTGGCGATACCCGCTTGCGGGTCAGGTACGGAAGGTCTGGCCTCGCCTCGACCGCCGCCCGGTCAAGCGCCGCCGCCTTGCTCGCAGCTTCGGCCCGTTCGCGGGCTATCTCGGCTTCTTCCTTTGCCGCCCGTTCCGCCGCCATGCGCCGCCGCTCGGCAAGCTCTTCGGGTGTCGGCTTCTGGTGTGTTCCATCATCGCGCCAACCGTTCGCCTTGGCTTCATGGAACAGGGTCCCCGCCGTCACCTTGCCATTCCCGCGAATGCTCTTCCACACATCCCGCGCATCCTTGGCATTGAAGGAATCGGCTTCCAAGCTCCATGCTTCCCACACGTCAAAGCCAGCGTCGCCAAGCTCGGACTTAACCGCCATGCCCATCTTCACCCAGGTGTCGCGGTCACTGGCGGGGATGAATTGCAGGGCCTCGCGGATGCGTTCAATATCGCCCGTCATCATACGGCCCCCAGGCGCGAGCGCCGGATGATCCATTCCGCCAGTTTGACGGGCAGCAAGCCCCAGCAGGCAGCGCCGGCAATCAGGGCTTTAATGCGGGATGCGGTCGCGGTAGGATTGCGGTTGTCAGAAGTCTTTGGGGTCGCACGGTCGCCACCGTTGCGGCCCTTCGTTTTTGTGGTCATGGTAGCCGCCCCGTTATTTTCCGGCCTGTTCGATCAAGGCGCGTATGTCTTCAACACGCCATGCCGTAATGCGTACGCCCAGCGTTCGCACGGGTTGCGGGTAGCGCCCGGATTTCACTCCGGCCCACCAGGTTGATTTGCTGATAGGGATTACAGCCGGGATGCCCGTCTTGCGGTCGCCGATGATTTGCGGCAGCCTGAGATACCCTGTAGCGGGTAGCGGAACAGTGTGTGACATGGATTACCTCCGTCTGATAAAAGACGGTGTAATCCTAAAATAGGCCCTTCGGCCGGGGGCCGAATTCGGTTAGCAGTTAACCGAACGGATTTCGTTCGGTTAGCGGCCTAGTGTTTCCGCGGGTTCGCAAGGATTTCTGCGAATCGGTCTTCGGCTTCCTTGAGGAATTTCCGCACCGTGTCAGCATCCAGGGTCAGCCCCAGCCGCCCCAGATCGAGGGGGATTGAACCTCGTTTTTCGCCGGTAGCCGCCTTCCTGGGCGCTCCGGGCTCATACTTGTAATGGGTCATAGCCATACCCAAGACCATCCTGAGCAGGCTGTCCCTTTCGGACTCATGGATTGGGTGGACGGTTGCCGCCGATTTTGCTTCCTCCACCTGCCGCTTTAATGCGTCGCGCTCCGCGGTCAGCTTCGTGCAGTTCGCAGTGAGTTCGTCCTGTTGCTCTGACAGCTTCTTGGCTTGCTCATTGAGCTTGTCGTAGCAATCTTTCCAGTCGGCTATCACAACCCCCCGCGCTTCGACCCCCTTTACCAGTTCAGGCGCAACGTCAATTTCATTACGCCTCGCCCAAGGCAGAAAAAGACTAGGTGGCGTTGGATCGAATAGCTGCTTGCAGTTCTTCGCTCGCAGCGCCAGGTCTCGCACCCAAGCATATCTTTTGGCGAACGGGGAATCGGTTACGTAGCCCTTGACGTTTTCCCATTTGACTGCCTCCGGGGCTCTTCCGAAGGCAAGAGCAATAGCTTCATCAAGCGTCCAATATGTTACCTTACTCCAATGGGCAAAATCGGCTTTCGCTTCGGGCTGGTTAAAGAACCGCTGTCGTTCCTCGCGCTCGGCTTCCGCCGCCCATTCTTGCCGCTCCCTCTCTTGTTCCTCGTCGTAAAGCGTTTCTATTTCTTTCAGCGGCTTGGCCTTTAGCTCGGCGCGGAAAGATTTTACTTCTTTCAGCCGCTTCTCGCGGTCATCATAAGCGCTGCCTCCGATGTCAAAAAGGGAAATTGGCGCGTATCGCACAGCGTTGTAATCGGGAAACTTGCGCTGAATCAGATATTCGTAAGGATCACAATGATGCCAGCGCTGAAGTAACCACTCCAGGGCTTTGGTACCAGAAAGTGTTGTCGCCATTGCGCCCCCTTTCGCGCTTCCCCTTGCGTTGGGAGCAGCGACAGCCGGGCAAGGGTGTCGCGGCTTTCGCTCCATTGGGTGATGTCGTATCAAATCGTTGGATTATGCTTGCCAGTACAGTACATTGCGGTACTTTCGGGTGCAAGCGCCGCCTTCTCGAACCGGGCGTAAAAGAGGCGCTGTGCACCGCCGCGAGCGCGAGCATCGCAGCCTCGCCAACATGATCGAGGTAATGATTCGGGATTATTGCAAGCGGAAGGGGGTGCCGATCCCGCGAGCAGCGGGCGCTGTTCGATGAGCCGGACCCATCAATCGCTGAGGTAGGAAGCTAAAGCGAAGTCTGACTGCGGTGTGTGGCGTATAGCCGTCACAGTCAGCTTGCTTTAGCGAGCAGTCCTGAAACATATCAGACCGAGGGGGAAGCAGTGAAGCTCACCGATAACGAAATACGTGACATCACAAAACTCCTAGAGGCGGGCAAGCCGCTGCCGGACAAGTTTCGCTTTCTGCTGTTCGAGGACAAGCGCGAGGTGGAACTGGTCTGGAACGGCAAGAGCAGCGAGGTCAGCAATATCGTCTTGCCGTTTCAGGTGATCGAGCAAGTGGACGAGCCGCGCGCCGAAAAGGACACCCGCTTGCAGATGACGCTGTTCGACCTGGACGCCCGCGGCCGCCAGCTCAAGGGCTGGACAAACAAGCTCATCTGGGGCGACAACAAGCTGATCCTCTCATCCCTGAAAAACGGCCCATTACGCGAGGAGATTGAAAAGCAGGGCGGCCTCAAGCTGATCTACATTGACCCGCCCTTCGACGTGGGCGCGGATTTCAGCATGGACATCGAGATCGGCGGCGACACCTTCACCAAAAAGCCCAACATCCTGGAAGAGATCGCCTACCGCGACACCTGGGGCCGCGGGGCGGATTCGTTCATCTCGATGATTTACGAGCGGCTGATCCTGATGCGGGATCTGCTGCACGAGGAGGGGAGCATCTATGTCCATATGGGTCCAAACGTGGCAAGCTCGGTAGAGGCGGTAATACGCGAGATGTTTGGCTCAACTGGCGCAAGTGCAACGATAACTTGGAAACGTGTCACTGCTCACGGCGATAGCCAACGTTGGGGAATTACACACGACGCAATTCTGTGGAGAACCAAGAACGAACGCTACATCTGGAATCCGCAGCATGAGCCTTACAGCGACGAGTACCTCTCGCGGTTCACGCTGAAAACCGCTGACGGGCGTGCCTACCAATTAGATAACATTACAAGTCCGAACCCGCGGCCAAACATGATGTATGAATGGCGCGGATGTTCGCCGCCAACGATGGGCTGGCGATACGAACTGGCAACGATGGAGAGGCTTTTCACAGAGGGAAAGATTGAGATGCCCAAGAAAGCGGGAGGCCGTCCTCGTCTGCGTCGATTTTTGGATGTGAGTAAAGGCGTTCCTGTTGGCTCAGTATGGGTAGATATTGCGCCGGTTAATTCACAAGCAAAGGAAGACACGCGTTACGCCACACAGAAGCCAGAAACCCTTATTCAACGCATCCTCAAAGCCAGCAGCAAAGAGGGCGATCTCGTAGCCGACTTCTTCTGCGGCTCCGGCACTGCCGCCGCCGTAGCCGAAAAGCTGGGCCGCAAGTGGATTGTCAGCGACCTGGGCAAGTTCGCCATCCACACCACTCGCAAGCGGCTGATCGACGTCCAACGGCAGTTGAAAGCCGCAGGCAAAAACTACCGTGCCTTTGAAATCCTCAACCTGGGCAAATACGAGCACCAGCATTACATCGGCGTCAACCCCAACCTGCGCGAAGCGGAACAGCAAAAGCAACTGGAAGAAAAGGAAGCCGCCTTCCTGGATTTGATCCTGCGCGCCTACCGCGCCGAGAAGACCGAGGGCTTTGCCACCTTCCACGGCAAGAAGGGCGGGCGGCTGGTGGCGGTGGGGCCGGTCAACCTACCGGTGACGCGCCTGTTCGTGGAAGAGGTGATTCTGGAATGCCGCAAGAAGCATATCACCCGCGTGGACATTCTGGGCTTCGAGTTCGAGATGGGCTTGTTCCCCAACGTGCTGGACGAAGCCCGCGCCAAAGGCATTGACATCGCCCCCAAGTACATCCCCGCCGAGGTGTTCGACAAGCGGGCGGTGGAAAAGAACCAAGTGGTCTTTCACGATGTCTCCTTCATCGAGGTCAGGCCGCACGTCAAGAAAAACAGTGTGGCGGTGGAACTGACCGACTTCTCGGTCTTTTATTCCCAGGATTCCATCGCCGCCGCCGAAGCGACGCTCAAAGACAAAGCCAACAAGATTGTGGTGGAGAAAGGGCAGATCGTGAAGGTGAGCAAAGACGCGCACGGCATCGTCAGCCGCGAACGGCTCACAAAAACGTGGACGGACTGGATTGATTACTGGGCGGTGGATTTCAACTTTGAGAGCAAGCGGGAGATCATCCGCGTGAAGAACGAAGACAGCGGCGGATGGGAGGAGCGATGGACGGGCGATTACATCTTTGAAAACGAGTGGCAATCCTTCCGCACCAAGAAAGACCGCACGCTGGAACTGACCAGCGTCTTTCAGGAATGCGAACCGGGGCGGCGCAAGCTGGCCGTCAAGGTGGTGGACATCTTCGGCACTGACACGATGTCCATTGTGGAGGTTACTGTGGGAGCGAAGAAATAATGGCGCTGCATAAGGACTTCCCCGAATCGCCGTATGCCATCCTCGACCCGGCCATCCGTTGGTTTCCGGCGGATGAAGCCCTGCGGGAGTCAAGCTCTGAAAAGCTGATGCCGCCGCTGGTGTCGCAACTGCGCCGCAAGGTGAAGGAATGGCGGGACAGCGGCTATGTGGGGGCGACCGACACCAGCCGCAGTCTGCTCAACTGGTGGTTCAACACGCCGCACCTACTGCCCCAGGCCGACGGCACCATGGCCGAGTTCCAGTATTACTTCGCGCAACGCGAGGCGCTGGAGACCATCCTCTATCTGTACGACGTGGTGGGGGTGCAGGACGAGTTCGACCTGATGCGCTTTGACAGTTCCGGCGTGGTTTCCGCCGGTATGTTTGACGAGACCTGGCGGCGCTTCGTGGTGAAAATGGCGACTGGCACCGGCAAGACCAAGGTGCTGAGCCTGGTCCTGGCCTGGAGCTTTTACCACAAGCTGTACGAGCCGGAATCGCAACTGGCGCGCAACTTTCTGGTGATCGCCCCCAACATCATCGTGCTGGATCGCATCTACAAGGATTTTCAGGGCCTGCGCATCTTTTTGAAAGACGACCCGGTCCTGCCCGACAACGGCGTGGACGGGCATAACTGGCGCGACGATTTTCAACTGACCCTGCACGTGCAGGACGAGGTGCGCATCACCCGCCCTACCGGCAACATCTTTTTGACCAACATCCACCGCGTCTATGCCGGGGACGACATTCCCGCTTCACCCGATGATGAAGACACGATGGACTATTTCTTGGGCAAGCGGCCCAGCGGCGCGACCACCGACTCCAAGTTGGATCTGGGTATGATCGTGCGCGACGTTGATGAGCTGGTGGTGCTGAACGACGAGGCGCACCACATCCACGACCCGCGCATGGCCTGGTTCAAATCCATCGAAGACATTCACAACCGCCTGAAGCAAAAGGGAGCGGCGCTCGCCCTGCAAGTGGACGTGACCGCCACGCCTAAGCACAACAACGGCGCGATATTCGTGCAGACCGTAGCCGATTACCCGCTGGTGGAAGCCATCAAGCAAAATGTGGTCAAACACCCTGTCGTACCCGATGGTCCGAGCCGCGCCAAACTGGTGGAGCGCCAGAGCGCTAAGTACACCGAGAAATACGCCGACTACATTCACCTGGGCGTGATCGAGTGGCGCAAGGCTTACACCGAACACGAAAAGCTGGGTAAGAAGGCCATCCTGTTCATGATGACCGACGACACCCGCAACTGCGACGACGTGGCGGCGTATCTGGAAGGCAACTACCCCGATCTGAAAGACGCGGTGCTGGTCATTCACACCAAGAACAACGGCGAGATTTCCGAATCCACGTCAGGCAAGAGCAAAGAAGAGTTGGATAAGCTGCGCCAGCAAGCCAACACGATTGACGGGCTGGACAGCCCCTACAAAGCCATTATCTCGGTGATGGTGCTTAAAGAGGGCTGGGACGTGCGCAACGTCACCACCATTGTGGGCCTGCGCGCCTATTCCGCCAAGAGCAACATCCTGCCGGAACAAACCCTGGGGCGCGGCTTGCGCAAAATGTATCCCAGCGGCGTGGAGGAATACGTCAGCGTGGTCGGCACCAATGCCTTCATGGACTTTGTAGAATCCATCCAGGCCGAAGGCGTCGTTCTGGAGCGCAAGCCGATGGGCGAAGGCACAGAAGCAAAGACCCCGCTGGTAGTGGAGATTGACAGGGAAAACGTCAAAAAAGACATTGAGGCGCTGGATATTGAAATCCCCGTGCTGACGCCCCGCGTCTACCGGGAATACAAGAACCTGATCGATCTGGACGCGGGCGCGCTGGGGCATCAGCGCGTGGCGTACCGGCAGTTCAGCGAGGAAGAACAGCGGGAGATCGTCTTCAAGGACATCACCACCGGCGAGGTGACGCATACCACCATCCTCGACACGGCTGGCGTCGCCGATTACCGCAGTGTGATCGGCTACTTCGCGCAGACCATGATGAAGGACTTGCGGCTGGTCAGCGGCTACGACGTGCTATACGGCAAGGTCAAGGCGTTTGTGCAAACGCAGTTGTTTGGCCGCCCGGTGGAACTCGAAAGCCCCAACACCCTGCGCAACCTGTCGGAACTGGCGGCCACCAAGACCCTGATCGAGACCTTCAAGAGGGCGATCAACGCCCTCACCGTGCAGGACAAAGGCGACGCCGAAATCCGCGACACCATCAAGCTGCGGCAGACGCGCCCCTTCGTGGCTAAGGATCAAGGCTACCTCATTCCAAAAAAGAGCGTCTTTAATAGGATTATTGGGGACAGCCATTTTGAGTTGTTGTTTGCCCGCTTCCTGGAAGACTGCAACGATGTGATTTCCTATGCCAAGAACTATCGGCGGTACATTTCAAACTGGATTATGTGAACGCAGATGGGGACATTTCCAACTACTATCCGGATTTCATCGTCAAGAAGTCGGACAACGCAGTGTACATCGTCGAGACCAAAGGCCAACAAGACGTCGATGTCTCGCTCAAGATGGAACGGCTGAAACAGTGGTGCGCGGACATCAACATGGTGCAGTCGGCGGTTCGTTACGACTACGTGTTTGTGGACGAGGAGAGTTTCAAGAAGTATCAGCCGAAGACCTTCGAGTCCTTGGTGGTGAACTTCAGGGAGTACAAGGAATGATCGGACCGCCCTGCCCAAGATTCAAGGCCGCCAGACTGCCTCCGCAAGCTCCGGCAGACTGGCTTCGTGGCTTCGCTCAACGCCTCACCTTCCGTTTCCGCCCGCACTCCGCCACGGCGCCCTTCGCTCCAAACAACGGGGCCAAGGGCTTGCGGCTCTGTGAAACGAATCAAGGAAGTGGCCCACGCCATCGTTCCAGAAGTTCTCGACCCAACCTCGCGTCTGTAACGGCATTGGTTAGCTTTTCGTGGAAGAGGTATAGGGCGAATATAACAAGGATAGGAACGCCGACCCCGAAACCCAAGGTCGCGGACGCTACAACGAAGGCCGTAATGCCACTAAGAACCGCGCCGATGTTTGGGCGGTCAGATTGCGGACGTCGCTCGCTCATAAAGCGATTCTGCGCCAGCCGATCTCAAACACGCGAAAGCCGAGGAAGGTAGAGAACGTGCTGAAAGAAACTAGCAGATAATTTTTTCCTTCGTGTGATTAGGTACCCTCGGTTCTTCCGGTAATAGCCAATCGGCTACAATTTTCCCGAGATATCGAACTGTAGGCGCCAGTATAACTATTACGAGCCATGTGACGAGCAAAAATAGTGCGTAGTCCATACTTCTTTCCCTCGCTATTTTACGTCATAAACATACTTTCCCGTCGCACTCGTATACCCGCTTTCCTCTCGTACCTCACTCCGAGGGTCCCCCTGTGTCAACATAACGTGAGACACCCTTATAGTCACCCGCGACAAGAAAGTCTAGCTATTAGTATTAGCATAGGCATGATTTGTACCAAAAATACAACAGCCGAGCTCGCGGACTCGCAACCTCGTTCCATTACCATTTAGTCCAAAATCCACGCTGGCTGTCTCCTCTTACACCACGGCCAAGGGCACGACCCTGGTTTGCTGCGCGGCAAGGGTCGCGCCGACTGCGGCGCTGGCAGCCGGACACGCCGGACAATGCTACGACGGCTACAGCAACAAAGTCGGCCACCTCCGCAATGCCCTCAGTGGCTTCGTTCGTCGCCGCTCCTTCCGTTTCCGCCCGCACTCCGCTGCGCTCCGTGCTGTCCGGCTCGCGCCCGCATAATTTTGCATTATGTGTGAATTGCCTCCTGGATTATTGTTGATCCTCCGCCCGCCCGGCGTCCCGGTCAGGCTACGGAAGCCCTCCGGCCGAAGTTGCCCAGGATCACTTTCTTTTCGTTCGCCAGGGCGTCCACGTAGTCCGCCCAGAATGCAGCATCTCGCGCCGCTGGCATACTCCGCGCGGTTGTAGATGCCGCGCACGCCGCCGATGGTGTGATTCAGGGCGAAGCCCGCTTCGTGCAACCGCGTGGAGCCGGTGCGCCGGAGATCATGAACCGTGAAGGGATCAATGAGGATATTCAGGGCGTCTTGACCCGATGCCAAGCGGTGTGCGCTCTTGAATCTGCTCGGAGGCGAACCCGAGCGGCAACTTGGTTGTTATTCTATAGAATCCCTATTTATGGTGTCGCATAAGCGCCCATCAAGCTCTGCCGTGCAGCGACACCACCTCGGCGCCGGTCTTCAGTCGGTCCAGGTAGTCCGCCCATGCCTGCATCATGCGCCGGCGCTCGGGCAGGTGCTCGGCGTAGTTGTAGGCCGCGCGCACCGCGTCGCGCTCGCCGTGGGCAAGCTGGCGCTCGATGGCGTCTCGGTGCCAGCCTTGCTCGTTCAGTAGCGTGGACGCCATGGATCGGAAGCCGTGGCCGGTCATCTCGTCTTTGGCGTATCCCATGCGCCGCAGTCCCGCGTTTACCGTGTTCTCGCTCATGGGCCGGTCCCTGCTCCGTTCGCTCGGGAAGACGTAACGCCCCGAGCCGGTCAGCGGGTGCAACTCGCGCAGGGCCTCGGCCGCCTGCCTAGACAAAGGGACGATGTGGGTTGCCCGCATCTTCATCCGCTCGGCGGGGATGCGCCACTCGGCGGCCGCAAGGTCGATCTCCGACCACTCGGCCTTGCGCAGCTCGCCAGGACGCACGAAGACCAGCGGCGCGATGCGTAAGGCACACTGCGTAATGAAGTTGCCCTGATATCCTTCAGTAGCACGTAATAGCGCGCCGACTGCTTTAGGGTCTGTGATCGCGGCGTGGTGTTTGACTTTACCT
>Ga0136615_10000195_pt1 | contig 26748 bp, 25 predicted proteins | sample AntDrymUQ2882206_2_FD_106647 | JGI IMG/M metagenome (GOLD analysis project Ga0136615, IMG submission 106647) | Polar desert sand microbial communities from Dry Valleys, Antarctica - metaG UQ288 (22.06) | ecosystem: Environmental > Terrestrial > Soil > Desert | place: Antarctica: Dry Valley... | reverse complement strand
CGTGGTGGTCGACAACGACGCCGCCGCGGCGCTGGTGGCCGCCGCCGACGGCGACGCGCGTGCCGCGCTGACCGGTCTGGAGGGCGCGGCGCTGCTGGCCGCCGAGCAGGGCGCCGGCCGGACCGTCACCGTCGAGATGGTGACCGCTGTGCTGGCGGGGCCGAGGTTGCGCTACGACAAGGCCGCCGACAACCACTACGACCAGGTCAGCGCGTTCATCAAGTCGCTGCGGGGCTCGGATCCTGACGCGGCGCTGTACTGGCTGGTGCGGATGCTCACGGCGGGGGAGGACCCCCGATTCCTGGCCCGGCGCATGATCATCCTCGCTGGTGAGGACATCGGCCTGGCCGATCCCGCGGCGCTGCAGGTGGCCGTCGCGGCCTTCCAGGCACTGGACGTCGTCGGGCTGCCGGAGGCGCGCTTCGCGTTGGGCGAGGCGGCGCTGTACCTGGCCCTGGCGCCCAAGTCCAACAGCTTGACGCGGGCGCTGGGTCGCGCCGACGACGCGGTCGCCCGCCTTGGCAACGCGGCCGTGCCGGCGCCGCTGCGCGACGCGCACTACCGCGGTGCTGCCCGCCTCGGGCACGGTCGCGGCTACCGCTATCCCCACGACGACCCCCGAGGGTGGGTCGACCAGCGGCACCTGCCCGACGGCCTGGCCGACGGCGACATCTACGCGCCCGGCGAGCACGGCGAGGAGCCCGGCCTGCAGCGCTGGCGCTCTGAACGCCGCTCCTAGAGATCCGTGTGCAGGCCCCGCCGCCGCCACCACCGCTGAACCGTGCGCAGGCGCCGTCGTCCGGGGCGCGGTAGCTGCACACGGTTGCGGTTTTGCCGTCCCAAAACTTATCCTGCGACCCGACGTGACCACGAACCCTGCTTACTCGAACTCTGACCGCGAGGCCCTCAAAGCCATGTACCGCCTCACCAAGGGCGGTGGCGAAGCGCGCACCGGCGACCTGGCCGAGGCCTTGGGGCTGACGCCGGGCACGGTCACCGCGACGGTCAAGCGCCTGGCCGACCGAGGCCTGGTCGTGCACCGCCCCTACGTGGGTGTGGTGCTGACCGACGACGGGAAGCAGGTTGCGGTGGCGACGATCCGGCGCCACCGCATCGTCGAGCGCTTCCTGGCCGACATGCTCGGGTACGCCTGGAACGAGGCGGACCGCCTGGCCCGTACCTTCGAGCATCAGCTCCCGCAGCAGGTCGAAGACCGCCTGTTCGTGGCCCTGAACCGGCCCGCCACCTGCCCGCACGGCTTCCCGATCCCCGCGCCCAAGACCGCCGACATCCCGGACATGCCGCCGCTGTACTCCCTGGAGCCGGGGGATGAGGCGGTCGTCGCCGTCCCCGGTGCGACCGAGCCGGAGGTCGTGGCGTTCCTGGAGACCCTGGGGCTGCGGCCCGGCGTGACGGTGGCCGTCCGCGAGAAGCACCCCTTCGACGGCCCCCTCGTCTTGCGCGTTGATGGCAAAGAACGCACCGTCGGCGAACGCCTCGCCCGCTCGATCTACGTCACCGCACAAGTCACCGCACAACCCGAGAGGAACGCCACGCCATGATTCCCCTTCTCGCCGCCGAAGGGGGGTACCAGGAGTTCACGCTCGCGGGAGCCGAGTACTTCTGGCTGCTTTTCTCCGCGGCTACTGCCCTGCTGGCCATCTTGGTCGGCTTCGTGCTCATGAAAGGCGTGCTCGCCGCCGACAAGGGCACGCCGGACATGCAAGCGATCGCGGCGTCGATCCAGGAGGGAGCTTCGGCCTACCTGAGTCGTCAGTTCCGCACGATCGCGGTCATCCTGGTGCCCCTCGCGCTGATCGTCTTCGCGACCTCGACAGCGGTGCTGCGGCCCGACGGCAGCCAGGCGCTGTCGTTCGCGCAGTCGGGCCTGTTCCGCACGGGCGCCTTCGTCCTCGGCTGCTTCATGTCGGGGCTGACCGGGTTCATCGGCATGGGCTTGGCGGTGCGCGGCAACGTCCGCACGGCCGCCGCCGCGCGCAGCGGCTCCCTACCGGCCGCGCTCAAGGTCGCCTTCCGTACCGGTGGTGTGGCCGGCATGTTTACCGTCGGCCTGGGGCTGTTCGGGGCCACGATCATCATCCTGCTGTTCCAAAACACCTCGTCGGCGATCCTGATCGGCTTCGGCTTCGGCGGGTCGCTGTTGGCCCTGTTCCTGCGGGTCGGCGGCGGCATCTTCACCAAGGCCGCCGACGTCGGCGCGGACCTGGTCGGCAAGATCGAGGCCGGCATCCCCGAGGACGACCCGCGCAACCCAGCGACCATCGCCGACAACGTCGGGGACAACGTCGGCGACTGCGCCGGCATGGCCGCCGACCTGTTCGAGTCCTACGAGGTCACGCTGGTCGCGTCGATCATCCTCGGCGTTGCGGCCTTCGCCTCCATCGGCGCCAACCCGGCGCTGGGGCTGGTCTTCCCGGTCGTCGCCCGCGCCATCGGCGTGCTGGCCTCGATCGTCGGGGTCTACGCCGTGCGGGCCAAGGAGGGCGACACCTCGGCGCTGGCGCCGATCCGCCGCGGCTTCATCACCGCCGGCGGCCTGACCGTCGTTGGCACGCTGTTCGTGTGCTTGACCTATGTCGGCAACGACAACTTCAACGAGGGCTGGCGCTGCTTCGGCGCCGTCGTCGCGGGCTTGGTGCTGGCCCAGGTCGCCAGCTACCTGACCGAGTACTTCACCTCCACCGAGACCTCGCCGGTGCGCGAGATCGCCGAGTCGGCGCGCACCGGGCCGGCGACCACCGTCCTGTCGGGCATCAGCTCGGGCCTGGAGTCCTCGGTGTGGGCGATCATCGCCATCGCCGGCGCCCTCGGCGTGGCCGTGGCCCTCGGTGGCGGCAACCTGCAGTTCGCCCTCTACCTGGTGGCCCTGACCGGCATGGGGATGCTGGCCACCACCGGGGTGGTCGTGTCGGAGGACACCTTCGGTCCCGTGGCCGACAACGCGGCCGGCATCGCTGAGATGTCCGGCGAGTTCAGCGGCGAACCGCAGCGGATCATGGTCTCACTCGACGCGGTCGGCAACACCACCAAGGCCGTGACGAAGGGCTTCGCGATCGGCTCGGCGGTGATCGCGGCCGTGGCGCTGTTCGCCTCGTTCATCGAGACGATCGGCTCGGAGTTGTCGCTGGGGCTGGAGGGCAGCGCGCTGTTCCAGGCGGCCGAGACGCAGATCAACGTCGCCGACCCCGTGACGTTCATCGGCCTGCTGATCGGCGGGGCGGTGCCGTTCCTGTTCTCGGGGCTGGCCATCCGCGCCGTCGGCCGCACGGCCGGGACCGTCGTACAGGAGGTGCGCCGCCAGTTCCGCGAGCACCCGGGGATCATGGACTACAGCGAGAAGCCAGACCACGGCAAGGTCATCGACATCTGCACCACGGCCTCGCTGCGCGAGCTGGCGACCCCGGCGCTGCTGGCGGTGCTGACCCCCGTGATCGTCGGGTTCGGCATCAGCTACTTCGCCCTCGGCGCGTTCCTGGCCGCCGTGATCCTCACCGGCCAGCTGATGGCCAACTTTTTGTCCAACGCCGGTGGCGCCTGGGACAACGCCAAGAAGTACATCGAGGACGGTCACGAGGGCGGCAAGGGCTCCGAAGCCCACAAGGCCGCCGTCATCGGTGACACGGTCGGCGACCCGTTCAAGGACACGGCAGGCCCCGCGCTCAACCCGCTGATCAAGGTCATGAACCTGATCTCACTGCTGATCCTGCCCGCCGTGATCCGGCTGGGGGACAACCCCGTGCGCTTCGTCATCGCCGCCGTGGCGCTGATCGTGCTGGGTGCGGCGATCGCGTTCAGCAAGCGCAGGGCCCAAGCCATGGACGCCGACGTCAGCGAGCCCACGGCGCGGGCCGGGGTCACGCCCGCCCCGTAGGGCGACACCGGTACCCTGTCCGCCGTGCACGCCATCGTCCTCGCCGGCGGGAAGGGCACCCGGCTGCGGCCGCTGACCGATACCCGGCCCAAGCCGCTGGTGCCGTTCGCGGGCGCGCCACTCGCGGCCGGGCTGCTGCGCCGGCTGGAGGCCGCGGGCTGTGACCGCGCCACCTTCCTCGTCGGGGCGCAGGCCAAGCCGTTCGCGCCCCTGGAGCGGCTGGGTTCGGCGATGGGCATGCCAGTCAACGTGGTCTCCGAGCCGCAACCCCTCGACACGGCCGGTGCCTGCCGCGATCTGCTGCGGGCCGGCGAGCCGGAGTCGGAGCCGGCGCTGGTGTGCAACGGTGACATCCTGACCGACTTGGACTACGCCGCCGTGGTCGCTCGGCACACCGAGGTCGGCGCCACCGCGACCCTGGTGTTGACCAGGGTCGCCGACACCAGCAGCTTCGGCGTGGTGGAATGCGACCGTCACGGCCGCGTCCGGCGGTTCATCGAGAAGCCGCCGGCGGGCACCGTGGCCGCCGACACCATCAACGCCGGCACGTACGTGCTGGCACCGGACGCCTTCGAGGCGTTCCCGTCGCACGGTCCGCTGTCCTTCGAACGAGCGGTCTTTCCCGGTTTACTCGACGCTGGCGCACGCCTGGAGGGGTACCAGTCGGACAGCTACTGGATTGACCTCGGCACTCCGCAGCGCTACCTGCAAGGGCACCGTGCGGTGCTGACCGGCCGCTGCGCCTGGCCCGTTGACGACGCCTACGTTGCCGTTGGCGATGGCGTGCTGCTGCATGTCGATGCGGCGATCAGCACCGACGCAGCCGTTGGTCCTGACGTGGTCGTCGGCCCCGACTCTCGGGTGGAGGCCGGTGCCCAGGTGGCGGGCAGCGTGCTGTTCGAGGCCGTCGTGGTCGGCGCCGGCGCTCGGGTCCGTAGCTCGGTGCTGGCCGAGGGTTCACGGATCCGGGCTGGCGCGACGGTCTCCGACACCGTCGTGGCCGCAGGCGCGACGGTCTCCTGAACCAACAGGACTGGTATGGTGCGCTGCCGCCTCCGCTGCTTGACCGCTGGCCGGATCGGTGTGACTGGCGGATATTCTGAGTAGGCCAAGGCCTTCAGACCCGACCGCCGGCAACCGAGACAGACGAGAGGCGCCCTGGTGAGTTCTCGGCGCCTGCCGATCAGCTCCCGAGCAGGAAGTCGTTGGAGTATGCGCCGTTTCGCCGTTCTCGTCGTTCTGGCCGCTGCGGCCGCCCTCCTGCCTGCCGCCCCGGCGCTGGCGGCCGCCCCGGCAGCGACCGCTGACTGCCCAGCGCCCGGAGGCGTGCGGGTACCGCCCGCCCCGACGACCACCAGCGATTTCACGATCCGGGGCAAGGGCTGGGGCCACGGCGTCGGCATGAGTCAGTACGGTGCGCTGGGGGCCGCCCGCCTGGGCTGCGGCGCCAAACAAATCCTGCGTGCCTACTATCCCGGCGTCACGATCTCCCCGCGCGCGCAGCCGCGCTACGTGCGCATCGGGCTGACCTTCGACTCCCCGGTGAGCAACGTGGCGTCCGTGCGCAGCATCGACGCCGCCGCCGGTGACATCCCGTGGCAGTTATGCGACAGCGGCGGCTGCCAGCGCGTCGCGACCCAGCCGCAGGGCAGCCGCTGGCAGGTGCGTATCGGCTCCAGGGGCGGCTACGCGCTGTGGGAGGGTGACCGGCGCCGCTGGCACGGCGGCGACAACGTCGCGCTGCTGCGCGCGGTGCTGACGACTAGCGGGTCGGCGTCGCGCGTCATCTCCATCCCGGCCAACGGCCACAGCTACAAGTGGGGGGTACTGGAGTTCGACTCCTACGTCACCGACGGCACCGGCCGCGCCTACGTCAACCTGGCGATCCGCAGCATGGAGCGCTACCTGCGCGGTCTGTCGGAGATGCCGTCGTCATGGGAGCCCGCGGCGTTGCGGGCGCAAGCCATCGTCGGCCGGGCCTATGCCATGGACAGACGGGTCAACCTCGGTCTGCGCGCGAACTGCCGCTGCCACCTGTGGGACTCGCCGTCCGACCAGCACTACACCGGCTGGGACAAGGAGTCGGAGGGTCTCGACGCGATGTACGGGCGGCGCTGGGTCGCCGCCGTCGACCACACCGCGGGCAGGATCATGCGCGACCGTGCGGGCGACATCGCGGTCGGGTACTACTCGTCCTCGCACGGCGGGGCTAGCGAGTCGTCGGCATTCACGTGGGGCGGCGAGGTCAGCTACCTGCGGTCGGTCGACGACAGCAACTGGGAGATGCACAGCAACAACCCCATCCGCAGCTGGAGCGTTGGCATCGGCGACCTTGCGCTCGGCCGGAAGTTCGGCGTGGGCAGGGCCACGTCGGTGACCTTGCCCAAGCCCCGCGGGCGCGCCGGACGCGTCGGGCGGGTGGAGGCTGGCTACGGCGGGGTGGTGATCCAGGGTGGGCGGGGCCGGGTGGTTGTCTCTGGAAGCACCTTCAAGTCGGTCCTGGGTCTGCGCTCCACGCTGTTCAACGTGGTGCAGCGCGACGCCTGACCGTGCGGTGTTTGTCCAGATTTTAGGGATTCCAAGTTGACGCGCCGGTATTGAGGGGGTTGAATCACGTTCCTGTAGTTACCCGGAACGCAGTTCACCCGACCCGGCCGTAGTTTGCGGCGGTCGGCACGGAGGAAGGCCACGCCGTGGTGCAGATTGAGACGCTGCCCTGGGCGTCGGAAGCCAAGTGCCTGCAGGCCGAGCCCGACACCTTCTTCCCCGAGAAGGGCGGTTCCACAAGGGAAGCCAAGCGCATCTGTGCCGGTTGCGACGTGCGGGCTCAGTGCCTGGAGTACGCGCTGGACAACGACGAGCGCTTCGGCATCTGGGGCGGCATGAGTGAACGGGAGCGTCGCCGCCTCAAACGCCTGGCCTCCTGAGCGCCCCCCCGGGTTGGCCGGGAAGGTACCTGCCCGGCTAGCATCGTGCCGGCTTTCGCCCTTTCGTGCGCGGGCTGTCCTACCGCTTCACTGCCTGAGGACATGGCTGCCATCGACCATCACAACTCGCCGCCGCCGCGCGTCGCTGCAGTGCTCGTCGTGCACGACGGCGTCGAGTGGCTCGGCAGCGTGCTGGCCACCCTTGCCGCCCAGCGCTACCCGGAGCTTGACCTCGTGGCGGTGGACAACGCCAGCACCGACGGCAGCGCCGAGGTGCTGGCACGCCGCATTCCCGCCGATAAGCTGCTGACGCAGCCGCACAACACCGGTTTTGGCGCAGCGGTCGAAGCGGTGTTGAACCACCCCTCGGTGGCTGACGCCGAGCTGCTGCTGCTGCTCCACGATGACCTGGCGTTAGCACCCGACGCCATCGGCGAGCTGGTGGCGGCGCTGCTGGCCGACGACCGCGTCGGCATCGTCGGCCCGAAGCTGCGCGAGTGGAACGACGACGGCGTCCTGGCCGAGATGGGCATGACCATCGACCGCTTCGGGCGCGCCGTCTCTCCAGTCGAGCCGGCCGAACTGGATCAGGGCCAGCACGACACCGCCACTGCCGTGCTGTACGTCAACACCGCCGGCATGCTGCTGCGTAACGGCCTGCTGCACAAGTTAGGCGGCTTCGATGCGCGGTTTCCCGCCTACCGCGACGACCTGGATCTTTGCTGGCGGGCGTGGCTGGCCGACCACCGCGTCGAGGTCGTGCCAGCCGCTGTCGGCTATCACATCGGCGCGGGCACACGGGCGGGCCGGTGCTATGGCTCGGGGCAGGACTCCGGCAGGCGTTACCTGGCCGAGCGCCACGCGTTCGCCAGCCTGCTCAAGAACTACGGCGGTGCGCGGCTGGCGAGGGTCCTGCCGATGGTGCTCCTGCTGGCCTTCGCCAAGACCATCGCCTTCCTGCTGATCCGGCGGTTCGCCGAGGCCGGGGCGGTGGTGCGTGCCTACGGCTGGAACGTCGTCGCGCTGCCGGGCACCCTGCGACGCCGGCGTGCCGTTCAACGCCGCCGCACGGTTCCCGACGCCGACGTGGCCCGGCTGTTCGCGCCCGGCTTGCCCCGAGCTCGCCTCTATCTCAGCTCGTTTGGCGCATGGCTGGCCGGCGGATCGAACCGTGCCCTGCCCACCGACGAGCCGGCGGTTCCAGTACCCCACCACTCGGCCTTGGTGCGCACGGTCGCCGACCGTCCGGCCGTGCTCATGGGAACGGCGCTGCTACTGGCCTACCTCGTCGGCCTGCTGCCCCTGCTCGGAGCTGGTCAGGTCGTTGGCGGCGAGATCGCCCCATGGCCCCCCGCGGCGGCCGACTTCTTGCGCGCGTACCTGCGGCCCTTCAACGGCGATCCCGTTGGCACCTACGGGTTCGCCTCTCCAGCCCAGGCGCTGCTCGGCGTGGCTAGCTTCGCGGGTCTGGGCAGCACATGGTTGGCCCAGCGGTTGCTGGTCTTCGGCTTGTTGCCCCTGGCCTGGCTGCTGGCGCTGCGAGCGGGGCGACTGATCACGCCGCGCGCGGCGCCTCGCACGCTGGGCGCGACGCTGTACGTACTGTCGCCCGTGGTGCTCTTGGCACTCGGAGAGGGTCGCTACGGCGTGCTCATCGCGGCCACGCTCTTGCCAGGGATGGCGTTGGCCGGCTGGCGGACCGCCGACGCACGCGCTCCGGCCGACAGAGGCTGGCGGGCGATGGCGCTGCTGGCGCTGTGCCTGACGGTGGCCGTGGCGGCGGCACCGGCGCTCGGACCCCTGCTTGGTCTGTGGCTGCTCGCTGGCCTCGTCAGCGCGGCTGCGCGCCGCGGCCCCGGCGCCTGGGCCGCCGCCGGACGGCTGCTGCTCGCCGCAGTCGCGGCCGCAGCGATCCTGGCGCCGTGGCTGTACAACTTGGCCGTCCACCGCACCCTGGCGGCTGTCGGTTCGCCGGTGGGATCGGTGCGGCTGCCGATGTGGCGGGCGGCCACCGTCGTCCCCGCCGCGCCGCCGGACCTGGGTGGCATCGCCGGTGTGCTGGCGGTCCTGACCTCGGTCGCCGTGGCCGCCGCCGCGGTCGTGCTCGGACTGCGCCGCCGGCCCGGAACGGTCGCCGCGCTCGCCGCCGTGGCCACCCTGTCGGCGGTCGCTGCCTGGTTCACGGCACGGCTGCAGGTGGAGTGGCTGTGGGCACCTGGCATGCTGCTGCCTGCGGCACTGGCCCTGGCCGGCATGGGCGTGCTGGCGGCGCACAGCCTGGGTGGCGGACTGCGTGAGCACAGCTTCGGTGTGCGCCAGGTCTTCGCGGTGGTGGCGACTTTCGTGATCGGCGCCGGTCTGCTCGCCGCCATCGCCCGTCTGGCTGGGGGGCCCTATGACGGGCTCGCGCGCGGCCCGCAGCTGATCCCGGCGTTCGTCACGGCCGACGAGGAGCAGGTGGGACCCTACCGCGTGCTGGTGCTGGCCGCCGGCGAGAAAGACGTCAGTTGGGACGTTGTGGGGTCTGCCGGTCCGACGATGCTGTCGTTCGGCACCGTGCCCAGCGCCGTGCTGCTGGAGAACCTGGATGCCAGCGTCGCCGGCGTTGTGGGCGGCGACCCACAGGCCGGCGTCGCGCTCGGTCTGGCCGGGGTCCGCTACATCGTCGTGTCAGCAAGCTCGCGGACCTTGACCGACACCTTGTCCGCGCAACCCAGTTTGGAGGCGCTGCCGACCGGTGACGGTCGCGTGTACGCGGCGCGCTCGTGGCTGCCGAGGGCCGTCGCCCTGGCCGCCGCGGACGCGCGACGCGTGCTGGCGGGCCACAGCCTCGAAGATGTCCCGGGCTTGGACACGATCGGCAGTGATGCCTACGGCGGCGGCCCCGTTGCGTCGGGACTGCTGCTGTTGAGCGAGGCCGGCTCCCCGTTGTGGCAGGCCGAGGTCGCCGGCCGCGCGATGCCAAGGACCGACGTGCCGGTGGTCAATGCCTGGGAGGCAGAGGCCGGAGCACGGGCGACGATCGAGGCCGGCGGTACAACGGCGCACCGGCTCGTCACCGCCGCGCAATTGCTCGCCATTGCGGTGATCGCCTCCCTGGTCCTGCGCCCGCCCGGCTTCACCCAGCGCCAGCAACCCGGCCACCCAGGGCGCTCCTTGCCCCGCGAGCTGGGCGGGACGGCTCGGCAGCAACGGGTCACAGGATGACCGAGCCCGGGTCCGTGTCGTCAGAACGTTCCCAAGGCACCTCGGTCGCGGCATCGGCGTCCGCAGCTGTCCGCCGGCGCCGCTGGTCGCTGGCGGTCCTGGTAGTGCTGGTGGTGTTGCTGGCCGGCGGGGCCGCCGTCGACCTGCTGGAGGATCCTGGGGCGCTCCCGGCGGTCCAGGCTGTGGCGCAAGGCCCCGCCGATGCCGGCCGCTGGTACTGCCCGGCGACGGCGGCGCGGGGAGAGTCAGCAGTCGTCGAGGTGGCCACGGTCGGCGACCGCGCGTCCCGCGTGACCGTCGATCGCTATGCCGGGGGCGCCGTGACGGCGGACCCGGTCCGCACCGTGCAACCGGGCGCGGCCGTGCGGATCCGGCTTTCGGCGGCGCACCCGTCCGTGGTGCGCTGGGACGGTGGCCCCGTGGCGGTCACCTGGCGGGCGACCGGCCGCACCCAGACGATCGCCGCGCCCTGCGAGACGGCTCCCAGCCGCCGCTGGTACACCGCCGGGTTCGACACGACGCTGGGCTCCACCTCGGCGTTGCACCTGTTCAACCCGTTCACCGAGGACGCGACGGTCGCACTGACGTTTGCGACTCCCGACGGTCCCGTCCGGCTCGTGGCCACTGACAATCTGGTCGTGCCGGCCGGCACGTCACGGCGGCTGGAGCTGGGCCGCTTCCAGCCGGAGGTCGCCGACCTGGGAGTCACCGCCGAGGTGGCGGCTGGCCGGATCGTGGCCCAGGGGGAAGTTGACCTCGCCCCTCCCCGAAGAAGTCGCGGCCCTCGAGGGCGCGCGCTGCTACGGGCCGCGCCACGGGCACAGCGCTCTTGGAGCTTCGCCTACGCGCGCTCCGGGCAGTTCAGCGAGTCTTGGCTGCAGGTGCTCAACGCCGGGAGGCGAGAGGCCGCGGTCGAGGTCAGCGTCAGCGACCCCTCCAACGACGCCTCGAGCCTGCTGGGTGAGGTGTCGGTGCCCGCCGGTGGGACGACTCGAATCGAGCTGGCCGAGGCCTCCCGACGCGCGGAGTTCGGGGTGGCGGTCACCGGGGTGAACGACGAGGCCATCGTCGTCACGCGACTGACCGCGATCGACCGCCTCGGCAGACACGCCGGTGTCGCCGCCTCGCTCGGTGCCGCCGAGCCCGCCACCGAATGGGCAGTCGTCGGCGGCGGTGACCGAGGGCGCCGGGACGCGTTGAGCATCTACAACTCCGGCCCCCGCCAGGCCCGCGTCGAGGTGGTGGCCGACGCGGCACCCCGCAGGTGGTCACAGATCACCGTCGAGCCCAACGCGCGCGCAGTGGTGCCGCTCGCCGACGCGGACACGACAGGGCCGAGCACCCCAGTGCTGGTTCGGGCGGATCGGCCGGTGGTGCCCGAACTACGATCGGTGGCCAGGGGCGAAGAGCTGCGCCTGTGGTCGGCGGTCGGCGTCCCCGCCCGCAGCTGGCGAGGCCCTCGCACCCGGCCGCCGGTCCGCCTCGACCCTGGTCTGGCCACCCGTGCGCCGGGGACGTCTCCGGTCGAGGCGACCGAGGGGGAGGGCGTCCCGGCGCCGGGTCTGGGCCTGGAAGCGCCGTCCGGTCCGGACACCTCCGCGCACGACGCCGGCCCGGGAAGCTGACCGGCACCACCGGCTACCAGTCGTCGTCGAACAGGTCGTCGAGGTCGTCGTCGATGCCCAGTGCCCGCGCGACGGCTTCGCCCACGGCCACGCGCACCACGGCCACCAGCTCGGCGCGGCCCTCCGCGCGGGACTCCAACGCACGCCGGTACACCGTCAGCCGGTTCGCCGAGAAGTCGGCCAGCAGCGGTTGGCCGGCTAACGAGGGCGATTCTGGCGGCACAGCGGCCACTGTGACCTCGGCCGCCTCGACAGGCTCGGCGAAGCGGGCGGGCAACGTCGAGACGGCCTCCTCGACAATCTGGGCGAAGCGGGTGGTATCGCGCACCCGGAAGCCGTCGGCGGGGCGACGGCGTCGATCGTTGTCTGCCCGGAAGCCGCGACCGTGCCGGTCGCCGGCCGCAGGCCGCTCGCCGCGCATGCGGCGAGCGTAGACCTTCTTGTTCCTACCGCTTCGCCACAGAAGGGCCAGCGGGGACAGATCCCCAGTTTCGGACAGGGGTTGCTCTACGGTCTGGCGCCATGGCCAACACCTTGCGCTCCTGCACCCGGACCAGTTGCCGCTGGCCGGCTGCCGCCTGTTTGTCGTACCGCTACGCCACGCGGCAGGCCTGGCTGCTGGACCTGGCGCCGACGCCGGATGTGTCCCTGTACGACCTGTGTCCACATCATGCTGACAACTTGGTCGTGCCCAACGGCTGGGAACGCGTCGACGATCGGACCTGTAGCCCGGCCGTGGTGGAGCCATCAGCCCGTGACCGGGTGGCCCAGGCCGCCGCGCGTCGCCAAGAGGCGGCGGAGGGCCTGGCCGAAGAGCTGGCGTCCCCGTCGCCCGGCGTCAGTCGCTACGCGCAGTTGGCCGCCGACCTGCCACGGCTGGCGGCGCAGGTGTACGGCAAGCAAACCTCGCGCAGTACCTCCTCGGCGCCACGGCCCCGGCCGATCCCCAGCCGCGACCTTGCGCCGCTGCCGCTCCCCGGCCAGCTGACGATCCCCGTCGACGAACGTGCCGAGGGGGTCGTGGTGGCCATCGACACGGCAGGTTCTCGCCGGCGACGCGACTAGAGGATCGCCCTCGCCTGCGCTATTTGGTGCAAATCGGACAAAAACCATCCCTGATGGCCAGGTGCTGCGACGCTCATTCCGCTGATACCTGCCGATACCTCCAGGAACGACGTAACCCTCGCAGGAGATCGCCCCCATGGATAACTGCCCGAAGTGCACGTCCGCGGACCTTGTGCTGATTGCGCTGAGCCTCAACGGTGGCCCCGTGCACTTCGCCCACTGCCGGAACTGCGAGCATCGCTGGTGGACCGACCGCGACGCTGGGGCGGTCATCACCCTGCCCGACGTGCTGACCAAGGCGACCCGCTAGCGGCGAAGCCGAACCATCCGCGGCGCCGGGTCTGCCTCGACGGACCCGGCGCCGTCTCAACGCGCGGTCACCCGCAACGCCCGGCGAGTAGGATCGCCGGCAGTGCGCGACCTCAGTCCGATTTTCAAGGCCTACGACGTGCGAGGGATCGTCGGCGAGCAGCTGGACGCCGAAACGGCCGCGCGCCTCGGCCGCGCCGTCGCCATCGAGCTGCACGGCGAGGCGGTCGTCGTCGGCCGCGACATGCGGCCCTCCGGCGTCGAGTTGTCCGAGGCATTCATGTCCGGGGTCCGCACCCAGGGCGTGGACACCGTCGACCTCGGTTTGGCCTCCACCGACCTGCTGTACTACGCGTCGGGCCGCCTGGGGCTCCCCGGTGCGATGTGGACCGCCAGCCACAATCCCGCTGCCTACAACGGTTTGAAGCTGTGTCGCGCGGGTGCCGAGCCCATCGGCGTCGACACGGGGCTGCTCCAGATTCGGGATCGCGCACAGGACGGCTCGTTCCCGGTCGCCCGACAGGAGGGGGCGCACCGTACGGCTGACCTGGTCGAGGAGTATGCCGAGCACGTCCGCGGCTTCATCGACACGACCGCCATGCGCCGGCTGACCGTCGCCGTGGACGCCGGCAACGGGATGGGCGGCCTGGTGGTCCCCGCCGTGTTCTCAGGGTTGTCGGTCGAGTTGGTGCCGCTGTACTTCGAGCTCGACGGCACCTTTCCCAACCACCCGCCCGACCCGATGGACGCCCAGAACCTGATCGACCTGCAACGCGCGGTTACCGAACACGGCTGCGACCTAGGCTTGGCCTTCGACGGTGACGCCGACCGCGTGTTCTGCATCGACGAGCTGGCCCGGCCGGTCAACCCGTCGCTACTCACCGCGGTCATCGCCCGGGCGCTGCTGCAGCGCAGTCCCGGCTCGACGGTGCTGTACAACCTCATCTGCTCGCGCGTCGTGCCGGAGACCATCGAGGCTGCGGGAGGACATCCGCTGCGGACCCGGGTCGGTCACTCCTACATCAAGGCCGTCATGAAGGACACCGGTGCCCTCTTCGCTGGCGAGCACTCCGGCCACTACTACTTCCGCGACAACTTCCGGGCCGACTCGGGCTTGATCGCCGCCGTGCTGCTTTTGGAGGCCCTGTCGACCCACGGTGGCACGCTGTCGGAGCTGGTCGCGCCCTATGACCGCTACGCCCAGTCGGGGGAGCTCAACACGACCGTGACCGACCAGGCCGCCGCGCTGGAGCGCGTCGCCGGGGCCTTCGCACAGCGCGGCGAGGCCGACTGGACCGATGGGCTGACCATCGACGGCGACGGCTGGTGGTTCAACGTGCGGCCCTCCAACACCGAGCCCCTGTTGCGCTTGAACGTCGAGGCCCGCGACACCGAGGCGATGGAGCGGGTCCGCGAAGAGGTCCTGGCCACCATTCGAACCTGAGGAGACAGCCATGGTCGTGGATGCCGCACTCATCGACCTGCTGGTGTGCCCCGCGTGCCGAGGCACGATCGAGTACAAGGATCGCCGGCATGTGATCATCTGCACCGAGTGTGGCCGGCACTATCCGGTCCGCGACGACATCCCGGTCATGCTCGTGGAGGAAGCCACCCGCCCACCGGCGCGTGGATCCAAGCAGTGAACCTGGATTCCCTCGACGGTTATCCCGCCGTTGACCCGTCCGACGCACTGGGCGATGTCGAGTCGAGCGGCCGCCAGTGGGCGCACGCTGGCGAGCTGGCGGACCAGCGGGCCGACCTCACCGACATCGACGCGATCGTCGTCACCGGCATGGGTGGTTCGGGGATCGGTGGCGACGTGCTGCGCCAGCTGGCCGCAGGGTGGGCGGTTTGGCCGATCGTTGTGCACAAGGGATACGGCCTGCCAGCCTTTGTGGGACCGCGCACGTTGGTCGTCGCCACCTCCTACTCCGGTAACACCGAGGAAACCCTGTCGGCTTTCTCCGAGGCGGGTCGCCGAGGGGCTCGGCGCCTGGCGATCACCAGCGGCGGAATGCTGGCGGCGTGCTGCGATGCCGAGGGCGTCCCCAGTGTGCGGGTGCCGGGCGGTGGGCAGCCACGTCACTCGCTGGGGTACCTGCTGGTGCCAGCGCTGGTGGCACTCCGGCTCGACGACGGCATCGCCGAGGCGGTGCAGCAGCTGACCGGGATGGCCGAGGCGTTGGGACGGAATGTGCCCGTGTCCGCCAACCCGGCCAAACGCCTCGCCCAGCGCCTCGCCGGATCCGGCGGCGTACCGCTACTGCTCGGGAGCCAGGGTCTGGCTGGGGTGGCGGCCTACCGGCTGAAATGCCAGCTCGCTGAGAACGCCAAGCTGCCCGCCATCTGCAGTGAACTCCCCGAGGCGGATCACAACGAGGTTGTCGCCTGGCAGGAGCCAGGTCCCGTGTCCGGCGGAGGCGGGCTGATCAGCCTGCGCGACCGCGACGGCGAGCACCCTCGGATGCGCCGGCGCTTCGAGGTCACAACCGAGTTGCTCGACGAGCGGTTCGCGTGGCAGGCGGAGCTGGTCGCGACCGGGACGTCACCCCTCGCGCGGCTGGCGTCACTGGTGCTCTACGCCGACCTGGTCAGCGTCTACACCGCGCTGGCCCTGGATCGCGACCCAACGCCGGTGCGATCCATTGACCTGCTCAAGACCGCGCTGGCCAGCCCCCCTCAACCCCGTGGTGGTGGGGATCCGCTACCGAATCAGTACCGGATCCCCACCACCCAGCGTGAGCCCGGGGCAGGCAGGCGGTAGGACCGTGACAGCAGGCGCGGTGAACCTCAGCGACCGGCTCGGCGACTTGCGCCCGAAAGTCCTGCTCACGCTCGGCTCGGGACTGGGCGCGCTAGCCGAGGAGATCACCGACCCGCTGATCCTGGACTTTCTCGAGATCGGGCTGCCGGCTCCGACCGTGCCCGGCCACGCCGGCAGGCTCGTCGCGGGCGAGCTCGCCGGCATTCCCTTGCTGGTGCAGCAGGGACGGGTGCATCTGTACGAGGGCGTGGCGGTGCGCGACGTCACGGCCTGCGTGCGGGCGGCCGCCGACGTGGGCGTGGAGACCTTCGTCGTCACCAACGCCGCCGGTGGTCTGCGGGTCGACCTCGAGCCCGGCGATCTGCTGGCGATCTCCGACCACCTGAACCTGTCGGGCGCCAACCCGCTGATCGGTCGGCGCGGTGTTCCCGCCTTCGTCGACATGAAGGACGCCTACGACCCGCGTCTGCGCAGCCTCGCACAACAGGCCGCCGCCCAAGGCTCGCAGCGGCTGGTCGAAGGCGTCTACGCCGGTCTGACGGGCCCGTCGTATGAGACGCCCTCGGAGGTGGCGATGTTGCGGGGCCTTGGCGCCGACGCGGTGGGGATGTCGACCGTGGCGGAGGTGATCGAAGCCCGCGGGCGTGGCTTGGCGGTGCTGGGCCTGTCGCTGATCACCAACGTCCACCGACCCGGAGGTACCAGCACCGCCCACGCCGAGGTGCTGGAGGCGGGTCGCACCGGTGGACCTCGTCTGGCGTCGCTGGTGCGGGCATTGCTGCCGTCGATCGGCTGACCGGCCCGGTCGGACAACCCTGCTGGGTAGCGCGCAGGAAGGGTCGGCTATGCTGACCCCGACCCATTCTGTCCAGCCTTCTCTGCCGATGAGTCTGTCGAGGTGCCCGTAACCATGTCCGACCTCGTTCCACACGACGTTGCCGACCTCTCCCTCGCCGCGACGGGACGAGCCCGGATCGAGTGGGCCGAACGGTCCATGCCCGTGCTGCGCGCCATCCGTGAGCGCTTTCTCGCCGAGCAGCCGCTGGCGGGCCAGCGCATCGCCGCCTGTCTGCACGTCACGACGGAGACGGCCAACCTGATGCGGACGCTGGCTGCCGCCGGCGCCGAGGTGACCCTGGTGGCGAGCAACCCGCTGTCGACCCAGGACGACACGGCGGCGGCGCTGGTCGCAACCTACGGGATCTCCACCTTCGCCGTGCGCGCCGAGGACAACGAGACCTACTACCGCCACATCGACACCGCGCTGGACGCCCAGCCCACGATCACCATGGACGACGGCTGTGACCTGGTGAACCGCCTGCTGTCGCAGCGACCCGAGCAGGCCGGCCAGGTGGTCGCCGGAACCGAAGAGACCACCACCGGCGTCATCCGCCTGCGGGCGATGGAGCGCGACGGGGCGCTGCGCTACCCGATCGTCGCGGTCAACGACACCCCGACCAAGCATTTGTTCGACAACCGCTACGGCACCGGGCAGTCGACGCTGGACGGGATCATCCGCTCCACCAACGTCCTCATCGCCGGCAAGACCGTGGTCGTGGCCGGGTTCGGCTACTGCGGCCGCGGAGTTGCCAGCCGCGCCAAGGGCATGGGCGCCCAGGTCGTGGTCACCGAGGTCGACCCCATCCGCGCCCTGGAGGCGTCGATGGAGGGCTACGGCGTCCTGCCCATGGCCGAGGCGGCGCCGGTGGGCGACATCTTCGTCACCGTGACGGGCAACACCTCGGTGCTGCGCCGCGAGCACTTCGAGGCGATGCGCGACGGGGCGATCATCTGCAACTCCGGGCACTTCGACGTCGAAATCGACATCCTGGCCTTGGAGAAGCTTTCCACCACGCGCCGCGAGGTGCGCGCCAACGCCGAGGAGTTCGAGCTGGCCGACGGTCGGCGCATCGTGCTGCTGGCGGAAGGGCGTCTGGTCAACCTGGGAGCCGCCGAAGGCCACCCCGCGGCGGTCATGGACATGAGCTTCGCCGACCAGTCGCTGGCGGTGGAGTGGCTGGTGGCCAACGCCGACCAGCTGACCGCCAAGGTCTACGACGTGCCGGTGGAGCTCGACGCCGACGTCGCCCGCCTGAAGCTCGCCGCGATGGGGCGCAGCATCGACACGCTTACTCCGGAGCAGCAGCACTACCTGGCGTCCTACGACATCGGCACCTAGCGCCGGTGGACGTTCTCGCCGAGGTGGAGGCGGTGCTGCGGGACCGCCTCCAGCAGCGGCCCGCGGGCTCGTACTCATTAGGCCTGCTCACCGACTCCGAGCTGGCTCGGCGCAAGATCATGGAAGAGGCGTTCGAGCTGTGCCTTGAGCTCGGCCGCGAGCCGGTCGACAGCGATCGGACCGCAGCCGAGGCGGCCGACCTGCTCTTCCACACGCTCGCCGGGCTGGTGGGCGCAGGGGTTGGGCTGCGCGACGTGCTCGCCGCGCTCGCCGCTCGCCGTGGCGCGCCGCCTGCAGACGGGCGGCCGGCGTGACCGCCGCCCGGACCGGGGTGCCCTCGCGAGGCCGCTTGCGCGACGAGTGCCTCGCCCTGCTGTCGTCGGCCGGCTACACCACCTCCATGCTCCACGGCGGCGGGTCCATCGCCGCGGTCGAGGGCATGGAGCTCATCGAGATGCGACCGCGCGATGCTGCCGCCGCCCTCGCTGCCGGTCAGCTCGATGCGGCGTTCCTCGCCACCGACATCGTCGACGAGTACGACCTGACCGAGTTGCTTGCGCTACCGCTGGGCTTCAGTCGCTCCGACTTGGTCGTCGCCAGCCGCGACGACGACGGTCGCAACGGGGTCCAAGACCTCGCCGGGGCGGTCGTGGCCACACACTTGCCGCAGGTGACCGCGCGGTTCTTCGCGGCCAAGGGGATCGACGTGACCGTGGTGGCGATGGGCGGGGCGCTGGAGGGTGTGTGCGCCGCCGGCCTCGCCGACGCCATCGTCGACCTGCGCGAGACCGGCACCAGCCTGATGACCAACCGCCTGCGGGTCCTGGAACACATCGAGTCCTGCCAAGCGCTGTTCGTCCGGCGCGGCGAGACGCCCGCGTTGGATGATCTGAGCCTGAGGATCGAAGCGGTGCTGACCGCCCGGCGACACCGCTACGTGATGCTGCATGTGACGCGTGAACGCCTGGACGACCTGCGCACGGTCTTCCCCGGATTGGCGTCGCCGACCGTGCTGCCGCTGGCCGGCCGCCAGGATCTGGTCGCCGTGCACTTCGTCGTGCTCGCCGACGAGCTGTGGTCGCGCCTCGGAGACCTGCGCGCCCTTGGCGCCACCGGGATCGTGGCGCTGCAACCGCAGGCGCTGCTGGCTTGAGATGAGTACAGGCAACGACGAGCTGTTCGCCGTGCGGTGGGTTGATGCCGGCGAGGGAGGACCGGCCGTCGAGGTGCTCGACCAGACGCTGCTGCCCGAGCACCGGCGAACGGTGGTCTGCCACCACGTCGCGACACTGGCCGAGGCCATCCGGTCGTTGCGGGTGCGGGGGGCGCCGGCGCTGGGCGTGGCCGGCGCCTACGGCGTCGCGCTCGGCGCTCTGGTCGACGGCGACGGCGAGGGTGCCGCCGCCACCCTGACCGCCCAGCGGCCGACCGCCGTCAACCTCGGGTGGGGCTGCCGGCGAGTGCTGGCCGCCGGCCCGGACGCAGCGACGATGCTGGAGGCGGCGCGTCGCCTCGACGCCGAGAACGCCGCCGCTTGCGAGGCCATGGGACGCCACGGCGCGGCCCTGCTGGGCGACCACGCGAGAGTGCTCACGCACTGCAACACCGGGACCTTGGCCTGCTCGGGGATCGGCTCGGCCTTCGGGGTCGTGCGCACCGCCTTCGAGGCAGGAAAGCTGGCGCACCTGTGGGTCGACGAGACCCGCCCGCTGCTGCAAGGCGCCCGGCTGACGGCCTACGAGGCGTCGGTGCTGGACATCCCACACTCTTTGGTCGTCGACGCGGCGGCCGGCGCGCTGTTCGCCCAGGGCCGCGTCGATGCGGTGCTCGTCGGCGCGGACCGGATCGCCGTCAACGGCGACACCGCCAACAAGCTGGGCACCGCGACGCTGGCGGTGCTGGCCCACCACCATGACGTCGCGTTCTACGTAGTGGCGCCGACCTCGACGATCGATCCGGCGGCGGTCGAGGGCGCGGCGATCGAGATCGAGCACCGCGACGCCGATGAGGTCCGCACAGCGGTCGGCAAGGCGGTGCTCGCACCCCCGGCCACGCCGGTGTGGAATCCCGCATTCGACGTGACGCCCGCCGAGCTGATTACGGCGATCGTCACGGAACGCGGGGTGGTGCGACCACCATTCGGTGCCGGGCTTGCCGCGGTGCTCGCCGGATAGCAGGACGTCCACAGGCATCCGACACCCGACCCCAGCCCGCGCGAGGAGGGGCGTACCGTCGGCGGATGCGCCTGCTGCTCGATGCTCTGTTGCCGCCGCGCTGCGCCGCCTGTGCACGGCCCACCGCGGCCGGGTTGTGCCCGAGCTGCGCTGAAGCGGCCGCCTTGCTGGCGCTGCCAGACCGAGGGTTCGAGGTGCTGGGAGCTGGCACGGTCGCGTTGGGAGCGTTCGCCTACGACGGCGTCGTCGCCGACGCGGTCCGGGGCATGAAGGTAGCGGGACGGTACGCGGCGGCTCCAGCGTTGGGCGCGCTGCTGCGCGAACGGCTGCCCCTGCCGATCGGTTGGCCGGTCACCTGGGTGCCGTCGACGCGGCGGCGGCTGCGGGAACGCGGTGTCGAGCTGCCACGCCTGATGGCCGGTGCGGGCGCCGTGCCGCTGCTGCGCCGTATGGCCGACCGCCCCGACCAGACGTCGTTGGACGCCGCCGCCAGGCGCTGCTCGCCGGCCGGCACGTTCCTGGCGGTCGGCGCCACCCCTGACCGAGTGGTCGTAGTCGACGACGTCCGCACGACCGGTGCCACCGCGCTGGCCGCCGCCGAGGCGCTGCAGGCCGGTGGCGCCCGTCACGTCCTCGTGGCCACGCTGGCAGTGGGTGGGGACGCCGCGCGCCGGGCGCTGGAGTAGCCGGCGGCGTCAGACCCCGGCGGTATGGGCCCGATGCTCTGTCTCGCCCTCGCCGACGTGCAGCCGGATGGGCACGCTGGTGACCACCACACCGCGCTCGAACAGCAGCGCGCCCTTGATGATGAGCGCGGTCTGGTTGTGCAGCGGACGGTAGCGCAGCCGGGGCAGCACGAACTCCGGGAGGACGCAGGTCACGACCGTGCGGCGGCCGTCGGGCTGCAAATCGCGCACATAGTCGCGGATGGAGTCGCCCAGGGTGCGGAACGGACTGTCGACGAGCTCCAAGGGCACTCGCACCCCCCAGTCGTTCCAGGCGTGGAGCATGGCATCGGCCTGCTCGGTCTCCAGATTGACGGTCAGGGCCCGCAACGTCGTGCCGCCCAGTCCCTGGGCGTAGGCCAGCGCGCGCATCGTGGCCCTGTTCACCCCGGACACCAGCACCACGACGTGATGCTCGATCGGCTCTTCCACCGGGGACGGCTCACTAACCTCGGGGGCCACGACGTTGGTGACCACCAGGCCCTGGCCGACCAGCCCGGCCTTGACGCGCAGGGCAAGGCGGTGGCGTCGCACCACCTCGACCATGCTCTCCGACAAGGTCTCGCAGACCACGGCCGTCGTCGTGGAGTCCGGGTGACGCTCACTGGCCTCCTGCAGCGCTTCGAGGATGTTGTCGTCGGCGTGGCTGTCGGTCGACGGTCCCAGCTGCCGCAATTCCACGCCTGGGGCCAGCCGCTGCCAGGCCTCGGTCAAGTCGTGACCTGGAGCCGGGACGGCGACCGCGCTCAGGGACGCGGGGTTGACCGCGCGAGCGTAGGACAGGGCGCGCGACACCGACTCGTCGATCCGGTCGAGTACCAGCACCATGTGGTTCGGCTTGGGCGCAAGGGGCTCGGCGACGTCACTGCGCAGCTCCAGACTGACGTCGGCGTAGTGGCGGTGGATGCGGTGCATCAGCACGACCAGCAGCGGGATCGCCACGAGGACGATCCACGCGCCCCGTGAGAACTTGGTGATCGACACGATGACCAAGACCACCCCGGTGGTGGTGGCGCCGATTCCGTTGACCAGCGCAGCGCGTTGCCAGCCAGCGGTCTTGGTCCGCAACCAGTGGCGGACCATGCCAGACTGGGACAGGGTGAACGAGGTGAAGACGCCCACCACATACAGTTGGATGAGCCGGCTGACCTCGGCGTTGAAGGCGATGAGCAGCAGGCCGGCCATGACCGCCAGCACGACGATGCCGTTGCTGAACACCAGGCGGTCGCCGCGGGCCAGGAACTGGCGGGGCAGGAACCGGTCGCGGGCCAGGAACCATGACAGGCGGGGGAAGTCGGCATACGCGGTGTTGGCGGCCAGGATGAGGATGGCCGCCGTCACGAACTGGACCATGAAGAAGCCGGGACCGCTGCCGAACACCGCCAGGGCGATCTGCGCGTTCACCGTGCGCTCCATGCCCTCGAAGGCGACGACGTTCTCGACGTGCGTGGCCAGGAAGCTGATGCCCAGGAACATGGTCACGGCCATGATCCCCATCACGCCCAGCGTCGTGGCGGCGTTGCGGCTCTGCGGATAGCGAAAGGCCAGCACCCCGTCGGAGATGGCCTCGACGCCCGTAAGGGCCGTGGATCCCGACGAGAACGCGCGCAGGATGAGGAACAGGCTGAGGCCGGCTTCCGCCTCGATCTGTCCCGCGGACGGGGCGGCTGGACAACCTCCCAGACACTGGACTAATCCAGTGATGATCAAGACGAACATGGTGGCGACGAAGGTGTAAGTCGGCAGCGCGAACAACGCGCCGGCCTCCTTGACCCCGCGCAGGTTGGCCACGGTGACGAGCAGCACGAAGGCTAAGGCGATCGGGAGCCGCAGGCCCCCGATCCCCGGCAGGGCAGAGGTGACGGCGGCGACCCCGGCGGCGATCGAGACCGCCACCGTGAGCGTGTAGTCGATCAGCAGCGCGCTTCCCGCCGCCAGACCCGGAACGTCACCGAGGTTGGTCCGCGACACGATGTAGGCGCCGCCCCCACGCGGGTAGGCCTTGACGGTCTGGCGGTAGCTGATAATGACGATGGTCAGCAGTGCGGCGACACCGAAGGCCAATGGCAGCACCAAGCTGAACGCCGCGACCCCGGCCAGCGCCAGGACCAGCATCATCTCCTCGGTGGCGTAGGCCACTGACGACAGCGGGTCGGAGGAGAAGACCGGCAGGGCCATCCACTTGGGCAGCAGCTGGTGCTTCAGTTCCCGGCTCGCCCTCGGCCTTCCGATGACGACGCGCTTCAGCGTCGACAGGTCGCTCACGACGGCTCCTTGACTGCGGGCCCGTCGTTGCGGCAGGCCGGTGCACGGTGAGTATCGTAGGTCCGTTCGAGCGCGTCGCCAACGCATCGCAGCACGAAAGGACCCGCGGGTGCACGTCATCATCGCCGGCTGCGGCCGGGTGGGTTCGCAGCTGGCACGCGAGCTCGCCGACGACGACCATGAGGTGGTCGTCATTGACAAGCGGCCCGAGGCCTTCCGGCGGCTGGGCGATGGCTTCGCCGGGCGGACGCTGGTCGGCATCGTCTTCGACCGGGCCATCCTGGAGGCGGCCGGCATCAAGCAGGCGCAAGCCTTCGTCGCCGTCACCAGTGGTGACAACTCCAACGTGGTGTCCGCCCGCACGGCCCGGGAGCACTATCAGGTGGAGCGCGTGGTGGCCCGGATCTACGACCCGGAGCGGGCGGCAATCTACGAGCGGCTGGGCATCACCACGATCGCCTCGGCGCGCTGGACCGCCGAGGCCGTGATGCGGACCCTGCTACCTGCTGGCAACCGCATCGAGGGCAGCGTCGGGACCGGCAGCGGGGACGTCGTGCTGGTGACGGTGACCGTCCCCGGCGGCGTGCACGCCGCCGACGCGGGCCAGCTGACCCTTCCGGGCAAGGCGATCCTGGTGGCCGTCAGCCGCGAGGGGGCGACGCACCTGCCCGTGCCCGGTGCGCGCCTCGAGTCCGGCGACCAGGTTCACCTCGCGGTGCAGCGCAGCGAAGTGGACAACGTCCGCGAGCTGGCGGATGCCCTCGTGGAGGAGGTGTCCTAGATGAAGGTCGTGCTCGCAGGCGCTGGCAACATCGGCCGCTATCTGGCGTTCGATCTGGCCCAGCGCGGCCATGACGTGATTCTGCTCGACCAGGACCCGCGGGCCCTGCGGATGGTGCCCGACCACGATCTGACGCTGGAGCTGGTCGAGGGTGACGCCTGCGCGCCGAACGTGTTGGAGCGGGTCGGGGCTCGCTCGGCCGACGTGGTGGTCGCCGCCACCGGAGACGACGAGGACAACTTGGTGATCAGCCTGCTGGCCAAGCAGGAGTTCGCTGTCCCAAGGGTGCTGGCTCGCGTGAACCACCCGGTCAACGAGTGGCTGTTCGATCAGTCCTGGGGCGTCGACCTGGCGGTCAGCCCTCCGCATCTGCTCACCGCGCTGGTGGAGGAGGAGGTGTCCACCGGCGACCTCGTCCCGCTGCTGAAGCTGCAACGCGGTACCGTGGAGCTGCTGGAGGTCCGGCTCGACGAGCACTCGCCGGCCATCGACAAGCGCATCGAGGAACTCGAGCTGCCATCCGACGTCACGCTGGTCGCCGTCGTCCGGGAAGGCCATGTGGTGGTCTGCAGGGGAACGACGCCGCTGACCCGTGGCGACGAGGTGCTGGCGTTGGTCCGGGAAGGCCGCAGCGACCTGTTGCGCAAGCTGCTGGTCGGCGAACGGTGACGCACGCAAGCAAGGGGTGGACCTGATGGCGGTACGGCAGTGCCCACGTTGTGACCTGCGCTTCCGAGGCGAGGCGGAGCTGCGCTCGCACCTCGCCGACGACCACGGATTGGATCCCGAGGCGTTGGAGCACCATCTTGGCCGCGGTGCGTCCGTGCACCGACGGCCGCCCGACCCCACCCATGTGGTGCACGCCGACCCTCATCGCAAGGATCGGTAACTGATCAGCGTCAAGCGGCCAACGTTGGTACAGCTTGCGTGCTTGGCGCGGGCCGAACTACTCGTACAGCTCGGCGACCAGCGTCCACGTCGGGTTGAGCATCATCAAGCCGTGGTCGAAGTTGCTGGCGATGGTGCCCTTGAGCCGCATGCCGGAACCCAGTTCCAGGCCGCGAAGATTCGAACGCCCCGTGAACACGCCCGTCAGGCGCCCGGTCCCGTCCTCGATCGTGACCTCCAGCTGACGGCCGGGTACCAGCCGGATGCGATGGATGACACCGACACAGGTGGCCCGCTGCCGCGGCGGGCTCGACCCGATGGCGGTGGTGTCCGTGAATTGGCTGCGCCATCGGCGCAGGTCATCGTTCCGGGTCGCCAGTGGGTCCGTCGCCATCGCGCGAGTGTAAGAGCAGTTTGCGCTGGCGGCGGCGTGCGGCGACGATGCCCAGGTGGACAAATCGGAAGGGACCCCGGCCTCCGGCGTCCGTCGGGGGCCGCTGCCGTCTCGACTCCAGGAGGCCGCGTGGACATCATCGTGAAGGCCAAGAACTGTGAGGTCGCCCCACGGGTCAAAGAGGAGGCGATCCAGCGGGTGCAGCACGCCACCCGGTTCTTTGACCGCCTGCTCGGCGTGGAAGTGCTGTTCAGCGAGGAGCACAACCCTCGAATCGCCGCCTCTGCCGCCGTGGAGGTCACGGCTCGCACCAAGGGCCATCACATCCGGGCGGAAGGGTCAGGGTCCGATCACCGCGGAGCCGTCGATGTGGCGGTGGGACGCTTCGAGCGGCAACTCGCCCGCTACAAGGCCCGGCTGGTCGACCGCAGCCGCGGCCGCGATCGACACGCCAGCGCCGCCGCTGCCGCCGGGTCCCCGCCTGCCGCCACCACCATCGCGCCGGCCGCCGAACCCGACGACGGCTGGCCGCGACCGCAGATCGTGCGCACCAAGCGCTTCGAGCTCGCGGGGATGGTCCCCGACGACGCCGCGCTGCAACTCGAGCTGCTCGGGCATGACTTTTTTCTGTTCACCAACGCCGCGTCGGGGATCTGCAGCGTGGTCTACCGGCGACGCGACGGGCAGCTCGGCCTCATCGAAGGTGTGCCGGCTGGCGGCTCATTGGGCGACTTGTCCGGTTAGACTGATCTGAAAACCGGCAGCAAACGGGCGAGGATCGCGCCATGACCGATGAACCGAAGCGCCGTGATGCCATCCGCGTCATCGTGGCGGATGATCACGCGCTGTTCCGGCGTGGACTCGAGATGGTCTTGGAGTCTGAGCCCGACATCGAGGTGGTCGCGGAGGCCAACGACGGCAACGAAGTCGTGGCCCTGGCCGAGCAGTACATGCCCGATCTGGTCTTGATGGACGTGCGGATGCCCGGGCGCGGCGGCATCGACGCTGCGCAGGCGATCAAGGACGCCGTGCCGCACAGCAAGATCCTCATGCTGACGATCAGCGACGAGGAGGAAGATCTGTACGACGCGATCAAAGCCGGCGCCAGCGGTTACCTGCTCAAGGAGATCTCCATCGACGAGGTCGCCGGCGCAATCCGCAGCGTGCATGCGGGCCAGTCGCTGATCTCGCCGTCGATGGCTTCCAAGCTGCTCACCGAGTTCGCGGCGATGGCGCGCAAGGGTGAGGAGAAGCAGCAGATGCCCGCCCCGCGGCTGACCGTCCGCGAGATGGAGGTGCTGACGCTCGTTGCGCGCGGCTTGAACAACCGCGACATCGCCAAGGAGCTGTTCATCTCCGAGAACACCGTCAAGAACCACGTCCGCAACATCCTCGAGAAGCTGCACCTGCACTCCAGGATGGAGGCCGTGGTCTACGCGGTGCGCGAAAAGCTGCTCGAGATCAAGTAGCCGCCTTCCCATGTCGGCGCGTCGGCGGTCGGCGGCCCCGACGCCCGATCCGGCCCTACCCGATCCGGCCGTACCCGGGCCGCG
>Ga0136615_10000194_pt1 | contig 26754 bp, 30 predicted proteins | sample AntDrymUQ2882206_2_FD_106647 | JGI IMG/M metagenome (GOLD analysis project Ga0136615, IMG submission 106647) | Polar desert sand microbial communities from Dry Valleys, Antarctica - metaG UQ288 (22.06) | ecosystem: Environmental > Terrestrial > Soil > Desert | place: Antarctica: Dry Valley... | reverse complement strand
GAGCTCGTGGAGCTCCAGGACGACTGCGAGGAGCCGGTGGAGGAGCCCCCTCCGACTGAGACGGTCCCGCCGCCGACCACCGAGACCGTCCCGCCGCCCACCGAGACCGTCCCGCCGCCCACCACCGAAGAGGAGACGACCGAGGAGGAGACGACCGAGGAGGAGACGACCCAGGAGGAAGAGGTGCCGCCCGAGAAGCCGCCGGGGAACAGCGGCGGAGGCGGAAACGGCCAGGTTCCGCCCGCGGCCGAGTCCGGGGGCTCGTCCAAGAAGGAGAAGGGAAGCAAGGAGTGAGCACCCCTTCCGCCGTCGCCAACCGCTACCGCCTCGACGATCGCCTGGGTGCGGGCGGCATGTCGACGGTCTTCCTCGCGCTCGACACGGTGCTCGAGCGGCAGGTGGCCGTCAAGCTACTCGCCGAGCACCTGGCCGAGGACGAGTCGTTCGTCGCGCGCTTTCGCCGCGAGGCGCTTTCCGCCGCCCGCCTGCAGCACCCGAACGTGGTCCAGGTCTTCGACTCCGGTCAGGACCCGGACTCGAGCCGCCACTACATCGTCATGGAGTTCGTGAACGGACCCTCCTGCGCGGACCTGCTGCGCGACCAGGAGACGCTCGGGGTCGAGCACACGACCGACATCGTGCGCGGCGCCTGCAACGGCCTCGATTACGCGCACCGCCAGGGCGTCGTCCACCGCGACGTCAAGCCCGGCAACCTCCTGATCTCCTCCGAGAGCGGCAACCTCAAGCTGGCCGACTTCGGGATCGCGAAGGCCGCCGAGCAGACGCGCATCACCCAGGTCGGCTCCGTGCTCGGCACGGCGGCCTACCTGTCTCCCGAGCAGGCGCGCGGCGAGGAGGCCGGGCCGGCGTCGGACATCTACTCGCTCGGCGTCTGCGCCTACCAGTTCCTCGCCGGCCGACTGCCGCACGAGTACGGCTCGTTGACCGAGCTCGCGCTCAAGCAGCAGAGCGACCAGGTGCGGCCGATCACCGACTACCGCTCCGACGTTCCGCCGGAGCTCGACCGCGCGATCCTCGTCTGCCTCGAGACCGACCCGGCCGCCCGCTACGGCTCGGCGCTCGAACTCGGAGAGGCGATGAGCGCCGGGTTGCACGGACAGGTCACCCAGGCGACCCAGATGCTCGAGCCGCAGGCCGGCACCGGCTCCCAAACCGCCGCGACGCGGGCGCTCGGCACCGAGCGAGCCGCGCCTCCCACAGCGGCGCCGCCGCCCCGCCGGGCGCCCGCGACCGCTCCGTCGAAGAGCCGCCGCGGGCTCGCCGTCCTCCTCGCGCTCCTGGTGATCGGTGCGGGCGTGGTCGCCGCGCTGCTGGTGCTGCAGTCGTCGCCGCCGGAGCCGGTCGACGTCCAGACGATCGACGCGCAGGACTTCTCCGAGCAGATCGACGGCCTGCGCGAGCTGATCGAGCAGAACACCGAGTAGGCGGGGCGGCACCCGCCGCTTCGGAGCCGCGCCCTCAACTCGCGGCGACGCGCCGGTAGGGCGGCTCTCCCCGCGCGAGCGCCGCCTCGAGGTCGTCGAGCTCGTCGGCACGGACGGCTTCGCGCACCCGCTCCAGCAGCGCGGCCAGGAACGTGAGGTTGTGCAGCGTGACGAGCCGCGCGCCCGTCAGCTCCTTGGATCGCGCGAGGTGATGGAGGTAGGCGCGCGTGTGCCGGCGGCAGGCCGGGCAGGGGCAGTCCGCGTCGATCGGCTCGAGGCTCTCGGCGGCGCCGGCTGCCGTGAGGTCGAGCCGAAAGCGCGCCGTCGGGTCCGCCACGAGCGCCGTGCCGTGACGTCCCAGCCGGGTCGGCGTGGCGCAGTCGAAGGTGTCGATGCCGGCGCGGACGCTCCTGACGATGTCGTCCGGGTCTCCGATGCCGAGCAGGTGGCGCGGCCGCTCGTCCGGCAGCGACTCGACCGACCAGCGCACGACCTCCGCCATCTGGTGCTTGTCGCGCCCGAGCGTCCCCCCGACCGCGATGCCCGCGACCGCCCTCGCGGCAACGGCCTGCGCCGACTGGCGCCGCAGGTCCTCGTGGACGCCGCCCTGGACGATCCCGTAGAGCATCCGGTCGGCGTCGCCGTGGCGCTCGTGCCACTCGATGCAGCGGTCGAGCCAGCGATGCGTGCGCTCGGTGGAGCGATGTGTGTATTCGCGCGTCGCGTGGAACGGCGTGCACTCGTCGAAGGCGAGCGCGATGTCTGTGCCGAGCGCGGCCTGGACCTCCATCGACGTCTCGGGGCCCATGAAGCGCTCGCGTCCGTCGAGGTAGGAGCGAAAGCGAACGCCCTCCTCGTCGATCGAGAGCACGCGGCCCTCGCCATCGCGCCGGCCCCCCTTGCGCTTGACCTCCTCGGCCACCGTCCCGTGGCCCATCGAGAAGACCTGAAAGCCGCCGGAGTCCGTGATGATCGGCCGCCGCCAGCCCATGAACTCGTGGAGGCCGCCGAGCCGGCCGATCCGCTCGTGGCCGGGCCTGATGAAGAGGTGGAAGGTGTTGCCGAGGACCATCTGGAACCCCAGCGCCTCGACCTCCTCGGCGTGGAGCGACTTGACGGTGGCGGTCGACGCGAGCGGCACGAAGGCCGGCGTCTCGACCTCGCCGTGCGCGGTGCGAAGGACGCCTGTGCGCGCCGCGCCGGCGCGGGCCATGATCTCGAACCGCGGCGGTTGGCTCACCCGGCGGAAGCCTAGCCCCGAGCCGCTTGGCCGGCTCGCGACGGCGCTAGCGCAGCAGGGACGCGCCGGTCATCTCAGGAGGCTGCTCCATCCCGAGCAGCGCGAGCACGGTCGGCGCGACGTCCGCGAGGATGCCGCCGTCGCGCAGTCCGCCCACGTCGGCGGTGACGACCAGCGGGACGGGGTTTTTCGAGTGGGCCGTGTCGGGATCCCCGTCCGCGTCGAGCATCTGGTCGGCGTTGCCATGGTCGGCCGTGACCAGGCAGGCCCCTCCGGCTCCATGCACCGCGCGAACGACGCTTCCCAGGCACTCGTCCACGGTCTCGACGGCGTCGACGGCCGCCGGGACGACGCCGGTGTGACCGACCATGTCCGGGTTGGCGAAGTTGATGATCCCGAAGCCGAAGCCCGCGGCAGCCCAGCCGTCGACGAACGCCTCGGCGGCGGCGCGAGCGCTCATCTCCGGCTTGTGGTCGTAGGTCGGGACGTCGCGTGGCGAATCCACGAGCCGGCGCTCCTCGCCGTCGTGGGCGTCCTCCTCGCCACCGTTGAAGAAGTAGGTGACGTGAGCGTACTTCTCGGTCTCGGCGACATGCAGCTGGCGCACGCCGCGCGCGGCGAGCACCGAGGCGAGCGTGATCGGGGGCGGCTCCGGTGGATAGGCGACCGGATAGCCCCAGTCCCCGTGGTACTCGGTGAGCGTCGTCAGGTGCACCTCGGGCGCGTCGCCGCCGGCCGACCGTTCGAACTCGTGAAACGACGGGTCTCCGATAGCGCGGGTGAGCTGGCGGGCGCGGTCGGGGCGGAAGTTCATCATCAGCACCGCGTCGCCCGGGCGAATTCTCGCCTCCTCGCCCACCAGCGTCGGCTCGATGAACTCGTCGGTCTCGTCGCGCTCGTAGGCCGCGCGGACCCCCGCCTCGCCGCTGCCGGCCTTCGGCGGCTCCGCGCTCCCGTGCACGATCGCGTCGTAGGCCAGCTTGGTGCGATCCCAGCGCTGATCGCGGTCCATCGCGTGGTAGCGCCCGCTCACCGACCCCACGCGGCCGCCGAGCCCCGCGAGCGAGCGCTCGATCGCGGCGAGGTGCCCGGCGCCGGAGTCGGGGGCGGTGTCACGCCCGTCGGTGAAGGCGTGGAGCACGACGTCCGGCACCCCCGCCTCGGCCGCGAGCTCGGCGGCGGCGCGCAGGTGCTCGAGGCTGGCGTGGACGCCGCCGTCCGAGACCAGGCCCAGCAGATGCAGCCGGCCGGCGCGGCTTCCCCTCTCGCAGGCCTCGCGCAGCACGTCGTTGTCGAAGAACGAGCGGTCCGCGACCGCGTCGTCGATTCGCGTCAGGTCCTGGCGAACGACGCAGCCGGCCCCGAGGTTGAGATGCCCGACCTCGGAGTTCCCCATCTGACCCTCGGGGAGCCCGACAGCAGCTCCGCTCGTCGCGAGCGTCGTGTGCCCGCACGAGCGCCAGAGCTCGTCGAAGACGGGCGTGTCGGCGAGCTCGACCGCGTTGCCGGGTCCGGCCGGCGCGAGCCCCCAGCCGTCGAGCACCACCAGGCAGACCGAAGGCACCGGCGGAGGACCGGGGCCGGCCTCGGGCGGGCTCATCGGCGACCGCGCGACGCCGTCTTCGCGGCCGCGCCGGCGATCGCCGCCAGGCTCTCGGGATCGAGGCTCGCTCCGCCCACGAGCGCCCCGTCGAGGTCCGCCTGCCCGAGGAGCTCCTCGGCATTGTCGGGACTCACGCTGCCCCCGTAGAGGATGCGCACCGCGCGCGCAGCGTCGCTCGAGCGGTCGCCCACCAGGGCGCGGATGAACGCGATCGCCTCCTGGGCCTGCTTGGTCGTCGCGACCCTCCCGGTGCCGATCGCCCAAACCGGCTCGTAGGCGATCACCACCCCTCGTAGGTCGCCGTCAGCGACGTCCTCGAGCCCCTCCTGCACCTGGTTTCGCAACCTTCGCTGCGTGTCGCCGGAATCGCGCTCCTCCTCCGACTCGCCGACGCAGAGGATCGGCGTGAGCTCTGCGGCGAGGGCCGCCGGCACCTTCTCGCGCAGCGCGCGGTCGGTCTCGGCGTTGTAGCGGCGTCGCTCGGAGTGACCGAGGACGACGCTGTCGACCCCGAGCTCTGAGAGCATCGCGGCCGAAATCTCGCCGGTGAAGGCGCCCTCGGGCGCCTGGTGCATCGTCTGCGCGGCCACCGACACCGGCCGCGGCCCGCTTCCGGCAGCGGTACCGACGGCCTCGACCGTCGCCGCCAGCGCCGTGAACGGCACGCACACGCCCACGTCCGCCCGGTCGCCGTCGGGCAGCAGCGGCAGCAGCTCCTCCACGTACGTGCGCGCCTGGGCCGCGCTCTTGTGCATCTTCCAGTTGCCGGCGACCAGCGGACGGCGCTCAGGCATCGTCGAGCGCCTCCACGCCGGGCAGCTCGCGGCCCTCGAGCAGCTCCAGGGCGGCGCCGCCGCCGGTCGACAGGTGGTCGACCCGCTCGGCGAGGCCGAACTGCGCCAGGGCCGCCGCCGAGTCCCCGCCGCCGACGACCGTGGTGCCGGGCGCACGGGCGACGGCCTCCGCCACCGTCCGCGTCCCGGCGGCGAACGGCTCGAGCTCGAACGCGCCCATCGGCCCGTTCCAGAGCACCGTGGCCGCGGACTCGATCTCGCGAGCGTAGGAACCGGCCGTGCCTGGCCCGATGTCGAGCCCCATCCACCCGTCCGGCACGTCCACGCCCTCCAGCGGCCGCCGTTCGGCGCCCGCGGCGAACCGGTCTCCGATCACGAGGTCGGAGGGCAGCAGGAGGCGGCACCGCTGCGAGCTGCCGGCATCCGCCTCCAGCAGGCCGCGCGCCAGCTCCACGCCCTCGTCCTCCACCAGCGAATCGCCGGTCGGCCTGCCCTGCGCCCGGAAGAAGCTGAAGCACATCGCGCCGCCGATCAGGATCGCGTCGGCGCGCTGCGCGAAGCGCTCGATCAGCGCGATCTTGTCGGTCACCTTCGCGCCGCCGAGCACCACGACGAGCGGGCGCTCGGGCGCCTCGGCCACGCCGCGCAGGACGATCACCTCGCGCTCCAACAATGGCCCGGCGGCCGCCGGCAGGTGGTGAGCCACCCCCGCGGTCGACGCGTGCGCGCGGTGGGCGGCGCCGAACGCGTCGTTGACGAAGGCCTCGGCAAGGTCGGCGAGCGCCCGCGCGAGCTCCGGGTCGTTGCGGGTCTCCCCCGCCTCCCAGCGCGTGTTCTCGAGCAGCAGCAGCTCCCCCGGGTCGAGCCTGTCCACGCCGCGGCGGACCTCCGGGCCGATCACGTCGGGCGCCTCGTGGACACGCGCGTCGAGCAGCTCCGAGAGTCGCGCGGCCACCGGCGCCATCGACGTGGCCGGGTCCCGACCCTTCGGGCGGCCGAGGTGCGAGCAGACGACGGTTCGCGCCGATCGCGCCCGGAGCTCCTCGAGCGCCGGCACCGCGGCGCGGATGCGAGCGTCGTCTGACACGCGGCCGCCGTCGAGCGGGACGTTGAGATCGCAGCGCACGAGCACGCGCTCACCGGCCTCCAGGTCGAGGTCGCGAAGGGTCTTCTTGCCGAGAGCGGCGCCCGGCGGTCCGGCCGTCATTCAGGCGATGCCGTCCGCTTACAGCAGTCGACCGACCAGGTCGACCACGCGATTCGAGTAGCCCCACTCGTTGTCGTACCAGGCGATCACCTTCGCCAGCCCGCCGTCCATGACCATCGTCAGCTCGGCGTCGAAGATCGCCGAGTACGGCGACCGCACGATGTCGCTCGACACCAATGGCTCCTCCGTGTAGCGGAGGATCCCCTCGAGCGGGCCGGCGTCGGCGCGCTCGCGGACGGCGGCGTTGATGTCGTCCGCGCTCGCCTCGCGCTCGAAGCGGCAGACGAGATCGACCATCGAGCCGGTCGGCAGCGGCGCGCGCACAGCGATCCCGTTCAGCTTGCCGTCGAGCTCCGGGATCACGGCGCCGATCGCCTTGGCAGCCCCGGTCGAGGTAGGCACGAGGTTGATCGCGGCGGCGCGCGCGCGCCGAAGGTCCTTGTGCGGGGTGTCCTGGAGCCGCTGGTCGGCCGTGTAGGCGTGGATCGTGGTCATGATCCCGCTCTCGATGCCGAAGGCGTCGTGGAGCACCTTCGCCACCGGGGCCAGGCAGTTGGTAGTGCACGAGGCGTTCGAGACCACGTGGTGGGAGTCGCGGTCATAGGCGTCCTCGTTGACGCCCAGGGCCAGCGTCACGTCAGGGCCCTTGGCGGGGGCCGAGATCACGACCTTGCGGGCGCCGGCCTCGAGGTGCTTCGAGGCGCTGTCGCGATCGGTGAAGAGGCCGGTGGACTCGACGACCACGTCGGCGCCGACTTCGCCCCATGGGAGCGCCGCCGGGTCGCGCTCGGCGAACACGCGCAGCTCCTTGCCGTCCACGACGATCCCGGTCTCGCTCGCCTCGACGGTGCCCGGGAACGGGCCGAGGATGGAGTCGTAGCGCAGGAGGTGGGCGAGCGTCTGCGTGTCGGTGATGTCGTTGACGCCGACCCAGTCGATGTCGGCATCCCTCTCGTGCGCCGCCCGGAAGACGTTCCTGCCGATCCGGCCAAAGCCGTTGATCCCCGCAGCTGTAGCCAAACCGGCTCCTTTCTGGGTGCTCGTCGAGGTGTCGGCGCGGCGCCAGGGCACTCAGCCGCTCGGCCGCGGCCGAATCTATCAGCGCAACTGCCCTCGACGAGGCGGTTCAGGCGGTCGTCGGCGGCTTGTCCACGTCGCGGTGCACGACGTCCACGATGTACTCCGTGCGGTCGGCGTAGTGGCGCGCCAGGTGGTCAGCGATCACCACCGAACGGTGGCGGCCGCCCGTGCAGCCGATCCCGATCGTGAGGTGAGCCTTGCCCTCCCGCACATAGGCGGGGAGCAGGTAGTCGAGCAGCGGCAGCAGGCGGTCGTAGAAGTCGTCGATGCCGTCGGAGCTCTCGACGTAGTCCACGACCCGCGGGTCGAGTCCGGTCAGCGCACGCAGGTCGTGCTCGTAGTGGGGATTCGGCAGGAAGCGGACGTCGAAGGCCAGGTCGGCGTCCCGCGGCGCGCCGTGCTTGAAGCCGTAGGTGAGGAAGGTGACCGCCATGCGTCCGATCGCCTCGCGCGGGAGCATCTTGTCCGCCACGACCTGCCGCAGACGGGCGGCCGACAGGTCGGTGGTGTCGATCGACACGTCGGCGCGCGCCCGAAGCGGCGCGAGCAGCTCGTGCTCCGCGCGGATGCCCGAGAGCGGCTGGCCGCCCGGCGCCAGGGGATGGCGTCGGCGGGTCTCCTTGTAGCGGTCCACGAGCACCTCCTCCGCCGCCTCCAGAAACAGCAGCCGGTGGGGCGTGCCGCGCGCGGCCAGCTCGTCGAGGACCTGGGGGATGCCTCCGAAGTACTCGCCGCCGCGCACGTCGCAGACGACGGCCGCGCGCTCGACCTTGCTGCCCTCGTGGCGAAAGAGGTCCGACAGCGAGCCGATCATCTCGGGCGGCAGGTTGTCCACGCAGAAGTAGCCGGCGTCCTCGAAGCACGCCATCGCCTGCGACTTGCCGGCGCCCGACAGCCCGGTGATCACGACGAAGTCTTCCATCCGGCGGTGGCGATTCATCGGCTCATCGCCCGGGGCGGCTCATCGGCTCACCCTGCCCTGTGCACGAGGCCGTGGATGTCACGCGCCACCTTCCCCGGCAGCCCCGGCACCGCCTCGAGCTCCTCGCGGCTCGCCTGAAGGAACCGCTCCGGCGACCCGAAATGGGTCAGGATCAGGCGCTTGCGCGCGGGGCCGACGCCTGGCAGCTCGTCGAGCACCGAGCGGGTCATCGCGCGGTCGCGGCGCCCGCGGTGGAACTCGACCGCGAAGCGGTGAGCCTCGTCGCGCACACGCTGGAGGAGCTGGAGCGGGGCGCTGTCGTGGGAAAGCCGGAGCGGCTCGGTCGCGCCGGGCGTGAACACCTCCTCGATCCGCTTGGCGAGGCTGACGACCGCCACGCCGAGATCACGGAACGGCTCGAGCTCGCGCAGGCCGGAGGAGAGCTGCCCCCTCCCCCCGTCGATCACGATCAGCGCCGGCGCGGCCGCGAAGCTCGCGTCGTAGCTCTTCTCGTGCGGCGAGCGCTCGCGCTGGGCCGTGTACTGGGCCATCCGCCGGGACAGCACCTCCGCCATCGCCGCGAAGTCGTCCTGCACGGCCCCGCGGATCGCGAAGCGGCGGTAGTCCGACTTCTTCGGCGCGCCGCCCTCGAAGACCACCATCGAGGCGACGGTATGCGTCTCGCCGAGGTTCGAGATGTCGAAGCACTCGATCCGCATCGGGATCGCGGGCAGTCCGAGCGACTGCTGCAGGCCCTCGAGCGCGTCGATGCGCTGCACGCGCCGGCGCTCGGAGCGCAGGCGGTCCTGGTCGAGTGCGAGCTGGGCGTTGCGCTGGGCGAGCTCGAAGATGCGGCGCTTGTCGCCGCGCTCGGCGTGACGGACTTCGACGGGCGCGCCGCGCCGCTCGGCCAGCGCCTCGGCGAGCGTCGCGCGATCCTCGAGCGCACTCGACACCATCACCTGCGGCGGGATCGCGGGCGACGTCGCGTAGTACTGGAGGACGAACTCCTCGGCGACCTCGCCCTCGTCGCGCTCGGCCTGGTTCTCGAGGTAAAAGGAATGCCGGTCGGCGAGCACGCCGTCTCTGACCTGGAACACCTGCGCGTTCGCGTCCGTGCCGTCGAGGGCGACGGCGACCGCGTCGAGCGTCCCCACCGCCTCGTTCGAGATCCGCTGGCGCTCCAGCAGCGACCGGACAGCGCGCAGCCGGTTGCGAAAGTGCGCCGCCCGCTCGAACTCCTGCTCCTCGGCGGCGCGGCGCATCTCCTGGTCGAGATCGCGCTCGATCTGGCGGTAGCGGCCGGACAGGAAGGCCACGACCGCGTCGATGTTCTCCCGATACTCCTCGGGCGACACATAGCCCACACAGGGCGCCTGGCAGCGCTTGATGTAGTAGTCGAGGCAGGGGCTCCCGGACGCCCGGCCCGGCTCGGCACCGTCGCAGCTACGGTGCTGGAACACCTTGCCAAGCAGGTCGAGGGTCTCCCTGACGCGCTTCGCGCTCGAGAACGGCCCGAAGTAGGCGCGCCGGGTCCGATGGCGCTCGCGGGTGAAGTAGACGCGTGGGAAGTCCTCGTCGAGCGAGATCCCGATGTAGGGGTACGACTTGTCGTCGCGCAGGCGGACGTTGAAGGCGGGCCGGTGGCGCTTGATGAAGTTCTGCTCGGCGAGAAGCGCCTCGGCCTCGGTCTCGGTCGCGACGAACTCGACGTTCTCGGTCTGGCGGACCATGTCCCCGAGCGCGCGTGTCGACGGCCTCGAGAAGTGCGACGCGACCCGCTTGCGAAGCGACTTGGCCTTCCCCACGTAGAGCACGCGCCGGCGCTTGCCGCGGAAGAGGTAGACGCCGGGCGCGTCCGGGAGCGCGCGCCGCTGGGCGACGAGGCGCTCGTCGCGGCCCGTGCCCGTTCGGCCCTGGGCGCGCGCGTCGTCACGGGGCCCCGCGCCGTTCTCCCCGTGCTCTGACCGCTTCTCCATCCCGGACCGGTTATACCTAGCCCCATGATCCGCAGACTGGGCGGGGGCGTCCTGACATTGATCGCGATCGCGGTCATCGTGGTCGTGGCGGCGATCCCACTCCTGTTCGTCTTCCGGTCGACCTGCCAGGAGGGCGGCGAGAAGGCGACCAAGTACAGCTTGGTGCCGCCGTGGGACGACCCGCCCGCCGACTGCCGCGACAATCAGCGTGGCTACGAGTTCCTGCTGGACGAGGTCGGGCTCTAGGCGCACCTCCGGTTGCGTCGCCTTGCCGCTCTGTGCAAGCCCCCTCGAGTCGGACTTCCACTACTCCACGAGCCGCACCTCGAACGTCAACCCGGTCGCGAGCGCGTCGCCGCCGATCAGCGCGAGGATCTTCGCCACGTAGGCCTGCGTCTCGGGATAGGGCGGCACGCAGCCGCACGCCTCGACCGGCGCCGGTCCCGCGTTGTACGCCGCGAGTGCCAGCGGGACCGACCCGAACTGACGCAGGAGGTCGTGCATCAGGTGCGCTTGGGCGTCGATCGCCTCGTCAGGGTCGAAGGGGTCGTCGAGGCCGTAGGCCGCGGCCGTCGCCGGCATGAACTGCGCGATCCCCTGCGCTCCCGCCGGCGAGACCGCGTCGGGGTTGAAGCCCGACTCGACGTAGATCTGAGCCGAGATCAGCGCGGCCGAGACGCTCCAGCGTCGCGACGCGGCGATGATCGCCTGCCGGTACTCGGCCGGGACGTACGCGGGGACCGCGCTGCCGCCCCGCGGCGGGTCGATGCCGAAGCCGACCGACGTGCTCCCAGGGCTGCGGACGTAGCCGTAGTGCCAGGGCTCCCAGGAGTAGCGCTGGTCGAACCCGAAGCGTTCGGCGTTTCGCGAGAGCCAGTCGTAGGCGTCGGGCGGGCCAAGATCGAGCTCGGTCCCGTAGCGGTGGAGGCTCTCCCCCGGCGGCGCGACGTACTTCGGGTCGGGGTTCTCCGCGTACAGCTCGGCCTGCTCGGAGTCCGAGCGAAAGGCGCTCGTGATCGTCAGCGAGATGCCCGCCTCGCGCTTCGCGGCCGCCTCCATACGGTCGAAGGCCTGGGCGACGTCCGGGCGCATCGGCTTTCCCTGGCGGTAGGCGAACGGCCCCTGGTACTCCCCGCCGGCTCCGTCGAGGTCGCCTGTCACGACGGGAATCAGCTCGGCCACGGCGCGTCCCTCGACCTCGACGTGCCTGAGCGTCTGCCCGTTCGAGTCCGCTCCCGCGAGCCGCAACTCCTGCTCGCCGCGCACGATCGCCCGGACGCGCAGCGGCGCGAGCCCGTCGCCGCCGGACAGCCGCACGTCGCCGGTCGCGAGCGCAAAGCCGTTCTTGCGCGCCGCCCTCACCGCCGCGGCCTCGGCGAGCGCGACGAACTCGTCGCGGTCGAGGTGGCGGGGATTGGCGGCGCCGGAGCGCAGGTAGGGCGGCTCGAGCAGCCGCGGGTAGGCGTCGCGCATCGCGTGGGCCGCCGAGATCGAGGCCAGGTCGGCGGCCCGCTGGTGGCGACCCTTGCCGGTCAACCCCTGGCCGATCGCGCCGAGGATCAGCGTCCCCGTGATCAGCGCCCCCGCGAGCCCGAGGAGTAGGACGATCGCCTGACCCGATTCCGCGCCCAGGCGAGCTCGCAACGAGCTCACCAGTCGCTCCTCACGGCCTCGCACAGTGAGGCCAGCCCGGCGATTCCCCCGCCCAGCGTCCCGCGATGGTCGCGGCCGGCCAGGGCGAGCCGCGCCCCGACACGCGAGCGCCCGAGCGTGATCTCGGCGCGACCGCTCCAGCCGTCGGCCTGGTCCTCACCAGCGCCGTTGAGGACGACTAGCGGAGGAGGCCCGATCCGGGCGAGCGAGAAAGCGACCACCGTCGCCAGCGCCGGCTCGACGTCCGCGGACGCGACGAGCAAAGCGTGGTCTGCGAGCGAGAGGGGCACGCCGGGCGGCTGGCCGTGGCCCACGTCCAGCACCAGCGGCGCCAGGTGGCGCACGGCGTCGACCAGTCGCGCCTGGTCGCCGCCCTCGACGAGGCAGAGGCGGCCGGCCGAGCGCAGAGCGCGCCCGTCCCCGGCGCCGACGGCCCGCGCCAGGCGGGCCGATTGACCGGCGCCGACCGCGAGCGTTCGGCCGCTCGCGCTCCCGGCGACGGCCGCGGCACCCGTCGGGTCACCGGCCGCGAGCTCCGTCGCGACGGCGCGCGCGACCGTCGTGGTGCCGCACCGTGAGGCGAGCCCCACGACCGCGACCACGGGCCGCACGCTGATCGCCGGGCGAGCGGGCGCCTCGGCGAGCGGCTCGACAAGCCACGCTCCCGCCCTGGCCAGCGCGGTGGCCGCCGCCCGCCGCCCGCGATGGGCGAGGCTTGCGCTCACCGGCGGTACGCCCCCCGCCGTCATCCGCGCGGCGCCCTGACCGCGGCCTCGGAGGTCACCCGGAGCTCGTCGCGCAGGACGCTCACCGGCGACGGCGGCTCGAGCGAGACCTCGACGCGTCCTTCGTCGACCGCCACCTCCATCCCCGCGCGCGACCAGCCCGGAAGGGCGTCGCGGGCGGCCGCCTCGGCGTCGCCTCCACCGGCGAGCGACAGGGCGCCGGCCTCGGCGGCGTTCCCGGCGAGGACCGCCGAGTACCCGACCGCGAGCGCCTGGAACAGGAACATCCCGAGCACGAGCAGGACCGGGAGCGCGCCGAGCAACTCGACGCTGGCCTGGCCGGCGTGGCGGTCGAGGGTGAGAGCCGCCTCGCGGGCGGGCCGGCTGGGATGCCCCGGCCTCACGGCGACCCCGGCTCGAGATGGGCGCTCGCCGCCACCGGGATCGGCGTCTGCCATTGATGCAGCAGGAAGGGGATCCGGACGCTCACCTCCACGGCGCCGCCACCGGAGCGCTCGACCTCCATCCCCGACTCGAGCCCCTCCGGGAGGGCGCTCCGGGCCGCGCGGTCGACGTCCTCCCCCACCGCCTCGGCGCGCGCGGCCACCCGCGCGGCGTCCGCGCACAACCACATCGCGTGCCCGGCAAGCACCAGCTGCCAGATCACGATCCCGACGAGCAGGACGAACGGCAGCGCGGCCAGCATCTCCACCGACGCCTGTCCTCGCTGAGACCGTGCCCGCATGCGCCTGACGGTCGCGGGCGGCGACGCGCCGCTCAAGGCGCGCGCGTTAAGGAACGACTACCGCATCGCTACGAATCCGGCATGGTCGGCCGGCGGCTTAGAGGGCGAGACGCAGCATCAGGCGCTTCGCGCCGCTCGGGGTGTCGGCCGAGAACCCGAGCCGTTCATACAGCGCCAGGGCGGCCGAGTTGTCTGAGTCGGCGTCGAGCTCGACGCGCCGGCAACCGCGGGCCCGCGCCCGCTCGACCGCGGCCTCTACGAGCTCCCCGCCGAGGCGCCGCCCGCGGACCGCCTCGCGCACGAACAGGTCCTCGAGCCAGCAGTCCTCGGCCGAGTGCCAGACGCCGTAGCGGTAGCGGAGCTGGCAGACGGCGGCGGGCTCGGCGGCGGTGGAGGGGGCAGCGAGCAGATACTCGGCGCCCGGATCGGCGATCAGCCGCTCGACGCTCGCCGCGAGCGCGGAGTCGGTCGGCCGGTTACGGCCCATCCAGTCGCGGAACTCGCCCATCAGCCCGGCGACCGCGGACGCCTCGCGCGGCGCCGCGACCCACACCGCGACGCTCACTCGTACGAGCGCACGCGCGTGTACACCCAGTAGACCCCGTACGAGCAGAGGCCGAGCAGCGCGAGCCACGCGAAGACCCCGGGCGCGCCGGCCCCGAAGAGCTGCTGGGTGGCGGCGAACGTGAGGAATGCGAGCGCGATCGAGCCGTACAGGACGAGCCGCGTACGCTCCTCCATCGCGTCGAGCGTGAAGCGGTTCTCGCGGTAGAGGCGGTAGCCGAGGAAACCGATCGCCACGAAGAACCCAAGGATCAGGACGGTCAGGAGACCGTTCAGCGCCGGCCCGCCGCCGGGGACGATCGTGATCGCCAGGGCGACCAGCAGGATGATGCCGAACTGGAGCGCGAGCTTCACGACGAGGATGGTACGGGGCGGCCGGCGCCGGCTAGGAGATGACGCCCGCCGCCGCCAGCGCGATGACCACGGCGCCGAGCGCCACCCGGTAGGCGACGAAGACCTTGGTCGTGTGGGAGACCAGGAAGCGCAGCAGGAACGCGATCGCCGCGTAGCCGGAGACGAACGCGAACGCCGTCGCCACCGCGAGCGCGATCAGGTCGGAGCCCTCGGAGCCGCCGAACTCGCCGAGCTCGAGCAGCCCCGAGAGCACGACCGCGGGGATCGAGAGCAGGAACGAGAAGCGCGCGGCGGTCTCGCGACGGAGGCCGAGGAACAGCCCGGCGGTGATCGTGGACCCCGAGCGCGAGACTCCGGGGATCAGCGCCAGCGCCTGGGCGAAGCCGACCACGACGGCATCGCGCAGGCCGACCTCGTCGAAGTCGCGCGTGCGCGTACCGACGCGCTCGGCGAGCAGCAGCACCAGGCCGAGCACGATCAGCGCCGTCCCGATCAGGTAGAGGTCGCGCGCGCCCGTCTCGATCTGGTCCTTGAAGGCGAGGCCGAAGATCGAGATCGGGATCGTGGCGATGACCAGGTACCAGCCGAGGCGCGCGTCGAGCTCCGAGCGCAGCGCCGGCTCGCGCAGACTGCGAGTCCAGGTGCGGACGATCCGCAGCAGGTCGTGTCTGAAATAGATGACGACCGCGAGCATCGTCCCGAGCTGGGTGACGGCGGTGAAGGCGGCTCCAGGGTCGGGCCAGCCGGCGAACGCCGGGATCACGCGCAGGTGTGCCGTGCTCGAGATCGGCAGGAACTCGGTGAGCCCCTGCACGATCCCGAGAACGATCGCCTCGAAGATCGACACGGCCGCGGAAGCCCAGTCTCAGAGCGGCGCCGCAGCGCCTATCCGGACTGCTCCCCGAAGCGCCGCCGCGAGCGCTGGATCTCCTTGAACGCCTCCTCGCGCGAGTACCAGCCGTCGACGGTGACCTTCTTGCGCTCGAGGTCCTTGTACACGGAGAAGAAGTGGGCGATCTCGTCGCGCAGCTGGTCGGACAGGTCCTCGAGCGTCTCGAGGCCGTTCCAGGTCGGGTCCGAGAGCGGCACCGAGAGGACCTTGTCGTCCACCCCCTTCTCGTCCTTCATCTTGAACAGCGCGATCGGCTTGACGTCGATCACGCAGCCCGGGAAGGTGGGCTCCGAGACGCAGACCATCGCGTCGAGCGGGTCGCCATCCTCGGCCAGCGTCCGCGGGACGAAGCCGTAGTCGGTCGGGTAGACCATCGACGAGAACAGGAAGCGGTCGAGCTTGAGCACCTGCTCCTCGGTGTCGAACTCGTACTTGTTGCGGCTTCCCTTGGGGATCTCGACGTAGCACTGAAAGGCGTCCTCGGCCATGGCCGCGCGAGCTTAGTGGTCCCCGCGTCGGCCGGTGGGCGCGCCTCGCCGGGACCCGGCGGCGCCCGACGGTACGATTGCCTCGATGCGGTTCCGACTCGCGCGCACCTCGCTCTTCGCGGCCGCCTGGCTCCTGGTGCTCGCCCCCGCCGCGCTCGCGCAGGAAGACGACGTGACCGACAACGGCGAGGGCTTCCTCGGGGAGGTCGACGACAAGATCATCACGTTCTTCTCGCTCGGCGTGGTCCTCTTCTTCACGATCGTCGTGATCCTCGCCACGCTCGTCCAGCAGCGGCTCGACCGGCGCAAGGACGAGAAGAAGGCCTCCCGGGTCCGCCAGCGCATCGGTTGGTAGCGCCCGTCTCCTACGACCGCCGCGGCGCCGCGGCGGTCCTGACGATCGACCGCCCCGAGCGCCGCAACGCGGTCGACGGTCCCACCGCGGAGCTCCTGGGCGAGGGGTTCGAGCGCTTCGAGGCCGACCCTCAGGCGCGCGTGCTCGTTCTCACCGGTGCGGGCGACGTGGCCTTCTGCGCCGGCGCCGACCTCAAGGCGATCGAGACCTTCGGCCCGCGACTCGACCTGCCCGAGGGCCCGCTCGGCTTCACCCGTCGGACGGCGTCGAAGCCCACGATCGCGGCGGTCGGCGGGTGGTGCCTCGCCGGAGGCTTGGAGCTCGCTCTCTGGTGCGACCTCCGGATCGCCGCCGAGGGTTCGACGCTGGGCTTTCCGGAACGGCGCTGGGGCGTCCCGCTGATCGACGGCGGCACCCAGCGGTTGCCGCGGATCGTGGGGCTCGGGCGGGCGCTCGACATCATCTTGTCGGGCCGGATGGTGGCGGTCGAGGAGGCGCACGCGATCGGCCTCGTCACCGAGATCACGCCGCCCGGCGACCATCTCGATCGCGCCCTCGAGATCGCCGAGGCGCTGGCGTCGTTTCCCCAGGACACGATGCTCGCCGACCGAGCGGCCGCGATCGCCGGCATCGGCATGAGCTTCTCGGACGGGCTGGCGCTCGAGGCGCGCAGCGGGCGGCCGACGCTAGAGACCGCCTGGCGCGGCGCGGGGCGCTTCGCCGCCGGCGAGGGCCGCGGCGGCGCGGGCGCCGGCGCATGAAGCGTAGCTAGATCCGAAACACCGGCAGGAGCCGCTTCTCGTGCTCGGCGTCGATGCGTGCCACGACCTCGACCTGGTCCTCGATCCCCGAGCCGCGCAGCTTGGTGGCCAGCAGCTCGTCCACCTGGAAGATCCCGGCTGAGTTGTTCATCGCGATCTCGATCAGCACGGCGCGGTCCTCGCCGGGCTCGATTCGGACCTCGTCGATCGCCGCCGCCGACAGCGAGTGGATGTTGGTCCGCCCGCCCTCGAACGGGACGCGCGAGCGGCCCTCGGCCATGTCGAGGGCGTCGGCCACACGCACGATCCCGGCCTCGAGCGTGAACGGAGCGCCGCGCCGGCGGTGGCCGATGATCGCGTGCATCGCCTCGGCCACGACGATCGAGCGCTCCGGCTCCTCGTAGACCGCCTCGAGCAGCGCCCCCAGCTTGTCGGCGGCCAGGAACAGGCTGTACGCCTCGTGGTCGGTGCGATGAATCGCCATCCCCACGCAGTGCAGGAGCGCCGCCGCCGCTATCACCACCTCGGCGTCGTACGGCCGCATGCCGTGGTCGCGGACCACGGCCGGCTCGACGCCGCGGCGGTTCAGCAGTCGAAACAGCCGCAGCGCGATGTTCACCACGATCTGGACGTGCACCCACGAGTGGTCGGACATCCCGAGCCGGCCGGCGTTGACGTCCTGCATCCGCCACCACGCCTTGAGCTGGTCGTCGGCGTTCGCCGCCTCGAGCAGGCCCTCTAGGCGCCGGTTGCCCCGCGTCGGGGCCTTGACCCGGGCCGGGGCGACCGCCTCGCGCGGCGTCAGGGCGCGTTCCTCGGCCTCCGCCACGCAGCCAGCTTGCCAGAGGCTCCGGTCGCGGCGCCCTCAGCGCGAGACGGGCGCTGCTAGCGCTCGCAGTTCCGCTCGGTGTCGCGGCCGGGCCCGCTGCTGCAGCGATCACGCTCCGCGCCGCCGTCGAGGCGGTCGGCTCCGGCTCCACCCCCGAGGTCGTCGCGCCCGGCGCCGCCGAAGAGGTCATCGGCCCCGGCCTCGCCGGCGAGCCGGTCGGCCTCGAGGCCGCCGACGAGGCGATCGTTGCCCTCGTCGGCGAAGATGCGGTCGGCGTCGGCGCCGCCGTCGAGCGAGTCGTGGGTGGCGCCCCCGACCAGCGTGTCGCGACCGACCTGGCCAAGCAGCCGATCGTTGCTGCCCTTGCCGCGCAGCGTGTCGTTGTTCGCCCCGCCGCAGATGACGTCGTCGCCGCCGCCTCCGTTGACGACATCGTTGCCGCCGAGCGCGACGATCACGTCCCTGTTCGGCGTGCCGGTGATCTTGTCGGGGCCGCCCGTGCCGGCGATCGTGGCGTCCAGGCCGTCGCACTGCGGGACGACCTTGGTGGAGTCGAAGTCCTCGTTGTTGGCCTGAGCGAGGTCGATGACGTCGGCCGACACCGAGGCCCTGTTGGTGACCTGGCCGACGACCGTCGGGCGCACAACCACGATCACGCGCGCCCGCTCGCCGTTGGTAAGCAGTCCGAGGTTGCACGTGAGCAGGCGCGCCGCCAGCTGGCAGCTGCCCTGGGAGGGCGTCGCCGAGACGAACTGGACGCTCGGGTCGAGCCGGTCCTGGGCGATCGTGTCGGGCGCGTCGAACGGCCCGCGGTTGAACACGTTGACCGTGTAGGTGAGCTCGTCGCCCACCGTGACCGGGTCGGGCGCGTCGAAGACCTCGATCCCCACGTCGGCGACCGGCAGCTCGCCCTGGGCGAGCGCGGCCTGCGGCGCGATGGCGGCCAGCGCGGCCGCGCCGGCGAAAGCTGTGAGCATCTTCTTCATGAGCGGTCTCCTCCCCCGTCTCGGTGTACCCGCCCGTCCCGGGCTGAAGGGCGCCACCGCGCCATTGCACGGCCTCGGCCGACGCATTTTCTGCAACTCACGGCCAGCCCTGACCACCGGGTCGTCATAGTCCCGGCCATGGCGACGACGGCCGCGATCGGCGCCGGTACGGCGGCCAAGCCCGCGATCCACGTGGACGACCTGCGCAAGAGCTACGGCACCGTCGAGGCGGTGCGCGGCGTCTCCTTCGAGGTCCAGCGCGGCGAGGTGTTCGGGCTGCTCGGCCCCAACGGGGCCGGCAAGACGACCACGGTCGAGATCCTCGAGGGCTACCGCGAGCGAAGCGGCGGGGCCGTCTCGGTGCTGGGACACGACCCCGCGGACCGCGATCCGGACCTCCAGCAGCGGGTCGGGATCGTCCTCCAGGGCGCGGGCTTCTACCCGCGCGTGACCGTCGAGGAGGCGGTCGGCCACTTCGCCTCCCTGTACGAGTGTCCGCGCGATCCGGCCGAGACGATCGACCTCGTGGGTCTCACCGCCAGCGCGGGGTCCAGGACGGTCGAGTTGTCGGGCGGTCAGCGCAGGCGGCTCGACCTCGCGCTGGCGCTGGTCGGCGACCCCGAGCTCATCTTCCTCGACGAGCCCACCACCGGCTTCGACCCCGCCGCGCGGAGGGCCGCCTGGGAGGTGGTCCGGCGCCTCTCGGAGCTCGACAAGACCGTCCTACTCACGACCCACTACCTCGACGAGGCGCAGGCGCTCGCGAACCGGGTTGCGATCGTCAAGGACGGGCTGGTGGTTGCCGAGGGCCCGCCGCGCGAGCTCGTCGGCGATGGCGCCCGCTACGTGATCTCCTACCTGGCGGGCGGCCGGCGCGTGCACCACGAGACCGACGACCCCACCGACCTGCTCCATCGCCTCACATCGGACGCCGTCGCGCGTGGCGAGCGGCTCGAGGGGCTGTCGGTGAGCCAGCCGACGCTCGAGGACGTCTACCTCGAGCTCACCGAGGACACGCTCACCGAGGACGAGCCTACGGAGAGGCCGCCGACATGAGCGCCGTCGCCGTCCTCTGGCGCCAGCTTCGGTTCGAGCGCCGCCTGTTCTGGCGCAACCCGAGCGCCGCATTCTTCAACTTCCTCCTGCCGCTCCTGATGCTGTTCCTGGTCGCCTCCATCTACGCCGGGGACGACGACCTGCTGAACGTGCTGATCCCGGGGATCGCGGGCATGTCGGTGATGGCCACGACGTTCAGCGCGCTGGCGTTCAACGTGACGTTCCTGCGCGAGCAGGGGATCCTCAAGCGAATGCGGGGAACCCCGATCCCGACGCCGGCCTACCTCGGGGGGCTTCTGGGATCGGCGGTGGTGAACGCCGTGCTTCAGGTCGCGCTGATCGTGATCATCGGCAACCTGATCTACGGCGTCGCCTGGCCGGCTGACCCGCCCGCACTGGTGGCGTTCACGGCGTTGGGGGTGGTGACGTTCGCGGCGCTCGGCATCGCCTTCTCGCACGCGATCCCGAACTTCGACGCCGCGGCCGCGTACGTCAACGTCGTCTTTCTGCCGCTGATCTTCATCTCCGGGGTGTTCTACTCGGCCGAGTCGCTCCCGCCGGTGCTGGAGGCGGTCGCGACCGCGCTGCCGCTCAAGCACCTGATCGACGGCCTCCACGGCGCGATCGTCACCGGCGCAGGCGCGGCGGACCAGCTCGGAGCGCTCGCAGTCGTCGGTGCCTGGGGAGCCGCCGGGGTCGTCCTGGCGACGCGCTTCTTTCGCTGGGAGTAGGCCGCGCTCAACCGGCGGAGCTCGCGCCGTCGCCGGCGCCGTCCGACCCGCCGTCGCGTCCCGAGTCGCTCCCGCGCCCTCCGGTCGCGACGACCGCCTTGCGCGTCACCTGAGCCAGGACGCCGAGGACCTCGTCCGTGAGCTTCGAGCCCTCGGTCGAGAGCAGCGGTGTGGTGCTGATGCGGACCACGACCTCGTCGTCGACCTCCTCGAGCAGGATCTTCGGCGGCGTGCGCATCTTGATCGAGACGCTCTCCTCGATCATCTGCTGTACCTCGCTCGGACGCGTCCCGAGCGGCAGCCGCGCCCTGAGGTCGACCGCGTCGGGCTCGCGCAGGGGGACGATCGCGAGGCTGAGCACCACGTTGTTCGGCACCATGATCTCGTCCTCCCCGTTGGTGAGCGTCGTGTAGAGGAGTCCGAGCGACGAGACGACGCCCTCGATCTCCCCCGCCACCAGCCCGCCCTGCATGCGGACGCGCTCGCCGACACGGAACGGACGGGCGCTGAGCAGCAGCATCCCTGCGAAGACGTTGCCGATCGTCTGCTGGGCGGCGAGCCCGATGACCACCGCGGTCACGGCGCCGCCGACCGCGAGCGTCTCGGGCTTGAGCCCGGCCACCCGGAGCGCCACGAGGAGCGCGAGAGCGATGGCGGCGAGCCGGATGAGGAAGCCGATGGTGCCGGCGGTCCCGGGGTCGAGCCGGCGGTAGAGCCAGGGCCGCAGCGCGCGCCCGATCGCGCGCGCGAATCCCCAACCCAGCACGACCAGGACCACGACGCTGACGACCCGCACGGCGATGTCGTTGCCGAACAGGTCGCGGCGGTAGTTGTAGATCACGAGAACGGCCACGATCAGCGGCACGATCACGATTGCCTCGCGCCGCGCGCGCCTCGTCTTGCCGGCGTCGATCTGGCCGGCGAGCCCCGCCTCGCGCCAGTAGTGGGTCTTGGTGTCGGGCATCAGCGGCATGCCGCGACTAGGAGTATCAGACGCGGTTGCGCCGCGGGCGCCGTTAGAGGCGCAGGGCGGGGCCGTGCCGCCTGAGCCAGCGCTCGTGCTCGCGGTAGCGCGGAAAGCGCTCCGCGAGCAGGCGCCAGAAGCGCGGCGAGTGGTCGAGCACCGAGAGGTGTGCCACTTCGTGCTCGATCACGTACTCGAGGATCTGCTCCGGAGCCAGCAGAAGCCGCCAGTTGAAGCTCATCGAGCCGGAGGATGAGCAGCTCGCCCAGCGCGTTCGCTGGCTCCTGATCGACAGGCTGCGGTAGTCGGACCCGGCGCGCGCAACCGCCGCGTCCAGGCGGTCCGCGACCTCGATCTTCGCACGCCTTCGGTACCAGCGCTCGAGCGCCGAGCGCAGGTGCTCGGAGCCGGCCCGCCCGAGCTTCACCACCACGGTGTCCCCGCGACGGGCCACATGCGGCCGCCGGCGGCCCGGCTCGACCTTGACGCGCAGGCGCAGCTCGTGGCCCAGGTAGGGCACCGTGCCGCCGTTCTCGAGTCGCGGCGGCGACACCACGCTCTGAGACTCGCGCATGCGCCTGAGCGTCCGCTCGATCCATGGACGCTTCTCGTCGATCAGCGGCTCGGCGTGGCGCAGCGCCATCCGGCGCGGAACGACGAGCTCCACCCCGTCCCCGGTGATGACTATCCGCGCGTGGCGGGCCCGGTCGGAGCGGCGCACGGTGTAGGAGATCGCGCTCACGCCAGCTGACGATAGGGCCGCCGTCGGAGGGACCGGCGTCCCACCCGGCACCGCCCGAATGCGATCACCCTTCTGGGAAATGGTCAGCAAGACTGCTCATCCGAACTGACCAATTCTCAAAACGAACAGCGCCCGTGGACGCGTTTTGCTTGCGGCAAATCGCGCCGCGATCGGACGCCTACCGGCCGGAGCGCTCGGCCACCGCCTCCTCGTAGACGCGGGCGACGCCCTCGGCCAGCGCCGGCCACGAGTAGCGCTCCCGCGCGGCGCGGTACGCGGCGGCGCCGCGCCGGGAGCGCTCCGCGTCGTCGTTGACCGCCGCGACGATCGCCTCGGCCATTGCGCGCTCGTCGTCGGGCGGCACGAGCCAGCCGGTCTCGCCGTCGTCGACGATCGTGGCCGGCCCGTGGGCATCGACCGCGATCGCGGGCAGCCCGCAGGCCATCCCCTCTACCAGCACCTGGCCGAACTGCTCGCGGACCGATGGCAGGACCGTGACGTCGGCGGCGTTGAGGCCGTCCGGCAGATCGTCGTGGCCGCGCCAGCCGGCTAGGAAGACGTCTCGCACCCCGGTCGAGCGGATCACCGACAACGGGTGCTCGCGCTCCCACTCTCCGGGGTAGCCGCCGAGTAGAACGAGCGGTGACCGGCGCCTGAACCGCTCGCGCGCCCGCGCGTACGCGCGAATCAGGAGCGGCAGCCGCTTGACCTCGGTGTAGCGCCCGCTGTAGGTGAGCACCGGTCCGTCGCGGAAAGCGTCCAGATCGTCCGAGCCGTACCGAACGCTGCCCTCCTCGCCGGACTCGTCCCAGCCGCGCGGGTCGTCCACCAGCCACCGGCGCCACAGCGCGACGCGCTCCTCGCCGAGCAGCGGGCGGCGGTCGAAGGCCCCGGGGTCGAAGCCGTTCGGCGCCCACGCGACGCGCTCGGGCTCGACCCCCACGAGCGCCGGCACGCGCCTGACCGCGTCGGGCGAGAGCACGAACAGCCGCTCGCAGCGACCCGCCCAGCGACGCATGCGCTCGGCCCAGGCGTGCGCGTGCTCCCACGCCGATGGCGGGGCCTCGTCGATCGCGCGCAGCATCAGCAGCTCGGTGCCATGGAGGTGGCCGACCACCGGCACCTCGGGGAAGGCGCGGTGGCAGGCCTCGTTGATCGGGGTCAGGTGGTGCACGTGGAGGACGTCGGCGGAGGCCGCGCCGGCGAGCTCGAGCTCGCGCTCCCAGGTCGCGACGAGGCGCTCGTAGTCGGCATCGCCAACGCGCGCGAAGACGCGGTCGGGCGCGCCAGCGCGGTCCTCGAACGACGGATGAAACGGCGGGTCCGCGGCGAGCGGCTCGGGAGCCGCAAGGGAGGCCGTGTAGTCGAGCGCGCGAACGTCGAGTCCGGCGAAGAACGTCTCCGCGTTGGAGGCCTTGCCCGGAGGCCCGAGCGAGCCGGTCACCAGCCCGGCGTCCCATCCCGTGTCCGCCAGCGCGCGCGCCAGGTAGCGGACCACCTGCGACGAGCCGCCGCGCGGGTAGAAGAGGAGCGCCATCAGGACGCGCCGCCGCTCGGCCTCGCCGGTCACCGATGGCATCATGACCGGCGATGGCATCGCGCGCGCGCCTCGTCGGCATCAACCACGTCGCGGTCGAGGTCGAGGACCTCAACCGGGCGCTCGACTTCTACGAGCGCGTCTTCGACTTCGAGCTGCGCGGGCGTGTGCCGGGAATGGCCTTCCTCGACATGGGCGACCAGTTCCTGGCCGTGTCCGAGGGACGCTCCCAGCCGCCGGACGGGGACCGCCACATCGGCATCGTGGTGGACGACAAGGAGGCGGCGCGGCGCTCGCTCGAGGAGGCCGGGGCCGAGATCTTGCCGGGTCGCGGCCTCGACTTCCGCGACCCCTGGGGCAACCACTTCCAGGTCGTCGAGTACGACCAGATCCAGTTCTCGAAGACCGACGCGGTGCTGCGGGGGATGCGGCTCGGCGGGCTCGAGAAGTCGGAGAAGGCGCTCGGGGAGCTGCGCGAGAAGGGCCTCGGCTAGAGGATCACCGGCACCGATCCGCCGTCGACCGACCAGGCGGCGCCGGTGACGTCGGACGTCCGCTCCGAGCACAGGAACGCGACCACGGCAGCGATCTCCTCGGGCGTTCCCAGCCGGCCAACCGGGACCTTGGCGCGCGCCGCCGCGAGCGCCTCCTCGCGCGAGCCGCCCTTCGCCGCCGCGGTCTGGTCGGCGAGGCCGCCCTCGTCGAGCCAGAGGCCGGTCTCGACGGGCCCCGGCGTGACTGCGTTGACCAGGACGCCGCGGTCCGCGTAGGCGTCGGCGAACGCCCGCGACAGCGAGAGCTGCGCGGCCTTGGCGACCGAGTAGGCGACGTTCGTCGCCGACGGCCGCTTGCCCGACGAGGAGCTCACATTGACGATCCGCCCCCCGCCGCGCTCGGCCATCGCGGGAGCGACGGCCCGCATCAGCCGCAACGGGGCCATCGCGTTCAGCTCCCACTGGGCCGCGAAGTCCGCGTCCGTGAGCTGCTCGAGCGGCCGGACCGCGCTCGTGCCGGCGTTGCAGACGACCGCCCACGGCTCCCCGAAGCGCTCCCGGCAGCGCGCCAGAAGCCGCTCGCCGGCGTCGGGCGCGGTCACGTCGAGCGCGAGGAGGTCGAGGACGGCGTCCGCCGAGCCGGCGTGGCTCGAGCCGACGGCCGCGCGGCACTCCTCGACAGCCTCGGTGAGCCCCTCCTCCCCGCGCGCCGCAAGCAGCACGCGCGCGCCCTCCGCCGCGAGCAGGCGGGCAGTGGCGCGGCCGATCCCCCGGCTCGCTCCGGTGACGATGCACGGCTTGCGGACGAGGCCGAGGTCCATGCGGCCATGATGCCGAACACACCCCGAACGAGGAGCGAGGCTCCGATGAGGTCCCACACCGTCTACAAGACCTTCGACACCGACGAGCGGCGCCAGTTCGTGCGCCTGACCGACGACGTGCAGCAGGCCGTCGACGAGGCGGGCATCGCCGAGGGGATGGCGCTCGTCTCCGCGATGCACATCACCGCCGGCGTCTGGGTCAACGACGATGAGCCCGGCATCCAGGCCGACGCGCTCGAGTGGCTGGACAAGCTCGCGCCGCCGAGCTGGCGTCCGCCCACCAACGACGTCGCGCGCGAGCTGCTGCCCGAGGGCGGCGACTACCGCCACCATCGCGGGGGCGAGGACAACGGCGACGCCCACCTGAAGAACCTGCTCGTCCACCACCAGGTGATCGTCCCGGTGACCGAGGGCCGGCTCGACCTCGGACCGTGGCAGGCGATCTTCTACGCGGAGTTCGACGGCGGCCGCTCGAAGCGGCTCGTAATCAAGGTGCTCGGCGAGTAGAAACCGCTCAAAGTCCGTGCAAAGGCGGCGTTCCCGAGCGTCGACCCGACCGCCTCGGCAGTAGTCTCCCCCGGAGCGGGAGGCGAGCAGGACGAGGACTGGCTCGTGCGCAGGGACGGCACCGCCTTCCCGGTGGCGTACTCGTGCTCGAGCGTCCCGCTCGGCGAGCGCAGCGGCAACGTGCTCGTCTTCCGTGATGTCAGCGACCGCAAGGCCAAGGAGGACGAGGCGCGTCACCGGCTCGGCGAGCTGAGCTGGCTGGGGCGCGTCCGCGACGCGATCGACCAGGACCGCCTGCTGGTCTACGCGCAGCCGATCGTCGAGCCGGCGAGCGGCGACGTCGTGCAGGAGGAGCTGCTGGTGCGGGCGCGCGAAGCGCGAGCGGGCGGTGGCGGTCAACCTGTCGGCCTCGTCGCTCGCCGACCGCGAGTTCGTCGGGGCGCTCGAGGAGGAGCTCGAGCTGACCGGTGCGGACCCGCGGCGCCTCGTCTTCGAGGTCACCGAGACGGCGTTGGCCGAGAACCTGGGAGCCGCGGCCGATCTTGCGCGGCGGCTGACGGAGCTCGGCTGCCGGCTCTCGCTCGACGACTTCGGCACCGGCTACGGCAGCTTCACCTACGCGCGGCACCTCCCGGTCAGCTTCCTGAAGATCGACGCCGAGTTCGTGCGTGGCATCGCCTCGGATCGCGCGAGCCAGCACGTCGTCCAGGCTGTCGTCAATCTCGCGCAGGCTTTCGGCAGTCAGACGATCGCCGAGGGCGTGGAGGAGGAATCGGCCGTGCCGCTTCTCGCCGAGCTGGGCGTCGACTACATGCAGGGCTACCTGTTCGGGAAGCCCAAGCTGGTCGAACGGGACCTGGTCGCCCAGCCGCAGGCCCGCCTCGCGTGATGTGGCGACTCAGTCGAGCCGCTCGTAGGCCGGCAACGTGAGGAACTCGACGAACTCGTCGCTGAGCGCCACGGCCTCGAACAGCTCGCGCGACAGGTCCGGGCGGCCCTCGCTGTAGAAGAACTCGTCGCCGACCTCGGCGCGGATCTTCTCGAGCTCGTCGGTGGCCAGATCGCCGACCAGCTCGCGCGTCACCGTGCGCCCGTCCTCGAGCTGGGCGCCGTGGCGGATCCACTGCCAGACCTGTGAGCGGGCGATCTCCGAGGTGGCGGCGTCCTCCATCATGTTGTGGATCGCCGCCGCGCCGTTGCCGCGCAGCCACGATGAGATGTACTGGATGCCGACGTTGACGTCGTTGCGCAGGCCGTCCTCGGTGATGGCGCCGGGCGTC
>Ga0136615_10000193_pt1 | contig 26800 bp, 28 predicted proteins | sample AntDrymUQ2882206_2_FD_106647 | JGI IMG/M metagenome (GOLD analysis project Ga0136615, IMG submission 106647) | Polar desert sand microbial communities from Dry Valleys, Antarctica - metaG UQ288 (22.06) | ecosystem: Environmental > Terrestrial > Soil > Desert | place: Antarctica: Dry Valley... | reverse complement strand
TGCGCGGCGCGGGCAACCTGCTCGGCGACGAGCAGTCCGGCCACGTCGCCGCGCTCGGCTTCGAGCTGTACATGCAGATGCTCGACGAGGCGGTCGCCGCCGCCGAGCTGGCCGACGGAGGGGAGCATGTCGAGATGGCCGAGCCGGTACGCCTGGACGTCAACGTCGACGCCTACGTGCCGGCCGACTACATCCCCTACGAGCAGGCGAAGATCGACGTGCACCGGCGCATCGCGGGCGCCGTCGACGTCGCCGACCTCGAGCTGTTGCGCGACGAGCTCGGCGATCGTTTCGGCGACCTGCCCCAGCCGATGTCGAACCTCATCGACCTGCAGCGCGCGCGGATCAAGCTCGGCCAGGCAGGTGCGACGGCCGTGTCCTTCCGCGGCGGGCGCCTCGCGGTGACGCCGATCGAGCTTGACTCGGTGCGCGCCAAGCGCGTGCGCGCGGAGATCCCCGGCGCGCTGTACGAGTCGGGCAAGAGCCAGCTGTCGCTGCGCGTACCGGACGATCCCGAGCAGCGTTTCCCGGCGGTCGTGCGCGCCGCCGACGTGCTGCTCGCCGTCACCCGCGAGGCGGCATAGATTGTTGGCCTGTCGTGAAGCTTGCCTGGAACCGGTCGCGATCGACGCAGTGGCCCGCGCACGTTCGCTAGCATCGCCGCTGTTGTGAGTCGCATGCTTCGTTCGCTCCCGGCGCTTGGCGCCTTTTTTGTGGTCACGATCGCCCTCGCGGCGTGTGGCGACTCCGTGCCCGGCAACTCCGTTGCCAGCGTTGACGGCGAGAACGTCACGCGCACGCAGTTCACCCATTGGCTGGGCATCGCCGCCTCGACGAGCCAGCCGCAGGGCTCGGCCAGGGTCGCCTACGCGCCGCCGCAGTACACCGCGTGCGTCGCCGGCAAGAAGAAGAGCGCGCCCAAGCCGGCCAAGGGCCAGCCGCAGCAGACCGACGCGCAGTTCAAGACCCAGTGCAAGCAGGAGTACGAGGGTCTGCGCGATCAGGTCATGCAGTTTCTGATCCTCGAGAAGTGGGTCAACGGCGAAGCCGCCGACCAGGGCATCAAGGTCACCGCCAAGGAGGCCGACAAGCAGTTCGCGGATGCCAAGAAGACCTCGTTCCCGAAGGAGTCCGACTTCCAGGACTTCCTCAAGCAGTCGGGCATGACGCTCAACGACGCGAAGTTCCAGGTCCGCTTCAACACCGTCTACACGAAGCTGCGCGAGAAGGCCGTCAAGGGCGCGACGAAGATCACCGACAAGGCCGTCGCCGACTTCTACGCCAAGAACAAGAAGCGCTTCGCGACGCCGGCGACGCGCGACCTGCGCGTGGTCCTCACGAAGACCGAGGGCAAGGCGAACACGGCCAAGAAGGCACTGCAGTCCGGCCAGGACTGGAAGCCCGTCGCCAAGAAGTACTCGATCGACCAGGCTTCCAAGAGCCAGGGCGGCCTGCTGGTCGGGATCGCCAAGGGCACGCAGGAGAAGTCCTTCGACGACGCGATCTTCGCCGCGAAGAAGGGCGCGCTCACCGGCCCGGTCAAGACGCAGTTCGGCTACTACGTCTTCCAGGTGCAGAAGTCCACGGCCGCCAAGCAGCAGTCGCTGAAGGACGCGACCCCGGCGATCAAGCAGCAGCTCGACGCGCAGAACAAGCAGAAGGCCGACGACCAGTTCAACACGTCGCTGCGCAAGAAGTGGAAGGCACGCACGAACTGCGCCGACGCGTTCGTCATGTCGCAGTGCAAGAACGCGCCGAAGCCGAAGACGAGCACGACGGCTCCCGGCGGCGCCGTGCCGCAGCCCGCGCCTGCGCAGCGCTGACAGACGCCCGCGCAGCCACGGCGCATAGGCTTCGCGACCGTGACGGCTCCCTCGTCTTCTGAGATCAACGCCGCGCTCGGGCGCCTCGACGCGCTCACGCGGCGCCTGCGCACGGAGTGCCCGTGGGATCGCGAGCAGGACGAGCGGTCGATCGTCCCGCACACCGTCGAGGAGGCCTACGAGCTCGCCGACGCCGCGCTGGCGGGCGATGACGCGAAGTTGCTCGACGAGCTCGGCGACGTCCTCTTTCAGGTCCACTTCCTGTCGCTGCTGCTCGAGGAGCGCGGCGCCGGCGATCTCGGGGCGGTCGCCGAGCACTGCCGCCAGAAGCTGATCCGCCGCCACCCGCACGTGTTCGGTGAGGTTCAGGCGGACTCCGCCGGCGAGGTCCTGCGCAACTGGGACGCGATCAAGTCCACGGAGACCGGCCGCGAGCCGGGCATCTTCGGCGATGTACCGGAGAACCTGCCCGCGCTGCTGTACGCGCGCAAGCTGCAGCGGCGCGCCGCCAGCGCGGGGCTGCTCGACCGTCCGTCCGATCCGTCCGAGCCGTCCAATCCGTCCGAGCCGGCGGCCGGCGCGCGCGCCGGCGATCGCGGCGAGGCGTTCGACGAGATCGGCGAGCGGCTACTCGCCGTCGTCGACGAGGCGCGCCGGCTGCGCGTCGACCCCGAGCTTGCCCTGCGCGCCGCCGCGCAGCGCTTCCGCGACCGCCTGGACCTTCAGGCGGTCCAATCCACCGAGACGGTTGATCAAGGAGAGCAATGAGCCAGATCGAACGCGTCCACGCCCGCCAGATCCTCGACAGCCGCGGCAACCCCACAGTCGAGGTCGACGTGGCGCTGAGCTCGGGGGCGACCGGGCGCGCCGCCGTTCCCTCCGGTGCCTCGACCGGCGAGTTCGAGGCCACCGAGCTGCGCGATGGCGGCGACGCCTACGGCGGCAAGGGCGTGACGCGTGCCGTGGACAACGTCAACGGCGAGATCGCGGGCGCGGTCGGCGGCGCGGACGCCGCTGACCAGGAGGGCCTGGACCGCGTGCTGATCGACCTCGACGGCACCGACAACAAATCACGTCTCGGCGCCAACGCGATCCTCGGCGTGTCGCTGGCGGTGGCGCACGCGGCGGCCGCCGACGCCGGCCTGCCGCTGTGGCGCCACCTCGGCGGCGCGGAGGCGAACGTCCTGCCGGTCCCGATGATGAACGTCCTCAACGGCGGCGCGCACGCCGACAACAAGGTCGACTTCCAGGAGTTCATGGTCGTCCCGGCGGGCGCGGCGTCGTTCGCGCAGTGCCTGCGGATCGGCGCCGAGGTCTTCCACGCGCTGAAGCGCACGCTGCACGACGCCGGCCTCGGGACGGCAGGCGGCGACGAGGGCGGCTTCGCGCCCGATCTGGGCTCCAACGAGGAGGCGCTGCAGATGCTCGTCAAGGGCATCGAGGCGGCCGGCTACGTCCCCGGCGAGGACGTCTTCATCGCCCTGGACCCGGCGACCAGCGAGATCTACGACGACGGCGCCTACGTGCTCGAGCACGAGGGCCGCTCGCTGGCGGCGGGGGAGATGGCCGACTACTGGGCCGACCTCTGCGCGCGCTATCCGATCGTCTCGATCGAGGACGGCATGGACGAGAACGACTGGGACGGCTGGAAGACGCTGACCGAGCGCATCGGCGACCGCGTGCAGCTCGTCGGCGACGACCTGTTCGTCACCAACACCCAGCGGCTGACGCGCGGCATCGAGGCCGGCGTGGGCAACTCGATCCTCATCAAGGTCAACCAGATCGGCACGCTGACCGAGACGCTCGACGCGATCGCCACGGCACGCGCGGCCGGCTACTCGGCGGTCATGTCGCACCGCTCGGGCGAGACCGAGGACACGACGATCGCCGACCTCGCGGTCGCGACCGGCTGCGGCCAGATCAAGACCGGAGCGCCGTCGCGCTCGGACCGGGTGGCGAAGTACAACCAGCTGCTGCGCATCGAGGAGGCGCTCGGCGACGAGGCGCGGTTCCCCGGCCGCAGCGTCCTGCGGGGATAGCGCGCGGCGCCGTCTGGGAGGCGGCGACCAGCGGCAGGAGTCGCCCCGTAGGAGCCGAACCCCGAGCCATGACCGACTTCGCGCCGCACGTGCGCTGGGACCGGATCGGTCGGCTCGCGCTGCTGTTCGTCGGCCTGCTGCTGATCTACCTGTACATCAACCCGCTGCGGACGTACCTCTCGACGTGGCAGGAGGCTCGCACGAAGCGCGACGAGGTCTCTCAGCTGCAGCGCGAGCACACCCAGCTCGTCCGCCGTGCGCGTGCGCTGCGCTCCGCCGGCAGCATCGAGACCGAAGCGCGCCGCCTGGGGATGGTCAGGCGCGACGAGCGCGCCTACGTCGTCCGCGGGCTGCCGGGCGACGAGGAGTAATACGCTCGCACGCCGCGGGGTAGCCTGCCCGCCGGTGGCGACGAGCTTTGAGATAGCGCTTGGTCAGTGGCGTGAGGGTGAGCGCCGGATGGCGGGCGCGCCGCTGGAGCACCGCGCCGCGCTGGACAGGGTCGTCACTCGGATCGAAGCCGAGCTGCGCAAGCGCCTGGGCGGCACGTTCACGACCGACGAGCTGGCCGAGCTCTACCACCGCGGGACGGCCTGGTGCACCGACCTCGCCGCCGCCGTCGCGCCCGACGCGCCGTGGGCCTGGGACGCGCGCACGGTCGCCGACGCCGCGTTTCTGCGCTACCTGCGCGACGCGTGCGACTTCGCCGGTGGCCGGCGCACCGAGCCGTAGGCGCTCACGGCGGTGGCAGCGGCAGGCGGTGGAACGTCCGCGTGCGCCCCGCGGCCTGGAAGCCGAGCCGCGCGTACAGCGTCTCGTCGACGCAGGCCACGCCATAGCGCAGTCGTGCGACGCGCGGCGCGATCTGCATGTGCGCGCGGCGCTCCCAGGCGACCGCGCGCGCGAAGTCGCCGGCCTCAGTCCTCGCCGTCTCCACCGGCGCGGCGGATCACGATCTGGTCCTCCTCGACCGTGACCTCGACGGGGCGGTGACCCGCCCAGTGCTCGGCGTAGATCGGGTTGTCGGCGACGGCCGGGTCCAGCCACAGGCCGTAGCCCTCCTCGCCATGGTCGAAGGTCCCCTCGAGCGCGCCGGTGGCGCCACGCGAGCGGCCCCGCCCGCCACGGCGCCCGCGCCGGCGTGGGGCGGGCTTGGCATCGGCCTCGGCGTCCTCGTCCTCGTCACCCGCCTGCGCCTTGTGCGCCTTCTCGGCCTCCTCCTCGGCGAGGCGAGCGGCCTCCTCCTCGCCGCGTTTGGCCTCGGCCGCTTCGAGCTCGGCCGCGACGAGGGCGTCATCCTCAGCGCGCAGGTCGATCTCGTCGTCGAAGTCCGCCACGGCGTCCCCGTTCTCCGGGTCGGCGGGCGCTAGGTCGTTGTCCTTCTTGAAGGTCTCGATCTGCTGGACCGTCGCCTCGAGCTGATGGGCGATCCAGGCATCGGTGCGGCCCTGCCTGACCCAACCGCGGATTTGGTTGAGATGCGGGCGCAATGAGCGTCGTGCCATGGGCGCGGACCTTACAAGAACCGGCCGCTTAGCCCGGCTGGCGGGAAATGATGCGGGCGACTGGCCGTCTGACCGGTTGTGTTTGCTGTGCCAACCTGCTTGAGTTGAGGTGGCGACAAGGAGGGTGGCCAAATCCATGCTGGTCCTGACACGTAAGTCCAACCAGAGCATCATGATCGGTGACGAGATCGAGATTTCGGTCCTGTCGATCATGGGCGAAAAGGTACGGATCGGCATCCAGGCTCCGCGCGACATCCCGGTGTTCCGCAAGGAGGTCTACCTGGAGATCCAGGCCGAGCGCGGCCAAGTCACCGCCGGCGGCGACGTCGAGGCGGCGCTGCGCAAGCTCAGCTCGTAGGGCGGGTGGTCCGGGCGCGCGCCTAGCCCATGACGTAGGCGAGCGTCTGGAACATCGCGATCGTCACGATGACGGCCGTCGCGACGAGCATCAGCACTAGCATGATGAAGCGCGCCGTGCCGCGCTTGTGGACTTTCTCGAGGCTGCGCTGACGCGACCGCAGAACCGCCTTGCGGCGCAAAGACTCGCGCCGGGCGCGGTCGGTGTAGGTCTCCTCGACGAAGGCACGTTCAAACTCGTCGAGCGATTGACGCATCTTGGCGGCCATCCCTGCGCTGGAGGGTACCCCAGATCGCGGTGAATCAGCATGCCGACCACAGTCCGCGTCCCGCCTGGCGCGCCTGGCGGGCGAGCGCGACGAAGCGTTCGGCGTAGCGCACGTCGGGTGGGATCGACAGCGGCTGGGCGTAGCCGAGGCGCGCGAGCTCGGCGTTGACGAACAGCCCGTCGCGGACGCGGTAGACGTAGGCCAGCAGGCGCCCGTAGCGGTCGCGCTTCTCGACGTCGCGCACGAGCCGCACCGTCTGTCCGGCCACGAGCCGGGCGTTGAAGTCCGCCGCCTGCTGGCCGTAGCACTCGACGCCCTTGGCCGAGTGCTTGGTCTCCGGCGTGTCGACGCCGATGTAGCGCACCTTCTCGCGCGTGCCGGCGACCTGCACGTGGATCGTGTCGCCGTCGACGACCTTCACCACGCGACCGCTGTCGGCGCGGGCGCCGCCCGTGGTGACAGCGCCGCCCTCGAGCGCGCCGCCTGCGCTGGCGCCGGCGGCGCCAGCGGCGACGAGCAGCAGGACGAGGAGCAGGCGCCTAGTCGACATCGTCGCCGAACCGTAGGGCCCGCCGCGGCGTCATGAACGCCGCCTTGCACGACCGCCGCGGCGCCTACGCGATCGTGACGGCGTCGGACAGGTAGACGTCCTGGATCGCCTGCAGCAGCGCGACGCCCTCGTCCAGCGGTCGCTGGAACGCCTTGCGGCCCGAGATCAGGCCCGTCCCGCCGGCGCGCTTGTTGATGACCGCGGTCCGTACCGCCTCGGCGAGATCGCTCTCGCCCGAGGAAGCGCCGCCCGAGTTGATCAGCGGTGCGCGGCCCATGTAGCAGTTGACGACCTGCCAGCGCGTGAGGTCGATGGGGTGGTCGGTCGTCAGGCGCTCCTCGACCAGCTTGCTCGTCTTGCCGTAGGCGCCGTTGCGCCCGCTGACCGCGGCGTAGCCGCCGCGGCGCTCGGGCAGCTTCTGCTTGATGATGTCGGCCTGCAACGTGACGCCGAGGTGGTTGGCCTGCCCGGTGAGGTCGGCAGAGACGTGGAAGTCGCTGCCGTCGATGACGAACGCCGGGTTGCGCAGGTAGCACCACAGCACCGTGAACATGCCCAGCCGGTGGGCCTCCTCGAAGGCCTGCGCGACCTCGATGATCTGGTGGTGTGACTCCGACGAGCCGAAGTAGATCGTCGCGCCGACGCCGGCCGCCCCGAGGTCGTGCGCGCGCTGCACGGAGCCGAACATGATCTGGTCGTACTGGTTGGGATAGGTCAGCAGCTCGTTGTGGTTGAGCTTGACGATGAAGGGGAAGCGGTGCGCGTACTTGCGCGCCACGGCGCCGAGCGCGCCGATCGTCGAGGCGATCGCGTTGCAGCCGCCCTCCATCGCGAGCCGGACGAGGTTGTCGGGGTCGAAGTAGATCGGGTTGGGCGCAAAACTGGCGGCGCCCGAGTGCTCGATCCCCTGGTCGATCGGCAGGATGCTGACATAGCCCGTGCCCGACAGGCGACCGGAGTGACGCAGCCACTCGAGGTTGCGCAGCACGTTCGTCGAGCGATCCGTATCGAGCATGACGCGGTCGACGAAGTCGGGGCCGGGGAGGTGCAGCTCGTCGGCCGCGATCGTGTCGCAGCGGTGCGTGAGCAGGGAGTCGGCGTCGTCGCCGAGCAGTTCCTCCAAGCGCGTGGTGGTGATGCCTGCGGTCGCCACGGGGGCCATCCCTTCTTGTCGTCGCTACGCGTGCGTTCAGCCTACCCCCGGCGAGCCAATCGCCCGCGGCCTTTTCGCCCGCTGAACCCGAGCGCCCACCCCGTCCCGGCACGACGCATCCGGATACGCTGCGCCGCGATGCGCGCGAACTTCACCGGGCCGAGCTTCACGGTCGGCGTCGAGGAAGAGCTGATGATCGTCGACGCCAAGAGCTACGCGCTCGTCAACGCGATCGAGTCCCTGCTGGAGGACGCCGGCGCTGCGAACGTCGAGCGCAGGGACGGCGAGATCAAGCCCGAGCTCATGGAGTCGGTGCTGGAGATCGCGACGAAGCCATGCGCGAACGTCACCGAGGCCGGCGATCAGCTGCGCTCGCTGCGCAAGAACGTGCGCGAGACAGCGGCCGCCCGCGGCCTGGCGATCGGCTCCGCAGGCACGCACCCCTTCGCGATGTGGGAGGACCAGCGGATCGTCGCGCGGCCGCGCTACCGCGACCTCATCTCTGCGCTGCGCTTCGTCGCGCGCCAAGAGCTGATCTTCGGAATGCACGTGCACGTCGGCCTCGACGACGCCAACAAGGCGATCCACGTCGCCAACGGGATGCGCGTGCACATCCCCGTGCTGCTCGCGCTCAGCGCCAACTCGCCGTTCTGGCGCGGCGACCGCACCGGCCTGCTGTCTACGCGCACGCCGATCTTCCGCCAGTTCCCGCGCGTCGGGATGCCGCCCGCCTACAAGGACTGGGAGGACTGGGAGCGCAACGTCGAGTTCATGGTGTCCAGCGGGGTGATGGAGGACTACACGTACCTCTGGTACGACGTGCGCCCGCACCCGAACCTCGGCACCGTGGAGATCCGCGTCTGCGACTCGCAGACGCGCGTCGAGCACACGGTCGCGCTGACGGCGCTGATCCAGGCGATGGTCCACGAGCTCGCCGAGCACTTCGAGGCCGGCGAGCAGCTCGCGCGGTATCCCTGGCAGATGCTCGACGAGAACAAGTGGCTCGCCGCGCGCCACGGCCTGGGGGGGGAGATCGTCGACCTGCCGACCAACGAGCGCGTCACGACCAAGGCGCTCACCAAGCGCCTGCTCGAGCGCCTCGGGCCGCACGCCCAGCAGCTCGGCGCCGGGGACGCGCTGGACGGCATCCGCGACCTGCTCGAGCGCGGCAACGGCGCGTCGCGCCAGTGCGTCGTCTACGAGGCCAACACGGATCTCAACGAGGTCATGGCCGAGATCATCGCCGCGACGGCGCTGTAACGCGGTGTACGCAGGGCTTCTCCAGCGCCCGCGCGACGCGCCGCATGCCGGCACCCGACGCGGGCGACGAGGAACGCATGTCCGGTTCGCGGTTTCTTGGGCGGGTGGGCTCATCCGGTCCGTAGAATCGTGTGCCCATGTCATCCCCGGACCTCTTCGTCGTGTGCAAGAACTGTCAGGCGGAGGTCAGCCCGTACATCACGGAGTGCCCGTACTGCGGCACGCGGCTGCGCAAGCGCGCGCCCCGCATCGAGCGACCTGACGCGCCGGTCAAGCCGCCCAAGCGCGGCCCGCGCGTCGGCGGGCGAGGCCGCGACGAGACCGCCGCCAAGCCACCCAAGGCCGCGCCGCGCCTGGGCAAGCTGCGCGCCGGCGAGATCCCGGGGATCCGCGGCGAGGAGCACGGGCGCCCGTACGCGACGATGGTGCTCGTCGCGCTGTCCTTCGGGCTGTGGCTGTCGCTGGCGTTCTACGTGCGCGGGGACTTCGCGATCACCGCGCTCGGCGGCGATCCCTGGCGCTTCTTCACCGCCGCGTTCCTCAACGACGGCACGGCGGCCCAGTTCGCGGCCGTCCTGGGCATCGGCCTCTTCGGCTGGCTCATCGAGCGACGTCAGGGCCCGATCGCGGTCGTGCTGCTGTTCTTGCTGTGCGGTCCGGGCGCGCTGGCGGCGGCGGCGGCGGTGGACGTGGAGTCGCTCGTCTTCGGCTCCCACGGCGCCGCGCTCGGGCTGCTCTGCGCCTGGCTCGTGCCGGTCCTGCTCGACCGCCGCGGCGGCGGTGGTGACGACGACGCCGACCTGCTCGGCGTGCTCGTCATCGCCGCGGTCCTGCTGCTCGTGCCGCTGCTGTCGCAGGGCAGCGCGCTCGCCGGCCTCTTCGGCGCCGCGTTCGGCGCCATCGCGGGGCTCGGCTTCGCGGTCGCGCGACGCCCGCGGGCATGACCGAGCCGCGCTACAGCGCAGAGGAGGTCGACGCGGCCGTCGAGGCACTGTCCGATCCCGAGCGCTTCGGGCATGCCCAGGAGATCGTGACCCACGCCGCCCCCGGCCTGCAGCGCGTGCTCGGCGCGGCGCTGCAGCAGGGCGGCTGGTTTGACCAGGCCCACGACGCCCAGCTGTCCGCGGCTGTCGCGACGGAGGATCCATCCGAGCGCGTCGCGGCGGTCCAGACGCTCGTCGAGGAGGAGACCCGGCTGGGGATGCTCGTCGGCGTGTCGGTTGGCTTCGAGCTCGCGCGGGAGCTTTCCGCGCGGCGCAACGACAACCAGGAAGGAGGCGAGCGATGACGCACGCGATCGTGCTCGTCGAGGCCGAACGCGACGTGATGTCGACGCTCGGAGGATCGCTGGCCGAGGTCGAGGGCGTTCGCGAGGCCTACTCGTTGACGGGCGAATGGGACTTCGTCTGCATCGTCCACGTCAAGCAGCACGAGGAGCTGGCGAGCGTCGTGACGAGTCAGATCTCGTCGATGCCCGGCGTCGCGCGCACCCACACGATGGTCGCCTTCGAGGCGTTCTCCAAGCTCGATCTGGAGACGATGTTCTCGATCGGCGAGTGACGCCGGGTGCCCGTGATCAAGGCCGAGTACGGCCCCACGCTTTCGCGGCTCGTCGCCGCTCGCTCGCTCGCGGTGCGCGTCGTCGCGGCCACGCTTGCCGTGCTGATCGTGGCCGGCGCGGCGTTCGTCGCGATCACGTCGCGCGCCGACGAGACGGCCGTGCTGGTCCGCAAGCCGCTGACGTTCAACCTCACCTACGGCGGGCAGTGGGACCGCGTCGAGCGGCCCGGCACGCTGCTGGCCCTGCGCAACACGGGCGAGCGTGGCCTGTTCCTGGACTCCTACGCGATCCGCGATCTGCGGCTGCCCGCCTACCGCGGCGTCGCCGGCGGGATGCTGCCGATCTACGCCAACGGCTACGTGCAGGACGTGCGCACGCGCTACCAGGGCTTTGAGTTCGTCTCCGAGGGCCGCGCGCGCATCAACAACGCGATCGGCTACGAGGTGACGTTCCGCGCCCGCAGCGGCTCGCGCCGGCTCTACGGGCGCCACTACCTGCTCGTCGAGGAGGAGCCCGACGGCCGGCGCCACGGCGTCGTCATCGAGCTCGAGTCGACGCCGGCCGCGGGCACGCCGAGCGCCGACGACATCGGCAACCACGGCGCGCTCAAGACGCCGCTGCGGTCGTTTCGCTTCGGCGAGGACCGCGAGGGCGGGACGTCGTGATCGACTGGTCTGACTTCGAGAAGGTCGACATGCGTGTCGGACGGGTCATCGAGGTCGAGGACTTCCCCGAAGCGCGCCGGCCGGCGTGGAAGCTGCGCATCGACTTCGGTCCCGAGATCGGCCACAAGCGCTCCTCGGCGCAGATTACGAACTACACGCGTGAGCAGCTCGAAGGCCGCCTCGTCGTCGGCGTCGTGAACTTCCCGCCGCGCCAGATCGGCCCGGTGCGCTCCGAGGCGCTCGTGCTCGGCGCCGTCGCCGACGACCATCCGGTGCTGCTGCTCGAGCCCGACGAGGGCGCGCGGCCCGGTGACCGGATCGCCTGAATCGGACGCGTGAGCGTCGGCCGGGCTAGTACGTGTACTAGCGCCCCGGCGCGGTGCCGCCGGTACCCGGCGCGGCCGCGGCGGTATCCGGGTTGGGCTCCGCCGGCGCAGGCGGCTGCGTGGCGGGGGCGGCCGGCGTCGTCTCCGGCGCGGCGGCCGGCGGCGTGACGGGCTCGATCGGTCCGGCGGCGCCGCCGGTCTGGGCCGGCGGCCCGGGCTTCTGGCTGAGCGTCGTGGTCTCGGTCACGCCCTGAACGGGCGCGGCCGGCGCGACGGTCCCGGCCGGCGTGGGCGTCACGCCGGCAGCGGCCAGCGGCTCGGCGGCGTCCTTCGGATCGGTGACGGGGTCAGACGCAGCGGGCTTCGTCGACTGCGCGTCGACGGCGGGCTCCGTGCGCACCGGAGCCGTCGGCTGCTGCGCGGCGGCGACGACCTCCGGGGCGGCGGCGGGCGGCGCCGGCGCGGGCTGGGCCTTCGCCGTGGCGACGGCGGGGGTGCCGGTCTTCGTCTGCACGTGCTTGACCTCGACGGCACCGGCCGTGACGATCGCGGCCGCCGCGAGCGTCGCCGCGGTCTTCGTCGCGATCGTGCTGATGCCGGCCGATATCGCCGAGGTTCCGCCCGTGGCAGCGACCGTCGCGGCGGCGGCACCGGCGCCCGCGCCCGCGGAGGCGGTCATGCCGAACTGCGTGAGCAGCGCCTTCTTGAGCAGCAGCAGCGGCGCGACCGGGAACACGACGGCGAGCGCCTTGTTCGTGGTGCGCAGCTGGGCCTTGAAGCCCTGGCAGCGGTCGCAGCCGCGCACGTGGCGGCGCGCCGGGGCGGTCGAGCGGCGCAGGCCCTCGGCGACCTCGCCGAGCTCCTCGCGAACCTGCTCGCAGGTCAGCGTGCGCGCCTCGGCGGCCTCCGCGAGCGAGACGCGCGCGCGCACGAGCAGCGACTTGACCGACGGGATCGTCGTCTCCATCGCCTCGGCGATCTGCTCGTAGGACAGCGCGTCGATCTCGCGCAGCAGCAGCGCGGTCTTCTGCGTCTCGGGCAGGTCCTGGACGTCGGAGACGAGCAGCCGGAAGTCCTCGCGCTTGTGAACCTTGTCGGCCGTCGTGACGCCGCCCTCGGAGAGGTGGAAGTCCATCGAGTCGACGCCGATCGGCTGCACCCGGCGCAGGTGGTTGAGCGAGCGGTTGCGCGCGATCCGGTACAGCCACGGGCGCACGTTGATCGCGCGGTCGTCGGCGCAGATCGCGTTGAACGAGGCGGCGAAGACCTCCTGCAGGACGTCCTCTGCGTCCTCGCGCGAGCCGAGCATGTGGCGGCAGAATGCCAGCAGGCGCGACTGGTAGCGCGCGACGAGCATCTCGAACGCCGCATGGTTGCCGCGGCGCACGAGCGCGATCAGACGTTCGTCGGACTGCAGGCGTAGCAGCGGGGTGGGACCCCGCAGACCGATGGCGTGAGTTCTGAGAGCTGTGACTTCCACGTGCTGACGAAGGCGTTCGTGCCGCTGTTCGGTTGCAACCCCGTCGGCGACGCGAAGTTCCGAGGTTTCTCGACCCCACCAGACTATCGGCAGGGCGGGGCCGGTTCATGAGGATGCGGTGAGGATGCCCGGGGCGGGATTCGAACCCGCACGCTCTCGCGAGCAGCGGTTTTTAAGACCGCCCGCCTATGCCATTCGGCTACCCGGGCGCGCGCTGCATCCTACGCGCGCCCGGCAGCGCAGCGGTTACTTGCCGGCCTTCTTCAACCCCTTCTTGAACACCGCGTAGGCGGGGCGCACGGCGCCGTTGGACTCCACGAGGCCGGCGTCGAAGCCGTCACAGCCGCCGTTGCCGGTGCCGAACCAGTTGTAGCTGTAGAGCCGCTCGACGTCCTTGTCGTAGGTCTTGATCATGTCGAACATGAACTTCGTGCGGCTGGCCTGGCGCTTCTTGTCGCACTTGAACGAGGCGAAGCTCGCCAGACCGCCGGTCTCCGTGTACCAGAACTTCGCCTTCTTGTTCTGCTTGCGGACGGCCTTGATGATGCGCGCCGTGCCGGGGTAGCGGTTGGTGGCCTTCTTGGCCGTGATGCGCCGGTTGACCTGCGAGTAGTTGTGGATCCCGAAGATCTTCGCCGTCCGGCCCGACGAGCCGGCAGCCTTCAGCCAGCGCGCGATGTACCGCTCGACGCCGGCCTGGTCGAGCACGTCGAGCGCGACGATCTTGCAGTTCGTGCACATGCCCTTGAAGGCCTTGTAGAAGTCGGCCGCGCGCTTGGGGTTCTTCGAGGTTGGTTGGGACTTGTGGTTGGCCTCGTTCCAGACGCCCCAGTCGCGCACGCCGACGGCCTTGTAGCGCGTGATCAGCGACTTGACCTTCTTCTTGTAGTTGGCGACGCTCGGCAGCGGTCGGGCCGGAACGGCGTTGATGTCGTCCGTCGAGATGTGCATGAACACCTTCACGCCGGCCCCGCGCGCGGCGCCGACGAACTCGTCGGCCGACGCGAGCTCGTCGGGGTTGTCGATCGCGTTCCATTCGATGAAATAGCGCGTCTTCTTGAGCTTGAGCGACTTCCAGTTGGCGTCGGCAAACATCTTGGGGCTCTGGTCGCCGATGCCGACGGCGACCTTGATCTTTGCCGCTGACGCCGATACCGGGCCGACGACGACGAGCCCGAGGGCGATGAGCAGCGTGGGGAGCAGGCGGCGGTTCACGAGGAGATCGCTTCCTTTCGGCGGGGTGGATCGTGACGGTCCATGACAACATCGGCACGAACGGGCGGGTTCTGGAGCCTAACCCGCCCGGACGGTGCTCGGTGCGGTCCCCCGGGGCCGAAGCTTCGAGCCGCTACGCGGCGCGTACGCGGCGCGCGGCCTGCGCACAGACGCCGTCGAGCACGACCTTCGCGAGGCGGTCGTCGCCGGTGATGCTGAGCGCGCCGTGGTCGCCGTTGGGGCCGAGCGCGTCGATCCAGGCGGCCTCGGTGCCTGAGACGCGCGCGGCGGCGTCGGCGACCTCGTGCTCGCCGATCGTCGTCTCGCCGCGGCTGACGCTGATCGCGTAATGGCGCGTGAGGCCGTCGGGGCGATCGACGACGAGCTGGGCCGTGCCCGTGAGCCCGTTGGATACCTCGAGCAGGCCGGGAGCGATGCGCAGGATCGCGCCGATGTCGATCGCCTCACCCTCGCGCGGCGCGGTCCAGGCCCAGTCATAGCCCCAACGGGCCAGCGCGCCGAGCACCGGCAGCAGCTCGCGCGATCGCTGCGTGAGCTCGTAGTCCACGCGCGGCGGGACCTCGCGGTAGCGCTGGCGGGTGAGCAGGCCGTCGGCGACCATGCGGTTCAGGCGCGAGCGCAGTTGCTCGGTGGAGATTCCGGGGAGCACGCGCTGCAGCTCGACGAATCGCCGCGGGCCGGCGGCCAGGTCGCGCACGATGAGCAGCGTCCACTTGTCGCCCACGAGGTCCAGAGCACGGGCGTCAGGCGCCCATTGATGGTAAGGATGGCGCTTCGGCGGCGGGGTGGCTGGCATAAGGTCTTGGAGCGCCGGCGGCAGCGAATGGCGCTCCCCCGATCCGTCTCGCACCTTAGTCGTGAACTGACGCACCGGAAGGGGGTGCCCCTGTTGATGGACCCTTTCGGTGCCAAATCTCGTGCGAAGGTTCCCTGGGTCCGCGAATGTTTCGTGCATCCCCTGCGTTATGTACTGCGATGGGCACCGTCACCTCACTCGAAGCACATCGGATCGCGCGCCGCGAGCGAGCTGCGACGGCCAGCGGCGTGCCCTCTCGGGCGACGCTGTACTTCGATCTGGGATCGCCCTACACGTACCTCGCCGCCGAACGCGCCGAGCGCCTGTTCGCGCGGCTGGAGTGGCTCCCGGCGTCCGCCGACATGCTGCACGGCAGCGAGCTGACCGAGGCGGCAAGAAGCGCGGTGCGCGACCGAGCGATGCTGCTGGGCCTGCCGTTCGTCTGGCCCGAGCAGCTGGCGGGCAGCGTGTACGGAGCGATGCGCGTGGCGTCGCTCGCCGCCGAGCGCGGGTGCGCGGGCGCGTTCGTCCTTGCCGCGTCGCGGCTGGCGTTCTGCGGCGGCTTTGACATCGACGACCCGGAGATCCTCGCCGAGGCGGCGGCCGCCGCCGGCATCGGGCTGCGAGAGACGCTCGCGGCGGCCGGCGACGTTGGTCGCGACGGGTCGATCGAGGAGGCCGGCCGGCAGCTGCTCGCCGCCGGTGCCACACGTCTGCCGGCGCTGCGCGTCGGGCGACTGCTCTTCTGCGGCGAGGACCGGCTGCTGGAAGCCGCGGCCGCGCGCGCGGCCGTCTGAGGCCGAGCCCAGGCCGGTCGCACCCGCGTTCATATGAACGCGGGTGTTCACCTGATAGGGTCGCCCGCGGGATGGCGACCGAATCGTCCAACGCGACCCGCCGGTATGTCGGCGGCCACCTCGTCGCGCGGCGCCTGAAGGCGCACGGGATCACGAAGCTCTTCACGCTGTCGGGCGGGCATCTGTTCTCGATCTACGACGGCTGCCGCGCGCAGGGCGTCGACATCGTCGACGTGCGCCACGAGCAGACCGCGGCCTTCGCCGCCGAGGGCTGGGCGAAGGTCACGCGGCGCCCGGGCGCGGCGGCGCTGACGGCCGGACCCGGCGTGACCAACGGGATGAGCGCCATCGCGTCCGCGCAGCAGAACCACTCGCCGATGCTCGTGCTCGGCGGGCGCGCGCCCGCGACGCGCTGGGGCCAGGGCTCGCTGCAGGAGATCGACCACGTGCCGTTCGTCGCGCCGCTGACGAAGCTGGCCGCGACGGCGCAGCGCACGTCGGAGATCCCGTCGCTGATCGACGCGGCGCTCGGCACCGCGCTCACGCCGCACGGCGGGCCTGCGTTCTTGGACTTCCCGCTGGACATCGTGTTCTCCGAGGGCGAGGAGCCGGACGACGCCGTGGCGCTGCCGTGCCAGACGGCGGGTCCGCAGCCCGACGGCGACGCGCTGGAGCGGGCGATCGCGCTGCTGCGCGACGCGCGACGGCCGGTGATCATGGCGGGCACCGACCTGTACTGGGGCCATGGCGAGCACGCGCTCGTCCAGCTCGCCGAGGAGCTGCATATCCCGGTGTTCCTCAACGGCCTGGCGCGCGGCTGCGTTCCGGCCGACCACGAGCTGTTCTTCTCACGCGCACGCTCGGCGGCGTTCCGGGACGCCGACGTCGCGATCGTCGCCGGCGTCCCGATGGACTTCCGGCTGGGCTTTGGCGGCGCGTTTGGCGACGCGACGGCGATCGTGGTCGTCGACAGGGTGCAGCCGGAGCGGACGCATCCGCGGGCGGTGGCGGCCGAGCTGTACGGCGACGTGAGCGACACGCTCGACGTGCTGCGGGTGACGGGCTCGCCCGGCACGGGCGATCCGGCATGGGTCTCCCAGTTGCGGGGCGTCGAGGATGCGGCGCGCGCGGCCGAGCGCGAGCAGCTGCTCGACGAGCGGGCCCCGCTTCACCCGATGCGCATCTACGGCGAGCTCGGCCGGCTGCTGGACCGCGACGCGATCGTGATCGGCGACGGCGGCGACTTCGTCTCCTACGCGGGCCGGATGGTCGAGTCCCACGCGCCCGGCTGCTGGCTTGACCCGGGGCCGTTCGGCTGCCTGGGGTCGGGACCGGGCTATGCACTGGCGGCGAAGCTCGCCCACCCGGAGCGCCAGGTCGTGCTGCTGTTGGGAGACGGCGCGTTCGGCTTTGCGGGGATGGAGTTCGACACGCTCGCGCGCCACGGCGTGGCGGTCGTCGGCGTGATGGGCAACAACGGCATCTGGGGCCTCGAGAAGCATCCGATGGAGCTCATCTACGGATACTCCGTGGCGGCGGAGCTGGCGCCGCAGACGCGCTACGACGTCGTGGTGGAGGCGCTCGGCGGCTGCGGCGAGCTCGTGCGCGTGCCCGCCGAGCTGCGCCCGGCGCTCGAGCGGGCGTTCGCGGCGGGGGTGCCGGCGCTCGTCAACGTGCTGACCGATCCGTCGGTGGCCTACCCGCGGCGCTCGAACCTGGCGTGATGGGTCTGAGGTGGCGTGCATGGTTCCGTGGTCGGCGGCGCACGAACTGCGTCGACGAGCGGGTGGTCGTGCCGGCGTGTCCGGCGAGTCCGGCGTGTCTGGCGCGTCTGGCGCGTCCGGCGCGTCTGGCGCGTCTGGCGCGTCCGTCGTGCTGGGGGCGGGCGCGTCGCTGCGTGGGGGTCGACGCCTTCCTCCCACGCGTGAACAGATCGCCGCGGCGACGCCCCCGCCCACGGTGCGACGAATACCCAGCGACCCCCACGGGTCGTTCGACACACCCCCTCGGAGTACCAGGCCGTTAAAGCGGAAGCCGCCCCCAGGGGGAAGGGCGGCTTCCGAAATAGCCCCGACGGGACGGGCAGGGGTACGTGCCCAACCGAGGCCTATGTAGTGGCCCGAGCGGCGGGAGGCGCCGATCCAAAGACACGGCTTGCTCGGACCTATATCCGGCGCGGGTCACCCGAGAATTGGGGGCGGGATCCCTCTGCCGGCACCTGCAGTATCGGCGCTGGCGTAGCCTAACTTGAATCGGATATATGTCCATCCTCTATGCGAGGTGGTGTACTAGACGGCCCGGGCGCCCACGTCGCGCGCGAGCCTGAGCGCCGTCCCGCGCAGGATGTCGTGCTCGGAGACCTGTAGGCGCTCGACGCCGAACGCGTCGAAGACCTCGAGCAGCATCGCGACGCCGGCGACGATCGTGGGCGCGCGGTCGGGGTGCAGGCCCCTGACGGCGCGGCGCTCGTCGTTGGTGAGGGGGAGCAGCTGCTCGAGGATGCGCTCGACCGTCGCGCGGGTGAGGGCGTGGCCGTGGACCCGCACGGGGTCGTAGGGCTCGAGCCCAAGCTCGATCGCGGCGCAGGACGTGGGGGTGCCGGCGACCGCGATGACCTCCGAGACGTCCTGCCGGGCGGGACGCGGGACACCGGCGGCGATGATCCGCGCGACCTCTGCCCGCAAGGCGTCGACGTCGCCGCGGCGCGCCGGGTCACCGTGCAGGTGGCGCTCGGTCTGGCGCACGACGCCGGCCTGGGTGGAGACGTGGAAATCGACGACGTCGCCGCGGCCGATGACGAACTCCGTCGAGCCGCCGCCGATGTCGACGACCGCCAGCCGCGCGCCGTCGTCGCGGCGCTCGCTCGTCGCGCCGGCGAACGTCAGCGCGGCCTCCTCGTCGCCGCCGATCGTGCGGGCGTCAAGGCCGTAGTCGCGGCGGACCCGATCGGCGAACTGCGCGCCGTTGGTGGCATCGCGCACGGCGCTCGTGAGGACCGCCGTCGTGGCGCCTGCCTCATACCTGTCGATCAGCTCGCGGTAGTGCGCGAGCGTGTCGAAGACGCGGCCGGTCGCCTCGTCCGACAGCCGCCCGGTGGCATCGACCCTATCCCCCAGTCGGGTGACGATCGACTCCCGGTGCAACTGCTCGAGCGCGCCGTCGGGCTCGACGTCTGCGATCAGCAGCCGCGTCGAGTTCGTCCCGATGTCGACAACTGCCACGCGCACGTCGAATCGAGGCTATCGGCCCGGCCTGACCGTTGATCACGTCAGCCCCACGTTGCTAAACTGGCTTGTCCACGCCGCGGGGTGGAGCAGTCTGGTAGCTCGTCGGGCTCATAACCCGAAGGTCGCGGGTTCGAATCCCGCCCCCGCTATACGGAAACCCCCTCTCGCCAGGGGGTTTTCGTGCTTTTTGGGGCGATACGGCCTCGCGACCGGCGAGGTGCGGGACCAGGGTGCGGGACCAACTTGCATCCGGTGCTGTCGGTCTTATCGCATAGCGCTGCGATGCTGAGGTCCTTCTTCGGCGTCGAGGATCGCGGCTTCGACGTGCCGCCGGATGTAGCGCACGTGGCGGCCGAGCTTGACCCGCGGCAGGGTGCCGTTGCGACCCCATTCGCGCACGGTCGATATCGGCACCGAGATGAGCTCGGCCACTTCGCGGGCGGTCATCAGCTCGGCGCGGGTGAGTCCGCGCGGTGCGTGGCGGCCCTCCTCGAAACTGAGCTGGGTCGTCACAGGTCCAGTCCGATGCCGATGTCGCGGTCCCTGGCCCTGTCCAAGGCGAGGTGCTCGGCTCGGCTGTCGGCGAGCATCTGCGCGACGTGCAGCGGGATGTCGCCATCGCGCAGCGGCTCGGGGGCCTGGTTGAGGAAGGTTGGGGCGGCGCTGACGTAGAAACGCGCTTCGCCGCGGTGGCGGGAGAGGGCGGTGTAGCCCCACTCTCGATAGAGCTCGTCGGAGCCGAGGACGAAGGCGCGGTCGACGGTGGCGCCCTGCGCGCGGTGCGCGGTGGTCGCGGCCGTTGTCGAGCTTGAGGAGCACCTGCCCGTTGTGGAGCGACGTCAGCGTGCCGGCCTGCCCGTTGACGACCGCGAGCCCCCGATCGTTGCGGGTGGTGATCACGCGATCACCGACCGCGAAGGCGCGGTTGTCGGTGCGGAGGGCGTCGGGGCCGAGGCGCCCGGCGTCGCGCAGCAGGGCGCGGGCGCGCTGGTTGAGATCGGCCACGTCCGAGCGCCGGTGGGCAATCATCAGCGTCCGCTCGCCGGCCTTGTGAGCGCGCCACCAGTCGGCGGCGAGGGTGTCGCGGGCGGCGTCCGCGGTGGGCGCTGCGATGAGGCAGCCGTGGGCGTGGTAGGCGCGGGCAAAGTCCTCGGGGTCGCCGCCACGTAGTGCCGTAAGCGCGTCGCGGTCCCAGGACTCGCGCTGGCGGTGGACCTCGCGAAGCTCGACGGCGCCGAGGCGTTGAGCAAGTGCCCGGAAGGTGCCGCCGGCGTCGATCTCGGGAAGCTGTCGATCGTCGCCGACGAGCACGAGCTTCGCGCGGGCGCGGCCCGCGGCGTCGGCAAGCGTCGCGAGGTCGCGGGTGCCGACCATGCCGGCCTCGTCGACGATCAGCACCGAACCGGGCGCAAGCTCGATCCCGCGCGCGAGCGCGTGGCGCAGGCGCGCGATGGTCGTCGCGTCGACCCCGGCCTGGTCGCGCAGTTCGCACGCCGCGCGCGCCGAGAGCGCACAACCGAGGACCGGCACGCCGCTGTTCTGCCACGCCTGGCGAGCGGCGTCGAGCCCGAAGGTCTTGTCGGTGCCCGCCGCGGCACGGACCACTTGGACGCCGTCGCCGCTGCGAGTGAGCGCGCTCACGAGCCGGCGCTGCTCGCCGCTGAGGGTTGCCCGAGCGTCGAGGGCGGCGGCGGCCTCGGCCTCGTCGGCCAGGCCGACGCTGTCGCCGCGTCGGCGGATCGAGCCGTCGAGCAGCTCGCGCTCGATGCGAAGCAGTTCGCGGGTTGTGTAGCGGCCTTCGCCGGCGACGGCATCGAGCGCGACGATCTCCTCGCCGTCGAGGAACGCGTCGGCTTGGGCTTCAAGCTCGCGCACGTGAGCGCCTGAGCCCGCCGCGTCGGCGAGCGCCTGCAGCACGTCGCGGCGGGTGATGGTTGAGGACTCGCGCGTCAATCCATCTGCGCTGGCGAGTTCGATCGCGACGCGCGCACGAGCGTGGGCATCGTGGGTGCGCGGCCAAGCTCGCCCGAGGATCGCTCGCAAGCGAAAGTGACTCAGGCCCTGCTCGGCAGATCGGGCGCGCCAGTCCTCCCGCAGCCGATCCAGGGGCACCGCGTAGTCCTTCCGACGACGCGTCTCAAGCGTCGCGACCTGCGCCGCCCGAGCGGAGTGCTCGCCGCGGTCGGCCATGTGCTCGAGGATCTCGCCCGCCGCCGCGAGAAATGGTCGATCACTCGACGCGGCACGCCGGCGAGGTCCGCCGTCCCGCGCTCGACGGGGTGCCAGCGCACGCGAAGCCGCTCGGTCAGCTCCGCCCGCAGCGTCGCTTGGTAGAGGTAGCCCGCGGTCTTCGAGTGCCGGTAGAGAGGGCGGGCATCGAGCGCCGTCCAGCGCCCGTCCGGGCCCTGCGTGACGTTCGCGACGACGACGTGGGTGTGCAGCAGCGGATCACCGGCGCGCGACGAGCGATGCTCGAACGCCGCCGCCGCGAAGCCGTGGCCGTGCACGACCGTCGCGCCGCCCTGTCCGCGGCGCGCACGGCAGGCCTCGCGCTCGAGATATCCAAGAGCCTCGCGGACCGCGGTCTGGTGCGCTGCCCGGACCTTGTCTACCACCGTCTCGTCGGCGATCGCGAAGAGCACGCTCACGCTCTTCGGAGCCCGGAACGTCAGATCGAACCCGGCCACGGCTCGCGGCCCAAGCGGCTGCCGAAGCACGTCGCCCGACGCGGGGTTCTGGCAGTTCAGCAACCGCCGAATCCCTTCCTCGCCGACGTCGCCGCCGAGACCGAGCGCCGCTGCGCCAGCGCCAGTCCACACGCCGGGCATCTCGCCATCGCCGGCGTAGTAGTCCTCGACGCCGCGGGAGACCTGCTCCACGTAGTACTGCCCCGCAGTCGGCGTGGCGGCGATCTTCCCGATGCTCAGCATCGACGAGCGGCGTGGGCCAGAGACCGACCAGCGGGCATATCCTGAAGACGGACGCTCGGGCGCCGACGGCTGTACTCGCGCGAGCGTCAACGCGTGCGCGAACCTCATGACCGGGGTGTCGGACGGGATCCGGCCCGCTGGCTGGTCCGGGACGCCGCAGCACCCAGGTGCAAGTCTGTGCTCGGTGCTGGAGGGCGTTCGGTGAGGCACTTGCGTTGGCTGCCAATAGCCACTCATCTACTCGCACCGTGTCGGCACCACGTACATCGCGCATCGCCGCAGCCGTCACGAAGACAAGATCTACGTCAGCGGCGACGTGCATACGCAGACCGTCGAGGGTTTCCTCGGCAACCTCAAGAACAAGCGTTGGGACGGCCGATCTCCGCCGCCCCCGCACGATGCGCGCAAAAAGGCGCGGATTTGCGAGCACTTTGTGAAGAAAGGCCTTCGGACGCGTCGCGTCGGGCGCTAGACTGGCGGCGCGTTCAGTCCCGGGCACCTGTCAGAGGGGGCCGGAAGGGGGCGCGGGCCCCCGTAGCTCAGTGGATCAGAGCGCGCCTTTTGCGAAGGACGAGGTCGCAGGTTCGAATCCTGCCGGGGGCACTTATACCACGGTTGTTTGTCCAGCAACCCTAGACCCCCATCTTTGCGGTCGCTAGGCTTAGGGTCCTTCGCAAAAGGTGCTGCTGACGCTGGGCCGCAGGTCGGACTTAGGACCGACTGCTAACCACCACACCAGCAGTTAGTTTGGCGAGAGGCCCGTTTCGGCGGGCCTCTCGTGTTTATTGGGCCGTCGCGAGCCGCTGAACGGCATCCAGGGCACGTATCACGCCGTGTCGAGCGAGTGGCTTCCGACAACCCGATTGCCCACTGCCCGGGCCGGAATCGAACAAAGGTTCGCGTCCGGTGCCGTCTGTAGGGTCCGAGCCGTGACGGCCCAGCAACATCCGGACGCGCCAGTCCTTCGCAAGGCCCGTGGGGCATTCTTCACGCCCCCGGCGATCGCCGATTTCCTGACTCATTGGGCGATCCGCACCCCCGACGCGAGCGTCCTCGACCCGACATGCGGCGAGGCCGTCTTCCTCTTGGCCGCTGCCGAGCGACTCAAGGCGCTCAAGGCATCTCCGGACCAGATCCGGCAGCAGCTCCATGGCGTGGACCTCCATCAGCCGTCGCTCGACAGCTCAGCCGGTTTGCTGCGAGAGATCGGCGTCGGGGCGAAACTGGTGCGTTCAGATTTCTTCGATCTGCCGAACCCGGCTCAGATTGGCGATCGCGTCGGCTGGCAGGACGCGGTCATCGGTAACCCTCCGTTCGTCCGATATCAAGAGCACCGGGGGGACGCGCGTAAGCGCTCAGCGATAGCCGCGTTCGCCCAAGGGGTCCGCCTGTCAGGCCTAGCCTCGTCCTGGGCGGCGACGCTGGTCCATGCATCGTCTTTTCTCAAGCCGACCGGGCGCCTGGCCATGGTGCTGCCGGCCGAGCTCTTGACGGTGGGCTACGCAGAGCCGATCCGTCGCTGGCTCCGGCAGCGGTTCGCTGTCGTCAACCTCGTCATGTTCGAGCGCCTGCAGTTCCGTGACGCTGAGGAGCACGTCGTACTGCTGGTCGCGCATGGCACCGGCCCGTGCGACTCGTTCTGTCTGTTCCACGTGGATGACTCGGACGATCTCGCACACATCCATCCGTTGGACCCGGTGGGAGCCAACCCGGCCGCCGAGGGCAAGTGGAGCGACCTGCTGCTGTCGTTAGATGTCCGTCGGCTGTTCAAGTCGGTGGCGCTCAAGCGGATGGCGCGTCTTGATGACTACGGGCCGCCCGAGCTCGGCACTGTCACGGGATCAAACAACTACTTCGCGCTCTCCGAAGCCACGCGCCAGAAGTTCGGTTTAAGCGAGAAGCACGTCAAGCGACTATGCCCGCCAGGAACCAAGCACCTCAAGAGCCTCACCTTCTCCCGAGCCCAGTGGGAGGAGCTCAAGTTGACCGGACAGCGCGTCTGGCTGCTGCATCCAGAGAAGGGCGCGCGCAGCGAGAGCTTGGCGGCTTACCTGGCGCACGGGGAAGCGCTCGAGGTGCCGGCCGCGTACAAGTGCACTGTTCGCGACCCTTGGTGGCGCCCGCCGGCGGTGTCCGCGCCGGACCTGTTCTTTACCTACATGTCCCATCGGTACCCGCGGCTCATCACGAACGCGGCGAACGTGACGATCGTCAACTCGATGCACGGGGTGCGCCTGCGAGACGGCGTTGACCCCGTCGCCCGGGAGGCGTTGCCGCTGCTCGCCTTGAATTCGGCTTCGATGCTGGGAGCCGAAGTCATGGGTCGCTCATATGGCGGAGGAATCCTCAAGATGGAGCCGCGCGAGGCCGCTGGGCTACCAGTGCCCGATCCGGACGCGCTACAGGCTGCATGGCGAGTCCTTGAAAAGCAGCGACCGAATCTGGATGCCGCACTCAGGCGAGGCGAGTGGTGGACGGTCGTCGATGAGGTCGATCGAGTGCTTCTCAAGGATGTGCTGCGACTTGGCCGCGATGAGGTAGCGGCGATCCGCGACGCGGCGATGCTGCTTCGCGTCCGTCGAACGCGACAGACTGAGTCGCATGGCTCAGCCGCTCAAGCCTGACGTTCTTGCAGAGGTCGACCACGTACTGCGCACCGCGCGTCCTGTCGATGATCCCTGGCGCAAGCCGTTCGGCGCAACGGACGAGACTGAGCGCGCGTACGTACCGGACTACGCCACGCTGCTCGAGCTTCTCGCGGTCCCGATCGAGAGCGGACAAGCCCAGTCCCAACAATCGGGACGCGTTGCCAAGTCCCTGGACGCCTACATCGCCTACGAGCTACGCCGAGCTGGTTTCGATGAGGCGTCGGTCTTTCCTCGAGCCCGCCAACCTCGCGTACTGTCTCCTGACTTCGCGAAGACCGAACCAGCGATCGCCGACCTCCTCAAGGCACTTGCCGATCACGAGGCCCAGAGCGGAACCCGGCTCAAGCCGGCCGCGGTGCGCTCGGCGATCGTGCGGCTTGCCCGATCGGTCCCCGGAAGATCCGAGACCAACGTCTTGGGGCGCTTCTACCGCAAGCAGGTCGACGCCGTTGTGCTCGCCGATTGGCTCCGTGGACCAGACGTACTCGTTTCCGGGAAGACTCAGTTCAGCTCTTACCTGAACAACAAGAACAACCGTTACGAAGAGGCGATCGGGGAGGCGCACAACCTCCGAGATCGATATCCGCTGGCGGCCATGGGCTTCGCGTTCGTCGTGCGCAGCAACGTCTTCGAAGGCGGTGCGTTCGACCTCCTACGCGATCTGTTGGTGCGCCTCCGCAAGCCTGACGGGCCGTTCGACGCGACCGTGTTGCTCGTCGCGGATTGGGATGACGCTCCCCTGAAGCTCAACACCGTGGAGGATCCGGCGAAAGCGCTCGCGCTACCGCGGTTCTTCGAGGACCTCCTCAACGCGGTGATGTCGTACACGCCGGTGGATGTGCACCAAGGCGTCAGACAGCAGAAACTAGGCGAGCCACCGGGGGGTTTTCCACCCAGTGAGGACGAGGAGATCGGCGACCTGGCGTAACGGTTCGGTGTGGATCGCCCGAAGGCGGTTCCCGGCGTTACGGTTCGCCGGCTCGGGGAGGTCTCTATCGGGCAGGGGCGACGTCGAACAGGAAGTCATCAATCCGTCGCGCCAGCGCCCGTGTCAACGACATCGTCGGCTGCTCGATGAGACGGATACTCCCCTGACTCTTGAACGCGATCTTGGCGTCGAACACTGACGCGTTTGGGTCCGCTTCTTGCGCCTCCTCGCGGGCTTGGGCGTAGTTGTTGAGCTCGGTGATGACGTGGTCCATCAGCTCGGCCAGCTTTGCCAGCACCTCGTTCTCCTTGTCCGGCAGCCAACGACCGGGATCGTCAAACAGCGTCGCGCCAAGATCGTTTTCACGCGCGACGGCTGCCGTCAGGTACACGATCGTAAATCGAACGGATGCAAAGCTCGTGCTGAGGCTCGCCCGAAGGTCCCCGCGCCTCTCGTCCACCATCTGTCCCAGCCGGTGGGCGAGAAGCAGCTTGTGCGCGTCGATCCCTCGGCCGAATATGCGGCGATACTCCTCGTCGAAGAGCTTCAGCTTCCGCACGGCCGCCCACGGCTCCTTGAGCCAGATAGCCATGATTAGCTGGGCAGCGTCTTGATTCTCGAGCACTTCGACGTCACCAGGGCTCTGCTCCCCGCGACGGATCGCGAAGAAGAGTTCATTCCCGTAGCGCTCGGTCACCTGGCGCTGGAGATCCCGCTGAATCGGGTCGTTAGCACGCTGATCGCGGATGTTGACCGCGTTCTGGTTGTTGCTGCGGTACGTGATCGTGTCCGCGAGCGTCGTGCTGTCGTTCAGCTGCACCGCCTTCACCAGCAGGTTCAGCTCCGGCGTGAGGCTTGCGCGGTTGGAATGCAGGGCGAGCAACGATTGACAGCCGTTGACGACGGTCACGCCCTTCAAATGCAGGCCATCTTCGTCAACGGTCAGTTCGTCCGTCAGAACTGTGATGCCGTTGTGGTAGGCGGGGAAAAGGCCATGGTTCGCAGTCTCATCCGTGATGGTGCTCGCGAGTTCGCGGTTGATCTTGGTTCGGCCCAGACCAAGTCTCACGTTGAGCGCGAACAAGGTCAGATCGTCGATGCCCGGCAGCCGCACGAGCTCGTTCGCTGCGACTAACTCGGATTCACGAACTCGGTTCGTTCAGCGCTGATCGTTGAGGTTGGCGGGTCGGATCGCCGGTCTTTGTTGGAGGTTTGTGCTGCTACTGGTGCCTGAGTTGGTGCTGTTTCGC
>Ga0136615_10000192_pt1 | contig 26832 bp, 22 predicted proteins | sample AntDrymUQ2882206_2_FD_106647 | JGI IMG/M metagenome (GOLD analysis project Ga0136615, IMG submission 106647) | Polar desert sand microbial communities from Dry Valleys, Antarctica - metaG UQ288 (22.06) | ecosystem: Environmental > Terrestrial > Soil > Desert | place: Antarctica: Dry Valley... | reverse complement strand
TTGCCGCCTCCGGCACATACCGCTCGGATGCGAAATCTACCTCAACGCCTCGACCGACGGTCATATCTGTGTCTGAACTACCGTCAAATGACAATTGATTCACAGCCTCTCAGAGCTTGTGAAAAATCTGCTGCGCTCGGGATCTCGTGTTCCGGCGGCGCTCGGAATCCTCATGTATTTCAGTATATATACACTCCGGTTCCTCCGCTCCGGCGGAACACGACCTCCCTTCGCTCGCGACGATTTTGTCACAAGCTCTCACTCATGCCGCCTGAGATCGGTCACCGTGCCGCGCGTGGTTTTCCAGGCGGGATAGAGGGCCGCGAACGCGGCCGCCAACACGCCGATCAACAGCCCCTGAAGCAGAATCGAGGGGACAATGTGTACCGTCATGACCCAACCGAAGGAACGCGGAATGACCACCATCTCGAGCACCACGGCAATGATCATGCCGACGGGAAGAGCGATGATTCCGGCGATGAGGCCCATAAAGGCCGTTTCTAAGATGATGAGCTTTCCGATCTGCCTGGGGGTCACCCCGCAGGCGCGAAGCACACCGCGCTCGTGCGCCCGCTCCAATTGCATCGCCATTAAGGCGCTAAAAACGCCGACGAAGGCGACGCAGCCGGCAAGCATCCGTATAACCTCGGTGATGATGAACGTGCGGTCAAAGATGCGCAATGAGCTCACGAATAAAGCCCGGTTTGATTTCACCGCAACCATCTGCGATGGCCCCGATAAGGTCTTGATCCGCGCTTTTAGTCGCTCCTGATCGACGCCTGGGGCGGTATAGACTCCTACGCTAGACACACCCGTGTCGCGCCAGTAACGGTCGAAGATAGGTCTGCTCATCGCGACGAGTCCCTGATCGGATCCGTAGTGATAATAAACACCGGCGAGCGTAAAGTTGCGTTGGCCCCGGTCGGTCCGCAATCGGATCGAATCGCCGAGCGATAAACCATGACGATAAGCATAAGCCTCGGAAACCAATACCACGTCCTCTCGGTCGAAAACCCTCCAGATGCGCTCAGGATCTCCGCGCTGGAAACGAAACCCCGCGCGCGATTGTGAGCTCAGCTCATAAGCGACCAGTTCCGTGATCTCCCCGGGGTCTTCGATAAGGATACGGCGAGTGGTAGACACCGACGCGACGCCGGGCGCGGATCGGATGCCCTGGACCAGCTCCGGGCGTAACGCCGACGCCGGCGCCCTGGACGTGGGGCCGGGGACAAAAACATACAGATCCGCCCCCAGCAAATTAGCGAGCCAATCGGAAACCGACAGGCGAAAATCGCTGATCATTAATCCCATCCCCACGGTGGTGGCAATCGCGAGCATCAAGGCCGCAACGGCGACAGCGGTGCGGCTGAGCGCGGCGGTGACCGAGCGCAATGCCATGCGTAGAAGCATGCCGACGCTAGGCGACAATAGTCTTCCAACGCCATGGATGATGCCTACCATCAGCACTGGCGTGAGCAGCGCGCTCCCGAAAACGATGGCAAACAAGGCCGTGAACGCCGTCACTAGGCCCCCACTCGGGATCCCTAATGACAGCGCGCCGAATGCCGCAATCGAGACCCCAACCCAGCCCGCGATGGCGACTTTGCGGCGGCTTCGGGTCTCCAGGTGAGAGCGCGCCAAGGAAAGCCGCGGCAACATCGCGGTTGCCTCGTAAGCGGGGAGCGCGGCCGCGATAAGCGTCGTTCCCATGCCGAGGGCAATGCCTTTCAGGACAGTTGCGCTCGCGAGAGAAAACTGCCTTACCGCTAACACATAGTAGACATCGTTGATCGTTCTCGTCATTAATTTGACGAGCGCGTCACTCATCCCTAAGCCCAAGGCCAGCCCCAAGACTGTTCCGGCGCTTCCCAAAAGCGTCGCTTCCGCGAGAATCCACCCAAACACCTCCCCCCGCCTGACCCCGAGCGTGCGCAATGTCCCTACCAGGTCCCGTTGCTGCACGACCAAAAAGCGCATCGTGTTAAACACCACAAACCCGCCGACCATGACGGCTAAGAGACCCAAGGCGAGGAGGTTCGCTTGAAACGCGCGTGTCATTCTCGCCACTGATTGATCGCGGGTCCGGGCGGAAATCACGGCCGCGCCGGGAGGCAACAAGCGCTGGATACGCGCGAGGACGGCCTCGGTTCGCGGCCCAGCGAGGATGAGACCGATATGGCTTAGGCGTCCCACCATGCCAAAGAGCTCTTGTGCCGTGGCAATGTCCGTAACCAGCAGGTCGTCATAGGACCCCTGGTCTAAATCGCCGATTTCGGCGAGCCAGCCGACCACCCTGAGCCGATGCGCCGCCGTACCCAAGTTTATATCCAAGTGATCGCCAAGGTGGATCCCAAGGCGCGTTCCGCTCGCACGGTTAATGAGCACGCTCGCGGGTTGGGTAAAAAACTTGACCAGGCCGGCCGCGGAGGCTGTATCCTCACCAGCGGACCGTAGCGCACGAAAGCTCAGTTCCGAAAACGGATCGATGCCCAGTAGTTGCATCGTCTCGCCCGGATGATCCGCGAGCGACACGTGATCCTCCAATACCGGCGCCGCCTGCCGGATCGCAGCGCTGATCTTTAATCGAGTAAAAAGAGATTCCTCGAGACCTCTAGGTCCGCCGATGATGCGATGAGTAGCCTTCCCGACGACCGCTTGAGTGGAAAGCGTGAAAGCGCGATCGGCGCTGGTCCGAGCGGCGTCGATGGCGACCACCACCGCCACTCCCAAGGCGATTCCGAGCACAGCGAGACCGAGCTGCCAAGGGTTGCGGATCAAAAAACGTAAGCCCGCGCGCCATAATATCGAGGTCACGATGCTGATGCCGATGCCGTCAGCAATCCCTGTTCTAGACGATAGACGCGGTCGGCGACAGCCACCATTTCTTGGCTGTGCGTGACCATAATTAAGGTCTTTGCGGCCTCTCGAACCGTTTCTTGCAACAGGTTCAGTACAGAGCGTCCGGTCTCGAGATCGAGATTACCGGTCGGCTCGTCGGCCAGGATCACGGCGGGATCGTGTATCAAGGCCCTGGCGATGGCGACTCGTTGCTGTTCCCCGCCCGAGAGGCGATCAGGAAAGCTCGACCCGCGCCCATCGAGGCCCAGCCGTTCCAGAAACGCCATGGCCTTGGTCTGGGCCTTGTGGCCCGTGATCCCATTGAGCTCGAGGGGTAACAGCAGGTTCTCTTCGACCGTAAGCGTCGGGATAAGGTTATAGAACTGAAATACGAATCCAATATAGCGGCGCCGAAACAGTGTGCGCTGCGTATCATCGAGCGCGTGCAACCAAATCTCGTCGAACCGGACACCGCCTGCCGTTGGCAGGTCGATGCCACTGATGAGATTGAGCAGCGTCGACTTACCCGAACCGCTTCGTCCGGTCACGGCCAAGAACTGCCCCGCGGGGAAGGTGGCGTTCACACCTTGGAGGACTACGCGCTCGGAGCCGCCTTCGTGATAAGTCTTGGTGAGATCACGCAGCTCGATAAACGGTGGCTTAGGCGCCGTATGCACAGTGGCGGGTGCAGTGACTAAGGAAACTCCGAAGAAGCTACTGTGCCGCCTATCTGCTTTGTCGCGTGCTCGCTCGCCGCTCGCCTTTCTGCATGATATGTCTCACGTCTCGCTGTGCAGCTTCGCGCAGTTGGGCGTGCTCATTACACTTATTCAGAGTTTTCCTAAGGATGCGATCGCGAGCGTCCGTTCGCGTTGTCGCCCCGGTTCATGCGCCGCGCGGATTGGATTAAACGCCGTCAACGCAAAAGTTTCGCGATGGCTTTGAAATGCTCGTGTTTCGCGTCGCGTAGCCACTCGAACACCACGGACTCGGCGCTGAGCACCGCTACGCCGGATTGTTGCATGCGCGATAGGGCATTCTGGTAATTTTCCAGCTTACGCGAGCACAGCGCATCCTCGGCGACGAAAACGTCGAAACCGTGGGCGCTGAGGTCAATCGCCGTCTGCAAAATGCACACGTGCGCCTCCATCCCCGCGAGCACCACGTGTGGCCGAGCTGCATTCCTGACGGCGTCGAGAAAACCGTTGGCTTGCACGCATGAGAACGAGGTTTTCTCGAAGCGTTGCACGCCGCTTGGAAGGTGTTCGATGATCCGAGGCTCCAAGGGACCTAGGCCTTTCGGGTATTGCTCGCTGGCGAGCACCGGGATCCCGAGGGTTTTGGCAGCCTCCAACATCAGAACGGTATTGTCGATCACGCGATTAAGGACCTTCACCGGAATCGTGGCGCCGAGTCTCGCCTGGATATCGATTACCACCAACTGACTCTTGGCGGCTTCGCAGAGCAACGCCGCGCATTTGGTTTCCGATGGAGTACTGTCTATGCTACTTGTCCGGTTCATAGGAATTACCCTTGCTGGTGCATATCTCATATTAAACGGGTCCCCTCCCACGAACTGTTATAAAATGACCTAAAAATTCACAAACGCATTGCGGTTGACATTGCCCGCTAGCATCCGATCCAGCGATTAATAGAGCACAACCCAAGCCGCTTGTATAGGGGCTCGCGGGGCGCCGTGCCGAACTCTGCTCCGCGCTACAGCGCTCAAACCCTATCTTACAAGCTTTCAAAACGATGGATAAGCGGATTGTCAGACGCGTCATCCCGGCGGCGGACGGCCTTATGAACGGCCTGCGGCCCGTGTTGCAGCGTATTTACCTCGCCCGCGGCGTGCGTTCTTACGAGGAATTGGACTATTCGCTCACCCGCCTTCTTCCCTACCGTGAGTTGGGCGGCATGACTCAAGCCGTGGAGGTGCTCGCCGGCGCGCTTGAACACGCCGAGCGCATCGTCGTGGTCGGCGATTTCGATGCCGATGGCGCCACCGGCTGTGCGCTCGCCGTGCGCGGGTTACGGGCATTGGGGGCGGCGGATGTGCATTATGTCGTCCCCAACCGCTTCGAGTATGGCTATGGTCTCACGCCCGAGATCGTGGCGATCACTCTCCCGTGCCGGCCCCGGGTTCTCGTTACCGTCGATAACGGCATCTCCAGCATCGACGGCGTCTCCGCGGCCCGGCGCGCGGGTGTGCGGGTCGTGATCACGGACCATCATCTGCCGGGATCCGCCCTGCCTGAAGCGGATGCGATCGTCAACCCCAATCGGCCCGGGGATCTTTTCCCGAGCAAGGTCCTGTGCGGTGTTGGCGTGATGTTTTACGTGCTGACGGCGTTACGCGCTCATCTGCGCGCCTCGAATTGGTTCGCCGGCAAGGGAATACCGGAACCGAACCTCGCCTCGTTCCTGGACCTCGTCGCGCTCGGCACCGTGGCCGATGTGGTCCCGCTCGACCACAATAACCGCATTCTCGTGGCCCAAGGGCTGGCCCGGATCCGGGCCGGGCGCTGTGTCCCCGGGATCCGCGCCTTGGTATCGGTTGCGGGCCGCGATTTAGGGCGGCTGTCCGCGCGTGATCTCGGCTTCGCGGTTGCGCCGAGGCTCAATGCCGCGGGCCGTTTGGCGGACATGTCGCTTGGGATCGAGTGCCTCCTCGCCGAGGACGAACGCACGGCCAAGGAACTGGGCGCGCGGCTCGACGGGCTTAACCGCGAGCGGCGCGACATCGAGGCCAAGATGCACGAAGAGGCGATCGGATCGCTGGCAAGCCTTGGGTCTCTGGAAATCAATGAAACGGCCTACGGCGTTTGCCTGTTCCACGAGGACTGGCACCAAGGGGTGGTGGGGATCGTGGCCGGCCGCATCCGCGAACGCATCAATCGTCCCGTGATCGCTTTCGCCTTGGCCTCGGGAGATGAAATCAAGGGTTCGGCGCGCTCCATCGCGGGCGTGCATGTCCGTGACGCGCTCGATGCCGTGGCCGCGGCGCACCCGGGGCTCATCAGCAAGTTCGGAGGGCACGCCATGGCCGCGGGAATGGTGTTGCGGCGCGCGGACTTAGCGGCGTTCGCGCGCGCTTTCGACGTGGAGGTCGAGGGGCGAATGTCGCCGGAGACGCTACGCGATGTGGTCTATACTGATGGCGAGTTGGGTGCAAGCGATTTAGGATTGGAAATGGCCGAAGCCCTGCAGCAGGCCGGTCCCTGGGGCCAAGGCTTTCCCGAGCCGCTGTTCGACGGTGAATTCGATCTGCAAGCCCCGCGAGTGGTCTCGGACCGGCACCTAAAGTTCGTCCTGCGGCCTGATCAAAGCACGCATTCCGTCGCGGGCATCGCTTTCAATGCTTTGGAGGCGGGCTGGTCCCTGGAGGCGCGGCGCGTGAGGCTCGTGTACCGGCTGGCGATCAATGAATACCAGGGGTCTCGCAGCCCGCAACTGATCGTCGAGCACCTGGTTCCATCAAGCTGATCCAGCCGGCAGCGAGTATGCGGAGCGGGAACTTGTTTGACGTCGTGAACGCGCCCCTGATCGTCTCCGTTGCGCGGGATTGGTCACCGGCAGAGCGCAAGAGCAACGGCGCGAGTGTGGCCAGTCCTAAGCCGCTTACCGCGTGATTTTCAAAACAGCGTAGCGTTAGCGCGTGCCTCACGCCGGCTCCGCCTCGTTGGTGACGACGCGGTTGCGCCCCGCCTCTTTCGCCTTGTACAGGTTCTGGTCGGCGGCCTTGATGAGCGCGGCGTCGCCGGTGGCGTCCCAGGGATAGGTGGCCACGCCCGCGCTCACCGTCACCTTGCCGAGCGGTTGCGTGCTGCCGCCCTTGAACGCGTACGTCTCGACGTCCTGGCGCACGTGCTCTGCGAAGCGCGCCGCCTCTTCGCGCGTGGCCCCGTAAAGCAGCGCCACCAGCTCCTCGCCTCCGTAGCGCGCCGGGATGTCCCCGCGCCGGCCCGCGTTCTTGAGGATCGCCGACACCTGTACCAGGACCACGTTGCCCTCGGAGTGGCCGTTGGTGTCGTTGTAGTGCTTGAAGTGGTCGATGTCGAATATGACCAGCGAGATCAGGTCGCCGGTCTGCCGGGCCCGCTCGAGCTCGATCTCGAGGCGCTCGCGGAAGAAGCCGTAGTTGTACAGCCGGGTCAGCACGTCCGTAATGGCCTGCTGGTGGGTCTTGGTGACCTGGCGAGTCAGGTAGCGCACGCGCTCAACCTGAAGCCAGTACAGCTCCTCCAGCATGTCCGGGCGCCGCCGCAGCAGGTTGCCGAAATCGGGGGCCAGGATCTTCAGGATGCGGCAGGAGGTACGCGCACGCACGGCGGCGGAGCGGGAGCGTCCGTCCGTGGATGCGATCTCACCCACCAGCGCCCCCGCGTCGAGCGTACGCAGGATGACCTCTTCGCTCTCGTCGCCCGCTTCGAGCAGGATCTCCAGCGTCCCGTCCAGCAGCAGGACGACCGAGTCCCCCGGGTCTCCCTCGTGCCAGAGCATTGTTCCCGCGCCGAGCCGCGTCTCCGTCCCGATGCGGGACAGCTCCCGATAGAAAGGTTGTAGGCTCCGCTCCGCCAAAGATGCACGCTCCGTTTCGGTGATCGTATCCTAGCGCGGCGCTCGAGCTGCGACCAGCGGAATTGCCATCCCGGTGGACACCGTCAATGGAGTGCCGCCGCGCTGGCCTGAGCCAACTGGGGAGTCTGGCCCAACAGCAAGCAGGTGGACCCAACACCCGCCTAGCGTCACGCCGGCATGAGCTAGGCCAAACGCTTGAAGCGCGTCTTCAACATCGAAAGCCAGGGCAAGGGCTCGTACGAGCCCGGCCGAAGGCCGGCTGGGGCCGAAGGCGGCCCTGCTTGGCGCCCTGCGGATGGACATCGAGACCTGTGAGCATTGCGCCGGGACGGTCAAGATCATCGCCGGCCAAGACCCTCCTCGACCACCTTGAGAAGAATACAGCCCAAACACCCGCCAGGCGCGCGTTGCCACCGGCCGCAGACGCACCACCCCAAGCGATCCATCCGGGCCTGACGGATTAGGCGCTTCTCCTCACCCTCTCGGCACGGATGCCCAGTCGTTCATGACTGCGGCAGAGGAACTGTCGTGCCGACGGCAAACCAACACCGAAAACACCTCGAAAATTGCAGCGTCGCGCACGGTTCCGACCCTCGATCCGCTCACCGGCAGGGCGATCTCCGGCGGCGGACCTGCCTGATGAGCTCCGGTTCTCACGCGTCGACTCACCAGAGCGATGGTTTATACTTCCTATACGCAAAATACAGCCGCCCTCGCCCGCATTGAGATTTGGTAGGTAACGCCCACCTATATAAACGCAATTCTCCTTAAGTTCTCTATTCCTCCTGTCGTACTCAGACTCTGTTGGCGGTTGCGGCGGAGACGGTGATGGACCTGAATTATAAGACGCAGGCTCAGTCCTCTTGTATTGCTGGACAAACGCATCTTCGCGTGCGCGCTCGATATTGAACAGACGTTCAACACATGCAGGAGTAGGATCTCCCAGTCGATTACAGATACCCTCCACTCTCTCCATAGGTGTAGCACAACCACCTGCGACCACCGTACCGAGGGCTATGGTCAATAACATGCGCATATCAGTTACCTTCTTATCGAAGAGATTATGGATAGAATTTCAAGGCGCGCACCTATCGAGGGGCGTCCCCACTCCGTGCGATCGGCGCGCCACCTTGATTCGTGTTGAGCATTGTTAGGATGCCTTTACCTATCGGCCAGCAAATACCTGCTTAAAATTCCATCCGTTACCTATCTTCTGTGCTTGATTAGGCCAATCGGGCGTACACACCTCCAACGATACGAAATGCACCTTCGCTTGTGCAGTGACTTTTCGCACAAACATTTTGTGACCTAATCACAATCCGTCCCGAAAGAGAAACGCGAACGGGACACCCTGATCAATGCCCATGCACAGAATCCATCTCACGCGGGCGGGCGTGCAAATGCGATAAAAGGCTGTACGCCGGCGGCCACCTAGCGCATGAGTCTGATGGGCGCTCTGCCTAGGAGCAGTAAGGTAGGATGTCGCCGGCCAGTCCTAAGCAGTTTGCCGCGTGACCTTCAAAACAGCGTAGCGTTGAAATCGCGCATCATCGTCCCTTGAAGATTGATCCCAGCACGCCGCGCAGGATCTGCCGGCCGAGGCTGCTTCCGATGCCGCGTGCCACGCTCTTGACCAAGGCATCGGCGGCGGTTTGCCCAGTCCCACTCCGTCCTTTTGCACGGCGTGGTGACACACGTTCGGGGGACGGCCGGTCAGCGCGTGATTGGAGATGCTCATAGGCGGATTCGCGATCGACCACTTGTTCATAGTGCCCGTAGAGGGGGCTGGCCCGGAGGATGGCCGAGCGTTCTTCACTGCTCGCGGGTCCCATGCGGGAGGCGGGTGGGCGGATGCGCGTGCGCTGCACCATGCCGGGGACGCCGGTCTCATCGAGGAACGAGACCAAGGCCTCGCCGACCGCAAGCTCGGTGATGGCGGTACGGACATCGAATGCGGGATTGGCGCGGAAGGTTTCCGCGGCCGTGCGCACGGCCTTCTGATCGCGCGGGGTGAAGGCGCGCAGCGCGTGCTGGATGCGGTTGCCCAACTGCCCCAGAACGCTTTCCGGGACATCAAGGGGGCTTTGCGAGATGAAATACACCCCCACCCCCTTAGACCGGATCAAGCGCACGACCTGTTCGACCTTCTCAATGAGGGCCTTGGGCGCCTCGTTGAACAGCAGGTGGGCCTCGTCAAAGAAGAATACCAGCTTCGGTTTTTCGAGATCACCGACCTCGGGAAGCTCTTCGAAAAGCTCCGACAGCAACCACAACAAGAACGTGGCGTACAACCGTGGTTGCCGCATCAGGGAATCGGCGCGTAATAGGCTCACATACCCGCGGCCCTCTGGATCCGTGCGCATGAAATTGTGAATATTCAGCGCCGGCTCGCCGAAAAGCCGATCCGCGCCTTCTTGTCCCAGGACCAACAGGCCACGCTGGATGGCTCCGATCGAGGCCTTGCCGACCGTGCCGTAAGTCGTCGTCAAGTTGGAAGCGTTTTCGCCCACGAAGTCGAGCATGGCCCGGAGATCCTTAAGGTCGAGTAACAACAGCCCTTCGTCGTCGGCGAGTTTGAAGGCGATATTTAAAACACCCTCTTGGGCGCTGTTGAGCTGCAGGAGCCTGGTCAGCAAAAACGGCCCCATCTCCGAGATGGTGGTCCGCAGCGGGTGGCCTTGTTCGCCCGCGATGTCCCAGAACAGCGTGGGAAAACCTTGGGGCGTAAGCTCTCCAAGACCCACCGTGCGGGCGCGTTCGGTAAGTTTAGCGTTGGCCGTGGCGGGCCGGCTGGTCCCGGATAAATCGCCTTTGACGTCGGCTAAAAAGACCGGCACGCCGCGGTTCGACAAGCCCTCGGCGAGCACCTTCACCGACACGGTCTTGCCGGTGCCGGTGGCGCCCGCGATCAATCCATGGCGGTTCGCGAGCTGCAACAAAAGCTGTTGCGGTGTCTCGCCCTTGCCTACGAATACAGCGTTGTCGGAGTGCATGATATTCGGTTCCCAGGTTGCGGATGGAAGAAGTCAAGGGCCGTAGCCGCTTACAATCATGCGCTATTCTACCTGGAACCGGCACGTGCGACGGAAGCGCCAAGGCTAGGGCTACGCGTCGCGACGCACAGCTCTACCATTGGCGCTCGCGAGCCAAATTTCCTATACTCGCCATGTAAGCCGGGATTGTCCCAGCGGGTCACAGCGCGAGGAGGATCTATGAACGATAAGTACAAAAATATCTTGATGGTTTACCCGAAGTTTCCGCCCACCTATTGGGGCTCGCAATACTACCTTCCGCTCATCGGAAAAAAGGCGGCGATGCCGCCATTGGGCCTGATCACGATCGCCGCCATGACGCCGGCGGAGTATCAGATCCGTTTGGTCGATTTGAACTGCGAATCCCTGCAAGAAAGCGATCTGGCGTGGGCCGATATCGTCTGTCTCTCGGCCATGCTGACCCAAAAGTCCTCGTTATTTGAAACCGCGGCGCGCTCCCGAGCCGCGCGGAAGCTGGTTGTATTCGGCGGCCCCTATCCGACGGCCTGTTCCGAGGAATGCACCCCCCATTGCGATGTCCAGGTTCTAAACGAGGGCGAAATCACCTGGCGCGAGTTCCTCCAAGACCTGGAACGGGGGACTTATAAAAGCGTCTACACTACCCCCGACAAGCCCGATGTCACAAAAACGCCGGTGCCGCGGTTTGATTTGCTCAATCTCGATTACTATGCGATGAATTCGGTGCAGTTCTCGCGGGGCTGTCCTTATCTATGCGAATTCTGCGACATCACGGTGATGTTCGGGCGCAAGCCGAGAACCAAGACACCGCCGCAGATGATGAAGGAGCTCGACGCGATCTACGACACCGGGTTCCGCGGCGTGATTTTCGTCGTCGACGATAACTTCATCGGTAACAAGAAAGAAGCCAAGAAACTCTTAGCGGCGCTCGCCGTGTGGAATGCCGAGCGCGGCCATCCCTTCTTCTATGGGACTGAGGTGACGGTGAATCTTGCCGATGACGCCGAGTTGCTGGATCTCCTGGTCAAGGCGAATTTTATCTGGATCTTCATGGGCATCGAAACGCCCTCAGCGGACAGCCTGAAGGAAACGCGTAAGTTCCAAAATTTAAAGGGTTCCTTGGTCGAGCACGTGTGGCGTATCCAGCAAGCGGGCCTGTTGACCTATGGCTCGTTCATCGTCGGGTTCGACAGCGACACTGATGATATCTTCGCCCGTCAGATCGAGTTTATTACCGATGCGTCCATACCGAACGCGATGATCGGCCCGCTCGTGGCGCTGCCCGGGACGCCGCTCTTCACGCGCATGAAGCAAACCGGCCGCTTGATCGAAGATCTCACGGGCGACGAAGAACGAACGCTAGGATCGGGGTACACAAACATTGTGACGCGCATTCCCCGCAAGCAGCTTTTGGAAGGGCACCTTCGTGTGATCCGCACGCTCTACGAGCCGGACGCGTATTTTAAGCGCGCGCTCAAAATGTTCTCCCGCATGTCACATCCGGCCACCGTGGCGGGCCGCTTGAAACGACTGTTCTTCTTGACCGCTTCCGGTGTGCGCAATCTCGTCTCGAAGTTGGTTAATGGAAAAATCTCCTTGTCGACTATTTGGCGCCAGTACCAGCAACAAAAGGTTATTTATAAACAGTTCCCCGAGGACTACAAGAAAGCGAGTCAAGAATTCTCCCGGCGGGTTATGCGCGAATACCCGGATCAGATTCCGTTCATCATGCACTACATCACACTCGGGTATCACTACTACATGTTCACCTTCGATCACGCGGCGCCGGGACTGACCAAGCTTCTCGCGGAAGAAGACATAATGGCGCAAGGATCCGAGCTGGGACGAGAAGTGTCGGCGGCGTGAGTGGCGCGGGAAACCTTGATCAATCGTGGGTCACGGCCGCAGCAGCGCGGCCCGCGATGAGGGCGTGCTTATGCAACCCTGATTCGGGCGACTCCGAAGCTCATCCCTAAGGGATCGATACTCACTCAAGACCCTTTCCAGCGTTATCTCGCCCACCGTCGCGCCTTCTTTGCCGGCCCGCACACAGCGCGAGTGTTGCGAGAGGGGCCGGTACTTGGTGTACTCGCGGTAGATATTGGCGTGCAATGACACAATAGCCGTGTTGAAGGCCGAGGCGATATGCACGATCGAGGTATCCACGGTCAGGACCAGATCCGCGCGCGCCACGGCCGCTACCGCTTCGATGATTGAAGGGGTCTCATAGAGACGGGTGTTTGCGGTGGATTGAATAATTTGCCGAGCTTGTACGCGATCTCTTGCCAAACAGCAGATGAGGAAATGGCGCTTGCTCTCCCTTGCAATCGTGTTGATGAGGCCTATCCATTTTTCGGTTTGCCACGTTCGATCGGGGATCGCGCCCGAGAAATTCACCAAGTAGTAGGCGGAGACGGCATGTTCTTTGAGGAACGCGCATAAGCGCTGCGCCGCCTGCGGATCGACGCCGAGCACAGGTCCCGCGTCCTGCGCATGAATCCCCAAGGGCTCCAGAACGCGCAAGGCGCGGGTGCTCATATGAACCCCAAGTTGTTCGGTATGCGGGATCACCGAATGGGTGAAGACTCGCGGTCTACCGGGCGTGTTAAAACCGACGGCGGTGCGATAACGACCGATTCTAGCGAAATGCCGACTTTCCCTCGAAGGGTGATCCTTGGGATCAATCCAGAGATCGAAAAAGGTAGTGCGCAAGGTGTAGATAAGGTGCAAAGTGCTCCAAGGCTTCTTGGTGTAAACATGCACCTTATCGACAAAGGGATGGGCCTGGACAGTTCGATAATTTTTTTGCCCGGCGAGCAGGTGGACTTCGGGGGTGGGATCAAGCTGCTTTAGGGCTCTGAAGATCGGCGTGACCAGCACTAGGTCCCCGATCCGTCCTAAAGCAACTACCAAGACCTTTTGCCGTTTCATACGTGATCGATTTGTTCTCGCGGCCAGTTCTCACCTTCGAGCAGAGCTAGCAGGCGCCGCTCGACGGTTTCCCAGCTCAGCGCCTCGGCGGCAACCAGATTATGGATAACCGCACCCGGTGATGCGCCTATTACGCCCGTTCGAAGCGGATCGGTAGCACAGTAGAAAGCAAGCCCTGGACACCCTAAGGCAGCTGCTACATGCATAAGCCCCGTATCCACACCTATAACCGCCACGGCGTGAACCAACACTGCTGCTAGGGCATTGAGATCCAGCCTAGGCAATACATGGACGCCAGATGCCTCACTGGCGATATGTTCAGCCCGTTTGCGTTCCGCCCAACTGCCCCAAGGCAGGAGCAAGCTGACACTTTTAGCATCGAGCCAGCGCGCAAGCTGCAGCCAGTGGTTCAGCGGCCATTCCTTCTGCGCTCGCGAAGTGCCATGCAGCCCAACTACATAGGGCTGAGGCAGATCGCTTTGGCGTGGAGGCTGGGCACGCATGGCTATTAGACCGTAATCGAGAGGAAGCCCTTCATGCCGATAATTTAGAGCAGCCGCGAGCAGTCGGCGATTTCGTTCTATAGCATGCAGATCCCAGGGCACTGCAACGGTGCGCTGATAGACCCACGCCGCGAGGGGTTCTCTCGCGCTCTTCCGGTCGTAGCCCCAGCGCAGCCCTCGAGCCCACGAGGCGAGAAGGGCGCTCTTATAAAGCCCCTGGCTGTCAATCACGGCAACATAGTCTTGCCTGCTTAATTGGGCTCTGAAAGTGCTGATCTCCCGCCATGTAAAGCGCCGCGCCAGTGCGCTACGCCAACGACGTAAGGCGACAGGGAGCACCTGATTTACTTTGGGATGCCAGCTCGCGATGGCGCTATACTCTTCTTCCACCACCCAGTCTACGCCAAGCCCGTGACAACAGCGCGCGGCATCGCTTACCGCCGGCAGCATATGCACCACATCGCCAAGCGATGAGGTCTTGATGACCAATATCCTCATTCGTAGGGCCGTAAATCGCTACAGTGGGTGTGCCACAGGCCGCGGCGAGATGGGCCGCAGCATGACTTGAGTAGCTCTGCGAGCTCTCCAAAGCTCAATTGACCTGCGAGTCCGATCTGACGGATCGCGATGAGAGGATACGCCGTGGCTTCAGCCCGTGGGGAGAAAAACAAAGCCGTTATTATTCAGAATCAGAGCGCTCTTTTCGATCCGGGAGATAGGCCAGTTTTAGATAGCGGTAATAAGTACCTTCCGCATTTGAAATAGCGAGCATAAAACCTTCCCGGCCATCCAGCAACCCTGCTTTCAAAAAATAGGTCCTAATAAAGGCCCATAGTCCATGAGCGAGGGCGGCCCCTAGCCCTCCCCGCTTCCCCTGCTCACGCAACAACTGGGCACCCTCGCCGGAATAGCTATTTATCTTGTCCAAAACCTCCTCCAGGGAACCATAGGTCTCATGGATTAGCGGTTCTTGCAAGCGTGCGAGCGGCCCCCTCACGATAACCTTTTCATGGACTCGTCTATTGCAAAAGCGACCCTGTTCCCTCTTGAACAAACGCAGCACATGATCCGGCCACCATCCGCCATGGCGTAGCACGCGGCCGCAGTAACTGGACCGCCGTGGGATTTCATAGCCGACAAAGCGCTCCGAGACCATCGCGTGTTCGATCTCTTTTCGCAGCGCGGGCGATACACGCTCATCCGCGTCCACCGACAGAACCCATTCACCGGTGGCATAGCTCAAGGCCCGATTCTTCTGGGGGCCGAATCCGGACCAATCTTCAAAGATGTAAACCTTGTCGGTGTATTCGCGGCAGATGGCGACCGTATCGTCCCGGCTACCACCATCCACCACCACGATCTCGCCGGCCCAGCGCACCGAGTCAAGACAGGCGCGGATATCGGTGCTTTCATTCTTTGCGATGATGATGACGCTCAGGCTAGTCATCGTCGTTGTTCAAGTTCGGACCCCGTGGCCTTTGGGATCTCGTGATTGAGCTTGCCCTATTCGGCTGTGCAAGTATGCTTCAGGGTTCCCGTCAACCTCCCGGAGCGACTGATCGATTTTACGCATATGCCTAGATTCCCTCAACGCAAGTGGCTGGTGGTGGCGCTCCGCACCGGCCGGCTCGCCAACCGCATCGTCCTCTTTGCCAATGTCATCGCCTTCGCCGAGGAGCACGGCTGCAAGGTCCTCAACCCGGCCTTCCAGACCTATGCCGCGCTGTTCGAGTCCACCCGCGACACCCTGCTCTGCCCCTATCCGCCGCCCGCGCCGCGGCGCCCATCCCGCGGCCGTGATACGGTCTACGGTACCCTGCGCTTTACGCGGCTGCTCTACCACATGGCCTTCCAGCTCTCGCGCCCGGTGAACCGGGTCCCCGGACTCGCCCCCTGGATCCGCGGCATCGAAAGCCCCGTCGGACCCCACGGCGTGGAACTCACCGCCCCGCTTGTCTACGAGCAGATCCGGGAGACGCGCATCACCCTGTTGCGGGGCTGGGAGTTCCGGGACACGGCCGGGGTCACGAGATACGCCGACCGGATCCGCGCCTACTTCACGCCCATAACCGCGCATCGGGCCGCCGTGGCGGCGCGGGTGGCGGCCGCACGGCAGGAGTGTAATCTGCTCATCGGGGTTCACGTACGCCACGGCGACTATGTCGACTATTTGGCGGGGCGCTATTTTTATCCTGTCGATCGCTACCGGGAGCTCATGGCCGCACTGCAGGCACGTCACAGCAGCGAGCGCGTTGGGTTTCTGGTATGCTCCGACGCGGCCCTCCGGCTCACGGACTTCCCCGACCTGCCGGTCACACTCGGGAGCGGTGTCGCGATCGAGGATCTCTACGCCCTGGCCGCCTGCGACCGGTTGGTGGGTCCCCCAAGCACGTTCACCCAGTGGGCATCTTTTTACGGTCGGGTCCCTCTGTATTGGATCCGGGACCCGGCGGCCAGGCCCAGCGACGGCGTTTTCGCCGTCGCGTCGCTGGCACTCGTGGCATGAGGCTCAGCGAAGCACGCCGCACGTCGACAGGACAGCCGCCTGAAGCGCCTCATACACCACTATTGACGGATAGCCTTAATTGGGTCACTTGCTTTTGAAACTCCCGTAACAAATACCCGTTAGCAAGGCATAAAAATGCCCTTCGGTAAAATCCAAGAGCAAAGAATTGAAGAGGCTACCGACTGCCATGGTGACGATCAGCCCTTGCGCGGCCGCCACATACTCGGGTCTGAGTCCATAGCTCATGCGCCACTGGCGATAGCCAAGCATTAGCAAGAGCACCAATCCGAGGAGGCCAACCTGAGTGGTGATGAGCAGGAATTCGTTGTGAGGATTGTCGGTCGGATAGAGAGCCTTCTCTTTTGCAAGCTCCGCATATTCGGGAATAAAGCTCCCTGTGCCGCCACCTAGTACGGGATGGCGCATGATGAGCCCCAAGGTATTACTGTAAAATTCGAGCCGCACACGGCCGGAAGTGATCACCTTGGCCTCGGGCCATTTAAGGTCGTTCACCATCGCTCCCATCCGCGCCCGAAAAATGTCGGAAGTATAGCTAGCGGCCAGAGCCAGCCCCACGACTACAAGCCCCGAGGCGAGCAGGCCTTGCCAACGCCAATGGCGATACATGAAGAGCACGATTAGGGCGAAAAACACAAAATACCCGGTTCTGCCGCCTATCATGAGCAGTAGATTGACGAGACCGAGGGCCGCCAGGATCCCCCATAACCAGCGCCAACGCCCTTGCTGCATGAAGTGCTCGGCCCACAGATAGATTGCGTAAGCCATCAGCAACCCATGGGCGATGCGTCCCTTGAACACCGTGTATGCCTCCTTTGGCGGTCCCAAGGGGGGCCAACCAAAGAGCTTGCAATAGGACAGGATGAGGGTAAGCCCCATGGCGACGAGAAAAGCGCAATAACCGCGACGTTGCCATTGTTCTTCGTTAAACACCGTGAGCAACAACGGGATATATAGAAGCTCCCGATAGGAGCGCAGCGTATCGAGGGCTTGGGCGAGGGTAGCGGAAGAATATACGACACCGAGCATCAGCATCAGCAATAGAGCTGAGGACCAAAGCGCGATCGGTTGCGCCCGGATCCGGGCAAGCTTCGCCCGATATCCCCCGCTTGCGATCCAAAAGGCGAGGAAAAGCACCATCGTAACCGTGCAGAGCGCGGTTGATACCGCCAGGCTGAAAGCCGTTGCGACAGCCATCCAGCGGCTCGCCTCATCACACCGACGGCGCAAGCTATTCCAATCCATAGCCGATTCAGCCTTGGAGCAGCTTGAAGTGTTTTCGGCTCAAATCCACTCCCAGCAAGCCCTCGATACACATCATAAGCCGGTACCGACTTTCACGCCGGCTCAGCACATGGCCCGGATCGGGTTCAAACCCCCGTTCCGCTTCTTCCGTTAGCCAGCGTCGCATCACCGCCGGATGCCGGCCAGAAAACGGGCGCAGAGCCTTGGGATCGATGGCGTAATGCGTAAACGATGGTGGCGCATGTCCCCAATAGCGGCTCACCTTTTGGATCTTCGCCTGCATTTTGGCGGCAGAGCGCACGTGGCCATAGTGGTGGATGGTTCCACCCGCGAGCATTGCCCGCGGATAACGGCCCCGCTTATTTCGGTCCATAACTACGAAATACAGCCCATCGGGAGAATAGTTTCGGATCGTGTTGCGAATGATCCGGGGTGCCCGCCGGTACCAACCTGGACTCGCGGCGATCCAATCCGGGCTGCCAAAAAAGTGATAATAGTCAAATACCAGCGCTTCGACGCGAGGATCGGTCAGATGCCGTTGCATGCTTTCACTAATGGCGGGCAGATCATCCTCGTACAGGACCTCGTCGCATTCAAGGTAAAGCGCCCAGTCGCCCGTGCAGTTGAACTGCGCGATCATCTTCTGTTGCGCATACACGTAACCCTTCGCGGTCATCTTTTCATTCCACCGGGTGGTAATGATCCGGATCTTGGGATCGCCGATAGCCTGTACCCGGGTTAAGGTATCGTCCTCGCTTAGCCCCACCGCTACCACGAATTCATCGCAAAGCGGTAAGGCAGAAACAATGCTCTCCACAAATGGATAACCGAGCTTTGTTCCATTGCGGATAAAAGTGAAGCCGCTAACGCGCATGAGCCCTCGTGTTTAAAGGAGTTGATTAACGGTCGCCATCACCCGTTCGGGTTTAACGAAGACCGGTGGCTGCCACGGCTCAGCACCGCTTCTTGATGACGGCCGATGTTCCCCCAGGGATCAAAGGTCTCATCGCACACCTCTACCTGCGCCTGCACGTGGAGTGGGGCTGCTCTGTTACGCCAATATTACAGCCTAGCGTTTCATGGCGTAAACTCCGCGCTATGTGCAACCTATTCAAGGTCGCGTCGTGACCGCCGGCTCTCCCGCATTCGCCGCGCGCGCCCCCGATGGCTACATTCGGTTCCGGCTGCGGGGGGTGGATGTCGTAGCCCGGCGTGAGCACACCGATAGCGTCCGCCAGATGATCGCCCTGCCACACACTCTGTACGAATATGCCGCTCGACACCCAGGCCGGCGCCGGATCGAGGGGCGCGTTCCGGCATACGCGGTAACTCTTCCCGACAACACGACGCGCGTCGTCGTACGTCACTCGCATCACGGCGGGCTACTCGCCGGGATCACGCGCGACCGGTTTCTCGCGCCGACGCGCGCGCCGCAGGAGCTGTCCAACGCGCTGCGCCTCGCGGCTCTCGCCGTGCCGACGCCTATGATCGTCGCCTACGCGGCCTACCCGGCCGGCCCCTGGCTCCGCCGCAGCGACATCGTCACCCTTGAGCTAGTGCCTGGGAAAGACCTCGCCGCCGTGCTCATGCAACCGCTAGTGGAGGACGACCGGCGCCGCGTCCTCCAGGCGGTCGCCGAGCTGCTGCGCACCCTCGATCGGGCCGGAGCACGCCACCCCGACCTGAACGTGAAGAACGTGTTTCTCGTCAATAGGTGCGGCGCCTGGCATGCCTACGTCCTCGACGTCGACCGCGTCGTCTTCGGCCGCACCGGCGACGCGCGCATTACCGAGGCGAACCTGCGCCGGTTCTTGCAATCGGCGCGGAAGTGGCGCGACCGCTACAGCGTCCAGATCGACGAGAGCGACCTCACCAGGCTAGTCGCCGCCGTCACGCGCCACGGATGAGCGCGCCCGACCGCCTCGACCGCATTGGCATCGTCATGATGAGCGCGGCGGGCGACGCCGTGCACGTGCTCCCAGTACTGAACGCCTTCAAGCGGTGCCACCCCGCAAGCCACGTGACGTGGGTGCTGCAGCCGGTGCCGGCCACGCTCGTGCGCGGCCACCGATCGGTGGACGAGATCGTGATCTTCGATCGCGTACAGGGAATGCGCGGGTTTCTCGACGCGCGGAACCAGCTCGCGCGGCGCCCGTTCGACCTGGTGCTGAACCTGCAGGTGTACTTCAAAGCCGGCCTCATCACCCACTTCACGCGCGCGCCGGTCAAGCTCGGCTTCGATCGCGCGCGAGCCCGCGACTTCAACTGGCTATTCACCAACACCAAGATCCCGCCGCACCGCGGCCAGCACGTGCAAGACCAGTACTTCGAGTTCCTCACCGCCTTAGGCATCCCGCACCAGCCGGTGGTCTGGGACCTCGGGCCGTGGCCGCACGAGCGCGAGTGGCAGCGTCGGTTCTATGCCCCCATAGCGCGCCCGGCGGCGGCGCTGGTGATCGCGACGAGCAAGCCGCAAAAGGATTGGATCCCTGAGCGCTGGGCCACGCTCGTCGACGCACTGTCCGCCGACTACGGCCTGCAGCCGGTGCTCGTCGGCGGACGGTCGGTGCGGGAGCTGCACGCCGAGGAGGTCATTCTGCGGAGGGCCAGGCACCGGCCCCTCTCGGCGCTCGGCTGCGGGCTGCGCAAGCTCGTCGGCGTTCTCGATGGCGCGGCGCTTGTCATCGCCCCCGATACCGGTCCGCTGCACATGGCTGTCGCCCTCGACCGCCCCGTCATCAGCTTGATGGGCTACACCAATCCCAAGCGCACGGGACCATACTGCAAGTTTCTCGATCTCATCGTCGACGCCTACGGCGATCCGGGCGAGCCGTACCCCATCTCGATGGAGACGCGCCTCGATCGCATGCCGCGGATCCAGGTGCGCGACGTGCTCGACAAGGTGGACCGGTGGCGGGCGCAGTATCGCAATCGCCGCAGAGTTATATGACATCATCGGGACTCACGGAGAAACCGGTGCGCCGCTGCGGGATCTTGGATCATCGGGGCAGGGGATCTCAACCACCAGCGACGCGCCGTGTGGGAATCATCGCAAAGCGGTAAGGCAGAACGAATGCTCTCCACAAATGGATAATCAAGCATTGTTCCATTGCGGATAAAGGTGAAACCGCTGACACGCACCGGGCTTGGCTTTGAAGCTCAATGGAGTCGCGCTAAGGCCGCCATCACCCGCTCGGGCTTGAGCGTCCTCAAGCAATCAAGATGCCCTAAGGGGCAGATCGGTTTAAAACAAGGACTGCAGGGTAGCCCCAAGTATTCGATTCGGGCATCGCGGTTCAGGGGGGGGGTAAAACCAGGATCTGATGAACCATACAGTGCTACGAGCGGGCGATTGAGTGCCGAAGCCACATGCATTAAACCCGAATCATTGCTCAGGACGGCACAGGCCAGGGAGAGCAGATCGATAGCTTCACCAAGAGTGGTACGTCCGGCTAAGTTTACACAACCGCCACCCGCGCCCTCGCAAACCCCGCGGGCGGCCTCTGCATCCCGTGCCGAACCGAATATCCACACCGCCCAACCCTGAGCCCGCTTGCGTCGCGCGACCTCGGCAAAATATTCCGGCGGCCAGCGCTTGGCTGGCCCAAACTCAGCCCCCGGGCACAGAGCGAGCAGGCGCTCAGGCCGCTCCAGTCCCAGGGTTTGGAGGCTGCGCGCCACAGAGCCCGGGTCTACTCGTAGATCAGGTAGCGGAAAGGTTTCAGGAAACGGGGCACCCGAGGGCAGGCCCAGAGCCACGAAGCGCTGTACCGTCATCGTTAAACGGCTATTATCCAAACGCCGCACGTCATTGAGCAAGCCCCAACGCCCCTCGCCCAGGTAGCCCGTGCGTCGCGGGATCCGGGCCCAAAAAGGCACCAAGGCCGATTTAAAAGAATTGGGCAAGACGATGCTCCAGGTATAGCCCAAGGCTCGCAAACTGCGCCCCAACCGATAACGCCCCGCAAGGTTAAGCGCACCGTGCCCCCAGGGCAGTTCGCGAGCCGTGCGCACCTCCGGCATGCGGGCGAGCAAGGGCAAGCTCCAAGCCGGGGCAAGCACGTCGATGGCAAGATCGGAATGCTGTTCGATCAGCAGGCGAAACAAGCTCTGCGCCATGACCATGTCCCCAACCCACGACGGACCGACGATGAGGATCACGGGTGCCGCCGGCCGGTGGAAAGCAATGAGCCGAATAAAATCGGCCGATCGCCGTCCCTAAACATCATTCCTCTCGTCGGTGTCATATGGCAGCGCCGGTTTTTTTGGTATTTTAGCACCCGGATAAGCTCCGCACGCCACGCCGCCACGAAAATCCTCGCCATCCATTTTAAATATCTGGGCGATGCAGCCATTGTCACGCCGGCGCTGCGGGCCATCAAAGAGCATTTTCCGCATTGCGCTTTACACGTGCTGACGCCGGCGGAGTTCGCGCCCATTTATCAATACCTGCCCTGGCTGGATAAAGTCTGGGGTGTGCCCCGATCGCGCGGGCACGCCCGACCCAAAGAAACCTGGCCCATCATCCGTGCGCTGAGGCGGGAGCGGTTCGATCGCTCGGTCGATTTTGTCGGCAATGATCGCGGCGCCATTTTAACTTTGCTTTGCGGCGCGCGGCAAAGGCTCGGTCCCACTGCCGCCGGCGGGTTCTTCGGACGTCGGTTTTGCTACACTGAGCGTATCCACGAAAGGAGCCTCGATCCAGCCTGGTTGCAAAGGTACCTGCAAGTGCTCGCGGTCTGGGGCGTTCAACCGCCGCGCTCTTTGGAGATGGAAGTCCGGGCCGACCCGAAGCTGGATCAGTTTGCCGAACAACTCTTGCCGGACAAAATGATTGTTTGTCATCTCGCCACCGGACAGGCGAAGAAGGACTGGCCGATTGCACACTGGGCGGGCTTTCATAAATTGGCTTCCGCTGCCGGCCTCGAACTTGTCTTTATGTCCGGCAACAGCGCGCGTGAACGTTTGTTGCTGGAAACGCTGCGCAAATCGGCGCCGGGCATCTCCGTCTTGCCGGTGCTACCGGATGTGGCCGCGTTGCTGGCCGTGTTGAGACGGGGCAGACTTTTCATCTCCGGCGACACCGGTCCCCTTCATTGCGCCGCTGGGTTGGGAGTGCCGGTGATCGGGCTATTCGGCACCGACAACTCCCTCGCGCATGCCGCGCCTTTGTATCGCTCAGAACAAGTCATCCGAGGCGGTCCATGCACGTGCGACGGACATTCCTATACGTGCTACAGCAGTCAGCCGTGCATGGCGGCCATTTCAGCGGATGATCTGTTGCGGCGTGTGCAGCAGGTTCTAGCATCGGTGTAGCATGGTTCGGCATCATGGCCGAACGCTTTGGGTGTAGAACAGCAGGTTCATGCAGGTTGATCCCAGATCGGCTCTCCCGTGAGCGCCCGGCACACCTCGACCCCCGTACGGAAGGCGTCTTCGTGGAAACCGTACTTGAAGTACGATCCGCAAAAATAGCTAAGGCCATTCTGGTTGAGCTTATGCAACTCCCGCTGGGCATTGATGGCGAGTAGATCAAAGATAGGATGCTCGTAGGTCAGCTCTTTGAGGATTTTCTTGTCGTCAACTCGGTCGATATCACCGAAGGTCACGAAATAATCCGCCGTCGACGACACCTTTTGCAGGGTGTTCATATGATAGGTCGTCGAAGACCGTGGATTATGGTCGCGATCGTAGTGAACATAATAGTTCCAACCCGCCCAATGCCGTCGCTTGGCCGGCATCAGGGAAGCGTCGGTGTGCACGGCCACGCGGCTATGATGATATGTAAATTTACTAAGTAACTCGCGTTCGAGGGGCGTGGGATCGGCAAGTAAGCGAAGGGCTTGGTCGGCGTGACAAGCGAATATCACGTGATCGAAGGTCTTGATCGCGCCGTGACTGTCGCTGACTTCGACCGCCCCGTTCTTGCGCCTGACGCACGCGGCGCCGCGATTGGTGAGGATACGATCGTTGAAAGGCGCTGTGATTTTCTCCACGTACGAGCGGCTTCCGTTGATGACGGTTCGCCAATGTTTGCGTCCCAGAGGGCCTTGCAGCGCGCCGTGGTGATATAAGAATTCGACCAGCGTGACTATCGGATAGTCCAACATCTTGTCCGGCGGCAGCGACCAGGTGACCGCGATGAGCGGGATCAAGAAGCGATGCTGGAAGTCCTCACTGTAGTTTTTCTCCCGCACGTATTCGGCGATGCTGTAGTCACGGTATTTGCGGTCCTTGAGCACCTCCGGCGCATTGCGGTGGAATTTCACCATTTCAAACAGCATCCGCAAGAAGCGCCAACTCAGCAGGTTTTCGAGATCGCAAAAGCAATAGGTCAGGCCTCTGGTCATGTACTGGAGGCCATCGGGATAGATCTGGAAGCTAAAGCTCATCGGACAGTACATGCTCGCTACGTTCAATTCGCTCAGCAGCCGCATAAACAGCGGATAGGCGGCGTTGTTGAACACGACGAAGGCGGTATCGAAGCGAACCGTTTCTCCGTTGTGCTCCACCGTGACGGAATTTGCGTGTCCGCCGACATAATCGTTCTTTTCGTAAACCGTTACATCGAATCGATGGTGCAAGAAATGGCCGCACGCGAGTCCGGCCGGGCCGGTGCCGATGATGGCTACGCTCGATTTTGTCATCGTTGTTGTTATTCTTAGAAAAAGGCGAATGTAGTTTACTAATACCCCGCCGCTTGCGGTGGGCACGTTAGCATTGGAGTTTCCCAAAGCCCGGGCCGCCTGCAAGGCAGTGTATCCGTCCGCGCGCTCGCCCTCCATCGGATCAAAGGGGTAGCGCCAGGGAGCTGTGGCATAATCTCCCCGGCGGGGCAGGATAGAGGAGCGGCTTTCGCTCCACATGCGTCCCGGGATCTTCAGCTTGGCATTCGTTCATGCAACCGATTGCGGTCGAATCTGAAACACTCGAGCGATTCCGGCATCTCCTTTTCATGTTGCCGCCGCTGCTCCTGTACGCCTTGGCGGTCGTGCTGTTCGAGGCCAGTGCCGATCCCGATAAACCCTTCAGCCCTCTGCTCCTCGCAGCGGTGCAAGAGGCGGGTGTGCCGGGTGTCGAGCAGGCGTTGGCGGAGCTTAAGGCGCGGCTCGTGTGGCTCGCCGCCGCGCTCCTCAGTATCGTGGTACCGCTGGTGGCGATGCTATATTGCATCGTGACTTTGCGCCGCTCGGTGGGACGAGGACAGCTCATTATCACCGCCGCAATCGGTGCCCTGCTCGGCGCTGCGATTCTAGGCCAACTGACATTCGGCGCTGGACAAGGGAGCGTTATGTACGAGCTCGTCTTCGGGTTTACCTACTCGATTCTGGCGCATGCGGGAAGCTTCGGCGATGAGTACTTGCAAAAAGTTTATGTGATTATCGCCCTAATCAACGTGCTCGCCACGATCGCGCCGGTCTTTATTCTGATGACTACCTGCGCGACCGTGGCATCCCTTGCAATTGAAGACGATCCGGAGCATATGGCGGTGCGCGCGCGCCATCTCAAAGAGGTGATCGCCGTCGCATCCGTGTTCCTGGTCGTCGGGGTGTTGCACATGGGTGTCTGGCTCGGGTGGGCATCGAGTTTATCGAGCGATCCCGGCCTGCAATCCGGGCTCTCGGGCGTGGCCTCGTCCGTCTCGGCCTACTGGGGAGTAGCGTTCACCACAGTGCTGATCGGCGCCTATGTGCCCCCGGCCTGGTATCTGAACAAGCGGGCACAGGCGCTCGTTAGAGAGATCGGTCAGGCGACGACGCCTGAGGAGGCGGAGCAGTGGCTCTCGGAGCGAGGTCTGTCGTTCAAGTTCAGCAACCAACTGACCCAGTACCTGAGCATCATTGCGCCTTTTCTTGCCGCGCCGTTGAGCGCGACCATGAGCTTCAACTAGGGAATCTCTGCAACAGAGTCCTCTTCCAATATGAAATGATACTGAACGAGGGGTGCGATTCTAACGTGAAATGATATTGAACTAGCTCGGCGCCTGTTCATGATGGAGGGGCAGGGCGCTGAATGCCTCAGGTGATTGACCGGGCGAGCTGGCATCGTTAAAGTAGTGTTGAACCCTACTTAGGGAGCGATGCACATGAAGATTATCTCCGCCGGTGACGCCAACCGGCATTTCTCCAGTGTGCTGCGCGAGGTCGCCAAGGGCGAGACCGTTATTGTGACCTCGCGCGGCAAACCCGTGGCCGCCATTGGCGCCTTGCCCCGCGATGAACCCCTGCGCCGCGCCGCCCGGGAAACCCTGCTGCAACGTCTACGGACCCAACCCGCCACCGGCCAACGCGCCTGGACGCGCGCGGAACTCTACGAGGACCTCGCTTGAGGCTAGCGCTCGATACCAACATCCTCGCCTATGCCGAAGGCGTGGGGAGGAGGCGCGCCGTGTAGCGCCGCCCTACTCGTGGAAAGCGTGGTGTTGCCCGCTCAAACCTTGGGCGAGCTGTACCGGGTGCTCACGGCTAAGGCCAGGCGCGAATCTCGGGCCGCGCGGGCGGCGATCCTGGAATGGTCGGACACCTTTGTCGTGGCCGATTCTACCTGGACCGCGTTTCAATCCGCGCTGGATCTGGCGAGCACCCACGGCTTGCAGATCTGGGACGCCCTGATCCTCTCGGTCGCCGCCGAATGCCAATGCCGCCTATTGCTCACGGAGGATTTGCAGCCAGGCTTTGTTTGGCGCGGCGTCACGGTGGTCAATCCCTACGCGGCACCTGCGCACCCGCTGCTTCAGCGGGTTTTGGAAGCAGCCCGTTAATAGCGGGGTCATAAGCAGGACGGGCACGACCCCATGCCGTTCCCGTCCACCCCGGTGCAAGACATAGACACGAGCCGGGATCGGTTGGCTCAGGCACAGTACTTAAGTTACGCGAACCGGTACCATTGTGACCTGCTTCGGCGCAATCGCAAGGCCCCCAGGGAACGAGACACTTCTTCCCCACCCCGTGTCGATAGCACGTTAGACTGCCCGCTTTAGGTTGCGATAGCGCCCGCCGACTTCAGTTTGCATGCCGAGGTGTGCTGCGCCGGGTATCCGTGGCGGGATGTCCAGAGCGTAGATCGTATTGCGGACTGTTGACCTTCCAGTTGCATAAATTCTGGGGGTAAGCGGCGGGAAATGGCGTCGGACATAGGGTTTAGTGAGTTTTTTGCTTTTCGCTGGATATCACCGTGGGTGAAGTCCAGCCATTCGGAA
>Ga0136615_10000190_pt1 | contig 27079 bp, 28 predicted proteins | sample AntDrymUQ2882206_2_FD_106647 | JGI IMG/M metagenome (GOLD analysis project Ga0136615, IMG submission 106647) | Polar desert sand microbial communities from Dry Valleys, Antarctica - metaG UQ288 (22.06) | ecosystem: Environmental > Terrestrial > Soil > Desert | place: Antarctica: Dry Valley... | reverse complement strand
GAGGACCTGATCCAGGAGGGGGTGCTCGGCCTGATCCGTGCGGTCGAGAAGTTCGACTGGCGGCGCGGGTTCAAGTTCTCCACCTACGGGACCCTGTGGATCCGGCAGGCGATCCAGCGCGGGCTGCACAACTCGGGCCGGGCGATCCGCGTCCCCGTCCACATCGGTCAGCGCGAGCGCAAGGTGAGCAGGGCCGAGCGCGAGCTCGCGGCAAAGCTCTCGCGCGCGCCCACCGACGAGGAGGTCGCGGCCGCGGCGGAGCTGCCGCTCGACCAGGTGCTGGAGGCGCGCGAGCTGACGCGCAGCCTGGCGAGCCTCGACAAGCCGGTCGGCGAGGACGGCCAGGCGGCGCTCGGCGACCTGCTTCCGAGCGAGGCGCCGGAGGTCGAGGAGCAGGTGGGCGACGCCCTCGGTGACGCCCGCGTCCGCGAGGTCGTCTCCGAGCTGCCCGAGGACGAGCGCACCGTGATCACGCTGCGCTTCGGCCTGGCCGGCGACGAGCCGCGATCGCTGCGCGAGGCGGGCGAGGCGTTGGGGATCAGCTCCGACCGCACGAGCCGTCTCGAGGAGCGGGCTCTGAACCGGCTCGCCGCGAGCGGCCAGCTCGACGAGCTGCGCGAGGCGGCCTGAGGCGCGCGGAGGGCTGGCCCAGACGGGCCAGCCTCCAAGGTACGTGGTCACCGAAAGTGTCGTATGTGATCACCGTCGATGACCACGTGCCAGCCGGACCGTCGTAGTGCAAGGGTTTTGGTGCGCGTGCGTGACGAGTCAGGCCGAGTCGCGCTCGCTAAGCGTTTCCGGCGAGACGAGCACGGCGAACGCCGCCGCCACGAAGGCGAGCATCAGCACCACGCCGAGCGCGAACAGCACTCCATCGGCCAGCAGCGTCAGCGGCACGCCGAGGGCGATCAGGCCGATGACCGCGGCGCCGCGGCGGCGGCCGGGGCCGCCGGGCGCGGCGGCCGCGCGCTCCGCCGGGACCGTCGCGACGTCTGCGGCCGCGTCGAAGCGCCCGCGCAGCACGAGCCCGAACAGGAGCGCCAGCGACGGAATGAGGATCACCAAGCCGGCCGCGACGCCGATCAGCAGGGCCACGAGCGTCGCCTCGCCGGCGGCGGCCTCCTCGATCGTGAGCCCGGGTAGGAGCTCGGGCGCCTGGGCCAGGCCCCAGCCGGCGACGATCGCCGCGACCGCCAGCGCCGCCGAGAAGCGCGCCGGCCCGTAGCGCCCGCGCGCGACGAGCGCCAATGTGGCGATGCCGCCGAGCGCCGACACGATGACCGCCGCCAGCCCGGCGCCGCGCGTCAGCCCGTCGAACAGGCGCTCGGCGTCGGCGGCCACCACGGCGATCCCGACCAGTGCAAGGATGCCGGCCGCGACCCCGGCCCCCAGCGCACGCGAGCGGAACGCGCGCAGGAGCTCCGGTGAGCCGATCCGGTGGGCGTCGCCCGCGAGGTACACCGCCGCGAGGTAGGCGGAGGTGGCCACCGCCAGAGTCCCGATCGCGATCGAGGTGGGATTGAGCCAGCTCGCGAAGAGGTCGCCGGCGGCGTTGCCGGTCGGGACGCGTCCCGAGGCGATCGCGCCAATCGCCGCGCCGAGCGCAAAGGGAGTGACGATCGACGAGAGCGAGAAGACGGCCGAGGCGGTTGGGCTCTCCCCCGCGCTGCGCGCGGCGTAGCTCGCGCCGCGCAGGATGATCCCGATCGCCGCAAGCAGCAGCGGCGCGGCGAGCGTCGAGAAGATCGAGCCGAACGCCTCCGGGTAGGCGGTCCAGCACACGACCAGCACGAAGATCAGCCACACGTGGTTGGCCTCCCACACCGGCGCCAGCGCGCGGTGCGTGTGCTCGCGGACGCGGTCCGCCCCGGCGCGGGCGGTGAGGTCCCAGAAGCCGGCCCCGAAGTCGGCTCCGGCGAGCCCCACGTAGGCGGCCAACCCCGCGAGGATCAGGACGGCCGGAACCTCAGCGAGCGACATCGCCGGCCTCCTCCCCCACCTCGAGCGGCGCGCGCGACAGGCGCCGCAGCAGCCAGGCGGTGGCCGCGATCAGTCCCGCGTACACCGCTGCCAGGACGCCGTAGCCGAACAGGATCCCGTCCGCGCCGGTGACCGCCTCCTCGGTGCGCATGATCCCGTAGACCACGAACGGCTGCCGGCCGACCTCGGTCACGACCCAGCCCGAGATCAGCGCGACCACCGACAGCGGGCCCGCGGCCACGACTGCGCGGAAGAACCAGCGCGACTCGGGCGGCCGCCGCTTGCGCACCCAGGTCGTGATCCAGACGGCGCCGATCGCCGCCAGCAGCACGCCGATCCCCACCATCGTCTGAAACGCGACGCGCACGACGTTCACTGGCGGGCGGTCCTCGGCCGGCACGGCCTCGAGCCCCTCGACGCGCGCGTTGGGGTCGTGGTAGGCGAGCAGCGAGAGCAGCTTCGGGAACTCGATCCCGTATCGGACCTCGCCGTCCTCGTACCAGCCGAGCAGGTGCAGCGGCGCGCCGTCCTCGGTCTGTCCGAGGCCCTCCAGGGCGGCGAGCTTCGTCGGCTGGTTCTCCGCCACCGTCCGCGCCGCCCAGTCGCCCACCACGAGCTGCACCGGAGAGGCGAGCGCGGCCGCGGTCAGCGAGACGGCGAGCGCCGTGCGCACGTAGCGCGTCCGGTTTCCGCGCAGCCACGCGACGGCGTAGGCGGCGGCCACCAGGAAGCCCATCACGATGAAGCCCGCCAGGTACATGTGCACGAGCTCGTGCCAGAGGAACTCGTTGCCGAACAACGCGTCCCACGGCTCGACGTCCACGGCACGGCCGCCGCTCAGCTCGAAGCCCGACGGGTTGTTCATCCAGGCGTTGACCGCGATCACCGTCAGCGAGCCGGTGACGCCCGCGACGATCACAGGGATGCCCGTCAACAGGTGCAGCCGCGGCGACAGGCGGTCCCAGCCGTAGACGTAGATCGCGATGAAGATCGCCTCGACGAAGAACGAGAAGCCCTCGAGCGCGAACCCGAGGCCGAAGACGTCGCCGAAGGTGGCCATGAAGTTCGGCCACAGGAGGCCGAGCTCGAACGACAGGATCGTGCCGGTCACGACGCCGACGGCGAACAGGGCGATCATCACCTTCGACCAGCGCCGCGCGAGCGTGCGGTAGAGCGGATCGCCCGTCCGCAGGTAGAGCCCCTCGACGAACACGACGATCGCCGGGAACGCGATGCCGAAGCAGACGAGCGGAATGTGCACGGCGAAGGAGAGCGCCTGCATCTGGCGCGCCTCGAGCAGGTACTCCTGATCGACGGGGCCGAGGGCGCTGGCCAGGAGTCCGATCATGGCGTCCGGTGTATCACGGTCTACACGCGTTACGACGAGTGGACAACGGGATGCTCATGCGTCAACCTGCCGCCATGCAGAGCGTCGCGCGCGTCTCGGACAGCGACCGGGAACGGATGGCTCGTTTCCTGAGTGAGCGCTCGGCCGAGGGCTATTTGAGCGTCGAGACCTTCGTCGAGCGGATCGATTGCGCGTACGCCGCTCGATCGCGCAATGACCTCGAGGCGCTCGCTTGCGACCTTCCGGGCCACCCGGAAGGATGGATGCGCACGACTTGGCACCGGCTGACCGGCGCCGCCGCCGAGGCGCTGCGCGCGGCCGGGGAGCTAGTCGAAGCGGGCGCGGTCAGGCGGCTGGTCCTGGACGGCACTTCGGCCGGCCGCCTCGGCCCCGGGCTGTTCACGATCGGCCGCGCCGTGGACTGCGACGTCGTCCTCGACGATCCCACCGCGTCGCGCTGTCACGCCGAGCTCCGCTGCGAGAACGGCGCCTGGGTCCTCACCGACCTCCGTTCGCGAAACGGCACCTTCGTCAACGGCCGCCGCGCCTGGCGGATCGTCGTCGAGGCGGGCGACGAGTTGGTGCTCGGGGGCACGCGGCTGTTGTTCGCGCCGGAAGCCCCGGCGGTGCCTGAGGGGCGACCGACCCGCGTTTCGTAGTGCGGTTAGCGCGCGGGACGCCCCCCGGGCGGCGGGCGGTCACCCGGGGCACCGTCCTGCCTGGGTACTCATACGGACCCCTATGCAGGACGGTGGAAGCCGGCGCCCCAATTGACTTGCGGCGCATAGCAGAGGAGTGACGCCATGCGGATGAGAGGATTCGAACCTCCACGCCCATAAGGACACGGCGACCTGAACGCCGCGCGTCTGCCATTCCGCCACATCCGCGGGACCACGGAATGTAGCGACCCGCGAGATGGGCCGCGCGCTCAGGCGCGCTCTAGCCCCACGAGCTCCTCGCTCGCCCGCCACAGGCGCTCTGCCAGCTCGTCGTCCACGGCGTCCAGGCGCGGCGCCTTGACGCGCGAGTCGGCGAAGTAGGCGCCGGAGAACTCGGCCCCGTCAGAGTGGGTCGCGAGGTGGACGGCGGTCGCCGCGCCGCCCTGCGGCGAGCGGAAGAACGGCTTCGCGAGCGTCCAGCCGAGCGCGACGACCGGATTCGCCCGTGTCGCGAGCCGCGTCCGCACGACTCCGGGGTGCAGGCAGTTGGCCGTGACGCCGGAGCCGTCGAGCCGGCGCGCGAGCGCGTGCGTGAAGAGCACGTTGGCGAGCTTCGAGCTGCTGTAGGCGCGCAGCGCCGACCACGAGCGCTCGCCGGTCAGGTCATCGAAGTCGATCCGCCCGCCGTGGTGGGCGTCCGAGCTCGTCGTGACGACGCGCGCGGGCGCCGAGGCGCGCAGGCGGTCGAGCAGAAGGTTCGTGAGCAGGAACGGCGCCAGGTGGTTGACCTGGAAGGTCAACTCGTTCCCGTCGCCTGTCAGGCGCCGTCGGTCGGCCACCAGGCCGGCGTTGTTGACTAGCACGTCGATGCGCTCGTGGCAGTCGAGCAGCTCGGTGGCCAGGCGGCGCACGTCGTCGAGCCGCGCGAAGTCCGCCACGATCGACTCGCCGGTTAAACCGCCGGCCGCCGAGCGGATCCGTTGCGCCGCCGCGTCCAATCGCCTCGGATCGCGCCCGACGGGCGTCACGAGCGCCCCGCGGCCGGCGAGCTCCACGGCCGCCGCCCGCCCGATGCCCGAGCTCGCACCGGTGACCACGATCGTCGCGGGCGGGCCGCCCCGCGTCACCGGCCCGCTCATCGCGCGGCCGCGCGAGCTACTCCGCCGGCGAGCTCACGCACTCGTCCGCCCCGATCTGGGAAGCGGTGAGGTCCGTCTCGGCCGTCCGGTCGGACAGCGTCGCGGTCGCCACGTCGAGCGCCTCACGATCGCCGCGCTCGGCGGCCTCGACCGCCGCGCGGGTGATCTTGAGGTTCTCCTCGCGCAGCACCAGGTAGTCGTCGAACGGTTGCTGGAGGTCGCCGGGCGCTTCGAGCGCCCGGAGCGCTTCGAGCGCCTCCTCCCTGATCGCGGCGCCGCTTTCGAGCTGGGCGGCCACGTCGGTGCCCTCGGCGCTCTGCGACAGCTCCTCGAACGCCGCCGCCTCCTCGACGCAGACCTCGTCCACCGCAGCGGCGAGCTCGTCGCGGCTCGGCTCGCCGCATCCGGCGAGGAGCGCCGAGCCGAGCACGAGCAGGCCGGCGATCGTGGCTCGCGATCGCCGGAGCCCTCCACGCGGCGGCGTCGTCGTCATCACCCGGCGCAGCTTGCCAGGTGCGGAAAGGGCGCTCCCTCAGCCGCGCGCGTGGCCCACCGCGCCGCCCGCCGTGCCGAGCGGCTCGGCGCAGTCGCGCCGCAGCTTGTCGAGGCCGAGGCGCATCCGGCTGCGCGCGGTGCCGAACGGCACCCCGGCGCGGTCGGCGATCTCCTGCGGGCTGAGCGAGCCCCAGTAGGAGAGCACGAGCGCCTCGCGCTGGGCCGGCGGCAGGCGCCTGAGCGCGGCCCGGACGGCGGCCCGCTCCTCCTCGCGCTCCACCGCGTGCGCCGGCAGCTCGTCGCCGCGCGGCTCGTCGTCGCGAGCCACGACCTTCAGGCGGTCCCGCGCGCGCCAGTCGGCCTGGTCGTGGCGCCAGAGGTCGAGCGCGCGGCTGCGGGCCATCAGCCGCAGGTAGGAGCCGAGCTCGCCGCGCGCGGGGTCGAACCTGCCGGGGTTGCGCCAGAAGCGGAGGAAGACCTCCTGGCAGACGTCCTCCGCGTCACTCGCTCGACCGAGCACGCGCAGGGCGGCCGCGCGGACGCCCGCCGCCTCGGCTCGGTAGAGGGAGGCGAAGGAGTCGGCGCCGAAAGAGTGCGTTGGATGCTGCCCGTCGTCGGCGGGGAGGAGATGCCGGAGGGAGGGACGGACAACACCCAACACACGGCAAGGCTACGGTCCCGCGGCGCTGCCCGGTAGACCGGGATCGGCTTGGTCGCTCCTAACCGGAGGTTATGGGTTCGGGCTTCTCCGCCACGGCGCCGGGCAGGGTTTGCGCCGCCTGGAGGAGGTGCTCGATCAATGCGCGCGCCGCCGGCGTCAACGTCTCCTCGGCGCCGATCAGCAGGGCGAAGCGGCGCGGGAAGCGCATCCCCGCGACGTGCCGAGCGCTGAGGCCGTCGCCGCCGGCGCGCAGGGCGAGCAGCGACAACAGGATCGGGGCGCCCTCGGAGATCGCCGTCGCCTTGGCCGCGCTGGTGCTGCCCACCTCCGCCAGGGGGGCGGCCAGCTCCATGCCCCGCTCCTCGAGCGCCGCGGCCACGATCCGGCGCGTGTTGGCGCTCGGGTCGCGCATGATCAGCGGGGTGCGGACCAGCTCAGCTGGGTCGATCTCGGCGGCGGCCGCCCACGGATGGCCGTCCGGCACGCCGACGACGACCTCGTCGCGACAGAACGGGACCTCCGTCAGCTTCCCGTTCACGCGGGCACCCGCCTCGAGTGCGGCGATCCCGAACTCGGCGCGACCCTCGCCGACCATGTCGCGCACCACGGCGGAGTTCGCCACGATCATCTCCACCGAGAGGTGGCGGTGGCGGCGGCGCTCGAACTCGGCCAGCGGGGCGGGCAGGACGAACTCCGCGATCGTGTGGCTCGCCGCGAGCCGCACGGGCGCCTCGCCGCCCGGCAGCCCGGCCATCAGCTCGTCGAGTGTCTCGGCCTGCACCAGCAGCTTGCGTGCCTCGACGTACAGGCGCGTGCCCGCCGGCGTCAGCGCGACCCCCCGCGAGGAGCGCTCGAGCAGCCGGGCGCCCGCCAGCGCCTCGAGCGCGCGCAGCCGCTTGGAGAGCGCCGGCTGGCTGACCCGCAGCAGGCGAGCCGCGCGCCCGAGGCTCCCGAGGTCCGCCGCGGCGCAGAAGGCGCGCAGCTCCCCAATCTCGGCCGAGCGAACCGGCGTCATAACCTCAGGGTAGAGCCGCGAGCCAGCCTAACCCATCTGCGTCCAGTCGTCGAGCAGCGGCAGAGGGTCGATCGCGGGTGCCTCGGCGCCCTCGCCCTCGTGGACCTCGAAGTGGAGGTGGTCGCCGTAGCAGGAGCCGGTGCAGCCGAGCTCGCCGACCGCCTGCCCGCCGCGGACCTCCTCGCCGACCTCGACCTCCGGGGTCGACAGCATGTGGAAGTAGACGTAGGTCTGGTCCGCCTCGGCGCTGTAGATCGCGACGTGGTTGCCGCGATCGGCGTCCGACCCGGCCTCGAGCACGGTCCCGCCGCGAACGGCGACCAGCTCGGTCCCCGCCGGCGCGAACACGTCCTGGCCCTCGTGCACGTGGCCGTCACGCGCCGCGCCGAAGCCGGCGCCCGAGTCGCCGTAGTCGACGCTCCCGGCGACCGGGTGGTAGGTGGCGAGCGCGTCGCTCTCGCGCTCGGCGGCGAGCGTGGCGCGCTTGACCGCGACCCATGGGATCACCTCGGCGAGCGGGTCGGCGGCGCCGGACGGCGCGCCCAATCCGCCGGCGCCCGCGTCCACGGTGGCCGGCTCACCGATCACCGCGGTCAGCGCAACCGGCTCGCTAGCCGCGGCGACGCCCGCCGTCGTCAGCGCCGCGACGCCCGCGAGCGCGGCTACCTGCCCCATTGACCTCAACGACATCCACCTCGCTGGCTTCGAAACGCCTACGGGGTTAGCTGACGGGCTCGCGCGCCTGCAGCGCGCTTGGCCGCACACCGGCGACCGTTCGCCCCCGGGCCGCTCGGGCCCAAGTGGTTCCCCCGCTCCCGGACGCCCGGTGCGTCCGAGACTCGGCTCGACTGCGCGGGACCGTACAGACCCGGTCCGACGCCACCACCACTACTAGCGGGTCAGCGTCGATCCTTCAAGCGTCGGGACTCAATCGTGCAGGCCGCACTCCACTTTCTCGCGCCCCGCCCAGCGGCCGGCGCGGCCGTCCCCTGGGCGCGTGCAGTGAGTGCAGCCAATCGACGCGTAGCCGCGGTCGTGGAGCTCGTTGTAGGGGAGGTCGTGCGCCGACACGTAGTCCCAGACGTCGCGCTCGGACCAGTCGGCGAGCGGGTTGGCCTTCCACATCGAGTGGCGCTCGTCCCAGTGGAGCTTCGGCGCGTCCGAACGCGTCGGCGACTGCTCCCGGCGCAGCCCGGTGACCCATGCGTCCACCCCGGCGAGCGCCTCCATCAGCGGCGAGACCTTGCGAATCGAGCAGCAGCGGTCGGGGTCGCGCTCCCACAGCTCGTCGCCCTCGATCGCCGTCTGCCGCGCGAGGCTCATGCCCTGGTAGACGTCGACGTGCACGCCGTAGCGCTGCTCGCTCTCGCGCCAAGCGGCGTAGGTCTCGGGGAAGAGCACGCCGGTGTCGAGCGTGAAGAAGCGCGCCTCCGGCTCGATCCGCAGGATCATGTCCATCACCACCGCGGTCTCCTTCTGAAACGACGCGGCCACGTACAGGCGGGGGTGAAACTGCTCGACCGCGTGCCCGAGGACGTCCTCGGGCGAAGCGGACTCGAGGTCGGGCGGGACCTCGGCCAGAGCGGCGGCGCCCGCCGCTGGGCTCACCGCGCGCCTCCCGCCGGCACGCCGCTCACGCGCCCACCGCGGCGGCGGCCTCGGCGTCCGCGGCGAGCCGCTCCGTCCACCACTCGGGCTCGGTTCGGGCCGCGAGCTCGGCGAACGTCTCCCCCTCGTTGTGCGACTCCTCGTAGAGGCGCAGGATCGTCAGCAGCGTCTCGTTGAGGTCCCAGTGGGGGATTTTGCGGACCACCACGTCGCCGAAGTGCGGATCGGGGCCGAGATGGCCGCCGATCCGGATGTCCATCGCCTCGATCATCTCGCCGTCCACGCGCTTGAGCACGCCCTCGATCCCAATGTCGGCGATCTGATGCTGAGCGCACGAGGACGAGCAGCCGGCGAAGTGAATGCGCAGGTCCTCGCCGTGGCCGTTCACCGTCACGTTCGAGTCGAGGAAGCGGGCGATCTCGGCGGCGCGCTCCTTCGTGTAGACCTTCGCCAGCCCGCAGAACTCCTTGCCCGTGCAGGTCTGAAGGCCGCGGGTGAACAGCGAGGGCTGGGCGGGAAGGTCGTCGAGGAGGGGCTCGCGCAGCAGCGCCTCCACGCGCTCGTTCGGCACCCACGGGATCAGGACGTTCTGCTGGTGGGTGAGCCGGACCTCGCCGTCGCGCGCCCCGTACTCGCGCGCGAGCCGGACGGCCTCGCGGAACCGCTCGGCGCTGATGCGGCCGACCGGCACGCAGAGCCCCACCGCGGAGTGCTTTCCGTCGGCCTGCGGGGTGACGCCGATGTGATCGTGGCCGCGCAATGAAGGAGCCGACTTGACACCGCGCCGCAGCTCCGAGCCGCAGCGCCGCTCGAGCTCGTCGCGGAACTCGTCGGGCCCGACCCGGTCGAGCAGGAACTTGAGCCGCGCCTTGCCGCGCTTCTGCCGGTTCTCGTCGGAGTCGCGGAAGATCGCTGTGATCTGCTCGACCACGTCGGTCGCCTCGTCCTCTGAGACGAAGACGTCGATCCAGCGCGCGAAGCGGGGGTGCGAGGACAGCCCGCCGCCGACGCGGACGTTGAAGCCATGGGTGCCGTCGTCGGCGATCGCGCCGGACAGCGCCACGTCGTTGATCAGCCCGCGCGCGCAGTCCTCCGCGCAGCCGGTGACCGAGACCTTGTACTTGCGCGGCAGGTTCGAGTAGGCGCGATTGCCGAGGAACCGGTGGTGGATGTCGTCGGCGACCCGCAGGCCGTCGGCGACCTGGGTATGGGCGATGCCGGCGAGCGTGCAGCCCACGACGTTGCGCGTGATGTCACCGCACGCGCCCACCGATGTGAGCCCCGCCGCCTGCATGCGCGCGAAGACGTCGGGCACGTCCTCGACCCGAATCCAGTGCATCTGGACGCACTGGCGCGTAGTGCAGTCGAGGAACCCGCGCGCGTACTCGTCGGCGATGTCGGCGAACAGGTCGGCCTGCTCTCCGGTGAGCACGCCCTGAATCACCTTGACGCGAAGCATCATGTGCCCATCGCCGGCGTTGTGCTGGTAGAGCCCGTACCACTTCAGCCGGGCGACGTCGTCCTCGTCCAGCGTCTCGAAGCCGTCGCTCGCCGCGCGCACCAGCGCGTCGTAGACGTCGAGGCCGTCCTTCTCCTGCTTGACCAGCTCGAACTTGCTCATCGTCCGCTGCCCCCGCGGGCTCTCCCCGCTCGTCTCGAGGTCGAGGCGGACAAACTAGCAAAGCCTGGCCGGAATTCAGGGTTTTACCTTCCCGGGGCGGCTTTCGGCTAGCACAGCGCGCTAGGGCCGACCGCGCGCTACACGGCGTCAGCGGTCTCTAGGCGCTGATCGCCGGCTGATCCGGAGCCGGCGGCGACGGCGGTCCCGGCTCGGGCTCAGGCCCGCCGGGATCCGGCCCCGGGGGATTCGGCGGCCCCGGGTCCGGCGAGGGGGGCACCGGCGGTCCGGGATCCGGCACCGGCGGTTGCGGCGGGCCGGGCCCCGGTCCGGGCGGGGCGGGCGCGGGCGGGCCGGGCTGAGGCGCCGGTGGTGCTGGGATCTCCATGGTCTGCCTGTACCTGCTCGGCTGCGGACTCAAACACGCTGCCCGCCTGGCGCGCGCCACTCGCCGCGGCGGCATGTTTCTTTTCGAAAGTGGTCATCCGGAAAGACTTGCTTGGTGACCAGTTTCGAGAAGCGATGTACACCCGCGGCGAGCCGCGCGGGCTTCCCGACGGCTAGCCGGCGTTCGCCGGGTTGCCGCTCGCCTGGCCGCCGTCGTCGCGGCCGGTCTCGCCCTGCTGGTCGTCCTCGTCGGCGGACGAGGGAGAATCATCGTCCGACCGGGAGGGCTGGGTCTCGCCCTGCTGCTCGGACACCTCCTCGCCCCCGCGCGGGTCGTCGCTGAACGCCTCCTGGTCCTTCATCTGCCCCTGGTCCTCGGCGGCGTCCCTTCGGCTCTCGTCGCTCATCGTCTCGCGGTCGTCGGGGACGGATTCGCCGCCAGCCTACCTCGCCTTCGTTTCGCGTGGGCATCGCCGGGGTAGCGCTTGTGGAAGCCGAAAACGGCAGGGCCGGCATCGGCAACAGAGGTGATATGCGATGGCAAAGGACCACGGTGCGAGCGTCAAGGACGACGAGCAGTACGAGGAGCTTCGCAGGCAGGGCGCGAGCAAGAAGAAGGCCGCCCGGATCGCGAACACCGGGCGCAAGCAGAGCGCCAAGCGCGGTGGGAGCTCCCCCGGCTACGACGACTGGAGCAAGCGTGATCTCGAGAGGCGCGCCAAGGAGATCGGCATCGAGGGTCGGTCGAGCATGAACAAGGGCGAGCTGGTCAAGGCTCTGCGAAACAGCTAGGCGTGCCAAAGCGGCGTCCGCGACGAGCGCGGCTGAAGTCGAACTGGGCGTCGCTGGCCGGAAAGCCGGTGTCGCGCGGCATGGATCAAAGGTATCGCTCGCCTGGGACCCGCGCGGAGCATTGCTTCGCCGGATATAAAGCGGGCATCACGAAGAGATGACCGTCCTCCTTCTGATCGCGAGCTTCGCGCTGATCGTCGGCGGCGCGCTGCTGTTCACAAACGCCGTCGAGTGGTTCGGCCATCGGCTGAACCTGGGGCAGGGCGCCGTGGGCAGTCTGCTCGCCGCGGTCGGAACGGCGCTGCCGGAGTCCCTGATCCCGGTCGTCGCGCTGCTCGCCGGCGCCGAGGGCGAGGACGTGGCGATCGGCGCGATCGTGGGCGCGCCCTTCATGCTCGGCACGATCGCGATGCTGCTCGTGGGCATCTCCGCGCTCGCGTTCAAGGGGCGTCGCGACGCTGGACGCGAGATCCGCTCCCACATCGCGTCCGTGAACCGCGACCTCGGCCTGTTCGCGGTCTTCTTCCCGCTGGGCATCCTGCTCGGGCTGATCGAGTCGAAGGGCTTGCACTACGTCGCCGCGGCGGTCTTCGTGCTCGGCTACGCCGTCTACGTCCGGTACACGATCCGCGGCGGCGGCGACACGGCCGAGGCCGAGGGCCTGCGCCCGTTGAAGTTCGACACCACGAAGAAGGACCCGCCGTCGAACTTCCAGATCGCGGCCCAGGTCGTGGTCGGGCTCGGGATGATCATCGGCGGGGCGGAGCTCTTCGTCGAGGAGATAACGAAGCTCGCCGAGAGCCTCGGCGTGGACGCGCTGGTGCTCTCGCTGGTGCTGGCGCCGCTCGCGACCGAGCTGCCCGAGAAGGTCAACAGCTTTCTCTGGGTGCGCGACTCAAAGGACGATCTGGCGATCGGGAACATCACCGGCGCGATGGCGTTCCAGTCGACCATGCCGGTCGCGCTCGGCCTTGTCTTCACCGACTGGGCGCTCGACCTGCCCGCGGTGGTGGCCGGCGCGATCGGGCTGACCGGCGGGCTGCTGGCGCTCTGGCGCCTGCACAGAGGCTGGTTCGAGCTGCCGCACGTGCTCGCGTGGGGCGTGCTGTTCACCTCGTTCGTGGTGTTCGTGGCGCTCGTCGGCTGACGCGCCCGGTAGGCGGCGCTCAGCGCACTGCGCGAAACGCCGCGGCGGTGGCGAGCCCGTAGACCAGATGCGAGCCGACGTCCACCGCCAACGACGAGGGCGGGTCCTGCCACGGCGGCGGGGCCAGCTTCATCGCGGTCAGCTCGCCGCGGCCCGCGGCCCACGCGAGGGTGGCGAGCGCGATTCCGCTCGACACGACGGAGTCGCTCGATCGGGAAGAGCCAACCGCGATCCCGAAGGGCAGCCCCCAGCTCGTGCCGTAGGCCCAGTGCATGCCCTGGTTGAGCGCGTTCATCCTGTCGTCGGGGACCTCGCGCCCCAGGACGCCCTCGACGACGCGCTTCCCGACCTCGGCCGGCGTGGAGCTCGACTCGCTGCCCGTGGCCTTGTAGTAGGCGGTCTGAGCGGCCGTCATGGCGGCCGTTCCGGCCGCGCCGGCGGCCAGGCCGCGGACAGCCGCTGAGAGTGGAGTGAGCCTGCGTAGAGCCATTGGCGGCCGTTACCCGGCGCCGCGGCGCGCAAACATCAGCGGACGCACGTGCGCGGAATCGCCCGTGCCTAGCCTTCGGGCGAGGTTTGGTCGCGAGCGGTCGTCGGACTGTCCGACTCGGTGGGGGCGAGCACGAAGACCTCCAGCGCCAGGTCCGGCGACTGATGCGAGGCGCTCATGAAGGCGACCACCTCCCTGCGCGTCATGTCGCCGATGATCTCGCGCATGCGTCCCTCGAGGACGTCCTGGAAGGCCTGGCGCGAGTGCCTGACGGTGTCTCCCCGGCCCTCCTGGTAGAGCGTTTCCTCCGCAGCCGTGTAGCCACCGCCCATGAGGACGATCAGCATGTCGTCCCCGGCCCAGTAGGTCTTCGCCTCGGTCGGCCCCTTGCCGGCGTGCTCCTTTCGGAGCCGGACCATGGCGTTCGAGATGGCGGCGAGCAGCTCGCCGCCCTGGATTCTCTCGAGCTCTCGCGTCACGAAGCCGAGCCTAACCAAACGGCAGCCGCTCCCGTGCTAGCTCGCCGTCGCGGGTAGCTCAGGACCACTCGTGCCACCGCGCGGCGGAGCGCCCCGCCGGCTGTGCCGGGCGCTCGCGCTGGGGTGGCGCGACGGTCGGGCGCGTCTGCGGCGAGTCGGGGGCGAGGCTGAGGATCTCGCCGTCGTGCTCGATGTCGAGCGCCTCCCCCGCGACGAGCTCGTAGCGAACGGCGTCACGGCGGATCTCGATCCGCATCCGGCGGCCCCTGTACACGATGCCGAAGCTCAGCCGGTCGAGTCGTGACGGAAGTCTCGGGGAGAACGCGAGCTTCTCTCCGTGGTCACGCATCCCGCCGAAGCCCGCGGCCACGACCTGCCACGACCCCGCCAGCGAGGCGAGGTGGACACCGTCGCGAGTGTTGGAGGCAAGGTCGCGGAGGTCGATCAGCGCGCTTTCCGCCAGGTAGTCGCAGGCGAGGTCGAGGTGCCCGACCTCGGCCGCCACGATCGCCTGCATACAGGCCGACAGTGAGGAGTCGCGGACCGTGATGCGCTCGTAGTACTCGAAGTCGCGCGCCTTCTGATCGGCGTCGAAGCGGTCGCCGCACACGTACAGCGCGATCACGAGGTCGGCCTGCTTGACCACCTGGCTGCTGTAGAGCAGGTAGTAGGGATAGTTGAGCAGCAGCGGATAGCGGTCCGCCGGGGTGCGCTCGAAGTCCCATTCGCGCTGGCGCGTGAACCCCTCGGCCTGCGGCGTCACGCCGAGGCTCGCGTCGAACGGGACGGCCATGGCGGCCGCGGCACCGCGCCAGCTCGCGATCTCCCCCTCGGCGACGCCCAGCTCCGCAGCATGCCGCGGGTTGCGGCCCGCGACATCCGCCGCGGCACGGAGGTTGCGTGCCGCCATCAGGTTCGTGTAGACGTTGTTGTCGACGAGCGCGCTGTACTCGTCCGGACCCGTGACGCCGTCGATCCGGAAGTGGCCCTCCGCGTCGTGGTGGCCCACCGAGCACCACAGTCGCGCCGTTCCCACCAGCAGCTCGAGCCCGGGGCCCTGCTCGAACTCCTCGTCGCCGGTGGCGTTGACGTAGCGCCGCACGGCGTCCGCGACGCCGGCGTTCACGTGGAAGGCCGCCGTGCCGGCCGGCCAGTAGCCTGAGCACTCCTGCCCGCGTATCGTCCGCCAGGGGAAGGTGACGCCCTCGAGCGACAGCAACTGCGCGCGCGCCCGCGCGAGGTCCATCGTCGACTGCCGCCACCGCAGCGCGTCACCGGCCGCGTGCGGCGCGACGTAGGTGAGCACGGGGAGCGTGTACATCTCGGTGTCCCAGAACGTGTGCCCGTCGTAGCCGCGTCCGGTCAGCCCCTTGGCCGGGATCGCGCGCTGCTCCGCGCGAGCGCCGGCCTGGAGGACCTGAAAGAGCGCGAACCGGATCGCCTGCTGGAGCGTCGCATCGCCGTCCAGCTCGACGTCGGCGCGAGCCCAGACGTCGTCGAGGTACTCGCGCTGTCCCTGCCGCAGCCCGTCCCAGCCGGTCCGCTTGGCCGCGGCGAGAGCCGCGTCGACCTGGTCGCGCAGCGCCGCCAGCGAGCGCTGGCTCGACCATCCGTACGCCAGGAACTTGGCGAGCCGCAGGCGCTGTCCTGGCTCGAGCTCCGTGCTGATGGTCACCCGCGCGAGGTCGCCCTCTGACTCCGTCGCGGTCGTCGTGGCCTCCGGACCCTCGACGACGTGGTCCATGCCGGCCGCCATCCGCAGCCCGCTCGCGCGCGTCCTGTGCACCATCCCGGCGCGCAGGCCCTCGTGCCCGTGGCGCTCGGCCACGAGCGGCGCGCGCAGCGCCGCGGCGGCTCGCGGGTCGTCCACCCGCTCCGGCTCCGGCTCGTTCGCGACGAGCTGGGACTGGACGACGATGCGCGCCGAGGCGTCGACGGGCTCGACCTCGTAGAGGATCGCGGCTACCGACCGCTGGACGAAGGAGACGAGGCGCGTCGACCTGACGTTCACCCGCTGCCCGGCGGGCGAGGCCCACTCGACCTCGCGCCGGAGCACCCCCTCGCGCAGGTCGAGCACGCGCTCGTGGCGCACGAGGTTGCCGTAGCGGATGTCGAATGGCTCGTCGTCGACCAGCAGCCGGATCAGCTTTCCGTTGCTGACGTTGACGATCGACTGCCCGTCCTCGGGGTAGCCGTAGCCGGCCTCCGCGTAGGGCAGGGGGCGGGTCTCATAGAACGCGTTGAGGTAGGTCCCGGGAAGCCCGGCCGGCTCACCTTCGTCGAGGTTGCCGCGCAGCCCGATGTGGCCGTTCGAGAGCGCGAAGACCGATTCCGTGAACTGCAACCGGCCGAGGTCCAGCTCGCGCTCGGGCACGGCCCAGGGCTCGACCGCGAAGACCTCGTCGCCGATCACGCGCGCGTGAGGAGCTCGGACAGGTCACCGACGACGAGGTCGGCTCCGCGGCGGCGCAGCTCGTCCGCCTGGCCCGTGCGATCGACGCCCACGACCCAGCCGAACGCGCCGGCCCGTCCCGCCTCGACGCCCGCCAGCGCGTCCTCGAAGACGGCCGCCTGCGCCGGCTCGACGCCGAGCGCTCGGGCGCCGCTTTGGAACGTGTCCGGCGCCGGCTTGCCGGCGAGCCCCTCGCGCTCGGCCACCTCGCCGTCGATGCGGACCTCGAAGAGCTCCTCGATCCCGGCGGCGGCGAGCACGTCGCGGCAGTTGGTGCTCGACGAGACGACGGCGCGACGCAGGCCCTGGTCGCGCGCCGCCTCGACGAAGCGAATCGACCCGTCGTAGGCTTCGACCCCCTGCTCGCGGATGAGCGCCAGCACGAGGTCGTTCTTGCGCGTGCCCAGCGCGTGCACGGTCTCGGCCGCGGCCGGGTCCTTTGGCGAGCCCGCAGCCAGGTCGATCCCGCGCGACTCGAGGAACTTGCGCACCCCGTCGAGCCGTGGCAGGCCGTCCACGTAGCTCGCGTAGTCGCCGGGGAGGGCGAATGCCTCGAATGGCTCCCCCTCGCGCTCCGAGCGATCGCGAAGGAAGCCATCGAACATCTCCTTCCAGGCCTTCGCATGGACCTTGGCGGTCTGGGTCAGCACGCCGTCGAGGTCGAACAGGCACGCGGTGATCCCCTGGGGCAGGTCGAGCACGCCCGGAAAGGTATTCGGGTCGGGCCCCGCCCGGCACCGCCGGCCACGTGAGGAGGCGCGACGGCCATGAGAGCGATCGCGGCCGGCTAACCGGCGATAGCTGTAAGAATCGACGTCTCATCCGACGAGGAGGAGCACAGATGGGACTGATGGACAAGATCACCGGCCGCGCCAAGAAGGCGGCCGGCGACGTCACCGACAGCGCGTCGCTTCGCCAGCAGGGCCGCAAGGAGGAGGAGAAGGGCGAGGCCAAGGAGGAGGCGGCCCGCGCCGAGGAGCACGCCGACCAGAAGTCGCGCGAGGCGCAGGACCTGGACCGCAAGACCTGAGTCGGGCGACATCTCCGGCGGCGCCTGGCCGACCCGGCCGGGCCGCGCCGGGTCCTGGCGGGCCGCTGTCGAGGGAGCTAGGCTAGGCGCCCGTGCAGGCTCCGCGCACCGATCAGCTCAAGGCGTCGCCGCGCATGTTCGAGTCGGACTTCCTCGACTGGTTCTCGCGCGTGCACCCCCTCATCCCGCTCGCGATCTTCGGGCCGGGGATCGCGATCCTGCTCGCCCTCGCGGCGACCCGTCTCGGAGCGGCCGCGCTAGTCCTGCTGGTGCTCGGCGGGTACCTGTTCTGGACGCTCACCGAATACTGGATGCACCGAATCGTCTTTCACTTCGAGCCCGAGGAGGGCATCGGCGCGAAGCTGCACTGGATCATCCACGGCGTCCACCACGACCATCCGAACGATCCCAAGCGGCTCGTCATGCCGCCGGGCGTCTCCGTTCCGCTGTCGCTCGGGTTCTTCGGCCTCTTCTGGCTCGTGCTCGGGCTGGACCAGGCGTTCGCGTTCGGGGCGGGCTTCTGGGCGGGGTACCTCGCCTACGACTCGATCCACTACCACCTACACCACCACGCGCCGCGCACGCGGCTCGGGCGCTGGCTGCGCGAGCTTCACATGCGCCACCACTTCCAGGACGACACGGTCGGGTTCGGCATCTCCGCGCCGTGGTGGGACCGGGTCTTTCGCACCGCGGTCCCGAAGATCAGCGCGCGGCGATAGTCAGCCGCTGGGGGCTCGCAGCCCGCAGGTCCAGCATGAGGACGGCCACATGCCGCGCCTGAAGCGCGTCGATCCCTCGGACGCCGGCATCGGTCGCCGCGGGCGCGGGCGTGGCTTCGAGTACCTGAGCCCCGACGGGGATCGGATGACCGACCCGGACGTGATCGCGCGAATCCGGTCGCTCGCGATCCCGCCCGCGTGGCGCGACGTGTGGATCTGCCCTCACCCGATGGGCCACATCCAGGCCACTGGGACCGACGACGCCGGACGCAGGCAGTACCGCTACCACGACCGCTGGCGCGAGCGACGCGACCGCGAGAAATTCGACTCGATGGTCGACTTCGCGCGCTCTCTGTCGGTGATGCGAAAGCGGGTCGCCAGGGACCTCAGGCGCGACGGGATGGAGCGTAAGCGCGTCCTGGCCTGCGCGGTCCGACTGCTCGAGCTCGGCTTCTTTCGGATCGGCGGGGAGGAGTACGCGGCTGGCAACGACTCCTATGGGCTCGCCACGATGCTCAAGACCACGTCGCGATCGAGGGCGACCAGATCACGTTCGACTATCCGGCCAAGAGCGGCCAGCAGCGCGTGCAGCCGATGGCCGACAGGGAGATCGCCGAGGTCGTCAGCAGGCTCAAGCGCCGGCGTCAGGGCTGTGAGCTCCTGGCCTACAAGCGAGGCGGGCGCTGGGTCGAGATCCGCGCGTCTTCGACCGCTACCGAAGCGGGCTGACGATCGGCGGCGTGCTGGGAGAGGTCGCCGACGATCCGGACCTCGGCGGCATCCACGGCCCGGTGGAGGTCGCCGTCCTCGACCTGATCACCGACAGCGAGTCGGAGGCGATCGAGAAGGTCGCCTAGATGGTTGATTCCAGGGCCGCGTGGCTGGGCGGGTCGTGGAATCAACCATCTAGAGTGCGTGGCGATGCAGGTCGGACAGATCGACGGCGACACGATCCGGCGGCTGGCGAGCTACGAGTCGCAGGGGTCGCCGGTTCTCAGCTTCTACGTCGACCTGAACCCCTCGGAGTACGCCGCGGCAGGGGCGCGCAGCACGGCCGTGCGATCGCTCGTGGACGACGCGCATCGGCGGATCGAGGCGGGCGAGGGACTGTCGCACGACGAGCGCAAGCAGGGGCTCGAGGCCGTCCAGCGGGTGCGCGACTGGTTCGAGGGCTCCGGGTTCTCGGTCGAGGCCGCGCACGGGATCGCCGTCTTCGCCTGCGCCCAGGACGACCTGTTCGAGGTCTTGAAGCTGCCGCGATCCGTGGCGAGCGAGCTCGTAGTGGACCGCAAGCCGTTCGTCGAGCCGCTGCTGGAGATGGCGGTCGGCGGTGGATGGTGCGTGCTGCTCGCGAGCCGAGACGTGGCGCGGATGTTTCGCGGCGGCGTGGATCGGCTGGACGAGGTTGCGGCGCTCGGCGAGGAGACGGCGCGAAGCGAGGGGGCACAGTCCCAGGCTCGCGACCAGGGAAGCGCCGAGGAGGAGGTGGACGACCACCTGCGACGGGTGGCGGCACTGCTCTACGAGCGGTTCAAGCGGGCGCCGTTCGAGCACCTGGCGCTTGGCGCGACGAGCGAGCTGGCGCCGCGGCTGGAGAGCGAGCTGCACCCCGACCTGCGCGCCCGCCTGGCGGGGCGGATCGACGTGGACGTCGGCAACGCGAGCGCCGACGACGTGCTGGCGGCGGCGCAGGAGTCGATGGACGAAGAGGAGCGGCGCCGCGAGGACGAGGCGCTCGGGCGCCTGCGCGAGCGCATGAGCGACGGCCGCGCCGCCGGCGGGCTCGAGAACGTGCTGGCCGCACTGACCGAGCAGCGCGTGGAGATGCTCCTGCTGGCCCACGGCTTCTCGGCCTCGGGCGCGCTCTGCCCTCAGTGCGGCTGGCTCGGCGGCGCCGAGGTGACGCGCTGTCCGGCCGACGAGACGGAGACCGAGCGCCGCGACGACATCGGCGACCTGGCGATCGATCGGGCGCTCGGCCAGTCGGCGATGGTGCTCGTGCCGCGGCGATCGACCGAGGTCGACGACCTCGGCGGCCTGGCCGCGATCCTGCGCTACTAGCCCTGGCTGCGCTCTACGCCCTGCGCGCCGTGGGGCGCTCTACGCCCCGCCGGCCCTGACGCCGGGGTCCTTGACCGACCGCACGGCGATCCGCCCGAGAGCGAGCGCCGCCAGCCCCGTGATCAGCGCGCCGAGGCCGAAGAAGACCGCGAGCTGCTCGAGCACCTCGAGGTCCTCGCCCGAGTGGATCGGCTTCCCGATCGGCTGAGCGAGCCCCTCGTTGCCCCAGAGCGTGCTCATGCTCGGCCCGATCGCGAACCAGACGCCGCCGACGATCGCGAGCCAGGCGCCCAGGCCGCCGCTCGCGCGGTTGGCGCTGGGCCCGAGCATCAGCCCGCCGATCAGGACGGCGACACCCGGCAGGATGTTGAGCCAGAGGCGATCGAGCGTGAACTCCCATGTCTGGTTCGGCGTGAAGCCGAAGTCGAAGTAGGGGCCGATGAACGGGATCAGCGCTCCCCACGCGCCCAGCAGGACGAGCAGGATGCCGGTGACGGCGCCGCGGCTGCGCGGCATCGCCACCGCGCTCGGCCGGCTCTCCTCGCGGTGCTCCGCCCCGGCGCCCGCACCCGCAGCGCCGGCGGCGGCGGCGGAAGGCGCGCCCGCCGCGTAGTGACGCTGGAGGTGGGCCTCCGTCTCGGGGCGCAGGTCCCGGTCGGCCGGCACGGCGGGCGAGGCCGCGACGCGCCGCTTGTCGGTCGGCACGTTGACCGTGCCGCCGGCCGCGGAGGCCTGGCCGAGCGGCACGAAGCTCCGCCTGCGCCCAAGCAAGCCGGTCTTGACGACTCCCCAGGTCGGCTGGTCAGTGCCGCGGGCCAGGTAGACGTGCTCGAGCTTTCCGAGCTTGGAGCCGTCCTGGCCGACGACCTTCTGCCCGGCCCAGGACTGGGGGCTGGCCGTGGTCTGGTCGGTGGCTGCCATGTCGGTCCTCCTGTCGCTTCGGTGAGCCTAGGTCGCGCGGTATGAGCCGCCGCCGGGCTCGGTGCGCTGAGGCTCGGTCGGCGCGGCTCCGGTGGCGCCCTGGTTGGTGCCGCCGTAGGCGTCGCCCTGGTCGGCCGAGCCGCTCCCCACCTCCTGCTGGGCGCGCTCCTTGCCGCGCTGGGCCTGCTCCTGACCGCGCTCGCGGCCGAGCTGGACGTCGCGCTTGACCTGCTCCTTCTGCTCCTGGCCCTTGCGGTAGGCGTCCTCGAGCATCCGCTCCGCCACCGGGCGGCCGCCGAGGCCGAAGGCGAGCGCCAGGCCGAGCGCGAGCGCCCCCATCGTCGCCGCGAACGCGATCTGCACGATCTCCGGCGCGATCTGGAGCTGGTTGAGGATCATGAAGACCGCGATCACCATCACGAGCGCCGGCACGACGGTGGCGACGATCTTGCCGGTCGGCGTGTCGCCGAGCAGCTTCGCCACGCCGCCACCGACGGCCCCGGCGATCAGCGCCGCCAGGATGAAGATCGCGATCGCCGCGATCACGTTCGGGATGTAGGCGAGCACGTCGTTCATGAACGAAGTCAGCGCCGGGATCTGAAGCGCGCCGATCGCCGCGACGACGAAGAACGCGAACACGAAGTAGAAGACGACTCGGCCGATGCCGTTCGACGGACTCGCGTCGGGCATCACCCGATCGACGTACTGTCGCGCGCCGGACTCCTCGAGCTTGCGGTCCACGCCGACCTTCTCGAGCACCTTTGCGATCACCTTGTGGATGACCCTGGCCACGAAGAAGCCGATGGCCAGGATGGCCAGGAACGCGAGCAGGTTCGGCAGGAACGCAAAGAACTGGTCGAAGCCCTGCTGAAGACTGTCTCCAACGTCGACTGCGAAGACCATCACTCCTCCTTGGCTGGCTGACGAAGCGTGCGAGCAGTCGCTACCCGGACCGGGGCGTTCCAAACCGCAACGGCACGCCGCAGGCGGTCGCGCCGCGCCAGGGTCAGCGCACGCGACTCAACCCGCCAGCCTCAGAACAGCAGGCTACGCCGGCGGCCCTGGCGCTCGAAGTAGCGCTGGTGGTACTCCTCCGCGCGCCAGAAATCGGATGCCGGCGTGACCTCCGTGACGATCGGGCTCCGATGGCGAGCCTGCGCGCGCTCGCGTGAGGCGATCGCCGCGACCTCCTGCTCGGGCGAGTGGAAGAAGATCGCGGAGCGGTACTGGGTCCCGACGTTCGGTCCCTGGCGGTTGGGAGTCGTCGGGTCGTGCAGCTCCCAGAACTTCTCGACCAGCTCCTCGTAGGAGACCCGCTCGGGGTCGAAGTCGATCTCGACCACCTCGGCGTGCCCGGTGTCGCCCGAGCACACGTCCTCATAGCTCGGCTCCGAGCGCTCGCCGCCCGAATAGCCGGAGGTCACCTCGAGCACGCCGGGCGCGTCCCGGAAGGCGGCCTCTACTCCCCAGAAGCACCCTGCGCCGAACATCGCCTTCTCCACGACAAGCCTCCTGTGGTCGAGTCCCGACGTACAGGCTAGTCAACGACCGGCCGCTCGCCGTGGCCCTGAACGGGGGTCGTAAGGGGACTGTTTCCGGTCGGCCGCCCGCGGGTAGGTACCCCCGCTACCGCCGAACCCCAGGAGGCTTGCCGATGAACTCGGAGCAGAAGGTCATCCAGCACCTGAGCGTGGCCCACGCGACGGAGCTCGCGCTCGTGCAGACGCTGCGCGCCCACATCGCGCTCACCCCGCGCGGCTCGTATCGTTCGGCGCTCGAGCGCCATCTCGACGAAACGAAGGACCACGCCGTGCGCATCCAACGACGGCTCGCGCAGCTCGGCGAGAGCCGTAACCCGGTCCAAGCCGGGCTGGCGCTGATGGAGACGGCCGTCGGTCAGGCGCTCGCCCTCTCGAAGGCGCCGATCGACATGCTGCGCGGGACGAGCGCCGAGGGGAAGCTGCTGCGAAACGCCCGCGACGAGTGCGCCACCGAGGGGCTCGAGATCGGGCTGTACACCGAGGTCGAACACGTCGCGCACGCCGTCGGCGACGACGCGACCGCCGACCTGGCGGCCGAGATCCGCGCCGACGAGGAGCGGATGCTCGAGACCCTCAAGGGCGAGATCCCCGGCCTGGCCGCGGCGACTGTCAGCGCGGACGTGGACGGGGTGCCGGTCTATGACCCGACCACCACGGGGGCCGCGGATGCCGCCCGCACCACCGGTCGCGCGGGCAAGAGCGCCGCGCGCGTGGCCGGCTCGCGCGCGAAGGCCACGGCTCGCCAGGCGCGCAAGGTGCCCGGCGTGTCGCAGGCCGAGGGCGGGGTCAAGGGAGCCGTCGCGTCCGAGGAGGACCTGGCGATCCCCGGCTATGACTCGAAGAACGCCTCGGAGATCGTCAGCGCCCTGACCGGGCTCTCGCAGATCGACCTCGCCAAGGTCGACGCCTACGAGCGGCGCCACCAGGACCGCACCACGATCCTCCAGAAGATCGACACGCTGCGGGGGTCCGAGCCGTGGCCGGGCTACGACGAGCTGACCGTGGACGAGGTGACGATCGCGCTGAGCGGCGACCGCGCCGATGAGGCCGATGCCGTGCGCGAGTACGAGCGCCGCCACAAGAGCCGCGCCGGCGTGCTCGAGGCCACGCACCGGGAGGAGGCGCGCGCCTAGCGATGCCGGGACCACGTCCAGAGGTCCACTAGGGCGGGCGAGTCGGCGTCCGTGCTCGGTCGGACGAAACGCTGCTATAAGTCACCCGCACGGAGCCGTGACTCTCTCCGAGGGTCGACGCTTCAGCGTTACAGGATGGACGTGAGCGGTCGTCTAATGGCCGCGCCGCGGACCTCCTTCCATGCAACCCTCGGCTGGGAGGAGTCGCGTGCAGAGCAGTGCGGCAGCGTCCCCCCCGGCGGAGAGCTCCACGACACCCTCCGGCGTTCCTCCGATGACGCCCAGCGGGGCGCCGGCGCCGTGGCGAAACGGCGAGCGCGACCTCTTTCGCCGCTACCAGCTCGGCGGCGACCACCCGTCACGCGAGGCGCTGGTCGAGCGCTTCCTGCCCCTCGCACGCCAGCTCGCCCGGCGCTACCGCCGCAGCGCCGAGCCGATCGAGGACCTGGAGCAGGTGGCGAGCCTGGGACTGGTGAAGGCGATCGATCGCTTCGACCTCAGTCGCGGGACCGCCTTCTCGAGCTTCCTGGTCCCGACCGTGCTCGGCGAGCTCAAGCGCCACTTCCGCGACGTCGCCTGGTCGGCCCACGTACCGCGGCGCATGCAGGAGCGCGTGATGCGGATCACGAGCGCGATCGACGACCTCTCCTCAGACAAAGGCCACTCGCCGTCGGTCGGCGAGATCGCCGACCACACCGCCCAGTCGCCGGAGCACGTGCTCGAGGCGATGGAGGCGTCGCACGCCTTCCAAGCCCGCCCGATCGAGGCCCCCGACGTCGACGGGGAGCCGGCCGGCGACCACCTCGCGGCGCTCGGACGGCGCGACAGCGGCTTCGAGCTGGCCGAGCTCGGCGCTTCGATGAGCCCAGTGGTCAAGCGCCTGCCGAACCGCGAGCGTGAGATCCTGCGGCTGCGGTTCGTCGAGGACCTCACCCAGAGCCAGATCGCGGAGCGCGTCGGGATCTCTCAGATGCACGTCTCGCGGCTGATCCGAGGCACGGTCGAGGCCCTGCGCGAGGCCTCCGACGAGGACGCCGTGGACCCGGAGCTCGACGGCGTGGCGTCGCCGCCGCGCGCGTAGGCCAGACGAGGAAGCCGGGCTCGATGCGCGTAGTGGTGGTGGGCGCCACCGGCAACGTCGGAACGAGCGTCCTGAGAGCGCTGCGCGATGAGCCGGCGGTCGACTCCGTGGTCGGCATCGCGCGCCGGCGGCCGGAGCTCTCCTGGGGCAAGGTCGAATGGGCCGCGGCCGACGCGGCCGCCGACGACCTCGTTCCCCACTTCCGCGGCGCCGACGCCGTCGTGCACCTCGCCTGGCTGATCCAGCCCGGGCGCGACCTCGCCGCCCTGCGGCGCACGAACGTCTTCGCCAGCAGCCGCGTCTTTCGCGCGGTGGCCGAGGCCGGCGTGCCCTCCCTGGTCTACGCCTCGTCGGTGGGCGCCTACTCGCCGGGCCCCAAGGACCGGACCGTCGACGAGAGCTGGCCCACGGACGGCATCGCCAGCTCGTTCTATGCCCGGCACAAGGTCGAGGTCGAGCGGCTGCTCGACGGGTTCGAGCGCGAGCGTCAAGGCGTGCGCGTCGTGCGCCTTCGCCCGGGGCTCGTGTTCAAGCGCGAGGCGGCGTCGGGGATCCGGAGGCTCTTCGCCGGCCCGCTGCTGCCCAGCCCGCTGCTCCGGCCGGAGCTGATCCCGGCGATCCCGAGCCTGCCCCGACTGCGCTTCCAGGCGGTCCACTCGCTCGACCTCGGCGACGCCTACCGGCGCGCGATCGTCAGCGATGTCCACGGCGCATTCAACGTCGCCGCCGAGCCGGTACTCGACCCCCCGGAGCTCGGCCGGCTGCTCGGCGCCCGCCCGGTGCCCGTCTCGGCGCGCGCGCTCCGCGCGGCGGTCAGCGCCTCCTTCGCGCTCCGGCTTCAGCCGACCTCCGCCGGGTGGCTGGACATGGCGCTCGCGGTGCCGCTCATGGACACGTCGCGGGCCCGATCGGAGCTCGGCTGGTCACCGAAGCGCACCGCTGGCGAGGCCCTGCTCGAGCTTCTCGGTGGGATGCGCGACGGCGCCGGCGTCGACACGCCCCCGCTCGCCCCCGACACCGGCGGTCCCCTCCGGCTGCGCGAGCTGGCGACCGGCGTGGGCGCCCGTTAGAGCGAGCGCGGTGCCGGGTAGAGCGAGGCAATGACATTCGAGCGAATTGACGAAGAGCCAGAGGCGCCCGTGCCCGCCGACGGGGAGCCGCCGCCCGGCCGCGACGAGCGCGTTGCACGCGAGGAGGCCGAGGCAGCCCGTGAGGCGGCTGCGATCGGCGGCGACCGTGGCCTTGAGCCCGAGGACCCCGCCGCCCAGCCGGTCGAGGAGGCCGGCGGCGGGGAGGCCGAGGGCTTCGAGCAGGCGGAGGACCAGCTGCGCGAGCACGCCGAGCACGGCCGCGACTTCCGCCGCCCCACCGGCGACCGGCTCGGCGACGAGGAGGAGTCCGACCGGTCCTCGGCCTCCTACGGCGAGCCGGACCGAGTGGATCCGAGCGAGCCCGACGTCGCAGGCGAGGACGACGTGCTCCCCGCGCGCGACGAGCCCACGACCTCCTAGGCGAAGCAGCTCCGCTGGTTTCCCGTCCGCGTGCGACGGGAAGATGCAACCTGCATGGAGCGAGGAGGGGGAGGAATTCCCGGGCCCCGGGTCGCGGCACCGGCGCCGGCCGAGCCCGGCGGCGATCGCCTCAAGCGGGCGATCTCGAGCCGGATGCTGCTGGCGTTCGTCGTCGGCGACCTGCTCGGCGCCGGCATCTACGCGCTCGTCGGCGAGGTCGGCGCCGAGGTCGGCGGCGCGATCTGGACGTCGTTCACCGCCGCCCTCGTGCTGGCGATCCTGACGGCGTTCGCCTACGCGGAGCTCGTTACGAAGTACCCGTTCGCCGCGGGCGCGGCGCTGTACGCGAACCGGGCGTTCAAGGTCCCGTTCTTTACCTTCATGGTCGCGTTCGCGGTGATGGCGTCGGGGATCACGTCGGCGGCCACGCTGTCGCGGGCCTTCGCGGGCGACTACTTCAAGGAGTTCGTGGACCTGCCGATCGAGCTCGTCGCGCTCGTCTTCATCGTCGTTGTCGCGGCGATCAACCTGCGCGGCATCGCCGAGTCGGTCAAGGTGAACGTGGTGCTGACCGTGGTCGAGGTGCTCGGGCTGCTGCTGATCGTCGCGATCGGCGTCGGGGCGCTGCTGGGCGCCGGTGACGCGAACCCCGACTTCGGCCGCAACCTGGAGTTCAAGGAGGGCGAGAGCGTCTTCCTGGCGATCGTCGGCGGCACCACGCTCGCCTTCTACGCGCTGATCGGCTTCGAGGACTCCGTGAACGTGGCCGAGGAGACGCGCGAGCCGCGCCGGGTCTTCCCGCGCGCGCTGTT
>Ga0136615_10000188_pt1 | contig 27302 bp, 27 predicted proteins | sample AntDrymUQ2882206_2_FD_106647 | JGI IMG/M metagenome (GOLD analysis project Ga0136615, IMG submission 106647) | Polar desert sand microbial communities from Dry Valleys, Antarctica - metaG UQ288 (22.06) | ecosystem: Environmental > Terrestrial > Soil > Desert | place: Antarctica: Dry Valley... | reverse complement strand
CGGGGCCGCGGAAGTGAAGCGCGTCGAACCGGCGCTCCGTCAGCGCCGCGGCGCGTTCGCGGAGACGGCCGAGGTGCTCCTTCCACGCGGCCCCGGGGTCGGGCTCGTTGAGGCGGACCGCGTCGGCGACGAGCCCCCAGAGGCGCTCGAGATCGGGCTCCCCGAAGGCCTTGCGCGCCCAGCCCTCGGTCGGACAGGCGACCACCGTCCAGGCAACCCTGCGCTCGTTCACGATCCGGGAGCTGAGCTCGTTCGCCGCGACGGGGCGGGCGAGACCCACCCGCCGCCCGTCGAGGTCCGAGAGCAGGTCGGGCTCGGGGTCGCCGATCACGCTCACGTGCGCCGACTGCTGCCGCGCCTCGTTCTCGAGCGCGGCGAGCAGCCAGGGAGGGCTCCACGAGAGCGCCTCCTCGGGTGCCGCTGCGATCTTCGCCCGCAGCACGTGGCGGTCGGAGTAGAAGCAGTCGACGTGCCGGGCGCCCGCCGCGTACGCCTCGCCCGCGATGGCGCGGACGAGCGGAGCATGCTCGACGAGCGCGTTGACGCTCAGATCCTGGCCGGGTGCGAGGTTCGTCCCTACGCGGATGATCAGCTTCGCGTACGCCTGGAGGCGCGCCGCGTCCGTCATGTCGGGAGGACCGCGACCGCCTCGACCTCGACCCTGGCGCCGGGGATCGCGAGGCGGCTGACCTCGACGAGTGTGCTCGCGGGCCGCGTCTCGCCAAAGAATCGCTGCCGAACCGGGTTGATCAGCGGCCGGTCCTCAACGTCGGTGAGGAAGAGTGTGACCTTGACGACGTCCGCGGGCCCCGCCCCGGCTGCGGCGAGCACGTCGCGAATGCGCTCGAAGACCGACTCGGCCTGGGCGACGACATCGTCGCCGCCGACGAGCTCGCCCTCCTCGTCCACGGCGATCACACCCGAGACGAAGAGGAGGTCACCCGCCCGGACGGCATCCGTGTAGTGGCTGATGGGCACGGACTGCCCCTCGACGCGAAACTCCTGCCGCAGCCCCACGGTGCAACCCTACTTCTCCGGCGGGACGGCGATCGCCTCCGACCCGTGGGCCTCCTCGAGCGCGAGCCCCGCGGCGAGCACTGTCGCATCGTCGCGGCCGACGAGCTGGAGGTCGCCGAGCGCGAGACCCGCCCAGCCGAGGACGTTGAAAGGGCGCGCCCAGACGGAGAGGGGGAGCCGGTACTCGAGCTCGTCCACGTCGACGGGAGGAACCGGGATCCCGAGCGTCGGGCAGACGAAGAGGTCGACGGCCGGCTCGGTCGCGGTGTCCCGGCGCCAGCGTGCGACGGCGCGCCGGGCCAGTTCGGCGGCGGCGGGGTCGGCTCTCTGGGCGAGCTCGAGCTTTCCCCGGACGTTGTCGCCGTAGTCGTGGCGCCGAGCCGGGAAGGTGGCGCGGTGCGAGGCCGCTGCCTCGGTGAGGAAAAGCGGCCAGGTATCGACCTCGGGGGCAGGGATGCGCGCCTCGACGACTCTTGCTCCAAGGGCCTCGACTCGGCAGACCGCAATTGTGAAGGGGTCAGACCCCTTCACACTTCGTCCCCAGGCGTGGGGGTCTGACCCCTTCACAATTGGCGACACGGGCTCGACCGGCGGCGGCTCGAGGAGGAGACCGAGCGTCAGCCCCCCGAGCCGCGGCTTCGGGACGGGTGCCCCGGTGAGGACGGAGAACGCGAGCGCCACGTCGGCGACCGTTCGCGCCATCGGGCCGGCGGTGTCGAAGCTCGGGCAGAGCGGGTAGCAGCCCTCCATCGGTACCGCACCCCAGGTCGGCTTGAAGCCGACGGTGCCGCAACACGCCGATGGGAGGCGCACCGAGCACCCCGTGTCGGTGCCGAGCCCGAGCGCGCACAGTCCCGCAGCGAGGGCGGCCGCGTTCCCGCCGCTCGAGCCGCCGGTCGTGCGCCCCGGGAAGCGTGGGTTCTGCACCGTCCCGTAGTGCGGATTCTGGCTCGTTACGCCCCACGCGAACTCGTGCAGGTTGGCCTTGCCGACGACGATCGCGCCCGCTTCCTCGAGGCGTCGCACCGCCGTGGCCGTCCTCGTCGGGACGTGGTCGGCGTAGATCGTCGAGCCGTACGTGGTGCGAACGCCGGCGGTGTCGAAGAGATCCTTGACGAGCAGCGGGACCCCGGCGAGAGGGCCAGAGGGCCGCGTGCGTGCGCGAGCCAGTGCCTGCTCGGGGCAGAGGCTGATGACCGCGTTCAGCTCGGCTCGCTCCTCGAGGGCGCGCAGGCTCTCCTCGACCGCGGCGGCAGGATCGAGCTCACCCGCCCCGACGGCCGCGGCGATCTCGGCGGCCGTCATCGACCGCGCCGGGCGAAGTAGCCCCGGCCGGTCATCCGGAGCACGACCTCGCCTCCGTCGTCGCGCAGCTCGCCGCGGAAGTGGATCGTGCCGCGGTCGGGACGGTGCTTCGAGGGAGACGTGTCGAGAACGGTCAGGGAGGCCGAGAGGGTGTCGCCCGGCCGCACCGGCTTCAGCCACCGCAGCTCGTCGAGCCCGGGCGAGCCCATGCTCGCAGCCCGTCCCAGGAGGGCGTCCACGTAGAGCCGCATCCAGATCGCACTCGTGTGCCACCCGCTCGCGATGAGGCCACCGAACGCTGAGTCTTCGGCTGCCGCCTCGTCGACATGGAACGGCTGGGGGTCGTACTGGTGCGCGAAGGCGACGATCTCCTCGGCGGTGAAGGTGTGTGTTCCGAGCTCGAACGTCTCCCCCGCCTCGAAATCCTCGAAGTGCAGGGTGTTCACCCCCGCGCCGCCGCTCGGATCTGGGACAGCGTCGCCCGCGGCGTGATCGCCTCCGGGTCGACCCGCAGCTCGAGCAGCGCCGGGCGGCCTGCGCCGACAGCACGCTCCCAGGCGGCCTCGAAGTCCTCCGTGCGTTCGACGACCTCCCCGTGGGCGCCGAAGGCCTCGGCGAGCGCGGCGAAGTCGGGATTCGCGAGATCGGTGCCGATCACGCGGCCGGGATACTGCCGTTCCTGATGCATCCGGATCGTCCCGTACATGCCGTTGTTCACCACGAGCACGACGATCGCGACCCCGTACTGCACCGCCGTCGCCAGCTCCCCCGCGCTCATGAGGAAGTCGCCGTCCCCCGCCAGGCAGACGGCCGGCCGGCCGGGATGGACGAGCTTCGCCGCGACGGCCGCCGGCACGCCGTAGCCCATGGCGCCGCTTTGCGGCGCAAGCTGCGTCCCGTAACGGGTGAACCCGTAGAAGCGGTGCCACCAGATGGCGAAGTTGCCGGCGCCGGAGGTCAGGATCGCCTCCGGGGGAAGCCGGCGGCGCAGGAAGCTCACGACCTCGCCGAGGTCAAGCCTCCCCGGTCCCGGCGAGGGCTCGAGCGTCGCCTCGTACTCGGCCCGCGCAGCCCTTGTCCAGTCGCGCCAGCGAGGAGCGAGAGGGGTCTGACCCCGCAAAGATTCTGTGAAGTGCTGGAGACCTGAACTGATTCCGAGCTCCGGCTGGTAGACGCGGCCGAGCTCCTCCGGGTCCGGGTGGACGTGGACGAGGCGCTGCCTCGGGCGGGGGACGGCAAGGAGCGTGTAGCCGCCCGTCGTCGCCTCGCTCAGCCTCCCCCCGATCGCGAGCACGAGGTCGGCGTCGCGCACCCGCGCCGCGAGCTTCGGGTCGACGCCGATGCCGACGTGGCCGACGTAGCTCGGCGAGCGGTTGTCGACGTAGTCCTGGCAGCGCCACGAGGCCGTGACCGGGAGCTCGCTCGCCTCGGCGAAGGCGAGGACGTCCACGCCCGCCCGCGCGCTCCAGCCGCCCTCGCCGACGAGGAGGAGCGGCCGCTCGCTCTCCCCCAGCAGCTCGCCGAGGCGCTCGAGCTCGGCGCTGCCGGGATGGCCGGCGACGGGTGCGTAACGGGCCGCATCCTCCGCCTCGGCCATGTCGGTGAGCATGTCCTCCGGCAGCCCGAGCACGACCGGGCCCGGACGGCCGGAGGTGGCGACGGCGAAGGCGCGGGCGACGAGCTCGGGAATCCGCTCGGCGTCGTCGATCTGCGCCGTCCATTTCGAGAGCCCGCGGAACACCTCGCGCAGGTCGAGCTCCTGGAACGCCTCCCGCTCGAGCATCGACCGCCCGACCTGGCCGACGAGAAGGAGGAGCGGCGTCGAGCCCTGAACGGCGGTGTGCAGCCCCACGCTCGCGTGCGTCGCCCCCGGCCCCCGCGTGGCCAGGCAGATACCCGGCCGCCCGGTCAGCTTCCCGTACGCCTCGGCCATGTTCGCCGCACCCGCCTCGTGGCGGCAGACGATGAGGCGGATCGGGCTGTCGTAGAGCGCGTCGAGCACGGCGAGGTAGCTCTCGCCGGGGACGCAGAAGGCGATGTCGACGCCGTGGACGTGCAGCTGATCCACGAGCAGCCGCCCGCCAGTGCGGCTCACGCGCGCGCCCTCGCATCGACCCGGTCGATCCAGGCGCGCAGGCGCGGGTAGCCGTCGCCGAGCCCCTGCCAGTCCCGCAGGATCTCGTGGAAGCGCTCGTCGTCGCCCTCGTCCCACCTCGTCGCGTACTTCAGGAACGGGAAGGCGGCGATGTCGGCCGCGGAGAAGTCGTCTCCCCACAGGTGGCTGCGCCCGTCGAGCAGATCCTCGAAGAGGTCGAGCGCCGCTTCGATCTTGGCCCCGAGCGTCTCGATCAGAGCCCGGTTCGGGCGGCGCTTCCGCAGCTCGCCCTCGATCCCGTTGGGCGCTCGCTTCCAGACACGGTTGAACCAGTCGATGAAGATCCCGAGCTCCGCGCGCGCGGCCGGGTCGCCGGGGTAGAGCGGGCGCGCGGGATGCCGCTCCTCCAGGTCGCGCACGATCTCCATCGAGTCGACGACGACGCGGTCGCCGTCGACGAGCACCGGCACGAGCTCCTGCCCGCTGACCCGCACCACCTCGCTTCGGTCGCGCGGATCGACCTCGACCCACTCAACCTCGATCCCCTTGTGCCCGAGAGCGAGGGCCACACGCTCGACGTTCGTCGAGAACGGGATGCGGTAGACCTTCACCACAGCTCGATCGGCTCGTCGAGGAAGACTGTCGCGCGCTGCATCTTCGGCTTTGCCTCGTCCTCCGGATCGACGTAGCGGATCGTCCTGCGCCCGGCCCACTCGCGCGGCAGCAACAGCACGCGGACGAACGCCGTCTCCTCCTCGCCGGAGGCGGCGGCGAACACGGGCTCCGGCCCACTCTCGAACCAGGGCTCCATGGGGCCGTACGAGGTCGATCGCCCCTCGCTCTCGATGCGGATCGTCCCGGTCAGAAGACAGCGGATGCCGGGGCCTGGATGGGTGTGGAGGTGGGCGACGCCTCCGAGCGGGAAGTCGACGCGGTCGCAGCGGAGCAGCCAGGGCCGGGCGGGGTCCGGCGTGACCTCAGCGCACAGCCTGGCGCCGGCGTCCTCCTTCTCGCCGAGCTCCCAGCGCAGGGCGTGCCCGTCGACCGACGCGGCGCCGAGGAACGCCTCGTTGCGCTCGACGCTGTAGACGACCCGGCGGCCCGCGGGCACCTCCACCCCGTCGGGGTGCTCGTAGAGCGCGAGTCTCAATGGAAGGTCTGGCCGCCGTCGATCACGATCGTCTGCCCGGTGACGAAGGCCGCTCCCGGGCCGGCGAGAAAGACCACCGCGCCGACGACGTCCTCGGGCTCCTGGTCTCGCTGCAGCGTCCGCGCCGCGATCGAGACGTCCCGCAGCTTCTCGACCACCTCGGAGTGCTGCAGCACCCCCTCGCTCAGCGTGAATCCCGGTGCTACGCAGTTGACGAGCACGTCGTCCTCGCCGAGCTCCTTCGCGAGCGCGCGGGTGAACGCGACGATCGCGCCCTTGCTCGTCACGTAGTGGAGCAGGAACGGGACGCCGCGAAAGGGCGTACCCGACGAGATGTTGACGATGCGCCCGCCGCCCCTCGCTCGCATCGCGGGGACGACCGCCCGGCAGGTGAGGAACATGCTCGCCACGTTCACGTCCATCACCCGGCGCCACTCCTCGAGCGGGATCTGGTCGAACGGGCGCATGGCGAGCGACGCGTAGAGGCCGGCGTTGTTGACGAGGATGTCGACGGCGCCGCAGCGCGCGAGCGTCTCCTCGGCCATCCGGGCCGTGTCCTCCTCGGACGCCACGTCGACCGTGAGGCCCACGCCGTCGGGAAAGGAGCGCGCGGCCTCGTCGGCACCCTTCAGGTCGGCGATCACGATTCGGGCGCCAGCGGCGGCAAGGCCCTCCGCGATCGCGCGGCCGATCCCCTGCGCGCCGCCCGTGACGATCGCGACCTTGCCCTCGAGCGTCACCGAAGCGGCGAGAAGGGCGTCGGAACGAGGATGCGGTTGCGCTGGGTGTGGATGAGCGGTTGGATCCTCGTGAGAAATCCCTTCCACCCGTCGTCGGCCCCTAGCTCGGCCCGCCGCCGTTCGCGTTCCCCCAGGCTCTCGTACCCCCAGAGCTGGACGAGGGAGCTCAGGTCGCCGATGTCGACCGTGAAGGCGCCGATCAGGTTCCCGAGGATCCGCTGCTGGAGCTCGGTTCCCTCGGTCTCGTAGAGCCGTACGAGCTCGGGCAGCTTGCCGGTGAAGACGTGGTAGGTGCGCTCCTCGACGATCACCCGGTGAACACCGCACTCTCGGGGTTGGCGACGGCCTCCGCGCGGGAGAGCGGCTCGAGGAGCAGTTGCGCCAGCTCCTCCTCGACCGACTCGCCCGATCGCCGCATCCGCTCGACGACGGCGTGCACGGCGTACGGGGTGCGGCGGAACTCGACCTCCGGTTCCCGCAGCCGGGTCCCGGGCGTCGCCTCGGTCACGGGCTCGTCGACCGAGCGCAGGGAGCCGTGGCAGAAGCCCGTCGGACCGAGCCCGTCGAGCTCCAGCGTCTCGGCGGGAAACGAGCCCCAGGTGAGATCGCCCAGGGGGACGAAGCGGTCCGGTTGCGCGCGCTCCGCCTCGGTCAGGACGGCCGCGAGCGCCGGCGCGTTTCCGTGCACGTCCGCCAGCACGGCGACCTTCACGGGTTCAGGCGATCCCGCCCAGGCACAGGTACTTGAGCTCGACCCACTCGTCGATCCCGTACTTCGAGCCCTCGCGGCCGATGCCCGACTCCTTCATCCCGCCGAAGGGCGCCACCTCCGATGAGATGACGCCCGTGTTGATGCCGAGGATCCCGTACTCGAGCGCCTCCGAGACACGCCAGACCCGGCCGATGTCGCGGCTGTAGAAGTAGCCCGCGAGGCCGTAGGGCGTCTCGTTCGCCTTCCGGATCGCCTCCTCCTCGGTCGCGAAGCGCGTGATCCCGGCGACCGGGCCGAACGTCTCCTCGTTGCTCATCGCCATCACGTCGGTGATCCCCGTGAGCACCGACGGCTGGAAGAACTGCCCGCCGAGGTCGTGCCGTCCGCCGCCGAGCACGAGCTCAGCGCCGCGCTCTTGCGCGTCCGCGACGTGGCGCTCGACCTTCGCCAGCGCCGGCTCGTCGATCAGCGGTCCCACCTTCGCCCTCGGGTCGAAGCCGTTGGCGACGTGCAGCTTGGTGATCTCGGCGGTGAAGCGCCCGAGGAAGTCGTCGTAGACACCCTCCTGCACGAGGATCCGGTTGGCCGAGATGCAGGTCTGGCCGGAGTTGCGGAACTTGCACAGCATCGCGCCCGCCACGGCCTCGTCGAGGTCGGCGTCGTCGAAGACGATGAAGGGCGCGTTGCCCCCGAGCTCGAGCGAGACCTTCTTCACCTGCCCGGCGCACTGCGCCATCAGCAGCTTTCCGACCTCGGTCGAGCCCGTGAAGCCGAGCTTGCGCACGAGTTGGTTCGACGTCATCTCGCCGCCGATCGCCGGCGCGTCCTCGGCGTCGCCGGTGACGATCGAGAAGACGCCCGGCGGCATCCCGGCCTCCTCGGCCAGCTTCGCGATCGCGAGTGCAGAGAGCGGCGTCTGCTCGGCCGGCTTCAGCACCATCGTGCACCCGGCGGCGAGCGCGGGCGCCGACTTGCGCGTCACCATCGCCGCCGGGAAGTTCCACGGCGTGATCCCGACCGTCACCCCGACGGGCTCCTTCGTGACGACGATCCGGCGGTCGGGGAGGTACGTCGGGATCGTGTCGCCGTAGACGCGCTTGCCCTCCTCGCCGAACCATTCGTAAAACGACGCGGCGTAGGCGATCTCGACCCTGGCCTCCGCGAGCGGCTTGCCCTGCTCGCGCGTGAGCAGCGCGGCGAGCTCGTCGACGCGCTCGAGCATGAGATCGGACAGCCGGCGCAGGACGCCGCCGCGGTCCTTCGCGGTCCTCGCACGCCACGCGGGCAGCGCGCGCCGGGCCGCCTCGATCGCGCGCCGGGTCTCGGCCGCCCCGAGCCGCGGAACCTCCGCCAGCGTCTCGCCGGTCGCAGGATCGAAGACGGGGAAGGTCTCGCCCTCGTCGCCCTCGACCCACGCCCCGTCGACGTATGCCCGGCGCTGGAGCAGCTCGCTCTCGACGCTCGTCACGCCGAAGAGGATAATCGCCGGATGGAGCCGCTGTTCACGCACTTCGACTCGATCCGCGAGTTCGAGCTCGCAGCCGGGGTCACGGGCCGTCCGCTCTTCGGCGAGGGAGCGATGGTCAACCTGATCGAGTTCGAGCCGGGCGCCGTCGTCCCGCTCCACTCGCACCCGCACGAGCAGCTCGGCTTCGTCCTGCGCGGCACGCAGGTGCTGGTCGTCGAGGGTGAAGAGCATCCGATGGGGCCGATGAGCTGCTACGTGCTGCCCGGCGGCGTCGAGCACGCCGCCCACTGCGGCCCGGAGGGCGCCACGGTCGTCGATGTCTTCCGCCCCGTGCGCGAGGACTACCGCGAGCGCTGGACGGCTCTCTCAGAACCCTGATCGTCGACGCTCACAACGACCTGCTGCTCGAGCTCGCCTTCCGGGCGCGGCGCGGCGAGCGGAACAACCTCTTCGCCCGGCACTGGCTCCCCCACCTGGAGCAGGGCGGCGTCGGCCTGCAGGTCTGCCCCGTCTCGGCGCCGCTCGAGCGCTTCTCCGAATCCGCGCTGAGGGAGGTGCTCGACCAGGTCGGAGCCTTCCACCGGACGCTCCGCGAGAACGGAGAGCGGGTGCGACCGGTGTTGACGCGAGCCGACGTCGACGACGACGGGCGCATCGGGCTCATGCTCGCGCTCGAGGGTGTCGAGGCGCTCGGCCACGATCCGGGCGGTATGGAGGCGCTCTGGGAGCTCGGCGTACGGATGGTCTCGCTGACCTGGAATCGCCGCAACGCCTTCGCCGACGGCGCCGGCGAGCCGGCCGGCGGCGGCCTCAGCCGGCTCGGTGAGGAGCTCATCGACCGCCTCGGCGAGCTCGGTGCGATCGTCGACCTCGTGCATGCCTCGGAGCGGACGTTCTGGGACGTGCTCGAGCGGGCGGACGGTGCCGCGCTCCTCGTCAGCCACGCCGCCTGCCGGGCGGTGCTCGACCATCCCCGGAATCTGCGCGACGAGCAGTTGCGCGCGCTCGCCGAGCGTGGGGGCGTGCTCGGGCTGATGCAGCTTCCGATCGTGATCGACCACGAGCGGCTGACGATCGAGCGGGTCGTCGATCACCTCGACCACGCCGTCGCAGTCATGGGCGCAGATCACGTCGGGCTGGGCGGCGACTTCATCAGTCAGGTCGACAGCGTCGTCGGTGTCGAGCTGCCGCCGGGAGCCGCCCTCCTGCCGGCCGGGATGGCGCTCGACGCCGCGATCGAGGGGCTGACCGGCCCCGAGGACTACCCGAATCTGGTTGGCGCCCTGGAGGCTCGAGGGTACGGCGGGGAGCGCCTCGAGGGGATCCTGAGCGGCAATCTGCTGCGGCTGTTCCGAGGGGCGCTGCCACAATGACGCCGTGAGCACCGCCGCGCCGGCCGTCGCGCCCACCGAGCTCGACCTCCCGGACGACGAGGACGTCGTCGACCCCGATCGACCGTGGGTCGTGGTCGTCTGGAACGATCCGATCAACCTGATGTCGTACGTCGCCTACGTCTTCCAGAGCCTCTTCGGCTACAGCGTCGCAAAGGCGACGAAGCTCATGCTGCAGGTGCACCAGGAGGGCAAGGCCGCCGTGTCGACCGGGACGCGCGAGAAGGCTGAGTTCGACGTCTCACGGCTGCATGCCCACGGGCTGTGGGCGACGATGCAGCAGGATTGAACGGTGTGGCTGCGACCCCGCATCGAGGCGACGAGGCGCGGTGACTTCCGCCTCCGGCTGACGCGCGGCGAGCGCGACGCGCTGCGCTCACTGCCCGGGCAGCTGCGGGAGCTCCTCGCAACGGACGACCCGAGCCTCGTCCGGCTCTTCCCGCCGGCGTACCCCGACGACCAGGAATGGAACGACGAGTTCGAGCGGCTCACGCGCGGGGAGCTGCGCGGCACGAAGGCCGACGCGTTGCGGGTGATGGAGGAGACGGTCGACGCCGAGCGCCTGACCGAGGAGCAGCTGCGCGCCTGGCTCGGCGCGCTCAACGACCTGCGGCTCGTGCTCGGCACGCGGCTCGAGGTGACGGAGGAGACCTACGCCGAGGACGTTCTCCCAGGCGACCCGCGAGCGCCCGAGCTCGCGCTCTTCGCCTACCTCAGCTGGCTGCAGGAGCAGGTGGTGGCCGCACTTGCGACCGGGCCCCGTGGCTGAGAACACGGCGGGGATTCATCAGCCCAGGAACTCGACCTCCGCACCGCAGCGTTCGTACGTCGCCAGGGCTCGACGGTCGCACGTAGCCAACACAGACCCGGCGGAGGAGGCCACGGCCGCGATCAGCGCATCGTATGTCGCTCCACCGCTGATCCCACGCGCCCCGAGTCCGTCGAGAAAGGTGCGATAGCGCTTCGGCGACAACGAGAGCAGAGGCTGTGGAAACCTGTCGGCCAGAAACTCGAGCACGAGCGGAGGGGGCACACGCTGCGGAGGCGGCAGCCTCGTCAGCACGGCGTACGACTCGAGCGCAGAATGCGCTGGCAGCCTGGCGTTCCGCTCGAGGACGCCGCGCGCTCGCTCGTGGAGCTCATGCCAGGAGGCGAATCCGGCGATGACGACACTCGAGTCAACGGCGATCAACGTCGAACGCGCTCGAGCGTCGCTCGTACGTCGTCGGCCGTCAATGGCGGAAGCGGCGCCTCGGGCACGGCGACGAGACCCTCGCCGCGCCGCTCGAGCCGCATCGGCGTCGCGGGCACCTCGATCTCGAGCCGGCCGTCGCGCACGGCTATCTCCAGCGCTTGACCCTCGCGGAGACCGAGTTCCTCGCGCAGTGGCTTCGGAACGACAATCCTTCCGGCTCTATCGATGGAAACTTTCATGCCATCAATCTACCATCGGCATTGCCAGAAGCAGGAGCCTTATCCGAGCTCCCCGACGACGAGCGTGACGGTCGAGCCGGGCCGCACCCGCCGCCCGGCGGCCGGGCGCTGGTCGATCACGATCCCGACCTGGAACTGATCGGTGGTCGGCTGGGTCTCGACCGCCACCTGGAGTCCCTCGCGCGCGAGATCCGAAGCCGCCACCTCACCACTGAACCCGACCACGGTGGGCACGGTCACGGTGCCCCCGCCGGCCGCCCCCGTCGTTCCCGCCTCGGTCTCGGTGGGGGCAGTCGTGGTGCCCTCATCGGCGCCGGTGGTGGCCGTCGTAGTCCCGGTGGTGGTGGTGCCGGGGGCCGCGCCGGCCGAGACGTTGATTCGGACCGTCGTCCCCCTCCTTGCCTCCGACCCGGCGGACGGGTTCTGGGAGAGCACCGTTCCCTCGGACTCGTCGGAGGGCGTCTCCACGGCGCGCGCCTCGAGGCCCGCCTTGCGGATGTTGGCACCCGCGTCGTCCGAGGTCTGGCCGACCACGTCCGGTACGTCGACGGTTCCGGTGCCCCGCGAGACGTTGATGCGAACGGCGGATCCGCGCGCGACCCGCTCTCCGCCTGCAGGCGCCTGAGCGACGACGACGTCGGGCGGCTCCTCCGAGAAGATGCGGCGTTGCCTCGCGCCGAGACCGGCGCCGTCGAGCTGTTCGAGCGCCCGGGCGAGCGGAAGCCCGACCACACTCGGGACGGCTGTCCGCGCCGGGCCGCTCGAGACGACGAGCGTCACGGTGGAGCCCTCGTCCGCCTCGCTTCCGGCCGGGGGGCGCTGCCGGAAGACGGTTTCACGCGGGGCCTGGTTCGCGGCCCGCCTGAGGTCGCTCTCGAAGCCCTCGTCCGTCACGCGCTCGACCGCGTCCTCGAGCGGGAGTCCGACCACGGACGGCACCTCCCGCTCGTCCTCGCGCGTGAAGTACACGAGCGCGCCGAGCCCACCGAGCACAAGCAACAGCAGGAGCAGGAGTGCAGGCCAGAGGAGCGGGGGCCTCGGCCGCCGAGCCGCCACCTCGTCGACCCGTCGCTCGCGAACGGCGGCGGGAGGGGGCAACGACTCGGTCTCGTCGAGCTCGGGGCGCTCCTCCCGGTCGGGATCCGGCGGAGGCTGTCGCGGAGGGGCCATGACGATAGTGAAGCTGCTCGGACGGACGAGAAGAGATCAGGTCGGCCGAAGATCCTCCGTGTCCCACGTCGGGTCGGCGAGCAGGATCTCCGGATCGCCGGTCGCGAGCGTTGCGCCATGAGCCCGCGACGTGGCTACGGCGAACGCGTCCGCAGAGCTCAGCCGGTGGCGCGCCTTGCTTGCAGCTGCTTCGAGGACTCGCTGTGGCGTGGCAAGGTCGAGCGTCAGGCCGCTTCGAAGCTCTCCACCGACAACGCCGGCGCGCCGCCAGCCAGATCGTCGCCGAAGGGTGGAGTCCACTTCGCCGACATCGATCCAGCTCATGATGGCGCGCTCACTCTCGAGGATCCCCGTCACTCGTGTTCGGGCCGGCTCGTAACCGTACAACCATCCAGCACCGCCCGCGCGTCCGAGCAGTGTGTCGGGAGCCCAGCTCGCGCTCGCGTCGCGATTCCCTGTCGAGCTCGGCGCGGCCGGTCTCTACGGGGTCACCAGCACCCGCCCGGCCGCCCCGGCGAGGCTCGCCGCCATTGCCTCGTTGATCTCATCGAGCCCGTAGCTCGGCCCGACGAGCAACCCGAGCTCGAGGCGGCCGGCCCGGACGTGCTCGACGAGCAGCGGAAGCGCCACGGCCGGATCCTCGGAGCCGTACATGCTCCCCGTCAAGAACTTCTCGCGCCGGTTGAACTCGGCCGGATCGAGCTCGAGCTTCGCCCCGGCGGCCGGGAGGCCGACGATTACGGCCGTGCCACCGTTCCGCGTCCAGCGCAGGGCGAGCTTCGTCGTCTCGGGTGCGCCGACGGCGTCGAGGGCGATGTCCACGCCGTCCGGCGTGAGCGAGCGCAGCGCCTCGCCGAGCTCGTCGGGCGCGACCGCCTGCGTGGCGCCGAGCGTGAGGGCCTGCTCGCGGCGGGCCTCGAGCGGGTCGACGGCGACGATCGTCTTTGCGCCGGCGATCCGCGCCCCCTGGACGACGAACTGCCCCACCCCGCCCGCGCCGACGACCAGCACGCTCGCCCCCGGCCGCGGACGAGCGGCATGCAGCACCGCGCCCACACCCGTGAGGGCGGCGCAGCCGAGCAGCGCCGCCTGCTCGAGCGGGATGTCGGAATCCAGCGGCAGGGCCTGCTCGGCGAGCAGGACGACGCGCTCGCTCAGCGCTCCCGTCGCCGTTCCCCGGTACACGATCTCGCCGTCGAGCGACATGCCCGTCCGTCCGCCGAGGAGCGTCCCTGCACCGATCGCGCGCTGCAGCGTCAGGCAGGCCGCCGGGCGACCGCGGCGACAGTCCGAGCACGCGTGGCAGGAGGGCGCCCAGGAGAGGACGACTCGATCTCCCGTCGCGAGCCCTTCGACCCCATCTCCCACCGTCTCGACGATTCCCGCGCCTTCGTGGCCCAGCACCATCGGGGTCGGCCGCTGCCACTCGCCCTTGACCATGTGGAGGTCGGTGCCGCAGATGCCGACCGCCGCCATCCGGACGAGCACTTCCCCGGCGCCGGGCTCCTCGAGCTCGATCTCGCGCACCTCGAGCGGCTCGCCGGGCGCACGGAAGAGGGCCGCCCGCGTCCTCACGGCGCCGTCACCTGCGCGACGACCCCGAGGGCCTCCGCGACCGCCTGCCCGAGCTGGAGCCCGCGCCCATCCTCCTGCATCCTCGCAAACGGCTCCTCACCGAGGCGGAGCTTCAGCTGCGCGACCGCGCGCTCGTACCCGCCCCTTTCCTCGGGCCCGATCGAGATGCCCAGCCCCTCCAACATCGCGATCCCTGCCCCCAGCAGGCGCGCTGCACTGCGCTCGTCTCCTACGACGGCGGCGAGCTCGCCAACTCCTTCCAGGCAGTAGCCGATCACCTCTTTGTAGCCGAGCCTGACTCCCAGCTCGAGGCTCTCCCCGAGGCGCCGGCCGGCTTCGTCGCGGAGTCCCTCGTTCAGCGCCGCTCGCCCGAGGTTGTGGAGCGAGATCGACGTCTGATCCTGGTCACCCTCACTCCGCGCCACCGCCAACGCCTCCTCGCCGAGCGTTCGCGCCCGGCCGTGGTCGCCGCCGAGGTTCGCGATCGCGGCGAGGTTGGCGAGAGTGACCATCAGCGCACGGCCATCCTCCATCCTCCGGAAGCTGGGCAGCGTCTGCTCGAAGAGCGCCTCGGCACGCTCGAGGTCACCCTCGGCGACGGCGACGCCGCCGAGGTTGGAGAGCATCCGGGCAACCGACCGCTCGTCTCCCAGGTCGCGATGGATGACGAGCGCCTCCTCGAGGAAGCGCCTCGCGAGCTCCGGGTCTCCCTGCCGATCGACGAAGATCGACGCAGCGTTGAGTGCCTTCGCCCGTACCGCGGGCGGTGCCTCGCCGCCCCTGGAGAGCGCGCCCTCGAGCCATCTGCGTCCCTCGCTCAGATGGCCGCGCAAGCGCAGGAAGTACTCGAGCGCGCTCGCGAGCCGCAACTCGAGCTCGGCCGCTCCCGCCGATCCGGCCCAGCCGAGCGCCGCCCGCAGGTTGTCGTGCTCCTCGTCGAGCCGGGCGAGCCAGGCTGCGGCTCCCTCGCCCTTCAGCTCGGGCTCGGCCCGCTCGGCCAGCGCGAGCAGGTGCTCGGCGTGGCGGCGGCGGCTACGGTCGGCCTCGCCCCTCGCATCGAGCTGTTCCGAGGCGTACTCACGCACCGTTGCGAGCATGGTCAGGCGCGGCCCATCCGCCGAGCCGCGCTCCCGGACGAGGCTCTTGTCCACGAGCGAGGCGATCGTGTCGAGCCCCGCTTCGCACACGGCCTCGGCGGCCTCGAGCCCGCAGCCGCCCGCGAAGACGGCGAGCCGTGCAAAGAGCGTCCGTTCGTCCTCGTCCAGCAGGTCGTGGCTCCAGTCGATCGCCGCCCGCAACGTCCGCTGGCGCCCCGGGACGTCCCTCGGTCCGCCGACGAGGAGCGGCAGCCGCTGCTCCAGGCGGGCGCGGAGCGACTCCGGCGAGAGCACGCTCGTTCGCGCTGCCGCGAGCTCCAGCGCGAGCGGCAACCCGTCGAGCGCGACGCAGACCTCCGCGACGGCGCGCTCGTGCCCCTCGAGGCGGAAGTCCGGCCGGGCGGCCCGGGCGCGCGCGACGAAGAGCGCCACCGCCTCGTTCTGCGCGAGCGCCTCGGCGTCGTCCCACTCCACCGGCTCGGGCAGGGCGAGCGGCGAAACCGGATAGACGTGCTCGCCCGACAGCCGCAGGAGCGAGCGGCTGGTCACGAGCGCCTTCAGACCGGGAGCCGACGCGAGCAGCTCCGTGACGAGCGGGGCGGCCTCGACGAGGTGCTCGAAGTTGTCGAGGAGGAGCAGCGCGCGCCTGGCGGCCAGATGCGCCCGGAGGTCATCGGCGAGCGTGGCGCTGCCGCTCTCGACCACGCCGAGGACCCCCGCGACCGTCGAGGAGACGAGATCGGGGTCGTGCACCGACGCGAGCGTCACCAGCCAGGTGCCGTCCGCGAACTCCGCGCGCAGCTCTTCGGCGGCCGCGAGCGCGAGCCGCGTCTTGCCGGTGCCTCCGGCTCCGGTCAGAGTCAGCAGCCGTACGTCGTCCCGCCGCAGGAGCGACGAGACGGCGGCAAGCTCGAGTCCCCGCCCGATCAGCGGCGTCGCGGGCGCGGGCAGGTTGGAGGAAGGAGCCGAGGGCGGGGATGGCGCCTCCAGTGCGGGGTCCTGGCGCAGGATCGCCCGCTCGAGCTCCTGCAGAGCCGGCCCCGGCTCGACCCCGAGCTCGTCCACCAGGGTGCGGCGCGCCGAAGCGTACGCCTCGAGCGACTCGGCCTGACGTCCAGAGCGGTAGAGCGCGAGCATCTGCTGCAGGCGCAACCGCTCGCGAAAGGGGTGCTCGGGGACGAGTCGCTCGAGCTCCGGGATCAGCTCGGCGTGGCGTCCGAGCGCAAGCTCGGCCTCGACGCAGGCTTCGACGGCGGCGAGACGCTCCTCCTCGAGCCGGCCGGCCTCCGTGCGGGTGAAGGGGGCGTCGGGAAGGTCTGCGAGCGGAGGGCCGCGCCAGAGCGCGAGTGCTTCGCGCAGCGCCTCGGCGGCCTCCGCAGGGCGGGCGGGGCGGGCACGGAGCACGAGCTGCCGAAACCGCTCGAGGTCGAGCTCGCCCAGCTCGGTCCGCAACGTGTAACCGGTGCCGCGCGTCTCCAGGCGCTCGGCGCCCAGCACGCGGCGCAGGCCGTGCACGGCGACCTGGATCGCGTTGGCGGCGGACTCGGGCGGCCGCTCGCCCCAGAGGCAGTCGACGATTCGCTCGCGCCCGACGAGCTCGTTGGCGTGGAGCAGGAGGAAGGCGAGCAGCGCGCGCTGGCGCGGGCCGCCGAGCGCCAGCTCGGCCCCCCCTTTCGAGACCTCGAGCGGCCCGAGCACCCTGAATTCCACAGTCTCCTCCGCCATAAGCGTGCCGTAAGCGGATCGTAAGCGCGACCTCCGATCCTCCTCAACGTCAATCCCGACGAAAGGAGCAGGAGATGATCAAGGCAGGAGACACCATCGAGAACCCCGTCACCGGCGAGCGGATCGTGTTCCACAAGACCTCCCGCGAGACGAACGGCGAGCTCGTCGTGCTCGAGTGCTTCGTGCAGCCCGGCGGCTCCGTCGCCGCGGCGCACGTGCATCCGCACCAGAGCGAGCGCTTCGAGATCCTGAAGGGCACGCTCGGATTCCGGCTCGACGGGCAGGAGACCTTCGCGAGTCCCGGTCAGCGGATCCTCGTACCGGCGCGCATGCGCCACCAGTTCTGGAACGCGGGCGATGACGAGGCGCACTTCGTCTGCGAGGTGCGGCCGGCCATGCAGTTCGAGGCGCTCCTCGAGACCATGTTCGCGCTCGCCGCCGACGGCAAGACCAACCGCAAGGGCATGCCGAACCCGCTCCGCCTCGCGGTGATCGCCCGGCACCACTTCGACGACGTGCGGTTGCCCTTCCCACCCGTGTGGATGCAGCGGACGGGGCTCGCGCTCGGCGCGCCGCTCGGACGACTGCTCGGGTTCCGGCCGGACTACGTCCCGACGGAGGCCGGCGACCTCGTGCCGGCGGCGGCCTGAGCGTCATGCGCAAGCGACCGCTTCGGCATCAGCTCTTCTGGCTGGCCGTCGCCCTCGGCGTCGTGCTCCTGGCCCTCGGCGGCTGGATCGTCCGGGGGCTGGGCACGGCCGCCGCACGCATCACTCCCACCAACTCGAGAAGGAGAACCCACATGCGCAGCAAGACCATCCTCATCGCCGCCTGCACCGCCGCCCTCGCCACGGTCGCGGGCGGCGTCTCCCTCGCCTCCGCCTCGTCCGAGGGTACCGGCGGCAAGACCCTGACGCTCATCTCCGAGTCGACGGACATCGAGCAGTACGTCGACAACGGCAAGCCGGGAGAGAGCATCGGCGACGTCGTCTTCTTCCAGGAGCGCCTGTACGACCGCGCTCGCGGGAGCAAGCCGATCGGGCACTCCGAGATCATGTGCCTCTTCATCGGGGACGACGGCGCCCGCTGCTCCGGCACGTTCTTCCTGCCGGAGGGAAAGATCGAGGCCGGCGGCGCGATCCACTTCCGGCGGGTCAGCCGGATCCCGGTTCTCGGCGGCACCGGCGCCTACAGGGGCGCCCGCGGCGAGGTGGCGCTCACGACGATCAACGAGCAGCGCGACCGGAACGTCATCCGCCTCCTGCCCTAGCAGCCAGCGGGAACGAACGAAGCGCCCTGCCGCACGCGCGGCAGGGCGCTTCCCGTGCGTCTAGGCTCGCGCTGTCACTCCCAGCGCCTCGGTGATCTGCCCGCAGGTCGCGACCCGCGCCACGTTCGTCAGCGCGTAGTTGAGCGCCGCGTGCTGCCACTCGTCGTTGACGGTGGACGTGCCGTCGCTCGCGACGACGACGCGGTAGCCGGCATCGGCGGCGTGCCGTGCGGTGTGCTCGATGGACATGTTCGTCCACGCGCCCGTGATCACGAGCGTCTCGACGTCGAGGCCGCGCAGCAGGATGTCGAGCCGGGTGTTGTAGAAGGCGTTCATCCGCATCTTCTCGACGATGTGATCGCCCTTCTGCGGCTCGAGGCCCTCCGCCGGCGCCGCGCCCCAGCTGCCGCGCACGAGCCCGTTCGCACCCTTCACGCCCTCGAAGAGGGGAGCGTTCTGCCGCAATCCCTGCGCGCCGGGCTCGACGATGTACCAGACGTGGATCACCGGCATGCCCATCCGGCGCGCCGCCTCTGCGAGGCCCCGGACGTTCTCGACCACGCCCTGGCTGATGGCGTGTGCGGGGGCCCCCGACTCGGCGAAGGCGCCGCCCTCGATGATCACGTCGTTCTGGAGATCCTGGATCACCATCGCCGATCGCTTCGGATCGAGCTCCAGGGGCGTCTCGTTCTCGCTCACTCGCCTCTTCCTCCTTTCAGGGACATGTAGGGAAGACGCGCGGAGGCGACCTTCGTCGGGATGCGGTAGAGCGACGTCGAGCTCGGCATGTAGAGCGTCTTCCAATCAGGTCCGCCCCACGCGATGTTGCCGACCCCCTCGGGCACCGGGATGACGCCCAGGTGCTCGCCCTCGGTGCTGATCACCCACACGCCGCCCGGGCCGGTCACCCAGATGTTGCCGCGCTCGTCGCACTTCATCCCGTCGGCAATGCCTTCCTCGACCACGCCGCTGCCAATGCCCTCGAAGAACATGCGGCCGTTCGAGAGCGTGCCGTCGGCCTTCGCGTCGTAGACCTTGATGTGCGCGCGGGGCGAGTCGTTGATGTAGAGCAGCGACTCATCCGGCGAGAAGCAGAGGCCGTTCGGCTGATCGTACTCCTCGCGGGGGACGATGAGCTCCGGCCCGCCCGCCCTGATCCGGTAGACGCCCTGGAAGCCGAGCTCGCGCTCGCGCTCGATGCCGAAGCCCGGCATGCGCCCGTACCAGGGGTCGGAGAAGAGGATCGTGCCATCCGAGCTCGTGATGACGTCGTTCGGGCTGTTCAGCTCCTTGCCCTCGAAGTGCGAGGCGAGCGTCTCGCGCGTGCCGTCGGGCCGCTCGCGCACGAGCGAGCTGGTCACGTGCTCGCAGACGAGCAGGTTGCCCTCGGCGTCGTACACGAGGCCGTTGCATTTGTTGCTCGGCCGCATGACCTCCGTGACGCCGCCGCTCTCGCTCCAGCGCCGGCGGACATCGCCGGGCATGTCGCTGAAGTACAGGCATTCCTCGGACGCGTTCCAGACGGGACCCTCCGTGAAGGTGAAGCCGGTCCCGACCTTCTCGACCTGAGCGTTCTCGTCGACGAGCTCGCGCAGCTTCTCGGACTTGACGTCTACTGCCACTCTCCCCGCTCCTTTCTCACTGTCGCTCCCGCGCCTTTGCAAGGGCGCGCTCGGCGAGGACGCCCGCCAGGTGCCGCTTGTACTCGGCCGACCCTGACAGATCGCCGGAGGGTTGGAGTCGCCGGGCCGCCTCGCGCGGGTCGCCCTCGGCTAGGACGGGAGTCGCCCCGACGCCCGTCCAGACCACGGTCCCCTCGTCGCCGCGGACGATCGCCGCGCACCCGACGATGGCCCAGTCCTGCGCGCGCCGGTTGAACTTCAGGTACGCCGAGCCGGCTCCGTCCAGCTTCGGCACCCGGATCTCGGTGATCAGCTCGCCCGGCTCGAGCGCCGTCGTGAAGACGTCCGTGAAGAACCTCCGACCACCGATGGTCCGGCCGCCCGTCGTCACGATCTCCGCGTCGAGCGCGACGATCGCTGCGGGGAGATCGGCGCTCGGGTCGGCGTGGGCGATCGAGCCGCCGAGCGTGCCCCGGTTTCGCACCTGGATGTCACCCACCTCGCCGGCCGTCTCGGTCAGGAGCGGGCAGCTTGCGCGAAGGAGCTCCGAGAGCTCGAGCTCGGAGTGGCGGGTCAGCGCGCCGATCGCGATCCGGTCGCCCTCGTCGCGGATGTAGGAGGTTCCTTCGATGCCGCTCAGGTCGACGAGCGTTTCGGGAGCAACGAGGCGCAGCTTCATCAGCGGGATCAGGCTGTGGCCTCCCGCGAGCGCGCGGGCCTCACCGTCCCCCGCGGCGAGCAGGCGGGAGGCCTCCTCCCAGCTCGCGACCCGCTCCAGTGCGAACGCGGTCGGGATCACGAAGCCCCACCTCCCTTCGTCTCGGCGAGGCCCGCCTGGATCGGCTTCTCGCCCAGCCCTTGCAGGATGCGCCAGACACGCTCCGGCTGCAGGGGCATGTCCATGTGGTCGACGCCCAGCGCGTCGCAGACGGAGTTGACGACCGCTGCGCTCGCCGCGATCGTGCCCGCCTCGCCGACGCCCTTCACGCCGAGCGGGTTCGTCGGCGTCGGCGTCTCGGTGCGCGCGGTCTCGATGCGAGGGATCTCGACCGCGGTCGGAACCATGTAGTCGACGAGGTTCGCGGTCAGGCACTGACCATCCTCGTCGTAGACGGTCTCCTCGTAGAGCGCCTGTCCGATCGACTGCGCCACGCCGCCGTGCACCTGGCCGTCGACGATCATGGGATTGATAACCCGCCCGCAGTCGTCGACCGCGAGGTAACGCCGGATCGCGACCTTGCCCGTCTCGGTGTCGACCTCCGTCACGCACACGTGGCAGCCGAAGGGGAAGACGAAGTTGGGGGGGTCGAAGAAGGTCGTGGCCTCGAGACCCGGCTCCACCCCCTCGGGGAGGTCGGCCGCCGTCCAGGCCGCGCCGACCACGTCCTGAATCGTCATGCCCCGGTCGGGCGAGCCCTTCACGCGGAAGCGCCCCTCGACGTACTCGAGGTCGTCCTCCGCCGCCTCGAGCCCGTGCGCCGCGATCTTGCGCGCCTTCTCCTTCACCTTCTCGATCGACCGGAAGATGGCCGAGCCGCCGACCGCGAGCGAGCGGGAGCCGTACGTCCCGAGACCGTAGGGGGCGAACGCCGTGTCGCCGTGGAGGACCTCGACCTGGTCGAAGGGGATGCCGAGCTCCGACTCGACGATCTGCGACCACGAGGTCGCGTGCCCCTGACCGTGCGGCGAGGTGCCCGTGATCAGCGTCACCTTGCCGGTCGGATGGAAGCGGATCGTGCCGCTCTCCCAGCCCGGTGCACCGATGCCGAGCGCCTTCGTGACCGAGCTCGGCGCGAGCCCGCAGACCTCGACGTAGGTCGAGAGCCCGATGCCGAGCCTCTTGCCGTTCGTGCCTCGCGCCGCCTGCTCCCGGCGCAGCTCCGCGTAGTCGACGAGCTCGAGCGCACGGTCGAGCGTCCCGTCGTAGTCGCCGGAGTCGTACGAGAGACCCGTCGCCGTCGTGTAGGGAAACTCGCGGACGAAGTTCCGCCGCCGCAGCTCGGCCGGATCGAGCTCGAGCCGCCGGGCGAGCATGTCCATCATGCGCTCGATCATGTGCGCCGCTTCGGGTCGCCCGGCCCCTCGGTAGGCGTCCGTGGGCGTCGTGTTCGTGAAGGCGCAGTCCACCTGGCAGGCGTAGTTCTGGATGTCGTAGGCGCCCGGCGCCATGAAGAGGGTCAGGTGCGGGATCGACGGGCTGAGCAGCTGCAGGTAGGCGCCCATGTTGGAGACGATGCGAAGCCGGAGCCCCCGCACGCGACCCTCGCGGTCGGCGTAGAGCGTCGCGTACTGGACCTGGTCGCGGCCGTGCGTGGTGGCGAGCATGTTCTCGGATCGGCCCTCGATCCACTTGACCGGCGTGCCGCCCAGCTTCTTCGACACCGCGATCGCGGCGAACTCCTCCGCATAGGTGTTCAGCTTGGAGCCGAAGCCTCCGCCGACATCGGGCGTGATCACGCGGATCTTCTCCTCGCTGATCCCGTTGACGACCGAGGCGAACGTCCGTACGAAATGAGGCACCTGCGTCGAGGTGTAGAGGGTGACCTCGTCGCTCGCGGGCGTCACCTGGGCGACGACGCCCCGGCCCTCGATCGCGACGGGCGTCAGGCGCTGGTTCACGATCCGCTGCTCGACCACCACCTCGGCTCCGGCCACGGCCTCGTCGAAGCCGTCGGTCGCGTAGACGATCGAGCAGCAGAGGTTGCCCGGAGCGTCGTCGTGCACCTGCGGAGCACCGTCTCTCAGCGCGTCCTCGACGGCCACGACGGGATCGAGCGGCACGAGGTCGACGAAGACCGCGGCAGCGCCGTCGGCAGCGGCGTAGCGGCTGTCGGCGACGACGACGGCGATCGGCTCGCCGACCATGCGCACCTTGTTCCGGGCGAGGACCGGCCGCTCCGGCTGGATAGCGTCGCCGGTGGGATTGGAGCCCGTGGGGACACCGGCGTGGAAGTCGAGATCCCCGTAGGTGTACACGGCCCGCACGCCGGGAACCGCGAGCGCCGCACTCGTATCGATCGACCGGATCTCGGCGTGGGCGAGCGGGCTGCGGGAAAAAGCGAGGTGGAGCATCCCCGTGAGCCGGATGTCGTCGACGAAGCGCCCCTGGCCCGTGATCAGCTCCGCGTCCTCCTTGCGCAGAACGGAGACACCGATGCCTTTGCCGGTGTCGGCCGGCGCTTGCTCCGGCTCCGGCAGCTCGACCGCGCGGCTCGCCGCCTCGGCGAGCTGGGAGTCGATTGCGGGCTCGGTGATCTGGTCAGGCATGTGTTGCCACCTCCCCCGCTGCGGCCTTCACGGCCTCCACGATGTTGTGATAGCCCGTACAGCGGCAAAGGTTGCCTTCGAGCCCCGTGCGGATCTCCTCGTCGCTCGGGTTGGGCGAGCGCTCCAGGATGGCCGTTGCGGCCATGATCATCCCAGGCGTGCAGTACCCGCACTGGAGTCCGTGCTCCTCGTGAAAAGCCCGCTGCAGCGGATGCAGCTCGCCGTTCGTGGTGAGCCCCTCGATCGTCTGGACGTCGCAACCCTCGGCGCTGAAGGCGAAGACGGTGCAGGACTTCACGGTGTCGCCGTCGAGCCGGACGGTGCAGGCGCCGCACGTCGAGGTGTCGCAGCCGATGTGGGTGCCGGTCAGGCCGAGCTCGTCGCGAAGCAGGTGCACGAGCAGCAGCCGCGGCTCCACATCCCGCTCGTACGTCCGTCCGTTGACGGTGAGGGAGACGCGGACAGGGTCGGGCATCAAGCCTCCTCCGGAGGGGTGGGGCGGGCGGCGTCTTCCTACCCCTTGCGGCCCCTTCGGCAAACTCACGGGGCGAGGCGCCCCCGGTCCCGCGGAAAGAGCGTGGCCTTGCGAAACGTTGTGAGCGCCGGTGAGCTGAGCGACCCAGCGCTCGAGCCCGATCGCGAAGCCACCGTGCGGCGGCATCCCGTACCGGAAGGCCTGCAGATACCCCTCGAAGGGCTCGGGGCTCTGCCCGCGAGCCGCGAGGGCGGCGAGGTACTCGTCGTAGCGATGCAGGCGCTGCCCGCCGGTCATCAGCTCGAGGCCTCGAAAGAGGAGGTCGAAGCTGTTCGAGTACTCGGGTCGCCCGGGCTCGGGATGGGTGTAGAACGGCCTCTTCGCCATCGGGTAGCCCTCGACGAAGAGGAAGTCGGCCCCGTGCTCACGGCGCGCCCACTCGCCGAGCCAGCGCTCGTGTGCGGGCGCGAGGTCCGGCTCGCCGACGGCCCGCTCGCTCGTCGCCTGCTCGATTCTCTCCTGCGCCTCGGCGAAGTGCAGGGTCGGAATCGCGGCCGGAACGTCAGGCAGCCTCACGCCGAGCAGCTCGAGTGAACGGCCCGCTCGTTGCCGAGCGCCCTCCACCATGCCGGCTACGGCCTCGCGGGCCACGCCCATCACCGTCCGGTGATCCTCGATGAAGCCGAGCTCGGCGTCGAGCGAGACGTACTCGGCGAGATGGCGGGAGGTGTCGTGGGGCTCGGCGCGGAAGACCGGGCCGACCTCGTAGACGCGCTCGAAGACGCCGACGAGCATCTGCTTGAAGAACTGGGGGCTCTGCGCGAGATAGGCCCGCCGGCCGAAGTAGTCGACCGGGAAGACGTCCGCGCCGCCCTCGGTCGCCGAGGCGACCAGCTTCGGCGTCTGGATCTCGGTGAATCCCAGCCCGTCGAACGCAGCTCGGAAACCCGCGAGCGAGGCAGCGGCCAGCTCGAACGTCGCCCGCCGGTGCGGATGGCGGAGCGCAACCGGCGCGTGATCCAGGATTGTCGGCAACGACTCCTTGAGGATCGGCCGGCGCAGCTCGATCGGCGGCGCTGCGGCGGGCTCCGCGAGCACGGTGAAGACCGGCTCGTGCAGCTCGACTCCGCCCGGAGCCTGCTCGCTCGCGCGTGCGACTGCATCGACCTGGAGCACGGTCTCGGGGAGAAGCCGTCCGAGCTCGAGGACGGCGCTCGGGTCGTCCACGACGATCTGGGCAAGCCCACCGCGGTCGCGCAGGAGCGCGAAGGTCAGCCGACTGAGCCGGCGCTGCCCGTGCAGCCAGCCGGCGAGGCGAACGAGCTCGCCGACGTGCGAACGGAGCTCGCTCGAAGAGCAGCCTTTCCATCGGGTGGCACCTCCTGGTGGTCCAAACTCGCCCCTGCCGAGCGGACGAGGAGGCGTCCTCGCGGTGCCACCGCTCTTCGTCGCCGGAGCGACCTCGTTGGGCCCGATGACGGGGGCCGGCCGGCGGGTTCTACTGGGCTGGAGGCTGTTCTTCCCGCGGCTGCGGGAGCGTCTATCTCCGTCGGCGCCGCCCCGAACAGGATCCCCGTGCGAGCTCGCAGCTCATCCAGGGCTTGCTCCTGCTTGTCGAGCGTTCGCAGTGACGCCTCGTAGGCGAGCTGCGCAAGCGTGTTGTCCACCTTGACATCAGCTTACCAGTGTGAGCGGTCAGAGCGGCTACGACTCAGCTCGGCACAGATTCCTGCGCCTCGACGTGGATGCGATGCTTCGCCTTCCGCAGCGGCCCGCCCTCCCTTCCGGCACGGGTCGCGAGGATCTCGCCGATGATCGAGATCGCGGTCTCCCCCTGCATGTCGGCGCCGATGTCCAGGCCGCAAGGCCCCGATATCCGCTCGAGCTGCGCCTCCTCGACCCCGGCGGCGAGCAAACGCTCCCGCCTGCGCTCCTGGTTTCGCCGCGAGCCCAGAGCCCCGATGTAGAAAGCCTCGGACCTCAGGGCGGCAAGGAGGGCCGGCTCGTCGAACTTGTCGTCGTGGGTGAGGACCACGACGGCCGTCTGGTGATCGGGCTCCACCTGCGCGAAGGTCTCCTCCGGCCAGGCGACGATCAGCTCGTCGGCGGTCGGGATGCGTTCTCGGGTGGCGAACTTCGCCCGCGCATCGGCGACGATCGTCGTCCAGCCGACCAGCCTCGCCACCCGGCAGAGCGCCTCGGCGGTGTCGACCGCGCCGTAGACGAGCAGCCGCGGCGGCGGCCCGTACACCTCGGCGAAAGCGAGCAACCCGTCGAGCTCGAGCAGCCGGTTGCGTCCCCGGCGCTGAATCTCGTCCGCGTGCAGCGCCAGCTCGGCCGGCCCTTCGCCTACCGTCTCGCCTCCCTCGACGACGAGCAGCTTCGCGCCGCGCGGCTCGCCCTCGATGACGGTGAAGAGGACGGCGCGTTCGCCGCGCTCGCCGATCTCCACGAGACGCCGGATGAGAGTCACTCGACGCGCTCGACCCAGACGTCGATCTCGCCGCCGCAGGGCAGCCCGACGCTCCACGCCTCGTCGTCCGAGATGCCGTAGGAGAGCAGCTTCGGCTCACCCGAGGCGAGCACCTCCTGCGCGTGTTCGAAGACGTCGCTCTCGACGCAGCCGCCCGACACCGACCCACAGAGCGCGCCGCTCTCCGAGACCGCGAGGCTCGCCCCGACCGGCCGCGGCGCCGAGCGGCGGGTGGCGACAACGGTTGCGACCGCGACCTGCTCGCCGGCGACGCGCCAGCGCTCGACCTCCGGAAGGATCTCCTTCATGCCGCGTGTCTCCTTTCGATTCCGGCGAGCACGGAGGAAAGCTGCTCCAGGCTCGCCAGGTTATGACCTGCGATGAAGCGGTCAACGTACGGGAGGGCGGCTCGCATTCCCCCTGCAAGCGGCTGGTACTCCGGGTTCCCTTTGAGCGGGTTCACCCAGACGACCGCGTAGGCCGCGCGCGCGAGCCGCGCCATCTCCGGCCCGACGAGCGCCTGCCCCTGACGCTCCCAGCCGTCCGAGACGATCACGATGACCGCGCCACGCGAGAGCGCGCGCCGGCCCCACACGTCGTTGAAGGCCTTGAGCGAGTCGCCGATCCGCGTGCCGCTCGCCCAGTCGACAACCGACGCGGCTGCCCGCTCGAGCGCCTGCTCCGGGTCCCGCGTCCGGAGCTCGGAGGTGAGCCGCGTGAGCCGCGTGCCGAAGGCGAAAACCTCGACACCTCGGCCGCTGGCGACGAGGGCGTGCAGGAACAGGAGGAGCGCACGACTGTAGGCCTCCATCGAGCCCGAGACGTCGCAGAGGACGACGAGCTTGCGCGGACGCTCGATCCGCCGGCGGAAGCGAAGGTCGATCGGGTCGCCACCCGTCCCGAGGCACGAGCGCGCGAGCCGGCGAAGGTGCAGCTCCCGGCCCCGCGCGTGCGACCGCAGGCGGCGCGAGCGGCGGCGCGGCCGCGAACGTGCCACCTCGGCCATGAGCTTGCGCGCCCGGGCGAACTCCTCGGGCGTCATCGACGCGAAATCCTTGCCGCGGAGCCACTCGTCGGCGCTCCAGCCGAGCGACACCTCGCCGTCGCCCGATTCTTCCGGCAGCTGCCCCGCGTCGCTGCGGCGGGCGCGGGCGAGCTCGGCCTGGCGGGGAGCGGACACCGCGACCCGCAGCGGAGGCCGAACGGGAGCGCGCAGGAACCAGGCCGCGAACGCCCGGTCGAACGGCTCGAGCTCCTCCCACCGGGTCACGAGCGTCGTTCGCAGCGCCCAGTAGACCTCTTCGCGGCTCGTGAGG
>Ga0136615_10000186_pt1 | contig 27358 bp, 30 predicted proteins | sample AntDrymUQ2882206_2_FD_106647 | JGI IMG/M metagenome (GOLD analysis project Ga0136615, IMG submission 106647) | Polar desert sand microbial communities from Dry Valleys, Antarctica - metaG UQ288 (22.06) | ecosystem: Environmental > Terrestrial > Soil > Desert | place: Antarctica: Dry Valley... | reverse complement strand
GGCACAGGGCGTCTACTCCTCCGTGCTGCCGGGCGACGTCGTGTCGCAACAGGTCGCGATCGCGGACCTCGCCGACTTCGCGGCGGTGGTCATCAGCGATCGGCACCGGTTCGCCGGTCGACGAATCGAGCTGGCTTCGCTGCAAGTCACCGGCGTGGACGTGGCGGCCGCGTTGAGCCGACAGCTGGGCCGCCCGGTGCACTACCAGCAGGCCCCGCAGGAGGGCATGGACGACGACCTGCTCAAGATGAGCGCGTTTCTGCGCGAGAGCGGGTACTCCGTGGACACCCCCGCGCTGCACACGGAGTACCCCCAGATCGGCTGGCACGGCCTCGAAGACTGGATCGCCGAGCAGAACTGGTCCCACGCCCGAGCCGCATAACCGCTTCTGGGGCGCCGATACTGCGGCATCGGCGGCACCGGGGTCACGTGCCCCACCGGTCGACAACCACGCGCGCGCCTGGCTTGTAGGGTGCGACCTCATGGTATTGGCTGTGGTATTCGATGTCGGTGAGTGTCTGGTAGACGAGACGCGCGAGTATCACACGTGGGCGGATTGGTTGGGGATTCCTCGCCATACGTTCTCCGCAGTCTTTGGCGCGGTGATCGCTCGCGGGCTCGATTATCGAGAAGCGTTCCAGATCTTCTCTCCTGGGTTTGACCTTTCGGTCGAACGAATGAAACGTACTGAGGCCGGTCAACCAGAGAATTTCGGTGATGCTGACCTGTATCCAGATGTGCGGCCAGCACTTCGCGCGCTCCAAGATGCTGGTTTCTGGGTGGGTGTGGCAGGCAATCAGACCGCTCGGGCCGGTACCATCTTGCGATCTCTGGATCTTCCGGCTGACATGATAGCGACCTCAGATGATTGGAATGTCGAGAAGCCAGATTCCGGCTTCTTTGCCGCCATTGAGCAGGCTGCATCGTGCAACGCAAATGAAATCCTGTACGTCGGTGACCGACTCGACAACGACATTATCCCGGCGCATGACCATGGATTCCATACAGCTCTGATCCGACGCGGTCCATGGGGCATGATCCAGCAACGCGATCCAAGAGCAAATACGGTCCCGTCAATGCGAATCGACAGTCTTTCCGAGCTGCCAATCAAGATCACCGAACTCAACTCCGCAAAACGCTGACAGCGGTCTTCCAGCCGTAGAGGCGCTCGTCCAGCTCTCGAACACACTGCTCGTCTTGCCAGGGCCGCAGAGCCCGCCGAACGTCTCTGATCCGTTCCATCGCGGTTGCATACCATTGCTGCATGAGTTCATTGAGCGCCTCGCTGAGCCGCTCGCAGCAGCGCTCCACCCGTTTTTGAGCGAGTTCGGCCGCTGCAAGATCCGCAAGAATGACCGCGCGTTGCTTGGTGTCGTCTATGGAGCTTCTGGCCAATACATCGGAGAGTGTCTTCTCGGCCCGCCGCACCTGCCCGGCCTTAAGCTCGACGTTTCCCTTGAAGGCGCCAAGCCGGACCGGAGTGAACCAGTCCATCCACTCCGGTTTGTTCAAGGATGGGTCCTCGCGCAAGTGCGACTCTGCTCGATTGATCAAGTTGAGCGTGTCGGCCGTATCACCGCTAAGGGGTTGGTCGCTTGACCGCCTGTCAGCACACGTCGGGGTCGGGGCGTTGCTGTTCCTCCCGGCCTCGCCGTGGTCCACGAGCAGGAATCGGCGTCGTTGTGCGTGCTGAGGGCAGGGTGACCGGTCGGGTAGCGCCTGCGACTGTTCTGCTCCCACCCGGCGATATCACGACGGCCCGGTGCACATTCGCGTGGAGAAGGCGCGCGCCGGGGCATGGCGACCGCCATCTGATGACTACGAGGTGGAGCTGAACGACTGGCGGTGTAGTTGGGACCCGACGTCTGACTACGTGGAGATCGAGAACAGCCACAGCGCGTTCATCTACGTCCGGGAGATGATCGGCAAGAGTGTTCCGGCGGCAGCGCTGGCCGTGGTTCGGCTGGCTATCGGCAGCCGACATCGTGACCGGTCAGTGGGATGGCCGCAGCCAGGCGCGGTCGGATTGGGTCGCCGAGCTGCGGGCAGCGGCCATGTCCTTGGCCGGGCACGGCTGGCCGGTGCTCCCGGCGACCTACGCCGAGGGTGGAAGTTGGCAGGGTCGAGCCAAGGCCGCCGGGCTGCTTCCGGTGGAACCGGATTGGGCCACGTCGTGGACGGTGCGCCCGGCTGAAGTAGCCCATGTCTGGGCGTCCGAGCCGTTCGGTGTGCTCGTTGCCTGCGGACATGGGGTCGACTGCATCGAGCTGCCCGCCACCCCGATGAGCCCGACGCTGCTCTCGTCCCTTCACCGGGCCGGATTGCACCCGCCGACCATGCTCACCCCGCTCGGCAGCGTCGTGATGTTCGTTCGGACGCCGACCACCGCGCCTCCGCTGCTGGTCTCCGTCTGCCTGCGGACGGCTGGGTCATGGGTGCCTGTGCCACCCACCGGGCAACGCAACGACACCCATGCCCTCGGCTATCGGTGGGTGGCCGACTCTGCACCCGGAGCGGTCGGTTGGGAGCTGCCGGAACTGCACGCCGTGTACGAGGTCATCGCGTCGGACGTTCAGGCGGGAATCGCGGTGTTGCGGGGCTCGCACCCGAGAACACAGCGCGCACAGGAGTGTCCTGCCCGATCGGCACGGGCGTGGAGACGAGCACCCAGGAAAGCTAGAACGTCCGACTGCGAGTTCACTCGGCGCCATGAGCGACGTGCGCACCGCCCACACCTCCGACCTGGACACCGCCACCCTCAAGGCCGCCAGAGCGCTGCTCTATGACGTCTTCGACGACATGACCGAGCACGACTGGACCAACGCCCTCGGCGGAGTGCATGCGCTCGTCTGGGAAGGATCCGAGCTCGTCGGCCACGCCTCGGTGACCCAGCGGCGGATCATGCACGGCGGGCGGGCCCGGCGGGCCGGCTACGTGGAGGGCGTCGGGGTACGGGCGGACCGGCGCGGGCGCGGGTACGGCGCGGCGATGATGGATGCGCTGGAGCGGGTGATCCGCGGCGCCTACGAGCTGGGCGCGCTGGGTGCCACCGACGAGGCCGCCAGCTTCTACGCGGCGCGAGGCTGGCAGTTGTGGCGTGGACCGACCTCGGCGCTCACCCCGACCGGCGTCGCGCGCACGCCGGAGGAGGACGGCGGCATCTACGTCATGCCGGTGGACGTCCCGCTGGACCTGGTCGGCGAGCTGACCTGTGACTGGCGCGACGGCGACGTCTGGTAGCGCCTTGAGAGTCAGGGAGTTTGGTCCCGCCGGGGGCGGCGGCGATGCAGGTGGGGGCGCCGGCTGAGGGTGGCATTCGAAGATCGTCTAGCCACCATTTCCCCTTGATCACCGACCGGATGGGGCGGGACGGGGACGGCGGTTGCGACCGGCGAGGTCAGAGCCTGCGACGGCTCCCGGCCTGTGGGACTCTGCCGGCGTGACCAGCGAGGACGGCGGAACCCGCGCGACGGTGCCGGACGAGGACCTGGCGCACCACGACCTGGTCGGCCAGCCACACTCCGAGGAGGAGGAAGGGCCGGTCGCCGAGGCCGAGGAGACCGCGAGCCGGATCAGCACCGAGGACGACCCCCTCGGCCGGCCAGGCAGGCCGCTGGACCGTCGGTCGCCGTTCATGGTGGGGATGTACGGCGCCGCTGGCGTCGCGGTCACCGTGGGGCTCGTCGCGATGATTGCCGCCGCCGGGGACGTGCTGATCCTCATCGGGCTGGCCATGTTCATCGCGATGGGGCTCGAGCCGGCGGTGTCCTGGCTTGTCGGGCGTGGGTTACGGCGCGGGCTGGCGGTCGCCATGGTGTGCCTCGGGCTGATCGCCGCACTGGTCGGCTTCTTCGCAGCCGCGATCCCGCCGCTGGTGCAGCAGACCACCGCCTTCGTCCAGCAGGCTCCGGACCTGCTGAAGTCCGCACAGGACCAGAACTCCTGGTTGGGGCAGCTCAACGAGCGTTTCCAGCTCCAGCAGCGCTTCGAGGAGCTGCTCAACGTCGACGGGGCGGCGGTCGTCAACGGCATCCTCGGCGCAGGCGTTGTCGTGCTCGGCGCACTGCTGAGCACCCTGCTGGTGCTGGTGTTGACCATCTACTTCCTGGCTGACATGCCGCGCATCCGGCGCAACCTCTACCGGCTCGTACCGCACTCCCGCCGACCCAGGGTGATCCTGCTCGCTGACGCGATCTTCGCCAAGGTCGGCGGCTTCGTGCTGGGAAACGTCGTGATCTCCGCCATTGCCGGAACCGCGGCGTTCATCTGGCTGTCGATCTTCCAGATTCCGTACCCGCTGGTGCTTGCGCTGTTCGTTGCGGTGTTGAACATCGTCCCTGCGGTGGGACCCGCGATATCCGGCGTCACCTGCTCGCTGGTCGCGCTCTCGGTGTCCGGACCGGTGGCGTTGGCCACCGCGGGCTACTTCATCGTCTACCGCCTGATCGAGGACTACGTCTTGCTGCCGAGGGTCATGGGTCGGGCGGTGGCGGTTCCGGCGCTGGTCACGATAGTCGCCGTGACGCTGGGCGCCTTCCTGCTCGGCGTCGTCGGGGCGGTCACCGCCATCCCGATCGCGGCGGCCATCCTGCTGATCCTCGACGAGACACTGATCCCGCGGCTCGACCGTGCGTGAGATCCTGCGCTCATGTCGGTGGTGGACAACGCGGTATACATCGATGGCCGCCGCTCCGTGGAGCCTGAGTCGCTGAACCACACGTACGAGGTACTGCGCGAGTGCCCGGCCGGCGGCCGCAGCTTCTGCTGGATCGGGTTGCTGCGTCCGGACGCCGACGAGATCGCCTCGGTCGCACGGGAGTTCGGCCTGCACTCGCTGGCCGTCGAGGACGCCGTCCACGCACACCAACGACCCAAGCTGGAGCGCTACGGCGAGACGTTCTTCGTGGTGCTGCGGCCAGCCCGTTACGTGGACCCGGTCGAGGTCGTCGAGCTCAGCGAGGTGCATCTGTTCATCGGGCCGGACTTCGTGATCACCGTCCGGCATGCCGACGAGCCGAACCTGGCGGAGATCCGGAAACGGCTCGAGCAGGAGCCGGAGCTGCTCAAGCACGGGCCGCTCGCAGTCCTCTACTCCGTGCTCGACCGGGTGGTCGACGACTACGAGCCGGTGCTGCTGGGCCTCGGCGGCGACATCGACGAAATCGAGACGCAGGTCTTCGACGGTGACCCGTCGGCGTCCAAGCGGATCTACACACTGTCCCGCGAGGTGATCGAGTTCCAGCGTGCGGTCGAGCCGCTGCGGGAGATCTTCGAGCAGCTGCGCGAACGGGCTGATGACGAGCTCATGGACGTCGAGCTGGCGCGGTCCTTCCGCGATGTGGAGGACCACGCGACCCGGGTCCTGGAGCGGACGGAGTCGTTCCGCCAGCTGCTGATGAACGTCCTCACCGCCAACGCCGCGCTAGTCGGCCAGCGGCAGAACGATCACATCACCCAGCTGAGTGAAATGAGCTACAACCAGAACGAACAGGTCAAACGGATCTCGGCTTGGGCGGCCATCCTGTTCGCACCGAGCCTGGTCGGGACGGTGTACGGGATGAACTTCGACAGCATTCCCGAGCTGGGCTGGCAGTTCGGCTATCCGTTCGCGCTCGCGCTGATGGTGATCTTCTCGGCCGTGCTCTACATGGTCTTCAAGCGCCGGGGCTGGTTGTAAGACTGAGCGCTACGCCCTGAGGTCTAACATCGTGGCCTGCGCCGCGGCTAGGGTTTGGCGAGCAACCCTTCGAGGGGATGACGATGAGCCAATACGAGTACGACCAGTCCTATGGCACCGAGCCCACGAGGAAGGTCGACGCGGGCAAGCTGTGGGCCGGTGGCCTCGCGACGGCGCTCGTCGCGGCCGGTGTGGGCGTCGCCGGCGTGCTGGCGATCCGCGGCCTGCTCAAGATCGCGATCCTCAGTGGTCGCGGACAGCTGGTCAACGAGGCGATTCTGACCGTGCCGATCGCCGCGGCCGCCGCGGCGCTGATCGCCACCGGGCTGCTGAACCTGCTCATGATCAGCACCCCGCGGCCGAGCCTGTTCTTCAACTCCCTCGCCGGCGTAGTGCTCGTGGTGATGGTGCTGCTGGTGTTCCTGGCCAACGCAGGGGACCTCGCGGACAAGATCGCCACCGCCGCGCTGTACCTGCTGATCGGCCTGGTGATCATGGGCCTGCTGACCGGTGTGGCACGCACCGCGATCAAGGTCGTCCCACCGGCGCAGTACATGCCACCGGGGCGCGGGCCGGGCCCCTATCCCGACCAGACCCAGGTCATGCCCCCGCAGCAGCAGGGCGGTTACGACCAGTACGGCCAGGGCGGGTCAGACCGCCGGGACTACTACTGAGCCGAGCGCTCGACGCCTCCACCACGGGCCCCGATGTGGGACAGTGACCTTGGGAAACGTGTGCGTGGAGGACGGACGGCAATGACGAAGTCGAAGACGGTCATCGGGGCCGACGGCCGGGAATGGACCGTCAACCGAACCCTGGAGTGGTCGATCCCAGCGGTCGGTGACGACTTCGAGCATGACCTCGACGGCGGGCGCCCGGCGGCCGTCCTGGTGCTCTCTGCACTGTTCCTGTTCGTGGTAGTGCTGGTGGTGTGGACGCCGGACAAGGTGCACATCCCGTGGTGGGTGGTCCTGGTCTTCCTCGCGGCGTTCGCGTTCTTCCCGATCCGGTGGACGCTGCGGCGGCCGTGGACGCTGGTCGCGCAGACGCCGGGCGGTTACGACCTGCCGGCCGAGCACTGGGTCGGCACCGTGCGTGGGGTGTCCAAGGCGCGCGAGGAGACGAAGGTGATCACGCGCAGCCTGCGCACCCGCTCCACCCCGGCCTACACCGACGGTCCCCTGCAGCCGGTGAGCTGAGCATGACCCAACGCGGAGCCCGAGGTGCCTGAACTACCCGAGGTGGAAGCCCTGGCGCACCACCTGCGCCGTTGCGCCGTCGGCCACCAGGTCGCCAGGATCGACGTCGCCAGCATGACCGTGCTCAAGACCGTGAGCCCGTCATCCGCCGAGCTTCTCGGCCGGACCGTCACCGGCGCCGGCCGGCACGGCAAGTTCCTCGACATCGACTGTGACGGATTGCACCTGATCACTCACCTGTCGCGGGCGGGCTGGCTGCGCTGGCACGGCTCCGCCAACACGGTGCCGCCCAAGCCCGGCAAGGGCCCGCTGGAGCTGCGGGTGCACCTCGACGCCCCGGGCGGGCCCGGGTTCGACCTGACCGAGGCCGGCACCCAGAAGCGGCTGGCCGTCTACCTGGTGCACGACCCGAGCGAGGTGCCCGGAATCGTCCGGCTCGGCCCCGACGCGCTGAGCCTGACCCGCGACGACTTCGCCGCCCTGTTGGCCGGCAGGGGCGAGCGGATCAAGACCGTGCTGACCGACCAGACCGTGCTGGCCGGCGTCGGCAACGCCTACTCCGACGAGATCCTGCACGTCGCCAAGATCTCGCCCTACGCGACCGCCGGACGGCTGGACGACATGTCGCTCGACGCCCTGCACACGGCCTTGGTCGAGGTGCTGAACGGCGCGGTGCAGCGCTGCGTCGGGCTCGACGCGGCCCGGCTCAAGGGTGAGAAGCGCTCCGGACTGCGGGTGCACGCCCGGACCGGCCTGCCGTGCCCGGTGTGCGCCGATACGGTGCGCGAGGTGTCCTTCGCGAGCAAGTCGTTCCAGTACTGCCCCACCTGCCAGACCGGCGGCAAGCCGCTGGCCGACCGCAGGCTGTCTCGGCTGGTGAGGTAGTCGATGCGCGAGTTCTTCACCTCTTCCGCGGCGCTGCTGGTGCTGATCGGCGTGCTCGCGGTGGCCGCTGCGGTGTTCCTCGCGCTGTTCTGGCGGGCGCGGCGGCACGCCTTCGCCTCGCCGCTGGAACGGGCCACGTTCTCCACCCTGCACAGCGTCGCGCTGGCCGCTCCCGCGCTGCGCGAGGGCCTGTCCGCCCAGTCTGCGGCGTTCGCGCTGCCGTACCTGCGCACGATGCTGGACACCTGCGCGCTGACCATGACCGACAGCTCTGTCGCCGTGCTTGCCTGGGACGGCGACTCGGACCACCACCAACCCGACTTGCTGGAGCTGGCCAACACGGCGATCAACACCGGGCGGCAGCAGGTGGCCTCGCACCGCGCGGTCGCCTGTGACCGGGACTGCCCGGTCAAGGGAATCGTGGTCTCCCCGCTGGAGTGCGAGGGGGCCATAGTCGGCACGCTCGGCGCGTTGACCGCCACCACGCCCGGCCCGGTCCTGCTGCGCGCCACCGGCGAGATCGCGCGCTACATCTCCAGCCAGCTAGAGCTGGCCGAGCTGGACGAGTCCCGCAGGCGGCTCGGCCAGGCCGAGGTCCGCGCCCTGCGCGCTCAGATCTCGCCGCACTTCGTGTACAACGCGCTGACCACGATCTCCAACTTCATCCGCACCAACCCCGAGCGGGCGCGCGAGCTGTTGATCGAGTTCGCCGACTTCACTCGATACTCCTTCCGCACCGCCAGCGAGTACACGACCCTGTCCGACGAGCTGAACAACATCGACCGCTATCTCAAGCTCGAACGGGCCCGCTTCGGCGACCGGCTCAACGTGCAGCTGCGGATCGCGCCGGAGGTGCTGTCGGTGGTGCTGCCGTTCCTCGCGTTGCAGCCGCTGGTGGAGAACGCCGTGCGGCACGGGCTGGCCGGCATGCCGAACGGCGGCACGATCGTGCTCTCGGCCGTGAACGCCGGCACCGAATGCGTGATCAGCGTCGAGGACGACGGCGTGGGCATGGACCCGCGGCGGCTCAAGGAGGACATGGCCGACGCCCACGTGACCGGCGCGCACGTGGGGCTGGGCAACGTCGACGACCGGATGCGCTCGACGTTCGGCGAGGACTTCGGGTTGGTGGTCGACACCGCCCTGGGGGCCGGCACGAAGATCACTTTGCGGGTTCCGAAGTTCCGCGCCGGCATCCGCGTCTGAGATTCGGACACGATGCTGGGCGAAACTGGGTATATCCACTTGTAGTGCGGCACCAGGCCGTTGAGAGGGGAACGCGAGCCATGAGCATTGCAACCCGACCTGACACGCGCTTCGCATGGCTATGGCTGACCGACCGGTGTCAGCTGGCCTGCCGGCATTGCGCCTCCCACAGCGGCCCGCAGGGCACTCACGGCTCGATGGAGTTGGCCGACTGGAAGCGCGTCATCGACGAGCTGGCCGCAGCCGGCGTGCTGGACGTCCAGTTCTACGGAGGTGAGCCGACGGCCCACCCGGACCTCCCCGAACTGATCGTATATGCCAGGGCGGCAGGTCTCGGGGTCGAGGTCTACAGCAACCTGTTCTCGATCACTCCGCGGGTATGGGCGGCGTTGGAGCAGCCTGGCGTGCGGCTGGCCACCAGCTACTACTCCGGCCACGCCACGCAACACGAGGCGATCACCGGCCGCGCGGGGAGCCACGAGCGCACCCGCGCCAACATCGCGGCCGCCCTCCGCCGTGGAATCCCGCTCCGCGTCGGGATTGTGCAGATGCGGCCCGGCCAGGACGTCGCGGGCGCCGTCGCGGAGCTGACCGGGCTCGGCGTGCCGGCGGAGCGCATCCGGATCGACGACGTGCGCCGGATCGGGCGTGCGGACGGCGTCCCAGCCGGCGGGGTGGAGGAGCTGTGTGGTCATTGCGCGGACGGATCGGTGGCCGTCCGACCGGACGGGCAGGTGCAGCTGTGCGCCTTCTCCGGTGAGCAGCTGGGTTCCATCGGCAACGTCCACGAGCAGCCCATCGAACAGGTGTTGGCCGGCGCGGCACACCATCAGGCGCGCGCGGTGTTGGCCGGACTGCCGACCAACGGCCCGTGCCAGCCGGACGGCGGCCCGTGCATCCCCAAGGGCGGCGACTGCCTGCCCTATAGCGACCCCTGTAACCCCTGCCTGCCGAAGAACCTTGCCTAGGGCGGCCCGCACGCGGGCGTGGGCTTCGGTGCGGCCCACCGTGCTGCACCGGCTGCCGCCGAGCGTGGCGCAGCGACTGCCGAGCCGGCTGGGTGACTGGGCCGGCAAGCCGGTGGTCAGCTGCGTGCGGCTGCAGGGCCTGATCGCCGCGGGGATGTCCCCGCTATCCCGTGGCATGATCAACCTCAGCAGCCTGGAGCCGGTGCTGCAGCACGCGTTCCAGCGGCGCGGGCTCGCCGCGGTCGCGCTGCTGATCAACTCGCCGGGGGGCTCGGCCACCCAGTCCGCGCTGGTCGCGGAGCGGATCCGGAGCCTGGCCGCCGAGCACGAGGTGCCCGTGCTGGCGTTCTGCGAGGACGTCGCGGCCTCCGGCGGTTACTGGCTAGCCTGCGCCGCCGACGAGGTCTACGCCCACCCGACGTCGATCGTGGGATCGATCGGCGTGGTCAGCAGCGGCTTCGGGTTGGCCGGGCTGCTGGAGCGGCTGGGTGTCGAGCGCCGGCTGCATACAGCAGGCGAGAACAAGGCCAGGCTGGACCCGTTCCTGCCCGAGGACCCCGACGACGTCCAGTGGCTGACCGGACTGCAGGGGGAGCTGCACAAGCTGTTCCAGGACTGGGTACGCGAGCGCCGGGGCGCCAAGCTCGACCGCACCAAGGACCTGTTCACCGGTGAGGTGTGGACCGGCGCCGATGCGCTGGAGGTCGGGCTGGTCGACGGCCTCGGATCGGCTCGTGCGGTGCTCAAGGACCGCTTCCCCGACGCCGAGCCGGTGGCGGCTCAGGGCCGCCGTTCACTGTTCGCCCGGTTGGGTGTCGGGGGCTCACACAGCCTTCTCGGCGCAGCCCACGCTGCTCCGAACGTGGCGCTCTCGCTGGTGGAAGCAGCCGAGCTAAGAGCCAGTTGGGCCCGTTTCGGCCTGTAGCATCGTCGGTTCTGGCTGAACGTGCCGCGAGCGCTGGCACTGCGCGCCGATCCCCGTCACCATGTTCGGCGGGCACCCCGGGTGGTCGCGCGCGTCTGGACACGGTGAGCGGGGAATGTGCAGGATGAGGAGATCGTGAACAGCAACGAACGCTCCGGCGGTCTGGTCGTCCTCGCTGTGGACGACGAAGTGCCCGCACTCGAAGAGCTCGCATACCTGCTCGGCGCCGACTCCAGGGTCGGCACTGTGCTCAAGGCGGACAACGCCCACACGGCGCTGAACATCCTGAACGGACGTCAGCTCCGTGACGCCCGCGACGGGGCGGCCACGCCGCCGCGCGGGCTGGTCAACCCGTTGACCGGGATGCGGATCGCTGATCGCACCGACGTCGACGTGGTGTTCCTCGACATCAGGATGCCCGGCCTTGACGGCCTGGAGCTGGCCAAGTGCTTCTCCTCGATGGTCGTCCAGCCCTCGGTCGTGTTCGTCACCGCGCACGACGACCGCGCGGTCGACGCCTACGAAATCGGCGCGGTGGACTACCTGCTCAAGCCGCTGCGCGCCGAGCGGTTGGGCGCCTCGCTGACCCGCATCATCGAGACCCGCAGCGCCCCGCAGGGCGAGGCCGGCCGTGACGACCCCGGCGACGACGAGGTCATCCCGGTCGAGCTGGCCGGCACCACCAAGCTCGTGCCGCGCTCGTCGGTGCGCTACGTCGAGGCGCAGGGCGACTATGCCCGGCTGCACACCGCCGACGGGCAGAGCCACCTGGTGCGGATCCCGCTGTCGGTGCTCGAGGAGCGTTGGCGCGAGGTGGGCTTCGTCCGCATCCACCGCTCGTTCCTGGTGTCGTTGCCGCTGGTCACCGAGCTGCGGCTGTCCGGCTCGGGCTACGTGGTGCGGGTGGGTACCGGCGCTGAGCAGGCCGAGCTCCCGGTGAGCCGCCGGCACACCCGTGAGCTGAAGGACCGGCTGGTCCGCGCGACGAAACAGGCCTGGAGTCAGCGATGAGTACCGACATCGACGGCCCAGCGCCGTCGATGGCCGACGACTCGTCGGACTCCGAGAAAGAGCCAGACCTGGCCTCGAACGTGGCGCCTGAGGCGACGTCGGACGTCGCGCCGGCCGTCGCCTCGGTCAAGATGCGCCGGGAGCTGCGCAAGCGGGCCGCGCAGCGGATCAGAACCGCAGGCGGACGCCACGCCCGCACCGACCTCGACAGCCGCGCGCTGCCCAACGACTACGTGCCGCGGCATGCGCTGAGCACCCCCGGCCCCGGCAGCACGTCCGCCTCGGTGGTCGCCGAGCTCGCGCCGGCACCGGAGGAGCATTTCTACCTCCCGCCGCCCGAGCCGGAGGTGTCCTCCCGCAAGCGGGAGCGGATCGTGCTGTCCGAGCGGCGGCGGCCGGTACGGCCGGTGCGCACCGAGGTCGACGTCCGGGAGCTGACCGGCGTCGGCGACATGCTCAGCACGAACCTGATCCGCTCCCAGCTGGGTCTCGCGCTGCGGGTGGGCAGCATCGCGCTGTTCACGCTGGCGCTGTTGCCGGCGCTGTTCGCGGTGTTCCCGGTGCTGGGTCGGTTGGAGGTTCTCAACATCCGGTTGCCGTGGCTGCTCCTCGGCGCCCTGGTGTACCCGTTCCTGCTGGCGCTGGGCTGGCTGCACGCCCGAGCGGCCGAAAAATTGGAGCAGTCTTTCACCGAGCACGTCCGGGACTAGGGCGGATCTCGGGCCAATGGGCACCACCGCGCTGGTCACCCTCATCTGCCTTGCGATCGTGGCGCTGGTCTCGGTGGCGATCGGCTCGCTCGGCGTTCGGATGGCGCGCACCACCTCGGACTTCCTGGTCGCCTCGCGGACCGTCGGCCCAACCGCCAACGCTGCCGCGATCTCCGGGGAGTACCTGTCGGCGGCCTCGTTCCTCGGCGTCGCGGGCCTGATCCTCAAGGACGGGCCGGACGCGCTGTGGTACCCAGTGGGTTTCACCGCCGGCTACCTGGGACTGCTGCTGTTCGTGGCCGCCCCGCTGCGCCGGTCAGGCGCCTACACCGTGCCGGACTTCGCCGACGTGCGGCTGCGCTCGGTGCCGCTGCGCCGGGTGTGCACGCTGGTGGTGATCGTCATCGGCTGGCTGTACGTGCTGCCACAGCTCCAGGGCGCAGGGCTGACCGTGGCGACGGTGACCTCGTTGCCCGGCTGGAGCGGCGTGGTCAGTGCGGCGATCGTGGTCATCGCATCGGTGATCTTCGGCGGGATGCGCTCGATCACGTTCGTGCAGGCGTTCCAGTACTGGCTCAAGCTCACCGCGCTCGCCGTGCCCGTGATCTTCCTGGTGCTGCACTTCGCCGGCGACCGGCGCAGCTTCGACCGGCCGGCCCCGCCAGAGTTCCCGGCGGACACCACGGTCTCCGTGCAGACGGACGTGACGCTCGAGGTCAGCCAGCCGGTGTCGTTCAGCGCCCGCGGCGTGCTGGACGGTCGGCAGGAGAACGGACTTGTGCGCTGGCAGCAGGGCACCACGCACACCGTGCAGCAGGGCGCGTCGCTCACCTTCTCGGCGGGTACGTCGGTGCCGGTGGTGGCCGGCACCCCCCAGACCGACGCAAGCTGGCTGACACCGCTCTCGGGCAAACGCGAGTACCAGCTCCTCGAGATCTACTCGCTCATCCTCGCGACGTTCCTGGGCACGCTGGGCCTGCCGCATGTGCTCGCCCGGTTCTACACCAACTCCGACGGGCGGGCGGCCCGGCGGACCACGGTGGTCGTGCTCGCGATGCTCGGCGCGTTCTACCTGATGCCGACGCTGCTCGGCGCTCTGTCCCGGCTGTATGTGCCGCAACTGCTGGTCAGCGGCCAGACCGACGCCGCCATCCTGCGATTGCCCGCGGCCGCACTGGGGGAGAACTGGCTGGCCACCGCCCTCGGTGGGCTCGTCGCGGCCGGCGCGTGGGCGGCGTTCCTCTCGACGTCCTCCGGGTTGGTCGTGAGCGTGGCGGGCGTGCTGTTCACCGACGTGCTCAAGGGGCGACTGCGCAGCTTCACGCTCGCGACGCTCATCGCCGGCACGGTGCCCATGGTTCTGGCGTTGTTCGCTTCGCGACTGGATCTCGCCCAGACGGTGGTGCTTGCCTTCGCGGTCGCCGCGTCGACGTTCTGCCCGCTGCTGGTGCTGGGGATCTGGTGGCGTGGGCTCACCGATCGCGGCGCGATCGCCGGGGTGGCGGTCGGCGGCGCGCTCTCGGCGGTATCGGTGATGCTCAGCCTCTTCGACGTCGGCGCCACCGGCTGGGTCAGCGCGCTGCTCATCCGGCCTGCCGCGATCAGTGCCCCGGCGGCGTTCCTCACCATGATCGTGGTGAGCAAGTTGACGCAGAAGCGGGTGATCTCCGACGTCGATCATGTGCTGCTGCGGCTGCACGCCCCGGAGCGGCTCGGCCTCTCCCAAGATCGGCTTCCGGACACGGCTGGCTGACTTTGGTCCCTTCCGGGGGCACCTGAACGAGAATATGGTTACCTGCAGACCACTCGTGACGCTTGAGGGGAGCGGCCGTGAGCCTTGCGGGCGAACGACCAGCGGAGATCACCCAGTATCAGCAGGTACAGGCCAGCCCCGAGTTCATCCAACTGAAACGCAAGCTGCGGAACTTCATCTTCCCGATGAGTGTTGCCTTCTTGCTGTGGTACCTGGCGTACGTCCTGCTCGCGACCTACGCGCCGGCGTTCATGTCGACCAAGGTCTTCGGCAACATCAACGTCGGCCTGATCATCGGGCTGTCTCAGTTCGTCACGACGTTCCTGATCACCACTCTGTACGTCCGGTACGCCAACCGGCAACTAGATCCACTCTCCGAGCACCTTCGCCGCCAGATCGAGGAGGCCGGGCTGTGACCCTCGCGCAAACTCCCGCCCCCGCCGCTGTCGGCAACCCGACCCTCAACATCGCGATCTTCGCGGTCTTCGTCGCGTTCACCCTGGTCGTGGTGTTCCGGGTCAGCCGCAGCAACAAAACCGCGTCGGACTACTACGCCGCGGGGCGGGCGTTCTCGGGCCCGCAGAACGGCGTGGCGATCGCCGGCGACTACCTGTCCGCGGCGTCGTTCCTCGGCATCGCCGGCGCTATCGCAGTGAACGGCTACGACGGCTTCCTGTTCTCGATCGGCTTCCTGGTGGCCTGGCTGGTGGCGTTGCTGCTGGTGGCCGAGCTGCTGCGCAACACCGGCAAGTTCACCATGGGCGACGTCCTGAGCTTCCGGATGCGGCAACGCCCGGTCCGCGCGGCCGCGGCGACCTCCACGCTGGTGGTCTCGTTCTTCTACCTGGTCGCCCAGATGGCGGGTGCGGGCGCTCTGATCGCACTGCTGCTGAACATCCCGAACACCGACACCCTCGGTCAGGGCATCGTGATCGGGATCGTCGGCATCATCATGATCACCTATGTGCTCGTCGGCGGGATGAAGGGCACCACCTGGGTGCAGATCATCAAGGCGACGTTGTTGCTGGTCGGAGCGGCAACGATCACGGCATGGGTGCTCGGCCGGGTGGGGTTCAACCTCAGCGAGCTGCTGGGCCAGGCGGTGGACAAGAACCCCGTGCTGACCGACGCGACCGGCAAGCCGATCAAGGAGCTCGGCGACACGCTGCTCAACCCGGGCCTGCAGTACGGAGCGACGCCAACGGCGAAGATCGACTTCGTGTCGTTGGGTCTGGCGCTGGTGCTCGGCACCGCCGGTCTGCCACACATCCTGATGCGGTTCTACACCGTGCCCAACGCCAAGGAGGCCCGTCGCTCCGTCGTGTGGGCGATCTGGCTGATCGGAATCTTCTACCTGTTCACGCTCGTGCTCGGCTATGGCGCCGCTGCGATAGTGGACGGCGGCTCGTCCAGGATCGCCAACGCACCAGGTGGCACAAACTCGGCGGCGCCGTTGCTGGCCTTCCAGCTCGGCGGCGAGATCCTGCTCGGCATCATCTCGGCGATCGCGTTCGCCACGATCCTGGCGGTGGTCGCCGGCCTGACGATCACCGCGTCGGCGTCGTTCGCGCACGACTTCTATGCCAATGTGATCAAGCGAGGCGAGACGGCGCCGGACTCCGAGGTCAAGGTGGCTCGGCGTACCGCCGTCGTGATCGGCGTCATCGCCATCATCGCCGGCATTTTGGCCCGCAACCAGAACATCGCCTTCCTGGTCGCGCTGGCCTTCGCCGTCGCGGCTTCGGCGAACCTGCCGACGCTGCTGTACTCGCTGTTCTGGAAGCGGTTCAACACCACCGGTGCACTGTTCAGCATCTACGGCGGGCTGCTCATCTGCGTGGTCTTGATCGTGTTCTCGCCGGCGGTTTCCGGCAAGCCGGTCAACCCCGCCACCGGCCGGAGCGCGTCGATGGTGCAGGGCATCGACTTCCACTGGTTCCCGCTGGACAACCCGGGTCTGGTGTCGATCCCGGCGTCGTTCCTGCTGGGCATCATCGGGACGTGGATCGGCCGGCGTCGTGACCCAGACGCGGTGGCCCAGCACGCCGAGATGGAGGTCAGGGCCCTCACCGGCGCCGGTTCGGAGAAGGCCACGGTCGCCTGAGCCGGGGTTCACTCACTGCCTGCTGACGTGGGCAGTGGCACGATGCACGGGTGAGCGCGCCAGGAGTTCCCGCTGTCGACATCGCGCAGCTGCCGCCCGACGCCGCCATGGTGGACGTGCGGGAGACCGACGAGTGGACCGCCGGCCGGGCGCCGACAGCGACCCACGTGCCGATGTCGGAGCTGCCGGGCCGACTGCCCGAGGTGCCGACCGATGTCGACCCGCTCTACGTGATCTGCCGCTCGGGGAGCCGCTCGGGGAGGGTGGTGGCCTACCTGACCGCGCACGGCTACCGCGCGGTCAACGTCGCCGGCGGCATGCAGGCGTGGCAGGCGGCCGGCCGCGAGATGGTCTGCGACGGGCCTGCGCCGCCCCAGGTCGTCTAGGGCGGGCACGCTGCCGTGATCAGCTGCCCACGCTGCGGTCTGCCGCCTCCGCCGGGCCACGAGGCCGCGCCGTTCTGCGTCTACTGTGGACGGTTCATGGCGCGTACGCAGTGGGTTGCCGCCGCGCCGGTTCATGCCGTTGCGGGGACGGCGAAACCTGCCCAGCGTCGGCGTCGCCGCTACACCGGGCCGCCGCGCTACACCAAGACGCCCCGGTGGGGGTTCCCCGCGGTGCCGTGGAGGCCGCGGCCACAGGGCGAGGACACGGCGAAACCGGCCGCCGACCCGACGCTCGCCGCCGCGGTGCTGGCGCGCACGCTTGTGCCGTTGCTCTGGACCGTCGCGGTGCTGGCCACGGTCTCCGCCGGGGCGGAGATCTGGCGCTACATCCTGCTGCTGCTCAGCCGTGAGGACGCGCTGTCAGCCACAGCAGTGGCCGCATCCGACGCGCTGACCGTCGGTGCGGGAGCCGTCACGCTGATCGCGGCGGCGGGCGCAGGGTTACTGCTGGTCCTGTGGTCGCTGCGGGCGCAGGCCGGCGCGGCCGAACGGAGCGGCGTGCGGCCGGCGCGATCACGTCGGGAGGTGTTGCTCGGATGGCTGCTTCCGGGGCTGAACCTGTCAGTGCCCGGCTCGGTGCTGGCTGAGATCGAGCACGGGCTGCTCGAGCGGCCGGTGGCGGCGCGGCCGAAGCCGTCCGGTCTCGTGGTGCTCTGGTGGGTGATGTGGGACGTCGGCGTGGTGCTCTGTGTGGTGACGCTGCTGTGGGCGCTGCGCGACGGCGTGCAGGCGCTGGCCGACGGCGTGCTGCTGCATGCACTGCTGGATCTCGTCGCCGCGGTGACTGCGGTGGTCACGGCCGTAGTGGTGCGGCAGTTCACCCGGCTGCTGCACCCCGCGCAGCCGCCACGGCGGATGCTGCTGGTCAGGACGGGCGCGGAGCCGTCACCCACAGCTCCCGCAAACCCCGCATGACGAACTCTGGCCGCCGCTGCGGCTCGGCGGCCAGTTGCAGCTCGGGCAGCGTGGCGCGCAGCGCGGCCAGCACGGCGGCGACCTCGATGCGGGCGAGCGGGGCGCCGAGGCAGTAGTGGATGCCCGCGCCAAAGCCTAGGTGCGGGTTCGGGTGCCGGCCGACGTCGAGGTGGTCGGGGTTGGCGAACACGGCCGGGTCGCGCGCCGCGGCACCGAGCAGCGCGGCGATCTTCTGCCCTGCTTGCACCTCGTGGCCGGCGATCTCCACGTCCCGGGTCGCGGTTCGCTCGAACAGCTGCAGCGGCGGGTCGAAGCGGAGCAGCTCCTCGGTCGCGGTGGCCAACAGCTCCGGGTCGGGCTCGCTGCCCAGCCGGTCCCACTGCGGTCGGTTGCGCAGCAGCGCCAGCACGCCGTTGCCTAGGGTGTTCACGGTGGCTTCGTGGCCGGCCATCAGCAGCAGCGCCGCGGTGCCCACCAGCTCGTCCTCGGTGAGCCGGTCTCCGTCGGCCTCGGCGACCGCGAGCAGGTCGGAGACCATGTCGTCGGCCGGGCGGGATCGCCGATGGGCTGCCAGCTCACGCAGCGCCGCGACGAACTCGGCGGCGGCGGTCTCGGCGGCTTCTCGTCGCGGTTCGTCGAGCCTGTACTCGTACATCTTCACGATGGCGTTCGACCACGGCCGCAGTGGTGGTCGCAGGGGCTGCGGCACGCCGAGCAGTTCGGCGATCACGGCGACCGGCAGCGGGCCGGCGACGGTGGCGAGCACGTCGGCGCGGCCGTGCTCGTGGATTTGCGCGGCCAGCTCGTCGACCTGCTCGCGGGCCAGCCGCTGGATGGCCGGCACGAGCCGCTGGGTGTGCCCGCGGCCGAACGCCGCCGCCACCAGCGACCGCAGCCGGGTGTGGTCCGGCGGCTCGCGCTCGAGCAGCGAGTTGTGGTGCAGCAGGTTGAACGCGGGGAAGCTGGCCGTCGGCTCGGCGTCGACGAAGAACCGGCCGAGCCCGCGGTCGCGCAGCAGAGCGGAGCAGGCCCGGTGCGAGACCGCGACCGCCATGCCCAACCCGGGATGCCAGTGCACGTCGGCCTGGCGACGCAGCTCGGCGAAGCGTGGATACGGGTCGGCGAGGAAGCCGGGATCCTTCGGGTCGAAGGGCACGTCGTTGCCGGACACCGCCCCATCGTGCCCTCGTCGCACACCCCTTTGCTCTGCGCACTCTGACGCAACAGTCGCTCGGGCCGGGCGTGTCGGCTCGGCGTCCGCTCGAGGTGGTGCGTGGGAGTGCGCAGAGCAAAGGGGTGCGAATGGACGACTGCCCTGGACGGCGCGGACGCCCGATGCGCATCGGATAGCGTTCAGGGGCGATGACTGCCAAACGGACACCCCAGAAGAAGGCCCCGCAGCGCACCGCCGCGCCGGGCGCGATCAACCCCAAGCAGCCCTGCCCATGCGGCTCGGGCAAGCGGTACAAGGCGTGCCACGGCGCCGGCACCGACGTGCTCGTGAACAGGCCGTTCGAGGGCCTGGCCGCCGAGCCGCTGCTCGTCGGGATGCGCGAGTTCGTAGCCTCCGCGCTGGCCACGGTGCCGCTCGCGGAGCCAGCGGAAAAGCCGGTGACGATCGCGACCGTGTTGCCCGGCGCCGCCGCCGCTGTCGTCCGCAAAGACGGCCACGCGATGGTCGGCCTTCAGGTCCAGTCCCGCTCCGGCGACCTGTCGGCCGACCTGGGCCGGGCGCTTCGGTGGGTGTTGGACGCCGAGCCCGGCGAGGTGCTCACGACGGCGTCCGGCATCGGTGAGCAGCACGACGTCGTCCGCCTGCAGCAGCTTCTCGACCCGAAGGCCGAGCTGGAGCTGACGCTGCATGCCGACTTCAACTGGTGGCTCGACGGCGACGACGACCCGCCGCCGGAGGCCACCGCCGCGGTCGAGCACTCGAACTCGCTGATCAGGCCGACCGAGGCCATCGCGGCCGACGGCGTGCGCGGCGCATTCTGGGTGGACACCGGCGCCAAGGCGCACCTGCGGTGGGTGCGCACCGAGCCGGAGGACCGGCTGATGGACGCGCTCGCCCGCCTCCAGGCCGCCGGTGAGCTGGACCTCGGCGAGGGCTCGCGCTACGTCGGCGCGTTCCGCGCGCACGGCCTGCTCGTGCCGGTCTGGGACCTCGACCGCGAGCAGCACGCCAAGGAGTGGGTGGCGCCGACAGCGGCGTTCGCCACCCGGTTGGAGGCGGCGCTGGCGAAGAAGACGGCGCTGCTGGCCTCGGAGCGGCGGGCTCGCGACGGGCTGGCCGGCCGGCAGGTCACCCTGCACTGACGCCACGGCGGTCGGCCTGCCGAGCGTGGCCTACCGTTGGTGACCATGTCCAAGGTTCTGACCGAGCTGCCTGTCGGCGAGCGCGTCGGTATCGCGTTCTCCGGTGGCCTGGACACCTCGTGCGCGGTGGCCTGGATGCGCGAGAAGGGTTCCATCCCCTACTGCTACACCGCCGACCTCGGCCAGTACGACGAGCCCGACCTGCCCGGCGTGCCGTCGCGAGCGGTGCAGTACGGCGCGGAGGCGGCCCGGCTGGTGGACTGCCGCGAGGAGCTCGTGCACGAGGGGCTGGTGGCGCTGCAGTGCGGCGCGTTCCACATCACCACCGCCGGCAAGACCTACTTCAACACCACGCCGCTCGGGCGGGCGGTGACCGGAACGCTGCTGGTCCGCGCGATGCACGAGGACGGCGTGGACGTCTGGGGCGACGGCTCCACCTACAAGGGCAACGACATCGAGCGGTTCTACCGCTACGGGCTACTGGTCAACCCCAAGCTGCGGATCTACAAGCCGTGGCTGGACGAGGCATTCGTCGGCGAGCTCGGCGGCCGGGTGGAGATGAGCGAGTGGCTCTCCGCCCGCGATCTGCCCTACCGCGACGCCACCGAGAAGGCGTACTCCACCGACGCCAACATCTGGGGCGCCACTCACGAGGCCAAGACGCTGGAGCTGCTCGACACCTCCATGGAGGTCGTCGAACCGATCATGGGCGTGGCGCACTGGGATCCCGGCGTGGCCGTCGAGCCCGAGGTGGTCGTGGTGCGCTTCGCCGACGGCTGGCCGGTTGCGCTGAACGGCGTGGCCTACGACTCCAGGGTGGAGCTGGTGCTCGCCGCAAACGAGATCGGCGGCCGGCACGGGCTGGGCATGAGCGACCAGATCGAGAACCGGATCATCGAGGCGAAGAGTCGCGGCATCTACGAGGGGCCCGGCCTGGCGCTGCTGCACACCGCGTACGAGCGGCTGGTCACAGGGATCCACAACGAGGACACGCTGGACAACTACCGGACGTTGGGCCGCCGGCTGGGTCGGGTGCTTTACGAGGGCCGCTGGTTCGACCCGCAAGCATTGATGCTGCGCGAGACGCTGCAGCGGTGGGTGGGCGCCGCGGTGACCGGCGAGGTGACGCTGCGGCTGCGTCGCGGCGACGACTACACGATCCTCGACACCACCGGCCCGAACCTGACCTACCACCCCGAGCGGCTGTCGATGGAGCGGTCGGACTCGGCGTTCGGCCCGCTGGACCGGATCGGCCAGCTCACCATGCGCAACCTCGACATCGAGGACACCCGCGCGAAGCTGGACGTCTACCGCGAGTCCGGCACCCTGCCGCCGGGGGACGACCCGCTGCAGCTCGGCCGCTGAGCCGTCACTCGGAGTACGTCAAGACGGACTTCACGTCGACGATCGGGGTGCCGTCCAGTGCCTCGAGGTCGCGTACCTGGACCCGGAGCCCGTCCATCGCGACGACCTCTACCCGATGCACCCCGACCGGGTTCGGGCGGTCGGGCGAGCGCGTGCTGAACACGCCCCGCATCGGGTTCGCGGGTTCGCCACGGGGGTGGACGACCTGGACGTCGCGGTCGGCCCGGTGCAGCCAGGTCAGCACGATCAGCTCGTCGCCGACGTTGATGTCACGGGCCGCTTCGCTGACCTCGCTGTGAAAGACCAGCCACGCCAGTGGTGACCCTTCGTAGCCCTGCTTCGGCGCGGCGGCGAGGTCGACCAGGGGTGACTCGACGTGCCCGATGGGCTGCACGACGTACGGACTCATGGCAACCATCCAACCCGTCCGCGCAGCAGCGCGTAGCCGACGAAGGCGACGATGTCGAGCAGCGCGTGCGCGCCGACAAGCATCCACAGCCGGCCGCTGCGTTGCCACACCCGACCGAACACCAGGCCCATCACGAAGTTGCCGATGAACCCGCCGAAGCCCTGGTAGAGGTGATACGCCCCGCGCAACAGGGCCGACACCAGCAGCGCACGGTTCTCCGTCCAGCCGAGCTGACGCAGCCGGGTGAGGAGGTAGCCGACGAGGATGACCTCCTCGGCCCACGCGTTGCCGATCGCCGATCCCACCAGCACCGGAACCCGCCACCAGCTGTCGCCGAGCGTGGACGGCAACACCGCCAGGTTGAGCCCGGCGGCGTAGCTGATCAGGTACAGCGCGAGGCCCGGCACACCGATGAGCAGCGCGAGGCCCGCCGCACCGGCGGCGTCACGGCCCGGCTGGCTGCGGTCCAGCCCGATCTGGCGCAGCCGAACGCCGGCGCGCAGCAGCAGGTAACCGGCCAGTGCGCCCCACGCGACCAGCTGCAGCACCCGGGTCAGCTGGAACGCGAGGTCGATCAGGTCGGCCTGCGCCTGCGGGGCGTTCAGCGCGACCTGCTGGTCTTGCAGGGGTTCTGGGCGGACCAGTGCGTCGAGCAGACTGAGCAGGCTGCGCAGCGCGGACAGCCCGAGCGTCACGGAGAAGACGACCAGCAGCTCGGTGCCGATCAGCCGCCGCTCCGCCGGGTCCTCGATCGGCGCGGTCGACGCCCGGCCCGGCGCGAGCCAGCCACGCACCCCACTCGTCACCCCGGCGACGCTACCTACCCCTGCGGCTACCCTGGGCGGGTGCGCCGGATCGTGTTGTCGCCGCGGTGGATCGGGTGGGGCGTCGTCACCCTCGCCGCCGTCGTGGCGTGCATCCTGCTCGGGCGCTGGCAGCTCGGCCGGGCCGACGAGTCCGGCGACCTGCAGAACTGGGGCTACGCCATCCAGTGGCCGGTGTTCGCGCTGTTCTTCGCGCTGCTGTGGTGGCGGATGCTGCGCATGGAGCTCCGGGCGGCGAAACCCGAGCAGCCGGAACCCGACCAGCCGCAACCGGCCGTCGCACCCACTCCACCGGTCCCGGAGCAGCACGTTCCCGCCCCGCGGCGTGCCGAGGTCGTGCGCGCCGAGCAGGACGACCCGGAGCTAGCGGCCTACAACCGGTTCCTCGCGGAGCTGGCTGCCAGGGATCGCGGAGACTGAACCGGTGTCGATCAGAACAGCGTTGCTCGCCTACCGGGTCGCGGCCTGGGTCACCGGGACCGGCCTGCTCGTGCTCGTGCTCGTCGCCATGCCGCTGAAGTACTTCGCCGACCAGGGCCGCCCCGTGGCCATCGTCGGGATGCTGCACGGCTTCCTCTACATGGCCTACGTGATCTGCACGCTCGTCCTCGCCGAGCGTTGCCGGTGGAAGCCGCTGCAGGCCGTGCTCGTCGCGCTGGCCGGCACCATCCCGTTCGTCTCGTTCATCGCCGAGCGGCGGGTGACCAGACAGGTTCGCGCGGAGCAGTCGGTCGCCTAACCGGGTACAGCTGCTTGACGGTGATCCCACCAGGCACTAAAGGGACGGCCGGATGTCGCGGGCCGTTGGGAAGCCGTTAGCGTGCACGCCTGTGTCGTCGGTCCGTGAGATGAGCGAAGCAGGCTCCTGGTCTATCCCTCCGTTGTTCGAGAACCTCGTCGACGATGCCAGCCTGCTGATGCCGCGCGAGGGCATGCCGTCGGTCGCCGATGTCGTCGCGCGCTACCTCGACGGCCGGGGTGCGCCCTACGGCCGGCTGACCGGCCAGCTGGTGAGCCCGCTCTCGCGGCTGCCGGAGGTGGTCGCCGAGGTGGCCGCAGCCGCCCCCAGCCGCCCCGTGGAGCTGTCCCTGCTCGTCGACACCGGCCTCGGCGCGCTGCCAAAGGCCCTGTCGATGGTGCTGTCCCGCAGCAGCCTGGTCACCCCGCGCACGGTCGAGGCGCCCGCCCCGCCGGACGTCGACGCCACCTGGCTGGAACGGGTCGCGGAGTTCGTGCCCGACGACGTCTTGCCGGTCGTCGAGCCCCGCCGCCCGCTGCAGGGCGACACCCAGGCCTGGTTGGACGCGGTCCAGCGGGTCGCCGAGCATGGTTGCACTCCCAAGCTGCGCTGTGGCGGCCCCCGCCCGTCCGACATCCCCTCCGACGACGAGGTGGCCGACTTCCTCGAGGTGGCCGGTGCCGCCGGCCATGGCTGCGTGACCAGCCTCGGCCTTCGGCACGCCGTGCGCCCCGCGGACGGGGCCGGTGCACCGCCCGCAAGGCGCGCCCACGGCATCCTCAACCTCCTGGTCGCCTCGGCGCGGGTGAAGAGCTCCGGCGACGTTCGCTCGGCGTTGCGCAGCACCGACGGCTCCGCGCTGGCCAAGGAGGTGGGCCGGCTGTCGACCAGGGCAGTCAAGGGTGTGCGCGCGATGCTGGGACGGTGCGCCGCCGGCCCCACGCCGGTCACCGCCGCCGAGCTGGCCGGGCTGGGCCTGCTTTAGACCACCCCGTCGGCGCGCCCGAACCGATGCCGCCCGAGGGCCGAACGCTCCTCATTGATAGGTTGCGCTAGGCCGTCTTGGGGTGAAGCCAGTGTTCGACAGCATCGGATGGGGCGAGATTCTCGTGCTCGTCGTGGCCGGGTTGTTCATCCTGGGCCCGGAGCGGCTGCCCGACGCGGCGGCCTGGCTGGGTAAGACGGTGCGGCAGGTCAAGGGTTACGCGACTGGCGCACGCGAGCAGTTGCGTGAGGAGCTCGGACCGGAGTTCGACGAGCTGCGCAAGCCGCTCAACGAGTTGCGTGACCTGCGCGGGATGGACCCTCGTCGGGCGGTCACCCGTTCGCTGTTCGAGATCGAGCCGGACATCAAGCCCAACGGCTACACGGCCGGCTCGACTGAGGCGCCGCCGCAGTCGCACCCGCCGGCGGTGCAGGCCCGTCAGCTGGGCGCGAACGAGCGGCCTCCGATCGACTCCGACGCCACGTGACGGCCATCTGATTACGGTTTGGTTTCGCTCCCGAACCGCGTCGCCCACTCGGCCGAAGACCCATCGTCGGGTTGTACCGAAGCTGCTCGCACGTTTCCGAGCCCCCGATTTCGTGCGGTAGCAGCACTGACAGGAGAGTCATCTGTTCGTTGTACGCTGACGGCCGTCAGATGCGGCTCGTTGGTTCTGGTCGGCGTGGGAATGACAGCCGGCGTGCGAATCACAGGAAAGGGTTGGGATCCACCGTGAGTATTGACGACCGCACGATGAAAGACCTGATAGCTGAGTCGCAGGACTTGCACGTCGATGCGATGAGGGACATCAAGGAGACGCTGCCGGAGTTGGCGCAGATCCGCGAGGAACGTCGCGGGCAGGAAGTCGATGCCGACGAGATCAACCGGTTCAACGCCGGTCGGCGTCAGGTCCTCAAGGGCATGGGGTACGGGGCTGGTGGCCTCGCGGCTCGCGGTCTGGTGGTGGGAGGGTTCGGCGGCATGTTCGCCGGGATCCTGTCTACTCCGGCCTACGCGGACACCGCGCTGGACATCCAGATCCTGCAGACCGCCTCGTCACTGGAGACCTTGGCGTCCGCGACCTACGCGACGGCGCTGACCTTGCCATTCATCAAGAACGGCAGCGCGACGGTCGTGAAGTTCGCCCAGACGACCATGGCTCAGCACGACGAGCACAACAAAGCGTTCCAGGCGCAGACCACCGCGCTGGGTGGCAAGCCGCAGACCATGCCCAACGCGAAGTTCGCCGCTGTGGTGGAACAGGCGGCTCCCGGGCTGAAGGCTCCGGCAGATGTGGTGACCCTCGCCTCATCGCTGGAGAAGGTCGCCACCGATACGTACCTGACGAACCTGACGATGTTGGAAGACATGAAGTCCAAGGTGATCATGAGCAGTGTGATGGGCGTGGAAGCCCAGCACCTGGCCACCCTGCGGGCGGTGGGTGCCCTGCTGGCTGGTGGCGCCCCAGAGCTGATCAAGATCCCAATCGGTGCTGACCTGGCGAAGCTTCCTGCCGCAGCGGGCAGCGTCGCCTTCCCGGACGCCCTCGAACAGACCGACCCGATGCTGCTGGCCCCAGCAGATTCAGGAGTTGTCAAGTGAGCCGCAGCGAGAGCACACCGTCCGTCGATGTCCAACCCGCTAGCGCTGACGTAGCCGACGTGCAGGCCACTGGTGCGAAGCCAGCGGCGGCATGGGGGCGGCGTGGGCTGTTGGCCACTGCCGCCGCCGCGGCTGCCGCGGTCGCCGCGGCCTGCAGCTCCAGCGAGACCTCGTCCGGGGGGTCGTCCACCGCGGCGGCTCCCAGTGCCGCCACCGGGGACCTGGCGGTGGCCAAGCTGGCCGCCGGCCTGGAGGTCCTTGCGGTCGGTACCTACAGGGCCGCGCTGGACGCCGCGACGGCGAACAAGCTCGGCCCGGTGCCACCAGCGGTGGCGACGTTCGTACAGACCGCGATGGCCCACCACCAGGTGCACCTTGACGCCTGGAACATGGTCCTGGACGGTGCTGGCCAGCCCAAGGTCACCGAACCGGACGCCAAGCTGAAGCCGACGGTGGATGCCGCGTTCGCCAAGGTGACCGACGTGACCGGGGCGGCGAACCTGGCGTTGTTGCTCGAGCAGATCGCCGCGCAGACCTACTCCAAGGCGATTCCGACCCTGCAGAGCAAGGATGCCATCATGCTGGCCGCCCAGATCCAGATCATCGACCAGCAGCACCAGTCGATTCTGCTCTATGCCCTCGGCATGTACCCTGTGCCGGAGGTATTTCAGTCCACCGCCAAGGCCGCCAGCTAGTACATCATTTCGCCTGGACCTGCCGTACGGGGTAGCACCGTGCGGCAGGTTCCAGGGATCGATTCGACGCAAAGGAGAAGCTTATGCCGAGCCTTGGTGGCTGGGAGTTCGTCATTCTGATCGGCGTGCTCGTCCTGCTCTTCGGCGCCCGCAAGCTGCCGGAGATGGCCCGCTCCATTGGACAGTCCGCCCGTGTGTTCAAGGGTGAGATGAAGGGCATGAAGTCCGACGAGCAGGTGCCCGAGCAGCAACCGCAACCGGCTGCGCCGTCAGCCCTGCCGCCGGCCGCCGCGCCGGTGCCGTCGACCGTGCCACCGGGCACACCGGTCGACGCGGTGGTCGTACACCGCTCCAACAACAACGCCTCGTAGCGGTACCAGTCCGTGTCCAGCTCGTTCACCGCCAGGCTGCGCCGCCCGATGGGCCGCGGGCGGAGCCGTCGCCGGGGCAACCCCGACGGCACGATGACGCTGATCGAGCACCTCTACGAGCTGCGTAACAGGCTGGCGGTCTCCGTCGGGGCGGTCGTGCTCACCTCGATCATCGGCTACATCTGGTTCGGGGTCGGCTTCTTCGGCCTACCCAACCTCGGTGACCTGCTGACCGGGCCGTACTGCTCAATTC
>Ga0136615_10000184_pt1 | contig 27427 bp, 25 predicted proteins | sample AntDrymUQ2882206_2_FD_106647 | JGI IMG/M metagenome (GOLD analysis project Ga0136615, IMG submission 106647) | Polar desert sand microbial communities from Dry Valleys, Antarctica - metaG UQ288 (22.06) | ecosystem: Environmental > Terrestrial > Soil > Desert | place: Antarctica: Dry Valley... | reverse complement strand
TTGGCGTAGGAGTGCAGCAGGCTCACGCCGACGGCGGTGACCCCGCGGGCCGCGAGCTCGCGGGCGGCCACGGCCACGCTGTGCTCGTCCAGTTCTCGCACCACAGCCCCGGTGGCGTCCAGGCGTTCGCCGATCTCACAGACCAGGTGTAGCGGCACGATGCGGTCCGGCTTCACCCAGAAGTAGGAGTTGCCGTAGCCGTCCGGCACGCTCTGGCGGGCGATCTCCAGGACATGGCGGAAGCCCTGGGTGGTCACGAACCCGAGACCGGAGAAGTCGTCGGCCAGCAGAGCGTTGGTGGCCACGGTGGTGCCGTGCAGCACCGCGGTGACCTCCCCGCCGTCGCACCCGAGCAGCGCGAGCACCTTGGCCACGCCGTCGAGGAACCCCCGGGAAGGGTCGTCGGGGGTCGAGGCCGTCTTGGTGGTCACCAGCCGCCCGCTGCCCTCGTCGAGCGCGACGACATCGGTGAAGGTCCCGCCCGTGTCGACGCCGACGCGGATCACCGGGCGGCGCGCCGCCCCACCAGCACGCCGAGCAGCGCGATCGCCGCCCCCACCAGCGTGCCGACGAGGAACCCCTGGCCGTCGATGGCCGCTCCCGCCGGCGTGCCCGGCGACCGGAACACCTGCCCGGTCGTGTCGGCCACCTCGGTGGGGGCGGCGTCATCGGCGGCTGCCGCCGGCGCTGCGCCGCCCGACACGAGGTCGGCCTCGACGGCGGAGAAGAACTGCCCGGCGGTGCGCTTCGCGACGCCGGCGAGCACCCGCTGGCCGACCCCGCCGATGGTGCCGCCGACCACGGCGTCGGCGTCGTAGGTGATGCGGGTGCCGCCCTCGGGGGTCTCGGCGAGCGTGACCGCGGCGGTGGCGTCGACGGTGCCCGGTCCGCCCTGCCCCTGCGCCCGCAGGGTGTAGGCCGCGGGCGGCGCGTGGTCGGCCAGCATCACCTGCCCGCTGTACACCCCGCGGATCGAGGCCACCCCGGCCTCCAGCGTCACCCGGTACTCGTCGTCGCCGGTGCGCTCCAGGCTGAGGCAGCCGGGCAGGGTGCGGGCGAGCACCGCCGGGTCGATGAGTGCCGTCCAGACCTGCTCGCGCGGCGCGGCGACGTCGTGGCTCCCGCTGATCTTCATCCCTCGTCCTCTCCGCGCAGCGCCCACAGCTCCGAGGGCGAGATCGGCATGCGGGTGATCACGATGCCGGTGGCGTCCTCGATGGCCGCAGCGATCACCGCCGAGCCGGGGATGACACCCGCCTCCCCCGCGCCCTTGATGCCCAGCGGGTTCAGCGGCGAGGGCGTCTCGAGGTGGTCGGTCTCGATGTGGGGGATCTCGGTGGCGTAGGGCATGAGGAAGTCCATGAATGATGCGTTCAGCAGCTGGCCGTCGCTGTCGTAGGCCATGCGTTCGTACAACGCCCCGGCGATCCCCTGCGCCACGCCGCCGTGGATCTGGCCCTCCACAATCATCGGGTTGATGAGGTTGCCGCAGTCGTGCACCACCGCGTAGCGCAGCACCGTCACCTCCGCGGTCGCCGGGTCCACCTCGACGGTCGCCGCGTGCATGCCGTTGGCGAACGTCGACCGCTCGGGCGAGTAGTAGTCGCGGCCCTCCAGGCCGGGCGCCTCGCCAGCCGGCACGGGCGGGCCGCCGCGCGCGGGCATGGTGAACTGCGTCGCGGCCTTGGATTCCTCGCTGAAGGAGTAGCGCAGCGGGTTGGACAGCACCGCCACGGTCTTGAGGGCGATGCCGTCGGACGGGCTGCCCTTGACCCGCACGATGCCGTCGACGATCTCCATGTCGTCGGGGTTGGCCTCCAGCGCGTCGGCGGCGATGCGCACCGCCTTATCCCGCACTGCCCTGGCGGCCAGCGCGATGGCGTTGCCGCTCATGACCGCCGCGCGCGAGGCGAACGTCCCCACTGCATAGCCGAAGCGGCGGGTGTCGCCGGTGACCACGTGGACGTCGGCGAAGGGCACGCCGAGCTCGGAGGCCACGATCTGGGCGAACACGGTCTGGTGACCCTGCCCCTGGCTGGACAGGCCGGTCGACACGTTCACCCGCCCGTTCGGCTCCACCTGCACGTGGCCGCCCTCGTAGGGTCCGACCCCCGTGCCCTCCACGTAGCAGGCCAGGCCGATGCCGATCTGGCGCCCCTCGGCGGCGGCCTCCGCGCGCAGTTGTGCGAAGTCGTCCCAGCCGATCAGCGCGGTGAGCTTGTCCAGCGACGCGGGGAAGTCGCCGGAGTCATAGATCGTCGGGCGGCCGTCCTGGAAGGTGAGGCCCACGTCGTAGGGCATCTCATCGGGGGTGACGAAGTTGCGGCGGCGGACCTCGGCGCGGTCCAGGTCCAGGTGCGCGGCGATGCGATCCATCGTGCGCTCCATCGCGAACACGCCCTGGGGCCGTCCGGCGCCGCGGTACGGCGTGACCGGCACGGTGTTCGTGTACAGGCTGGTGAACGCCACGCGGTAGGCGGGCAGGCGGTAGGGGCCGGGCAGCTGCGTCGAGGTGATGATCGGCACGATCAGGCCATAGGGCGTGTAGGCGCCGTTGTCGTGTCGCAAGTCGACGTCGAGGCCGAGGATGCAGCCCTCGTCGCTCACGCCGACGCGCACGTGCTGGAGCTGGCCGCGCTCGTGGGTGGCGGCCACGAAGTGCTCGCGGCGGTCCTCGGTGTACTTCACTCCCCGGCGCAGCCGCATCGCCGCCCACGGCACGAGGACCTCCTCGGGCCACGGGTGCATGATCTTCACGCCGAAGCCGCCGCCGACGTCCGGAGCGACGCACTCCACACGGCTGTCGGGCAGGCCGAGGATCGCCGCCACCGCGAAGCGCACGCTGGTGGGCGTCTGGGTCGAGGAGTAGACCCGCAGGTGCTCGTCCACCGGGTCGAAGCGTGCGAACACGCCACGGCCCTCCAGCGGCATCGACGCGCTGCGCTCGATGTCGAGGTCCAGCTCCAGCACATGGGGTGCGGCGGCGAGGGCGGTGTCGACGTCGCCGACCTCCTGCACCAGGGTCGCGGAGCGGTTGCCCGGCACGTCGGGGTGCACGAGGTTCGCCGCCCCATAGGCCGTGGCGATGCCGACCACCGGCGGGAGGGTCTCGTAGATGACCGCGATGCGCTCGGCGACGTCCTCGGCGGTATAGCGGTCCGTCGCCACCACCATCGCGATCGGCTCCCCGACATGGCGGACCACGCCGTTGGCCAGCGCATAGCCGGTGCGGGGCTGGTCGAGGGCGGGGTGCGGGATGAGCAGCGGGAGAGGCTCGGCCAGCCGGCCGGGCAGGTCGTCGTGGGTGTAGATCGCCACCAGGCCGTCGACGTCGAGCGCGCCGTCCACCTCGATGTCGAGCACGCGGGCGTGGGCGTGGGGACTGCGGACGAATGCGACCTGCAGCGCGTCGGACCCGAGGTCGTCGAGGTAGCGGCCCTCCCCGCGCAACAGGCGCGCGTCCTCACGGCGCTCGACGCGGTCGCCGAACAGCTGGGTGGTCACCGCCCACCCTCCGCGAGCAGCTCGGCCGCGCGGCGGACCGAGGCCGTGATGTTCTGGTAGCCGGTGCAGCGGCACAGGTTGCCGGCCATGCTCTGCTCGATCTGGCTGTCGCTGGGCGCGGGATCCTCCTCGAGCAGCGCGGTGGTGGTCATCAGGAAGCCCGGCGTGCAGAAGCCGCACTGCAGACCGTGGCACTCGCGAAAGGCGCGCTGGACCGGTGACAGCGTGCCGTCCGGCGCGGCCAGGCCCTCGACGGTGCGGATCTCCCCCGCCTGCGACCCGATGGCCAGCATGAGGCACGAGCGGACCGGGCGGCCGTCGTAGAGCACGGTGCAGCAGCCGCAGACCCCGTGCTCGCAGCCCGCGTGGGTGCCGGTCAGGCCGAGGTCGTGGCGCAGCGTGTCGTGCAGCAGCCGGCGGGCCGGCACGCGCACGGTGCGCGCGACGCCGTTCACCCGCAGCGTGACCTCGTGGGTCTCCTCGATCATCTCCGCTCCCTCGCGCGCTGCGCGGCCCGGCGCAGCGCGCGCTCGGTCAGGACCCCGGCGAGGTGCCGGCGGTACGCGGCGGTCGCGTGGATGTCGGTCTCCGGGTCCACCCGCTCGCTGCCCAGCCGTGCCGCAGCAGCGGTGTCCAGCGCGTCGGCGTGCTGGCCGGCGAGCGCTTCGCCGAGGTCCACGACCAGCGGCACCGGCGCGACCGACAGGTACGCCGCCGAGGCGTCCGTCACCCGCCCGTCGGCATCCACCGTCACGGTCGCGCCGACCCCGCACAGCGCGTAGTCGCCGTGGCGCCGCGACGCCTCCTGAAAGGCGGTCCCCGTGTCCGCCGCAACGGCGGGGAACCACACCGACTCGACCAGCTCCCCCGTCTGCTTCGCCGTCTCCAGCGGGGCGACGAAGAACTCGGCGGTGGGCAGATCGCGCCGCCGCGTCCCGGCCGTCTCGGCGCGGGCCAGGCGCACGCTGCCGCCGAGCAGGGCGAGCACGGCGGTCAGCTCCCCGGCGGGGTCGCCGTGGGCGATGCTGCCGCACACCGTCCCGCGGTTGCGGATGACCGGATGGGCCACGAGCGGCATGGCGTCGGCGAGCAGCGGGCAGACGGTCAAGGCGGCAGCGTCGCGCTCCAGGCGCGCGTGGCGCACCCCCGCACCCACGCGCACGCCGTCCGGCCCCGTGTCGAGGACGTCGAGCTCGGCGATGCCGTTGATGTCCACGAGGTGCGCCGGGCGGGCCAGGCGCATGTTCAGCAGCGGGATCAGGCTCTGCCCGCCCGCGAGCACCGTGCCGTCGCGCCCCAGGTCGGCGAGCAGCCCGAGCGCATCGGCCTCGGTGGCCGGCGCCGAGTAGGCGAATGTCGCGGGCTTCACGTGGCGGATCCGGCGACGGCGCGCACCGCAGCGGCGAAGCAGGCGATCGGCGGGGTCACGAGCCCGGCGCCCACCTGTCCGGTTCCGGCCACCCGCCCTGCGATGCCGGTGTTCACCGCGGGCACGACGCCGGTACGGACCACGAGTGCGGCGTCGATGCCGGTGGGGGTGCCGCGGAAGCCGAGTCCGGGGATCTGGTAGGCGGGGTGCTCGGCGAGGGTGATCGCGTCCATCGCCAGGGTGCTCGCGGTCGCGTCCGCCACGTCGCCGCCCACGAAGCGCACGATCGCGGGCGCCGCGGCCATCGCGAACCCGCCGAGCCCCGCGGTCTCGGTGATCGTGGAGTCGCCGATGTCGGGGTTCGCGTCGGCGGCGGTGTAGGCCCCCAGGTACAGGCCGTCGGGGATGGTGGCCGGCGCGGTGAACCAGGCGTCGCCGGTCCCCGAGGTCTGCACGCCGAACTCCGTGCCGTTGCGCGCCATCGCCACCACCAGGGTGGACCCGGCCATGTCGCGCGCCGCGTCCGCGGCGACCTTGCATGCGGGCATGATCACGTTGAGGAAGAAGTGGTCGTTGCCGTGCACGAAGCGCAGCACGTCGGCTACATCCGAGGTCGACAGGCCGGCCTCGCCCGCCGCCTCTACGAGGTCACCGGCCAGCTCGCGCAGGTACAGCGATGTTGCCGCGCGGTTGCGGTTGTGCAGCTCGTCGCCCATCTGCAGCGCCTGGGCGGCCAGCGCGCGGACATCGAGCGGCCCGTGGCGGCGCAGGGCCGCGCGGAACAGCGGGCCGAGCACCCGCTCCATCCAACGCAGCCGGTCGATGACCCCGGGCGCGTACGCGCCGTAGCGCAGGACCTTGCCGAGGCCCTCGTTCAGGGTGCAGCGGGCGCTGCCGCCGCCGTGGTCGTCCACCAGCACGTGGACCGGCATGGACGGCGTCACCACCCCCGCCATCGGTCCCACGGCGCCGTGGGCGTGACAGGGTGTGAGCTCCACCCCGCCCTCGGCCAGCAGGGTCACCGCGGCGTCGGGGTCCGGCGCGAGGCCCTCGTAGAGCACCGCGCCGATCAGCGCGCCGCGCAGGGGGCCGGAGGCGCCCTCCCAGTCGATCGGCGGGCCGGCGTGCAGAAAGGTCTGCGGGCCGAGGTCGGGAATGGCCTCGCGGGCGGGCAACACGTCGACGAGCAGCGGCCGGGCCGCGAGCAGCCGGCCCAGGGCTTGAGCGTTCGCCGCGTCGGTGCGCTCGTCGGCGGCCAGCGCGGCCAGCGCGTCCGCGGTGTCCTCGACGGGCGGGCGCCAGGCGACGGACTCCACGACCACGCCCTGGGCGCGCAGAGCGTCGTCGAGCACGCCGATCCCCGCCGTCAGGACCACACCCTCGGTGAGGAGGTCACGCAGGCCGTTCATGGTGCGTCCCTGGCCAGCAGGTCGACAGCCTTGAGGGCCGCTTGTGCGTTGGACAGGTGGACCGAGGCGCCCGCGGCCACCAGGGCCTCGGCCTGGCGCACGCGGCCCTGCGGGTCGCCGGCGCTGCCGCACAGCGACACGACCAGCGCGAGGTCGCGTCCGGCGTCCGCCGCGCGGCGGCGGGCCGTGGCCAGCGCCGGCGCCAGCTCTGCGGCGGGGTCGGGGTGCGCGCCGTGGCCCAGGACCACGTCGAGCAGCACGACATCGTCGCCGCCGCGCTCCCCCAGCTCGGCGATCGCGGCCAGCCGGCTGCGCTGGTCGATCATCGGGTGGGCGCGGCCGAGGGTGAAGCGGTCGTCGCCGAAGTCGACCAAGGCGTCGCCGTCGCGCAGGGCGGGCCCGGCGATCGCGGCGGCCTCCTGGCACAGCGTCCCGCCCGCGAACAGCCCCCGCAGCCTGCCCCCGTGCGCGCCCCGCTCCGCCGGGGCCGGCCACCAGCGCGCGGTCAGCGGCGGATGCCCGAGCCGCGCAAGCGCCTCGTCGGTTACCGCCGTGAGGTCCGGCCGGCCCGGACCGACAAAGGCGAGGAGCACCGGGGTGGCGCACGCCTTTGCCGCGTCGGCCACGCGGTCGGCCACCTCGGGGGCCGGTGTCTTCGACAGCACGATGATCAGCTCACTGCCCGGATCAGCGTCCAGCGCGGCGAGCGCGGCGAGCGTGGACGCCCCGCCGACCGCCTCCGACAGGTCGCGCCCGCCCACACCGAGGACCGCGCGCACGCCCACCCCGGCGTCGTCGAGGAGACTGCTGACCTGCTGCGCCCCGGTGCCGGAGGCTGCCACGATGCCGACCGGACCGGGTGAGGTGGCGTTTGCGAAGCCCAGCCCCACCCCGCCGACGATGGCGGTGCCGCAGTCCGGGCCCATGACCAGCAGCCCGCGACGGGACGCCTCCGTCTTGAGTGCGACCTCCTGCTCAAGCGGCACGTTGTCGCTGAAGACCATGACGGACAGCCCGGCGCGCAGCGCATCCATCGCCTCGGGAAACACGTGGGGGCCGGGGACCGACACCAGCGCGAGCGCTGCGGGCCTGCCCCGCGCCGCGGTCGCGCGCGCCGCTTGATATACGGTGCGCGGAGGCGGCGCCTCGGCGGCGCCGCCGCCACCGCCCGGCGCGCTGAGCCCCGCCGTCACGGCCGCTCGCGCGGCGTCGAGCGCCGCCTCGTCCGCCGCGCGCAGCGCGACGAGCAGGTCGTCTGCTCCCGCGCCCTTCGCCTCGTCGCGGTCGAAACCGAGATCGGCCAGCGCGGCGAGGTTCAGCTCCGTGGCCATCGCCACGAGCGCCGCCTCCACCCCCTCCAGCCCCGCGACGTCCCGGCTCACCGCCATCAGCGTGACCGAGTCGTGGTAGGCCCCCCGCCGCACCTCCACCACCGCACTCACGCGACCCCCCTCCCCCGTACCGCGCCCACCGCCGCCACGGCCCGCGCGGCCAGCAGGATGCCCGCCGCCAGGTCCCGCCCAGAGGAGTGCCCCACCCCGACCAGCCCCCGCGCCGCGCGGCCGACGTCGCCGTCCCCGGTCAGCGCCCTGAGCAGGTCCGCGGCCGGGGCCGCCACCTGCCCCCGCCGCGCGCACCCCAGCAGCGCCGCGGACAGGGCCGTGGTCCGCCGCACCGCCATCCCCGCCACCGCCCCGTCGAGTCCGGCCCACGCCCCCGCCGCTGCCGCCTCCGCCACCGCCACCGCGTGCGCGGAGAGAAACCGTCGCGGGCGAGGGTTTCTCTCCACCGACGGCCGCGCCGGCGCCGCGACCGGGGCCGCCGGTGGCGGGGGTGGCGGTGGCGGTGGAGGGGGTAGCGGTGGAGGGGGTGGCGGTGGAGGGAGGAGGAGGGAGAGGGTGGCGAGGGTGCCGGCGAGAACGTCGTCGCCGGCGGGGGTGAGGCCGGGGCCGAGGCCGAGGAGCGCGGCGGCGGCGTTCCCGGCGGCGAAGCCGTCGTCCTCGGCCAGCGCCAGGGCCAGCGGGTCCAGCCGGTCGGCGACCGCCGAGGGCCACGCCGCCAGGGCCTCGGCCAGGGCGGGGACGGTGCGCTGGAGGACGCTGCGGTCGGCGCGCAGGCGGGGGTGGGGGTCTCGCCAGCGTGCCGCGGTCACGCGCAGGCCGGGCAGATGCACGCCCCCGCGGCCCACCGGCGCCGCCTGCCCGGCGCGCAGCGTCCGGAAGGGCCGTTGCGCGGTCACCACCGCCACCACCAGTGCGTTCGGCAGGCGGACCCCGTCCGCGGTCACCAGCGCGAGCGCCGCGGGTTCACCGCGCACGGGCTCGTCGAGGGCCACGTAGACCGCCGACGGAAAGGCGGCGAGCACGCGCCCGGCGCGCGCCACCGGCGAGGTCAGGGTCGCGCGCAGCGCCGTGCTGGCCGCCGCGGGCAGCAGCGGCTCCTCAGGCATCGGCGAACCAGGCGCGCAGGCGCACGGGGTCGTCACTGATCCCGAGGGCGACCATCAGCGCGATCCGTGCCTTGGGCGAGCTCAGCCCGTTGGCCCGCAGCACGCCGAGCCCGTCGAGCGTGACGCCCCCGCCGGGACCGCCGTAGACCGCGGCGGTCCGCCCGGTCCAGCAACGCGAGGTGAGCACCACCGGTACGCCGCGCTCCGCGGCGTAGGCCAGGCCGGGCATCACCGGCCCCGGCACGTGACCGGCCCCGGTGCCCTCGACCACCAGCCCGCGGACGCCGCGGTCGACGTGCCAGCGCAGGACCTCGTCGTCCATGCCGGTGTAGATCTTGACCAGGGCGACGTCGGTCACCAGGTCGTCGCCGCGCGCCGGCCGGGTCGGTGACCCCAGGGTGAAGCGCACCCGCTCGCCGTCGACGTGGCCCACCGGTCCCGCCTCCGGCGAGCGAAAGGTCTGCAGCGCCAGCGTGTCGGTCTTGGTGACCCAGCGCGCCGCATGGACCTCGTCGTTGGCGCACAGCAGCGCGCCGCGGCTGCGGGCGGACGGCTCGCGCGCCACACGCGCGGCGCCCAGCAGGTTGCGCGGCCCGTCCGCCCCCACCTCCGAGCCGTTGCGCATTGCGCAGGCGAACACGATCGGGCCCGCCTCGGTGGCGTCGCCGGCCAGCAAGTCGGTGAGGTAGGCGGTCTCCTCGATCGTGTCGGTGCCGTGGGTGACGAGCACGCCGTCGACGCGGTCGTCGCACAGGGCGACCCGCGCGCGCTGGGCGACCTGGCGCATCACGGCGGGTGTGACGTTCCAGCCGTTGACGTGGTCGAGCTGCTCCACCTCGAACGGCCCGTACTCGGCCAGCCCCGGGGTGGCCGCCACCAGGTCGGCCGCGGCGACTGCGGGCACGACCGCACCGCCGGCGTCGAGCCGGCTGGCGATCGTCCCGCCGGTCGCGAGCAGGCGCAGCGTCACGCCCACCCCGGCGCCGTGCGCAGCCCCGCCCTACTCGCCGCCAGGCGTGACCTCGACCTCCTCCGGCTCGTAGTCCTCACCCGTCGTGTCCTCCTCGATGTTGGCCAGGGCCGCTGCGACGAGGTCGGTACGGTACGCCTCCTCGCCGGGCACGTCCTCGATCGTGTCGATCGACTCCGCGGCGATCTCGGCGGTGCGCTGGTAGGCGTCGGGCACCATCATCCCCACCCCGTCGGGCGACGGCCAGATCAGCTTGTTCACCTCGTTCATCATCCAGCGCTGGTGGCCCTGGCCCAGGATCGACCCGCGGTCGAAGGTGATGCCCACACAGTCCTCCGGGTTGTCGCGGCAGAACACCCAGCCGCGCAGCGACGCCTCCACGAAGCGTGCCGCGATGTCCTCGTTCGCATCCAGATAAGCCTCCGAGACGAATATGCCGTCTTGGTACATGGCAGTCCCGGCGTCGTCCATCGTCAAGGTGACGAAGTCCTCCCGCTGGTACAGCTCGCCGGTGTCGGGGTCCTCGGTCTCCAGCAGTTGGGCGTACTCGTTGTAGGTGGTGGCCGCGGCGGCGTCGACCTCGCGGTTCAGCAGCAGGCTCATGTCGAAGGGCTGGTCGACGAGCTCGAGGTCCGTCTCGGGGTCCAACCCCTCGGCCTGCAGCGCGGCGAGCAGCTCGTACTCGTTGCCGAAGCCCCAGATGCCGACCTGGCGGCCCTCGAGGTCGGCGATCGAGCTGATGTCGGAGTCCGCCCAGGCGACCTCCATGAGCGCCGAGCGCTGGAAGACCTGCGCGATGTTCACGAAGTCCTCCCCCGCCCCCCGCTGAGCGAGCGTGGAGGCCAGCCAGTCGATGCCGAACTCCGCCCCACCGCCGGCCACGACCTGCGCGGGGCCGATGTCGGGACCACCCTCGAGGATCTCCACGGCCAGACAGGCATCGTCGTAGAAGCCCTGCGCGTCCGCCGCGAAGTAGCCGGCGAACTGGGCCTGCGCCACCCACTTGAGCTGCAGGCGCACCTCGTCTGGGGCCTCGCAGTCCGCCGCGGCCCCGTCCTCGGAGCTGGAGCCCTCCGCCGCGGCCGTGGTCTCCTCGGCGGCGCCGTCCCCGCCGGCGCCGTCCTCGCCGCCGCCGCAGGCGGCCAGCGCCAGCGCGGCGACCAGTGCCAGTGCCAGCGACCCCCGTCGTGTGTGCATCGTCATCACCCTTCTCCCTTCGATGGTGGCAGCGCCGCACGCTCGGCCAGGCCGACCGCACCGTAGAGCAGCAGGCCGAACGCGCACAGCGCGGCGACGGTCGCCCAAGCGCCCGTGTAGTCGGCGTTCGCCATCAGCGTCTTGATGAAGAACCCCGCGCTGTCGCGGAAGCCGCCGAAGAACTCCGCGACGACCGCGGCGATCACGGACAGCGCGGCGGCCACGCGCAACGCGCCGAAGACGAACGGCAGCGACGCGGGGACGGTGAGCTTCGTCAGGACCACCCGCGGAGCCGCCCCGTAGGTGGCGAGCAGCTCATGCGACGCCGCGGGCGCCGAGGCCAGCCCGGTCAGCGTCCCGATCAGCGTCGGGAAGCACACCACCAGCGCGACCACCGCGATGTCCGACCACGGCGACAGCGCGCCGAACCACAGGTTGAAGATGGGCGCGGTGGCCACGATCGGGACCGCGCCGAACACCACGCCGGTCACCGCCAGACCCTGGCGCAGGGTGATCCAGCGCGTCCCTGCCACGGCCGCCAGGAAGCCGGCGCCGCAGCCGAGGACGAAGCCGGCCAGCGCGGTCCGGCCCGTTACCCAGATGGCCGACAGCAGCCGCGGCGCGTCGTCGACGACCGCGGCCGCGATCGCCGAGGGCGGAGGCAGCAGGATCGGGCGGATCCTGAAGCCGCGCACCGCGAGCTCCCACAGCGCGAGCACCGCCACCGCGGTGACCAGCGGGGGGAGCCACGACCGCAGCCGGGCGGGCAGGCTCACGCGCCCGCCGAGCGCAGGGCCTCGCGCACCTCGGTGACCAGCGCGAAGTAGCGGGGGGACTCGCGGGTCTCCACCGTGCGGGGATAGGGCAGGTCCACCGCGATCTCGGCGATCACCCGTCCCGGCCGGGCGCTCATCACCGCCACCGAGCTGGACAGGAACACCGCCTCGGGGATGGAGTGGGTGACGAACAGCACCGTGGTCTGCGTGCGCCGCCACACCGCCAGCAGTTCGTCGTTCAGGCGCTCGCGGGTGATCTCGTCGAGCGCACCAAAGGGCTCGTCCATGAGCAGCAGCCGCGGCTCGAACGCCAAGGCCCTGGCGATCGCCACGCGCTGCTGCATCCCGCCGGAGAGCTGCGGCGGGCGGTGGTCGGCGAACTCGGTCAGCCCCACGAGGGCCAGCATCTGTTCCGCGCGCTCGCGGCGGCGCGCCTTGGGCCAGCCCATGATCTCCAGCGGCAGCTCCACGTTGCGCCGGATGGTGCGCCAGTCGAACAGGGTTGCGGCCTGGAAGACCATGCCGTAGTCGCGGTTGTCGCGCGCCCGGGAGGCGGTCTTGCCCGCCACTTCCACGCTGCCTGTGGAGGGTGTGACAAGATCGGCGACGGCGCGCAGCAGCGTCGACTTGCCGCAGCCGGACGGGCCGAGCAGCGAGACGAACCCGCCCTCGACGACCTCCAGCGACACGTCCTGGAGCGCCACCGTGGCGCCGAACGTCTTGCTCACCCCGCGCAGCGACACGATGCCCGCGCCCGAGGCGGGGGTGGTCGCCCCGCGGGTGGCGAGCACCGCGTCCTCGCTCACGACGCTCCCCTGCGCCCGGTGAAGCGCCAGGCCACGGCCCGCTCCGCCGCCGAGACCGCCAGGTAGCTCACGATCCCCAGCGCCGCCGCGACGAGCACGGTCGCGAACAGCTGCACGGACTGGTTGCTCACCCGGCCAAAGGCGAACAGCGCCGCGCCGATGCCCTGGGAGCTGGGTGCGGACAGCTCGCCCACGATCGCCCCGACCACCGCCGCCGTGGCGCCGACCTTCGCGCCGACGAACAGGTAGGGCACCGCGGCGGGCACGCGCAGCCGCCACAGCCGCGTCCACGCCGACGTGCGGTAGGAGCGCAGCAACTCCTCGGCCTGCGGCGACGCCGACCGCAGCCCCCGCAGGGTATTCACCGTCATGGGGAAGAACACCAGGTAGGTCGACAGCACCGCCACGCCCCACCAGCGCGGCAGCCAGTCCACGCTGTTCACCGCCAGCACCACGATGGGTGCGAAGGCAATGAACGGCACCGTCTGCGAGGCCACGACGTAGGGCAGCAGGCTGCGCTCGGCGAGCCGTGAGTGGGCGAACAGCGTGCCGAGCGCAAAGCCGAGCAGCCCGCCGAGCGCGAACCCCACCCCCACCTCGCGCAGCGTGAAGCCGACCTGGCCCAGCAGGTAGGCGCCGAGGGTCTCGCCCGCACCGCGGTACGGCCGGCCGAAGGCCATGATTACGTCCCAGGTGTGCGGGAACTGCTGGGCGTTGCCGGTGCCGCGGACCGCCACCGGCAGCGCGACATCCGTGCCCGGCCAGGTGTTGTCCAGCGCGAGCGCGAGCGCGCGGTAGCCCTCCCAGCCGGCCACCAGCGCTGTCGGCAGCGCGATCGCCGCGAGGCCCCTGCGCACGCCCGATCTCACCCGGGCCGCTCCTTCCGCCGCCTACCCGTTCCCAGCAGCATCCTCTCGCGGCAATGCTTCCGTGACGTTACTGCACCGGCTGTGGCGCGATCCCGTCGAGGTCGACGATCGCCGCGACCGGCCCGCCGCCGGACGGCCCCTGGTGCAGCGCGGCCACCGACACGAACACCGCCGGGTCGCCGACCGCCGCCGCGACCACCCCGCCGACGGCGGCCTTGATGTGGCGGTGGTGGTGGACGTCGGAGTCGTCCAGCGCCACCTGGCGCCGCCCGCGCAGCATCGCCGTCGGGTCGGCCTCGCACTTCAGGAACACGTTCACCAGCCGGTCGCCGAGGTCCTGCGCGCGCGGGCGCTCGGGCAGGTCCAGCCCCGCCGAGCGGATCGCGTCGTACACGCCGTCGACGTCGAGGGCGTCGCGCATCACCGCGTGGCCCGCGCGGAAGTGCCCGCCCGCGCCCGTGGCGTTGCCGACCACCACGATCTGGGCGCGGTCCAGCTCCACCCCCGACGAGCAGGACGCCACGGAGGACGACAGCGACAGGTCGCGGCCGATGCGGTCGTCGCTGGGCATGGCGATCTCGCCGAGCGCCACCGCGATCCCCAACGCCGTGGCGCCGTTGGACAGGTTCATCGACTCCAGCGGATCTTCGGTCACCGTGTCGTGCCCGCGGCCGCGCGCCGCGTTGATGGTGTCCATGGTCAGCAGCGGCGTCTTCGTCTGGACGTAGTGGACATCGGCGGGGTCGCTGATCCGCGCGTCCTGCATTGCCAGGCGCACCCCCGCCGCGACCTTGTGCACCATCGCCGCCCGCCCGATGTCCTCGGGCAGGATCTCCTCCGACAGGGCGATGCCCACGGCCAGGCGCGGCTCGCCGACGGGTTCGGCAGGGCCGTCCACCTGCGCGAACACGGTGGCGTGTGGCGTGAGGATGCCGTCCGTGCCGCCCGACCACACCATGGGGACCTCGGCCACCGCTTGCACGCTGCGGGCGCCGCGGGCGATGAGCACCTCGCGGAACGCGCGATCCGCCAGGATGCGGGTGAAGTCGTTCACCCCGCCGTTGCCCTCGGTCTTGCCGATCACGGCGACGACCCCGTCCGCGGGGAACGCACCGGCGTCGAGGAGCCGGGTGAGGCCGGAAGCGTCGGTGACACTGCCCAGCTCGACCTTCGCGACGTGCAGCGGCACCGCCGGGGGCCTCAGACGTCGCCGGCGGGGGCCGGCTCGACATCGACGGGACCATCCTCGAGCAGGCCTTCGACACTGTCGACGAGCCGCTGTTCGGCCTTGGTCGTCCTGCGGCCCTCCTTTGCGGTCTTGCGCTCCGAGCGCAGCGCCTTGCGCACGGCCTTGCCGGTCTTGCGCTCGGACTTCGCGGTGCGCCGCTCCTCCTTCGCCAGCACCCGGGCCGCCTTGGCCCCGCGCCGCACTCCCCGGCGCGCGTGGCGCGACGACTCGCCGCCGCGGCGCCCGCGGATCAGCGCCCACAGCGCGAGCAGCGCGGCGAGCGCGCCCACCGCCGGGCCGAGCCGCTTGGCCAGCGATCCACCGGCGAGCTCGAACAGGTCGATGGCCTCGGGCTCGCTCGCGGGCGGTCTCGGCGGTGTGGCGGCCCGTGGCGGTGTGGCGGCCGGGGGCGGCGTGCTGATCGCTGGCTCGGCCGGTCCTGTGCGCTCGCCCACGCCGGCATCGGAGGCGCCGACGGCGCCGAGGTCGGGGGTGGCGGGCGGGGTCGCGATCCCCGCGCCGTTCGTCGCCTCCGCGAGCGCGGGGCCCGAGCCGTTCCCCGTGACCCCCGCCGCCACCGGCTGCTCCGCCTCGCCCGCGCCGAGCTTCTTGGACAGGCACTGCGCAAACTGGTCCACCAGCTTACCGCCGACGTCGGCCATGACGCCGCGGCCGAACTGCGCCGGCTTGCCGGTCACCGCCAGGTCAGTGACGAGGGTGACCTCGGTCTCGTCGCCGAGGGCGCGCAGCTCGGCCTTGACGGTGGCGCGCGCGGTGCCGCTGCCGCGCACGTCGCGCCCGCGCGCCTCGATGGAGGCACGGTGATTGGCGTCGTCGACGTCGACGAAGGACGCATCGCCCTTGTAGGTCATCGAGATGGGCCCGACCTTGACCTTCACGCCGCCGGTGAAGTCGTCGCCGCTCACCGAGTCGATCGTGGCGCCCGGCATGCAGGGCGCGACACGCTCGATGTCGCGCAGCACGGTCCAGGCCTCATCGACGGGGACGGGGATGCGGAAGGAGTGGGTGAGTTGCACGGCCGGCTCGTTTCTTATCGGTGTCAGGACCCAGGGTCAGGACGGTGGTCAGGGCGGCGAGCTGCGCGGGTGTGTCCACGTCGTCGGGGAGGCCGGTACCGTCGCAGGCCACCTCGGCGACGCAGGCATCGTAGGTGCCCCGAGCGCCGCGCAGGAACGCCCGCCCGCCCACGTCGCCCTCGGCCGCGTCCGCGGCGGCGGGCCAGGCGGAGCGGGCGAGCAGGACCGGGTTGCGGGGACGCCCGTCGTAGGTCGCCACCGCGGCGGACAGCGACGGATCCGCCCGCCACGCGGCGATGAGACGGCGCACCGCCTCGGCGCCGACCAGGGGCTGGTCGACGAGGGCGACGACTGCCGCGCCCGCCCCGGTGTCCGGCGCGTCGTCCCCCGCGCCCCGCCCTCCGGCGAGCGCGGCGAGGCCGCAGCGCACCGAGGATCCCATACCGGACTCCCAGGCCTCGTTGCGCACCACCCGCACGCCGGCGAGGTCCGCGCGCTCCATGACCTCGTCGGCGGCGGCGCCGAGGACAACGATCACGGGATCGCAGCCGCCGTCGTGCAGCAGGCGCACACCGCGCTCGACCAGCAGCGCTCCGTCGAAGCGCACCAGCGCCTTGGGACGGCCGAGGCGGCGGCCCGCACCGGCGGCGAGCAGCAGGCCGGCTGCGCTCACCTGGCCGCCATCGCCGCGTCCGAGGCGTGGATGGCCCCCTCGGTGGAGGTCAGCGGGCGCCCGCTGGCGGACCAGCGCAGCGCCACGATCTCCGCCGCGATCGAGACCGCGGTCTCCTCGGGCGTCCGCGCGCCCAGGTCGAGGCCGATCGGCGAGCGCAGCCGGGCCAGCTCGGCGTCCGTGAGCCCCTTCTCGCGCAGCCGCGCCAGCCGGTCGTCGTGGGTGCGCCGGCTGCCCATCGCGCCGATGTAGCCGGCGGGGGTGCGCAGGGCGACCTCGAGCAGGGGGACGTCGAACTTCGGGTCGTGGGTGAGCACGGCCAGGACCGTGCGCTCGTCCACGCGGGTGCGGGCCAGGTAGCGGTGCGGCCACTCGACCACCACCGCGTGCGCCTGTGGGAAGCGGCGCTCGGTGGCGAACACCGCGCGCGCATCGCACACGGTCACGTGGTAGCCGAGGAAGGCGCCCAGGCGCGCGACCGCCGCGGCGAAGTCGATCGCGCCGAACACGATCATGCGCGGGTGCGGCGCGAGGGATTCGACGAAGACCGTGACGTCCTCGACGCGCCGCTCGCCGCGCACCCCGTAGCGGCGCTGCGCGGTGACGCCCTGCTCGAGGAACCCGCGGGCGTCGTCGGTGACGGCGGCGTCGAGGCCCTCGGTGCCCAGTCCCCCGCGCGTGTCCCTCGGCGTGACCGTCAGCCGTGCACCCGGCCGCACCGGCGCACCGTCGGGCGCGGCGATCACCGTCGCGACGGCGATCGGGCGGCTGTCGACGACCGCCTCGGCCACCTCGCTGACCGGCGCGGGGGCGCCAGGTTCGAGGCGTTCGATGAAGACGTCGATCTGCCCGCCGCAGGTCAGGCCCACGGCAAAGGCCTCGTCGTCGCTGATGCCGTAGCGCACCAGGCGGGGCGTCCCGGTCTCCAGGACCTCACTGGCCGCCTCGAACACCGCGCCCTCGACGCAGCCGCCGGAGACGCTGCCCAGGACGGTGCCGTCGGCGGTCACGGCCATGGAGGCGCCGGGCTGGCGCGGGGCGCTCTGATAGACGCTCACCACCGTGGCGAGGCCGACCGGCGTGCCCGCCTGCTCCCAGCGCCGCAGGTCGGTCAGGATGTCACGCACGGGCGGTCCCCCTCTCGGCCCCGGCCACCACGGCCGCCAGCCGTTCGAGCGCGGCCAGGCTGTGGCCGTCGACGAAGTCGTCAACGTGCGGCAGGGCCGCCGCCATTCCGGCGGCCAGCGGCGCGTAGCCGGGGCGTGCCTTGCGCGGGTTCGCCCACACCACCCGGTGCGCCAGCCGCGACAGCCGGGCCATCTGCTCGCCCAGCAGGGCGGCGTCGCCGCGCTCCCAGCCGTCCGACAGCAGCACGACCACGGCGCCGCGCGCCATGCCGCGCTGACCCCAGCGGTCCAGGAACTGCTTGAGCAGCTCGCCCAGGCGGGTCCCGCCGCTGAAGTCCGGCACCGCCGCGCTGACCGCGGCCATCGCCGCGTCCGGGTCGCGGTGCGCCATCTCGCGGGTGACCCGCGTGAGCCGGGTACCCACGGTGAAGATCTCCGGCGCCGGGCCGGCGCCGGGGCGGGTGGGGCCTCCCCACTGCGCGGTGGCGTGGGCGAAGCGCAGCAGTGCGCCCGCGTAGGGGCTCATCGAACCGCTCACGTCGAGCAGGACCACGACACGCCGGGGCCGCCGGCGCGGTTGCGTGCGGCGCAGGCGGGCGGGCTCGCCGCCGCTGCGCAGCAGCTCGCGGACGGTCGCGCCGCGGTCGATGCGCCCGGCGTGCGACGGCGCGCGACGGCGGGTGCGGCGCAGCTCCCCCGGCAGGCGCAGGGCGGCGAGCAGCCGGTCCAGCTCGGCCCGCTCGGGGGCGGACAGCGTGGCGAAGTCGCGCGAGCGCAGGACCTCGGTGACGCTGGCCGCGCTGGACAGGCGGGGCCCGTCGGGGTCGTCCTCGGCCTCGGCGCCGTCCGGCGCCGCCTTGACTCCCTGTGTGTTGCGAGCCACCGGCGCCGGCATTGGTCGCGGGCGGAGCTTGCGGTGCGGCGCCTCGCCGGCGAAGTAGGCGAGAAAGGCGCGCTCGTAGCGACCGAGGTCGTCGGCGTTGCCGCACAGGATGAGCCGTCCCGCCCAGTAGACGTCGTCGCGGCGGTTCGCGTCGAGTGCGCCGAGCGCGGTGACGAACGCGTGGACCCGGTCCGGCGAGGCCGCCACCCCCGCAGCCCGCAGCGTGCTGGCGAAGCCGACGACGGTCTCGACCGCGTCCGCCGGGCTCACGCTTGGGCCACCGCGGCATCCAGGAGCGCGCCGACGTCGAGGCGCCGGGCGCGCTCGAGGTCCTCGCGGTACTTCAGGACCGAGCCGAGGGTCAGGGTGGCGAGCTCGGCGTCCAGCGACTCCGTCCCCAGCGCGACCAGCGCCTCGGTCCAGTCCAGCGTCTCGGCCACGCCCGGCGGCTTCAGCAGGTCCTCGGCGCGCAGCACATGGACCGCGGCGACGACCTGCGCGGTCAGGCGGGCGCTGGCGTCGGGCAGGCGCAGGCGTACGATCTCCACCTCGCGCGCGAAGCCGGGGTGGTCGACCCAGTGGTAGAGGCAGCGGCGCTTCAGCGCGTCGGAGACCTCGCGGGTGCGGTTGGACGTGAGTACCACCACGGGCGGGACCTCGGCGCGCACCGTGCCCAGCTCGGGGATGGTGACGGAGAACTCGCTGAGCAGCTCGAGCAGGAACGCCTCGAACTCGTCATCGGCGCGGTCGACCTCGTCCACGAGCAGCACGCTCGGCGTGGTCTCGAGCGCCGCGAGCAGCGGGCGCGCCAGCAGGAAGCGCCGGCTGTACAGCTCGCCCTCCAACTCGGCGCTGTCCAGCCCGGCCCCGGCTGCGCCGGCCGCGGCTTCGGCGGCCCGCAGGTGCAGCAGCTGGCGGGGGAAGTCCCAGTCGTACAGCGCCTGGGAGGCGTCGATGCCCTCGTAGCACTGCAGGCGCAGCAGCGGCGCGCCGAGCAGCCGTGACAGCGCCAGCCCCAGCGCGGTCTTGCCCACGCCCGCGTCGCCCTCGAGGAAGACGGGGCGGTGCAGGCGCAGCGCGAGATAGGCCGCGGTGGCCAGGCCGTCGTCGGCGAGGTAGCCGGCGGCGGCGAGTGCCGTCCGGACGCCCGCCGGGTCCGAGACCCCGGCGGGCAGGAGTCCGGTCTTCTGGCTCACAGTCTGGCGGCGCTCTCCAGGGCGCGGCGGGTGAGGACCCGCGCGAGGTGCCTGCGGTAGTCGGCCTGCGCGTTCAGGTCGCTGGGCGGGTTGGTGCCCTGGTCGGCCGCCTCCGAGGCGGTCTTCAAGGTGGTCGGGTCCGCCGGGGCGCCGGACAGCGCGCGCTCGGTGGCGGTGGCGCGGTAGGGCACCGTGCCCATGTTGGTCAGGCCCACTCGGGCCTCGGCGATCGCACCGTTGGAGCGGCGCACGAGCGCGACGGAGCCGACGATCGCCCAGGCCTGAGCGACCCGCTGGAACTTCTCGTAGTGGTAGCCCCAGCCCTCGCCCAGTTTCGGCACGCGGACCTCGGTGAGCACCTCGTCGTCGCCCACCGCAGTGTCGAGGTAGTCGAGGAAGAACTCGCGGGCCGGCACGGTCCGTGTCCCCGACGGGCCCTGGCAGACCATCTCCGCCTGCAGCGCCAGCATGAGCGCGGGCAGGTCGCCCGCCGCGTCGCCGTGGGCTATGGCGCCGCCGATGGTGCCGCGGTTGCGCACCTGCTGGTCGCCCACCATCGCGGTGACGTGGGACAGGGCCGGCACGTGGGCGTTCACCAGGGGATCTGCGACCACCGTGTCGTGGGTCGTCATGGCGCCGATGGCGAGCACGTCGCCGTCGTCGCGGACCCCCCGCAGCTCGGGCAGCCGCCCGAGGTCGACGAGGACCGCGGGCGCGGCGAGCCGCAGCTTCATGAGCGGCAGCAGGCTGTGCCCACCGGCGAGCACCTTGGCCTCGTCGCCGTGCTCGGCGAGTGCGGCGACGGCCTCGTCGACTGAGCTGGGCCGGACGTAGTCGAACAGCGGCGGGATCATGCGGACGCCTCCGGAGCAGCCTGGGCCGACTGGGTGTGCGGGTACGGCGTGGAGTGGCCCTGGCCGTTACCCGCCTTGGCCTCCTGGATCGTGTGCCAGACCCGCTCGGGGCTGGCCGGCATGCGGATGTCGGTGACGCCGTACGGCTTCAGCGCGTCGATGACCGCGTTGATCACCGCGGGGGTCGAGGCGATCGTGCCGGCCTCGCCCACGCCCTTCACGCCCAGCGAGTTGGTGGTCGACGCCGTCTCGGTGCGGTCGGTGATGAAGTCCACCAGGTCGGCCGCGGACGGGATCATGTAGTCCACCCAGGTGCCGGTGGTGAGGTTGCCCTCGGGGTCGTACACGGCCTCCTCGTACAGCGCCTGGGCGATGCCCTGGGCCAGGCCGCCGTGCACCTGGCCCTCCACGATCTGGGGGTTGATGACGTTGCCGATGTCGTCAACGCACACGTAGCGGTGGATCCGCGACCTGCCCGTCTCGGTATCGATCTCCATGGCGCACAGGTGCGTGCCGTGGGGGAAGGAGAAGTTCTCCGGGTCGAAGACGCTGTCGGCGTCGATGGTCGGCTCCAAACCCTCCGGCAGGTCGTGCGCGGCGAACACCGCCAGCGAGATTTCCTGGATGGTCTTGGACGCCTCCGGCGAGCCCTTCACGCTGAAGGTGCCGCGGTCGAACTCGATGTCGCCCTCGCTGGCCTCCAGCATGTGCGCCGCCACGCGCCTGGCCTTCTCGACCACCCTCTCGGCGGCCTTGGTGACGGCGATCCCGCCTACCACCAGCGAGCGCGAGCCGTAGGTGTCCATGCCCTTCGGCGCGACGGCGGTGTCGCCGTGCAGCACCTCGATGTCGTCGTAAGGAACGCCGAGCGCGTCGGAGGCGATCTGGGACCACGAGGTCTCGTGGCCCTGGCCGTGCGGCGTGGTGCCGGTGACGACCTCGACCTTGCCGGACGGCAGCATGCGGATGCTCGCGGCCTCCCAGCCGCCGGCGCCGTAGGATAGCGAGCCCAGGACCCGCGACGGCGCGAGGCCGCACATCTCGGTGAACGTCGATACGCCGATACCGAGCTGGAGTGAGTCGCCGCGCTCGCGGCGCTCGGCCTGCTCGCGCCGCAGGCCCTCGTAGTCGAACAGCTCGACGGCCTTGGCGGTGGCCGCCTCGTAGTTGCCCGTGTCGTAGGTGAGCCCCGCGATGGTCTCGAAGGGAAACTCCTCGTGGGCGATCCAGTTGCGGCGCCGCAGCTCCAGCGGGTCCATGCCCAGCTCGGCGGCCAGGTCGTCCATGATCCGCTCGATGGCGTAGGTCGCCTCAGGCCGGCCCGCGCCGCGGTAGGCGTCGGTGGGCGTGAGCGTGGTGAACACGCCGGTGCAGTTGAACTGGTAGGCGTCGAACTTGTAGATCGACGGGTACATGAACGCCCCGAGGATCGGCACGCCCGGCGTGACCAGCTGCAGGTAGGCGCCCATGTCGGCGATGAGGTCGACCTTGAGGCCGGTGACCTTGCCGTCGCGGGTCGCGGCGATCTCGATGTCCTGGATCTGGCCGCGGCCGTGGATGGTGGCCTGGAAGGCCTCGCTGCGCGACTCCGTCCACTTGATCGGGCGCCCGATCTGCTTCGCGACGACCAGCGCGATGGCCTCCTCGGCGTAGACGTTCAGCTTCGAGCCGAACCCGCCGCCGACGTCGGGCGCGACGACGCGCAGCTTCTGCTCCGGCACGCCGCAGGTCAGCGCCAGCATCAGGCGCAGGATGTGGGGGATCTGCGTCGACGAGTACAGCGTGTACTCGTCGGCCGCCGCGATCGGGGCGACCACGACGGCGCGGGGCTCGATCGCCGAGGGGATCAGCCGCTGCTGGAAGTAGCGTGACTTCACGTGCACCTCGCCGGCCGTAAAGGCGGCGTCGATGTCGCCTGCGGCGAAGGGCCAGTCGAACGTGCGATTGGTGCCCTTGTCCTCGTGCACCAGGACCTCGTCGCGCAGGGCCTGTTCGAGGTCGACGACCGCGGGCAGCTGTTCGTACTCGACGTCGATGAACTCCAGCGCGTCGGCCACCTCGTAGCGGTCGCGGGCGACGACCACCGCGACGGCCTCGCCGGCGTGGCGCACCGTGTCCACCGCGATGGGCAGGTGCACGGGGCTCACCATCTCCGACGTGACCGGCCAGGCGCACGGCAGGCCGCCGGCCCAGTGGTCGGCCAACTCGGCGCCGGTGAACGCGGCGATGACGCCGGGCTGCTCCTTGGCGGCGCTCACGTCGATGCTGGTGATGCGCGCGTGCGCCATCGGCGAGCGCAGGACCGCCATCTGCAGCATCCCGGGCAACACGATGTTGTCGGTCCAGTTCGTGGACCCCGTGACCAGGCGCGCGTCCTCCTTGCGCCGTGGTGACGTCCCCACCGACTTGTCGTGTCCGTCAGGATGCCCCAGCGCGTGGTGCTCGATGACCTCTTCGGCGAGCTCTTCCGGGTCGATCTTGCTCATGCCTGGACCTCCGTGGTCGGCTCGGCGGCCGTGTCGCCCCGCAGCTCGGCGGCGGCGGTCCGGACGGCGCGGACGATGTTCTGGTAGCCCGTGCAGCGGCAGAGGTTGCCCTCCAGGCCGTGGCGGATCTCGTCGCCGGTCGGGTCCGGGTTGCGGGCGAGCAGGTCGACGGCGGACATGATCATCCCGCCGGTGCAGTAGCCGCACTGCAGGCCGTGCTCGGCGCTGAACGCCTTTTGCAGGGGGTGCCACTCGGCGACGCCATCCCCGCCCCCCGGCGGGCCGTCGCCCGCCCTCACCCCGGCCAGGCCCTGGATCGTCGTCACCTCGCTGCCGTCCGCCTGGACCGCCAGCATGGTGCAGCTCTTCACGCTGACCCCGTCGAGCAGGATGTTGCAGGCGCCGCAGTTCGAGGTGTCACAGCCCACGCTCGTGCCGGTGAAGCCGAGCCGGTCGCGCAGGTAGTGCACGAACAGCAGCCTGGGCTCGACCTCGTCGTCGTAGGTGGTGCCGTTGACCTTCACGGAGATCCGTGACATGCACATCCTCCTCGCAGGGCGCGCGCGCTCCAGGGGTCCAGGCCAGCGAGCGTACGGCCGCTAAATCCCTCCCGGCAAGGGTTGGTCGCCGCAGCCTAACGGTCCTCCAGCGCCGGCGTCCCTGCGGCCAGCGGCCGCCACCATTCCAGGTGCAGGCCGATGGACAGCAGGTGCTGGGCCACGCTGTCGTGCAGCTCGCGGGCGATGCGCTCGCGCTCGTCGAGGATCGCCATGTCGCCACGTCGCCGGGCTCAGGCGGCTCGGCCGGCGCCCACACGACAAGACCGCCGACCACCTCCTCCCCGCGCCGCAGTCGTGCAACCCGGCCAGCCCGCCTCGGCCGCGCCACCCGCACCCGGGTCGGCGTCGACGCCGGCGCCGCCGAGGAGCGCCCGTATGAGCGTCCTGGTGGAGGCCGGGCAGCGCCGCCGCCGCGCGGCGTACACGGCATAGCCGGCCGCGATCTCGTGGTCCTGGGGGTTGGGCGTGACGCCGTACCACAGCTCGCAGGCCAGCCCCGCCGTGCGCAGGGACGCAAGCGCGCGTCCCCCGCCCCACCGCGGCGATAGATCCGGCGCCGGTCAAGGGCGGCATGCCGCTACCCGCCGATGTAGCTCATCTCGACACGCGGCGCGCCCGGCGTGGCGGAGGTCCGCAGCTGCGAGTAGCGGTCGTCACGCGCACGCCAGGTGCCACTGAGCAGCGCGGCGATCTCGGCGTCGTCCGCCCCGCCGCGCAGTGCGCCGCGCAGGTCGCGGCCGCGGGTGGCGAACAGGCAGGTGTAGACCTCGCCGACGGCCGACAGCCGCGCCCGGGTGCAGGTGCCGCAGAACGGCTGGGTGACCGAGGGGATGACCCCGAGCTCGCCGGCGCCGTCACGGAAGCGGAAGCGGCGGGCGACCTCGCCGGAGTACTGCGGTTCGAGCGGCTCCAGGGGCAGCTCGGCGGCGATCCGGGCGACGATCTCGTCGGCGGGGACCACGTCGTCAAGGCGCCAGCCGTTGGAGGCGCCTACGTCCATGTACTCGATGAAGCGCACGGTGTAGCCGTGGTCGTGGCCGAAGCGGGCGAGGTCGACGATGCCGTCGTCGTTCACCCCGCGCTTCACCACGGCGTTCAGCTTGATCCCGGTGAAGCCGGCCGCGTCCGCGGCGGCGATGCCCTCGAGGACCTGAGCGAGCGGGAGCTTCACGTCGCTCACGGCCCGGAAGGTGGCGTCGTCGAGCGAGTCGAGGCTGACGGTGACGCGCCGCAGCCCGCCCGCCCGCAAGGAGACCGCGTGTGTCGCCAGCAGCGAGCCGTTCGTGGTCATCGCCAGGTCGTCGATGCCCTCGATGCCCGCCAGCAGCGCGACGAGGTCGCGGAGGTCGCGGCGCAGCAGCGGCTCGCCGCCGGTCAGGCGCACCTTGCGCACGCCGAGCCCGGCGGCCACGCGGACCACCCGCGCGATCTCCTCGAACGTGAGCAGCTGGTCGCGAGGCAGGAACGCGAAGTCCGGCCCGAAGACCTCGCGCGGCATGCAGTAGCGGCAGCGGAAGTTGCACCTGTCCGTCACCGAGACCCGCAGGTCGCGCAGCGCGCGCCCGGACCGGTCCTCCAACGCTCCCAGCAAGGACGCCCGCATCCGTTCAGGATAGGTCCCCGGCCGCCCCAGTTCCGGGGGCCTGGGCAACCCGCCGGCGCCCGCCGGTCAGCGCTCGTGCAGCGCTTGGCGGGCCGCATCGATCCCCGGCGCCCGTACCACGCCGTCGCACAACTCGAGCTGTTGCTCATAGCGGTCCTGCCAGAACTGAACGTCCCAGCCGGGCCACCGCCGGCGCGCCTCCGCCACCAGGGACGGAATCGTGGCGGCGGTCCAAGAGCCCATCCGCCGCGCTGCAACGTCGATGTGCAGACCACATCCGGGCGGCTGCCCGGTGATCACGTCCGAGCCGGTCCGCGTGTCAGCAAGCAGGTCCAACAGGCCGTCGCCGGCCCAGGCCAGGTGCACCCGTTCGGTGATGTTGACCGGCCAGCCCGCCAGCTGGCCGTCCGTGCCACGCACGGTCAGCAACGCCCAGATGCCGTCGTCGATGTCGTCGTCCGCTGCCCGCTCCAATTCGAAGGGCCCGACCGCATCGCGGGCGGGGACCAACTCCGGTACCCGGACTACATGCGGATCGACATCGACATGGGCGGCGAAGTCGGCGAGTTCGTCAAAGGCCCAGTCGACGGTCCACCCCGACCACGTCTGTGCGAGCAGCGCGAAATAGGCGCGGCGGTAGTCGAGGCCGCGGAAGGACTCGTAGCCGCCGAAGAACTTCAGCTGGCCGCGAGTCGTGTCGACCAGGGCGCCGCCCTCGCCCCACCGCTCGTTCAGCCACCCTGTCTCCCGGTTGCAGAGTCGCTGCTGCCGGATGAAACGCAGCGCGGACGCCGGTCCCGCTGCCAACTGGAGATCGGCGCTCCGCGCCCTCAATGGGAGTAGTACAGCCGCCAGCCCTCGTCGTCGACCACCACATAGTTCGCCCGCATACCCATCGCCGATCATGCTGGTGCGAGGCCACAGCAGTCAGGCGCCCGAGGCGGCGGCCGTGAGTTCGTCGATGACCTCGTCGGTGCGGCGACGCAGCTCGTCGAGGGTGCCCTCGTTCCAGATGACGTGGGTGGCGCGCGCCAGCTTCTTGTCAAGGGTGGCCTGGGCGGCGATGCGGGCTCGGGCGTCGGACTCGTCCATGCCGCGGTCGGCGACCAGGCGGGCGACCTGGGTCTCGGGCTGGGTCGCAACCACCACCACCGCCCGGTAGCCCCGGTCCTGGCCCGCCTCGACCAGCAGCGGCACGTCCACGATGACCAGGCCAGGAAACTCGGACAGCGCGGCCAGGCGGGCGGCGATCTCCTCGCCCACCCGTGGATGGGTGAAACGGTTGAGGAGGGCGCGCTGCTGGTCGTCGGCGAAGACGATGCGGCCCAGGGCGGTGCGGTCGAGCGCACCGTCGGCGCCCACCACCTCGGCGCCGAAGGCCGCGACGATGTCGCTGTACGCGGGCCTGCCGGGCTGCACCACCTCGCGCGCCACGGCGTCGGCGTCGATGAGCCGGGCGCCGCGCTCGACCATCCGCGCGGCCACGGTGGACTTCCCCGACCCGATTCCCCCGGTCAACCCGATCAGGTACATGCGGTGACCTCCGCCATGCGGCGATGCAGGAACTCGCGCTCCGCACCGTTGGTCGCCAGCGCCAGCGCCTCGCGGTAGGCCTGCGCCGCCTCGGCTCCGCGCCCGAGCCGTCTGAGCAGGTCGGCCCGGGTGGCCGCCAGGTACGGGTAGCTCGCGAGGCGCGGGTCCCCTGCCAGGGCGTCGACGGCCGCCAGGCCGACCTCCGGCCCGTCCACCATCGCCACCGACACCGCCCGGTTCAGCGCCACGACCGGGGAGGGCCACACCCGCAGCAGCTCGTCGTACAGGTCACGGATCTCCCGCCAATCGGTCGCGGCGTAGGTCGGCGCCTCCGCGTGCACCGCCGCGATCGCGGCCTGCAGGGCGAAGCGCCCGGGCCCGGGACCCCGCAGGGAGTCGACCACGAGCCGCCGGCCCTCAGCGATCATCGGGCCGTCCCACCGCGCCCGGTCCTGGTGTTCCAGGAGGACCAGCCCTCCCTCGGCGTCGGTGCGGGTCGCGCGGCGGGCGTCGCCGAGGAGCAGCAGCGCGAGCAGCCCGCGCACCTCGCGCTCGTCGGGCATCAACGTGTGCAGCAGCCGCGCCAGGTCGACCGCGCGGTCCACGAGGTCGGCGCGCATGAGCGCGTCGCCGTCGGCCGCCGTGTGGCCGGTGGTGTAGAGCAGGTGCACCACGGTGAGCACCGCCGCGAGGCGGTCCGGCAGCTCGTGCTGGGGTGGCGTGCGGTAGGGGATGCGGGCCGCGGCGATCTTCTTCTTCGCCCGGGTGACCCGCGCGGCCATCGTCGGCTCGCTGGTCAGGAACAGGCGAGCGATCTGCTGGACGGTCACGCCACACACCAGGCGCAGCGTCAGGGCCACCTGCGCCTCCCTCGCCAGCGCGGGGTGGCAGCAGGTGA
>Ga0136615_10000183_pt1 | contig 27429 bp, 30 predicted proteins | sample AntDrymUQ2882206_2_FD_106647 | JGI IMG/M metagenome (GOLD analysis project Ga0136615, IMG submission 106647) | Polar desert sand microbial communities from Dry Valleys, Antarctica - metaG UQ288 (22.06) | ecosystem: Environmental > Terrestrial > Soil > Desert | place: Antarctica: Dry Valley... | reverse complement strand
TCCCTTGACTCGGACTCTGCATGCGAGGCTACAGGGCCGGGTCGACCTGTGCCCGCGCTCCGCCGAGAGCCTGTGCGCGAGCCGCGCGAGCATGGGCAGGTGGTACGGCGTGAAGCCGGGCGCGGACAGGCCGCGCGCGCGGCTGCGGGGACCGTCCTCGCTCTTCAAGCGGCCGGGCTCGGGCTCGACGGCGGAGCGGCTGCGATACATGTGGCGCCGGTGGAGCAGCGCCACTTGGACGCGCCGCCTCCCCTTTACGCGCCCAGCGGTTCGCCAATCCCTCCTAGCGGATCGCGTCGATGAGCGCCTCGACCACGCGCTCCTGATCCGGCGGCTCGATGCCGGTGAAGAACGGCAGCGCGAGCGTACGCCGGCTCGTGTCCTCGGAGACCGGGCAGAGGCCTTCGCGGAAGCCGTAGCGCTCGCGCATGTAGGCCTGCAGGTGGATCGAGGGTAGGTACCGACTCGTCGCCACGCCCCCCGCCTCCAGCTCGGCGATCACGCGCTCGCGGTCGACCTCGGCCGCCAGCTTGACGACGTAGACGAACCAGGAGCGCCGGTGGTCGACGTCGTCCGCGAGCGGAAGCTCGACGCCTTCCACCCCATCCAGCCACTCGCCGTACCGGGCTGCCGCGGCACCGCGCAGCTCGAGGATCCGGTCGAGCTTCTCGAGCTGGGCGATCCCGAGCGCTGCCCGCAGGTCGTCCAGCCGGTAGTTGAAGCCGAGCCGGATGTGGTCGAGCCACCCGCCCGCATCGGCGCGGCCCTGGTTGCGCAGGCTCCGCAGCACCCGCCACTCCTTCTCGGAGTGCGTCGTCACCATTCCGCCCTCGCCCGTCGTGATCTGCTTGTTCGGGTAGAAGGCGAAGACGGCCGACGGGCCGTGCGAGCCGAGCGAGCGTCCCCGATATTCCGCACCCAGCGCCTCGCAGGCATCCTCGATCAGCGTCAGCTCGTAGCGCTGCGCCAGCGCCCGCAACGGCTCGATCTCGCAGGGGTAGCCGAAGATGTCGACCGCCACGATCGCCCGCGTGCGGGGCGTGATCGCCGCCTCGACCGCGGCGGGATCGAGGTTGAAGGTCCGCGGGTCGATATCGGCGAAGACCGGCGTCGCGCCCTCGTAGATCGCGCAGTTCGCCGAGGCCACGAACGAGAAGGGGGTGGTGATCACCTCGTCGCCCGGCTGGATCCCGGCGCACACGGTGAGCAGGTGCAGCCCTGCCGTGCCGCTCGAGACCGCGGCGGCATAGGGCGCCCCCACGCGCTCGGCGAAGAGCTCCTCGAAGCGATCGATCGCCGGGCCGAGGGAGAGGCGTCCCGAGCGGAGCACGTCGAGCACGAGCTCCTCCTCGCGCTCGTCGACGTACGGCGAAGAGAGCGGGATCGCCCGCGCCGGCGCGGGCCTCATGCCTCCGCCGGCGCCGTGGCCGGGTACTCGCGCCACTGGGCCCAACGGTCGCTGCGGCCGCGCACGGTGTCGAGGTAGGCGCCCTGGAGCTCGAGCGTGACGGGCCCGACGCCGAGCTCGACGTCGTCGACCGCCCGCAGCGGTGTCACCTCCGCCGCCGTGCCGGTCATGAAGACCTCGTCGGCGAGGTAGAGATCGGAGCGGATCAGGTTCGTCTCGAGGACGGGATAGCCGATGTCCTGAGCGATCTGGATGACCGTGTCGCGGGTGATCCCATGGAGGATCGAGGTCGCGAGAGAAGGCGTGAAGATCCGGCCCCCCTTGACGACGAAGATGCTCTCGCCGGAGCCGTCGGCCACGTAGCCGTCGGCTGTGAGCAGGATCGCCTCGTCGTAGCCGGCCCGGTTCGCCTCGTTGACCGCGAGCATCGAGTTGACGTAGATCCCTGTCGCCTTCGCCGCGTGCGGGATGACGTTCGGGCCGATGCGCTGCCAGGACGAGATCTTCGCGCTGATCCCGTTCCGCAACCCGTCCTCCCCGAGGTATGCGCCCCAGGGCCAGCTCATGATCACGGTCTCGATCGGGTTGGAGCCGGCCGAGACGCCGAGCTCCCCGTAGCCGTAGAAGGCGATCGGGCGCAGGTAGCACTCGGGCAGGCCGTTCGCGGAGAGCAGCCCGAACGACGCGGCTCGCAGCTCCTCGACGCTGTAGGGGATCTCCATGGTGAGGAGGCGCGCCGAATCGTGGAGCCGCTGGAGGTGATCGGTGAGGCGGAAGACCGCCGGCCCCTTCGATGTCTCGTAACAGCGGATGCCTTCGAAGACCCCCGACCCGTAGTGCAGCGCGTGGGTGCCGACGTGGATCGTCGCATCCGCCCAGTCGACGAGCTCGCCGTTCCGCCAGATCTTGTCGAGTTCTTGCACCTCTCTCCTCGTTCGCTCGAAGGGATGTTAGGGACTGGTCTCGACCGCGTCCATCGGGTGCGCGCGAGTGAGCCGGACGAGCTCGGTCGGGGCGAGGCCCGCCATGTGCTGCGGAGAGCCCGCGCCGACCCAGACGAGCTCGTTCGAGAGCAGCGTCTGCTCGAGCAGGACCCGCTCGACCTTCGGCAGCGGGAACGGCGCCACGGCGCCCGGCGCAAAGCTCGTCGCCGCCCGCACCTGGGCGGGACGGGCCACCCGGATCCCGTCGCACCGCACCGCCGTTCCCACCTTCGTCACGTCCGCGCGCCGGTCGCCCGGCACGAGCACGACGAACGACCGCCCGCCGCCTGTGAGGACGAGGGACTTCACGATCTGGGCGAGCCCGCAGCCGATCGCCTCCGCCGCAGCCTGCGCCGTCGGCGTCCCCTCGGGGAACTCCTCGAGTCGCGCCTCGGCGCCGGCCTCGCGTAAGAAGGCCGCGACGCGCCGCACGGGCTCGGGCCACTCGGTCACGCCAGCGAGAGGAAGCGGGCGTCCTCGAAACCCTCGGCGCGGAAGCGCTCGACGAGCTCCACCGGCCACGCGTTGTCGACCGAGAGCGCCATGAGGGCCTTCTCGCCGTTCCGCGTGCGCGACACCGCCATGTTGGCGATGTTGACGCCCGCCTCGCCGAAGAGCGTGCCGACGCGGCCGATCACGCCCGGGACGTCGTCGTAGAGGAAGAAAACCATCAGCGGTGCCAGCTCGATCTCGAGATCGAAGCCGAGCGCGCTCGCGAGCCAGTGGCGGTCGTCGCCGCCGATCGTGGTCCCGGCGACGCGCACCTCGTCGGCCCCGGAGTGCACGCGGACGCCGACGAGGTTCCGGAAGTCCGGCGACGCCGTGCGCCGCTCCTCGGCCACCTCGATCCCGCGTTCGGCCGCGATCACGGGCGCGTTGACGTAGTTGACGGCTTCCTCCACGCGCCCCTGGAAGGCCCCGTTCAGCGCAGCCGCGGTCAGGAGACGGGTATCGAACTCGGCCAGGCCCCCGGTGTAGACGAGCTCGATCCGCTCCGCGCGCCCCTCGGCGAGCTCCATCGCGAGGCGCCCGAGCTTCTCGGTCAGGGGCAAGTAGGGGCCGAGCACGTCCAGATCATCCTGTCCGACAACCGGGATGTTGACGGCGTTCGTGACGAGCCCTCCGTTGAGAGCGGCGACGACCTGCTCCGCGACAATCACACCGGCTCGATCCTGCGCCTCGTCGGTCGAGGCTGCCAGGTGCGGCGTCACGACCACCGAGTCGAGCTCGAGCAGGGGGCCTCGGTAGGGCTCCGCCGAGAAGACGTCGAGTGCGGCACCCGCGACGGTGCCGGATCGGAGCGCCGCGAGCAGCGCGTCCTCGTCGATCAGCTCGCCGCGCGCGGCGTTGACGATGCGAATGCCCTTCCGGGCGCGCGCGAACTCGGAGGCCCCGAGTGCGCCCCGGGTGTCCTCGTTGAGGGGGAGGTGCAGCGTGAGGAAATCGGCTACCTCGAGCACGTCGTGCATCCCCTCGGCGCGCTCCACTCCCAGATCGCGAAAGCGCTCGCGAGAGACGAACGGGTCGTATGCGACCACCCGCAGGCCGAGACCGAGCGCCCGGCGCGCGACCCCCTGGCCGATCCTGCCAAAGCCGAGGATGCCGAGCGTCTTGTCGGAGAGCTCGACGCCGCCCCAGCGCGCCCGCTCCCAGCGCCCCTGCTTGAGGGCGGCGTGGGCCTGCGGGATGTTGCGGCAGAGCGCGACGAGCAGACCGATCGTGTGCTCGGCCGCCGAGATCACGGTCGACTCCGGGGCGTTGGCGACCACGATGCCGCGCCTGGTGGCTGCGCCGAGGTCGACGTTGTCGACACCCACCCCGGCTCGCCCGATCACCTTCAGCCGCGCCCCGCGTTCGATCAGGTCGCTCGTGAGCCGCGTCGCCGAGCGGATCACGATCGCCTCGTAGTCGCCGATCCGCTCCTCGAGCCGGGAGTCGAAGTCGACGTCGACCTGGAACCGCTGCCGCAGGAGCTCGACCCCTGCGTCCGCGATCGCCTCCCGGACGAGAACGCGAGGCGGGGAGCTCACACCCGGGCGCCCTCGGCGTAGGCCTCGAGGGCGCGGCCGACGGTGACGCCGCGCTCGACGTCGGCGCCGCTTTCGACGAGCGCGAGCTCGATCGCGGCGAGCGCAGTGGTGATGTCGAAGACGTCGAACCAGCCGATGTGGCCGATCCGGAAGATCTTGCCCTTGAGCTCACCCTGACCGCCGACGAGCTGAACGCCGAAGCGATCGCGGAGCGTGAGCAGAAACTCGCCCGCGTCGACGCCCTCGGGCACCTTCACGGCCGTGACGACGGCGGAGCGATCCTCGTCCGGCGAGAAGAGCTCGAGCCCCATCGCCTTCACTCCGGCGCGGCAGGCCCGTCCGAGGCGGGTGTGACGCTCCCATGCGGCCTCGAGGCCCTCCTCGAGGATGAGCCCGAGCGCGACGTTGAGTCCGAGTACCAGTGAGATGGCGGGCGTGAAGGGTGCGTCGAGCTTCGCCTGCGCGGCGCGCGTGCGCTCCCAGTCGAAGACGAAGCGCGGCGAGATCGCGTGCGTCGCTGCCGCGAGCGCGGCGTCCGAGACCGAGGCGAGCGAGAGACCGGGCGGCGTCATCAGCGCCTTCTGCGACCCCGACACGACGACGTCGATGTCCCACGCGTCGGTTTCGAGAGGCACGGCGGCGAGGCTCGAGACGGCGTCGACGACGACCAGGGCGCCGCTCTCCTTCGCGACCTCCGCGAGGGCGTGCACGTCAGCGACGACGCCCGTGGAGGTCTCGGAGTGCGTGAGGTAGACCACGTCGACGCCGCCCGCGGCCTCGAGCGCGTCGCGAAGTTCGTCGGGCTCGGGCGTCTCGCCCCACGGGTAGCGGAGCTGGATGAGATGGGCGCCGTAGGCCTCGACCATGCTCGCCCAGCGCTCGCCGAAGTAGCCCGCCGAGACGACGAGCGCGCGGTCGCCGGGCGACGTGAGGTTTGCGACCGCCGACTCGAAGGCGCCCGTGCCCGAGCCCGTGAAGAGGAGGACGTCGCGCTCGGCGCGGACGACGGCGCGAAGGCGCTCGAGACATTCGCCGTAGACGCGGGTGAAGTCGGGTCCGCGGTGGTGGATCATCGGCTGCGCGATCGCGGCCAGCACCTCCGGGGGCACGGGCGTCGGCCCCGGGGTGAGGAGATAGCGCTTCTCGGGCATCGTCCCGAGCGTATCGGCAGGCGCTGAGGCGAGCGCGAGAGGCGGACGGGACTACGCTGCCTCGCCGTGGAAGCGCTCATCGCCTTCGGCACGACGCTCCTGACGCTGCGGCTCGCGGGCCGGCTCTTCGCGCGCTGGCGCGTCCGCAGAAGCGGTGAGCTCGCCGCCTGGGCCGCCGCCCTCCTCGCCTACGCCCTCGCCTCCGGCGCGCTCGCCTGGGGAGCGGCGGCCGGCTGGAGCAGCGCTCCGTTCCGGGTGTACTACCTCTTCGGGGGCCTGCTCACCGCGCCGCTTCTCGGCGTCGGCTCGCTGCTCCTCGCCGGCCGCCGCTCTGCGCTCCCGGTGGGCCTGCTCTACACCGGCCTGGCGGTGGGCGTGATGGTCGCCGTGCGGCTTACGGAGCCGGTCGCCGGCACTGCCATTCCCGACGCGAGCGAGCACCTCGAGCTGTTTCCGGCGCGGGCGCTCGCGGTCGCCGGGAACTCGCTCGGCACACTCGCCGTCGTCGCCGTGGCCCTGAGGACGCTGCGCCGACGGCCGGTCGGAAACACCCTCCTTCTGACAGGCGTTGCAGTCGCCGCGACGGGCAGCGCGCTCTTCGGCACCGGGGAGGCGAGCACGGCAGCCTCACTCGCCGTTGCAGCCCTCCTCTTGTACGCGGGATTCGTCGCTCGCCGGTGATGGGCAGCCGCCGTGAGGACTTTGTAAAGAACGGTTACGCCCTCCTCGGTTCGGTAACGTCGGGCGCGACACAAAACTGGTCTGCCCGGATTTTGTAGCCCTCGTGGCTTCCGGGCGGACGTCCGTGGAATCGATCTTGGGGGTTTCTCTTGCGGCAATCGTTGCTGTGGCTGACTGCGTTCTCGAGTGTCCTGGCCCTGGCCTTCGTGGCCCTCGGCCCATCGTCGGCCGCTGCGCGCGAGACGCGCGCGAAGATGCGTCCCGACGTCGGCGTGCTCGCGAGCATCGACCGCCACCGCCGGCAGACGTGGGAGCTGCAGCGCCTGATGGGCAGGGCGCCGACGCGCACCTCGTACACCGCTCGGAGCTCGCGGGGACTTCAGTACCGGCGCTGGGTCCTGCGCCTGTGGCGCGAGCGCGAGCAGCGCGCCCGCCGCCAGGTGCTGAACCCGCCGCGCAAGGGGGCCTGGCTCTGCATCAACCGCTACGAGGGGCCGTGGCACGATCCCCATGCGCCGTACTACGGGGGACTCCAGATGGATCTGACGTTCCAGCAGATCTACGGTGCAGATCTCCTGCGCAGGAAGGGGACGGCCGACCGCTGGACGCCGCTCGAGCAGATGTGGGTGGCCGAGCGCGCGTACCGCAGCGGACGCGGGTTCTATCCGTGGCCGAACACGGCGCGGGCTTGCGGGCTCCTCTAGGTCGAGTCCGCGCGAGGCGGCGCGAACGGCCACTCCTCGAACGCGACGCAGCGGCCGTGCTCGTCGAAGCGGATGAGCCAGAGATCCGCCCAGCGCTGCGCCGGGGCGGCATAGCGGACGTCCGCGCGAACGACGCCCGTGTCGCCCTCCACAGCGACGAGCTCCCACTCGAGCGTGAACCCCTCGTGAGGCCCCTCACGCTCGCGCTCCCACATCGCCCCGATCGCCGCGAGGCCTCGGTGCGTCTCCTGGAACGGTGCGGGCGAATAGGTCGCACCCTCGGCGAAGAGGTCGGCGAGCGACGCGGTACCGGACGTCCGCCAGGCGAGCTCGTAGGCGCCCACCCACGCGCCGAGGTCGTCACGCGTCACAGGACGGGCACTAGTCTGCTCGCGACGGGACGTCCATCGAGTCGGCCTCGATGACAATGGCTCTGAGACCCGTCTCCGTGCGGGCTCCGTGCTCCTCCTCGGCGTTCCAGAAGACGCCCTCGCCCGCAGCGATCGGCTCCTCCACCTCTTCGCGACCCGAGACCCAGCCGGACCCCTCCACGACGAGGAAGAGTTGACGGACGGCAGCCGGGTGGCGGGCGACGGCTCCGCCCGGGCCGAGGTGGAGCGCCGCGATGCGTGTCTCACCTTCGGTGCGGACGATCGCGCTCAGCTTGAGCGCCCCCGAGTCGAGGCCGCCGAGCGGGAGGCTGTAGCGGAGCCGGCGCATGCTAAGGCCGTAGTTTCTCACGCAGGAGCTCGTTGACGACCTTGGGGTTCGCCTGCCCCTTGCTCTCGCGCATCACCTGGCCGACGAAGAAGCCGAGGAGACCCTCCTTGCCGGCGCGGTAGGCGGCGACCTGAGCCTCGTTGCCGGCCAGGACCCGCTCGACGAGGGGCTCGAGCTCGGCGGTGTCCGCGACCGCGGCCTGGCTGATGTAGCTCTCGGCGCGGAAGTCGTCGCTCGCGCTCGCCGCGACCGCCTCCGCGTAGACGGGTCTGGGCAGTGTCTCCCGTGCTGCGACGACCTTCGCGAGCTCGTCCGCCCGCACGGCGGCCGGGTCGAGCCCCGCAGCGGCGACCTCGTTCATCGTCACGTTCGCCGCCGTCCGCTCGTCGATCCCGGCGGCGGCGAGCCGTCCGTAGAGGCCGTCCCGTCCCGTGGTCACGAGCGCGGTTGCCACCTCGTGGTCGAGGCGGGCCGCGAGACGGTCGATGCGAGCGCCGGGGAGCTCCGGCAGCTCGCCGCGCAGGCGCTCCACGAGCTCGCCCGGCGGCGCGACGGGGACGAGGTCTGGCTCGGGGAAGTAGCGATAGTCGTCGGCCTCCTCCTTCGAGCGCCTCGCCGTGAGCGTCCCGGTGGCGGCGTCGAAGTCGTAGGTCTGCTGCACGACCTCGCCTCCCCCCTCCCACACGCCGACCTGGCGCGCGACCTCGGCCTCGATCCCCCTTGCGATGAAGCCGAAGGAGTTCATGTTCTTGATCTCGGTCCGCGTGCGCAGACCCTCCTCGCCGGCTCGCCGCACGGAGACGTTCGCATCGACGCGAAGCGTCCCCTTCTCCATCTCGGCGTCGGAGATGCCGAGCTCGATCACCGTCTGGCGCAGGAGCTGCAGGAACCGGCGCGCCTCCTCGGCGGAGTGGATGTCGGGGCGCGTCACGATCTCGACGAGCGGGGTTCCGCCGCGGTTGAAGTCGACGAGCGAGTGTGCGGCGCCGCCGATGCGCCCACCGACCCCGCCGACGTGCACCGTCTTCGCCGCGTCCTCTTCCAGGTGGGCGCGCACGATCCCGATCCTCCGCTCGCCGTTCGACCCGGGAAGCGTGAAGGACCCGTTGGTGCAGAACGGCTCGTCGTACTGGGAGATCTGGTACCCCTTCGGCAGATCCGGATAGAAGTAGTTCTTCCGGTGGAAGACGGCGCGCTCGGCCACCTCGCACCCGAGCGCGAGGCCGAGCTTGATCGTCCACTCGATCGCCTTGCCGTTCGGGACCGGCAGCGTGCCGGGGTGCGCCAGGCAGACGGGGCAGGTGCGCAGGTTCGCCGCCGCGCCCCAGCCTGCTTCGCAGCGACAGAACATCTTCGTCCGCGTCTTCAGCTGGACGTGGATCTCGAGGCCGATCACCGGTTCCCAGCCGTTCACGCCCGGAGCCTCGCGGGCACGGTGTCGAAGCCGATCGCCGTCTCGAGGGCATGGCCGACCCGGAAGAGCGTGTTCTCGGCGAACTGCGGCCCGATCAGCTGCAGGCCGACGGGCATCCCCTCCGAGAGGCCGCACGGGATCGAGAGGCCGGGCAGGCCCGCCATGCAGGACGGGATCGTGAGGAGATCGGAGAGGTACATCGCGAGCGGATCGGCCGCCTTCTCGCCCAGGCGAAAGGCGATCGTCGGCGAGGTCGGGCTGACGAGGACGTCGAAGCGCTCGAAAGCAGCCGCGTGCTCCTGCGCGATCACGGTTCGCACCTTCTGCGCCTGCCCGTAGAAGGCCTCGTAGTAGCCGGCGGAGAGGGCGTAGGCGCCGAGCATGATCCGGCGCTTGGGCTCGTCGCCGAAGCCGAGGTCGCGGGTGCGCTCCTGGAGCTCACGGAGGGTGGAGCCGTCGGCGCGGAACCCGTAGCGCACGCCGTCGTAGCGGGCGAGGTTGGAGGACGCCTCCGCCGGCGCGATCAGGTAGTAACAGGGCAATCCGTAGGCGACCGAGCGGGGCAGCTCACAGGTCTCGACCTCCGCCCCGAGCTCCGCGCAGAGCGCCACGGCACGGCCGACCGCCTCGGCCACCCCCGGCTCGATGCCGTCTGCCTCGTTCATCTCCTTCGGCACGCCCACTCGCACGCCGCGGAGATCCTCTCCTTCGGGGACGGCGATGGGGTGCGGGAGGTCGACCGTCGTCGAGTCGCACGGGTCGCGCCCGGCGATCACGCGGAGGAGGAGCGCGCAGTCGCGCACCGTCCTCGTGACCGGGCCGATCTGGTCGAGGCTCGAGGCGAAGGCAACGATCCCGTAGCGCGAGACGCTGCCGTAGGTCGGGCGCAGGCCTACGATGCCGCAGAGCGCGGAGGGCTGCTTGATCGAGCCGCCCGTGTCGGAGCCGAGCGCCCAGGGAGCGAGGCCCGCCGCCACCGCCGCCGCCGAACCGCCGCCCGAACCGCCGGGGACGCGGGTCGGATCCCACGGGTTCCGCGTCGGGCCGAAGGCCGAGTTCTCGGTCGACGAGCCCATGGCGAACTCGTCCAGGTTGGTCTTGCCGAGCAGGGACAGGCCGGCGTCGCGGCAGCGTGTGGTGACGGTGGCGTCGAAGACGGGGCGATAACCCTCGAGGATCTTCGAGCCGGCGGTCGTCGGGATGCCCCGGGTCGTGATCACGTCCTTGAGCGCGATCGGGACGCCGTCGCCGTCGGCCTCGTCAACGACGTGCAGGTAGGCGTGGAGTTCCTCGTCCCGCTCCGCGATCGCGTCGAGGTAGGCGCGCCGGAGCTCCGCGCTCGAGACCTCGCCCCGGTCGAGCAGACCCATCGCCGCCTCGGCGGTCAGGCGCAGGGTGTCGATCACCGAAAACAACCAAAAACTACCCCCAGGGGATCCCCGGGACCCCTGCTGAAAGCGTACCCTCGCGGGGCGCACGCGACTGTGCCGCCTCTGTGCAGAAAGCGCCTCATGTCGTCGAAGGCGTGGCGGACGGCGGAACGCGAAACGCATCGGCCTCACGCTCCGGAGCGTTCGCGAGCGCCACCTCGAGCGGCAGCGACGGGCGCCGCTCGTCCTCGTCCCAGACGTTCACGAGCGAGAGCGGATGGGAGGTCGGGGCGACATCGGTGAGGTCGAGCTCCGCCACCTTCCCGACCGCCTCCAGGATGGCGCCGAGCTCGGCCGTCAGCCGCTCGACCTCGTCATCGGTGAGCGCCAGCCGAGCGAGCTCGGCCACGCGCAGAACTTCCTCTCTCGAAATCGGCACCTTCTCGTCATCCTCCCAAAAAGAAGGGCCCCCTCTCGGGGGCCCGTGCACTTCGGTTCCGAAAGAAAGCTAGACGGCGGAAACGTTCGCGGCCTGGGCGCCCTTGGGGCCCTGCACGACCTCGAACTCGACGCGTTGACCCTCGGTCAGCGACTTGTATCCGTCCATCGTGATCGCGGAGAAGTGGACAAAGACGTCCTCGCCCTGCTCCCGCTCGATGAACCCGTAGCCCTTCTCATTCGAAAACCACTTCACCGTGCCCTGAGCCAACGTTCCTCCTTTGAAGCAAAACAAACGACGGCCCGGGCACCGAGCCGCCGACCAAAACGAAGCGCGCCAACCATAGCCAGAGGGCTACGGGAGTGCAAGCACCTCGCGTCGTAGGCGCGCGGCACGAACCGTGTTCCGCAGCAGGAGCGCAATCGTCATCGGCCCGACACCACCCGGCACGGGGGTGATCAACGCGGCGCGCTCCGCAGCGTCCGGTTCGACATCTCCGACCAGGCCGGCGTCCGTGCGGTTCATGCCCACGTCGATCAGGGCCGCGCCCTCCTTGACCATGTCAGCCTGGATCAGACCGGGAACGCCGACGGCCGCAACGAGCACGTCCGCCTCGCTCGTATGGTGCCCGAGGTCGCGCGTTCGTGAATGACAGATCGTCACCGTCGCGTTCGCGGCCAGGAGCAGAAGCGCCATAGGCTTCCCGACGAGCACGCTGCGTCCGACGACGACAGCGCGGGCGCCGGAGAGCGCCACGTCGTATTCCTCGAGGAGCGCCATGACTCCGAGCGGCGTTGCCGGAACCAGCCCGGGCTGACCGAGCGAGAGGAGACCCGCGCTGACCGGATGGAGGCCGTCGACGTCCTTTCGCGGATCGATCGCGTCGATGACCCGCGCCTCGTCGAGGTGGGAAGGCAGCGGGAGCTGCACGAGGATGCCGTCGACATCGTCGTCCGCGTTCAGTCGCCCGACGAGCTCGAGGAGCTCGACCTCTGAAACCTCGGCCGGGAGCCGGTGGTCGCTGGGCTCGATCCCTGCCGCCTCGGCCGCCTGGTGCTTCATGCGGATGTAGATGTGGGAGGCGGGATCGTCGCCGACGAGCACCGTGGCGAGCCCGAGCCCGCCGAGCTCCTTGACGTCGGCCCGCACGTCCGCCCGGATCCGCTCGGCTAGAGCCCGGCCGTCCATGAGCGTCGCAGCCACCGCGGCGGAGGTTAACCTGTACGGCGTGGCGACCGAGCAGCTCGCGGAGCCCGGCACCGATCGCAGCCCCTACGCCGCCCTCCTGCGGTTCTACGAGCTTGCGAAACGCGCCGAGTGGCAGGTGCGCGACCTTCCGTGGGGCGAGCGTCCGCCCGTTCCGCAGTACACGGGCTCTCCGCAGAAGCTCGCCCGCCGCAACGACCTGTGGCGCTCCGTGGTCACGCAGCAGCTCCAGGCCGACGAGATCGCCGTCGAGATGTCAGCGCAGCTCTTCCGAGCAGCTCCGGAACCCGAGGCGAAGCTCTTCTACACCACGATGGTGCAGGACGAGGCTCGTCACACCGAGGCTTGGCTGAAGCTCGCCGACGAGGCGGGCGGCGCGGCCGAACGCGATCCGTACCTCGACCTGCTCGCCCACATGACGCTCGAGGCCGACACGCTCGAGGAGAAGGTCTTCCTCATGCAGGTCTTCTACGAGCGGCTGATCATCCCGCGCTTCCGCACGATCGCCTCCGCGTCGCGCGGCACGGTCCTCGAGGATCTCTGCAACCGGCTGACCGTCGACGACGGAATCCACCACCGCTCCGGCATGGCGTACGAGCGGGTGTTGCTCACCGATGCCGACCATACGACGAAGCGGAGGCTGGTGGAGGCCGCGAACCGCATGCTGCCCGTTTTCGTGCAGCACGCTCTCTGGCGCCCGAAAGCACGCGAGTTCATCGGCCGGATGATGCGCGAGCAGGACATCCGCATGCTCCGCGAGGACATCGAGACCGGCGTCCGCAACGCCGAGTCGCTCGGCCTCGACGTGAGCGACATCCAGCTGACGATCTGAGAGGCATGGAGCTCAGGCGGTGGCCGCGCCGCAACGACCCGGCATCGATCCGCGCGCGGCAGAAGACCCTCGGCCTCGACGGTGAGGTCTCGGAGCACGACCTCACCCCGTGGACGCGAGCGCAGGAGGCCCTGACCGGAGTCGCCGTCATTCCCGTCTCGGTGATCGGCCCGATTCCGATCGAGCTCGGTCGGTACGAGCTCGAGGAACCGAAGGGAGATCTGCGGGAGACCGCCCGCGAACGCGACGAGGTGTACGTGCCGCTCGCGCACACCGAGGGCGGGCTGTCGGCTTCGCTCTACCGGGGCGCACGAGCCGCAGGCGAGTCCGGCGGGTTCCGCACCTACGTCCTGCGCGACCGGATGACGAGGGCCTCGTGCTTTGTCTGCGCCTCGACCGAGGAGGCCCTCGCGCTCGCACGCTGGGTGGAGGACAACGCTGAAGCCATGCGCAGCTGGCTCGCCGAGCGCGACGATCCCGCCCTCTCGAAGCGCGCGAAGCTGCGCGAAGTCGAGACCCACGTCGTCGGCCCCCTCTGCCATGTCCTCTGGGCCTGGACGACCGGGGATGCGTGCGGCCCGAACATGATGACGCGGAACAGCTACGCCCTGAACATGGGGTTCGTCAGCGAGCGCGCCCCGGTGAAGCCCCGGCGGGCGATCCTCGAGGCGAACATGGGCGGCGACAAGAAGCCCTCCCACCGCTACTTCGAGCGAGGCGGACACGGCAAGACGGTGCTCGCCGAGTGCACGCTCACGGAGGAGGCGGTGCGGCGTGTCCTGCGGACGACGGTCGACGACCTGCTCGAGCTCTCCTTCGCAGGCACGCACGGCGCCGTCGCCTCGGGGATGCAGGGCGTCGCCTTCACGCCCGCGACGGCGATCGCCGCCGTCTTCGCCGCCACGGGCCAGGACCTCGGCATGGTGGGCACGAGCTCGATGGCACACGGCACCGGCTACCGCGTCGCGGGCGGCATCCACTGCGCGATCCGGCTCCCCGGCCTCGAGGTCGGGACGGTCGGCGGAGGAACGACCCTGCCCTACGCCCGCTCGTGGCTCGAGCTCATGGGCTGCGCCGGGACGGGAAAGGTCTACCGCTTCGCCCAGATCGTCGCAGCCGCGACGCTCGCGCTCGAGCTCTCGGCCTCCGCGGCGATGGCGACGGCGGGATCGGAGAACTTCTTCCGCGCCCACCACGAGCGCGGCGGCCTGCGCTGACGATCCCGCCCTACCACGATCCTGCCTGCTTCGGCTGCGGCGAGAATGCCGTCGGCCTGCGACTGCCGCTGCCGACGGTCGAGGGCGCTGACACCTATGAGGCGTACGTCCGAATCGACGAGCGTCACCAAGGCGGGCCCGGCATCGTCCACGGTGGGTTCGTCTCGGCCGCGCTCGACGAGGCGTGCGGGCTCGTCTCGACGTGGTACCGCTTCCCGACGGTGACCGCCCGCATCTTCGTCCGCTACCGCCGGCCCGTTGCGATCAACACGGAGCTCGTGCTGCGGGCCGTCGTGGAGTCGGAGAGTGGACGCCGGATCCGTGTGCGAGCCGCGCTTTCGGACGGCGACGAACGCCTCGCCGAAGCCCGTGCCGCACTCCTGCACGTCCCGCTCGAGCACTTTCTCGCCACGCCCGAGGGCCGCGCCGCCGGCGAAGCGTGGCGGACACGGCTCGGCAGCGCGTGACCGACTTCGAGCTCGAGCGGACGCAGATCGTCCCGCGCGGGCTTGACGAGACGTTCACCTTCTTCAGCGATCCTCAGAATCTGGAGGCGATCACGCCGCCGTGGTTGCGCTTCCGCATCCTCGAGGCTCCGCCCCGGCTCGAGCGTGGCTCACTGCTGCGCTACCGGCTCCAGCTCTTCGGCGTCCCGATCGGCTGGCGCACCGAGATTTCCGCGTGGCGCCCGCCGCGGGGCTTCACCGACCGCCAGCTCGCCGGTCCGTACCGGCTCTGGGTGCACACGCACCGCTTCTCGCCGGTGGACGGCGGAACGGAGCTCTACGACAACGTGCGGTACCGCCTCGCAGGCGGGCCACTTGCGGGCTCGGTGCACCGGCTTCTCGTGCAGCGCTGGCTGCGCGACATCTTCGATTTCCGCAGCGAGCGCCTCGCGGCGCTGCTCGCCTAGAAGGCGGACTGGATCACGAAGATGAGGACGATCAGCAGCGCCACGGCGATGACGATGACCGTGGCGACGCTCCCGAGTGTGCGCGCGGGAGTCGTGTCGCTGCGGCCACGTGCCATGCGGCGGAAGAAGCTCATGGGCGACGACCTTAGCGCGCCGTCGAGCTGCCGTGCGACTGGAAGGACGACCCCGCCGGTTGCGGTCGCTACGGGATACGACTCGAAGCCTCTTTTCGCCTCGGTACCGCCGAGGGCGCGTTGGTCGCTTGGCTCGCGCACTCGATCGCCTCCGCCAGGGTCATCGCTCGCCCTCCCTGCCAAGCCGCCGCGAACGTGTCCGCCTCCATTGCCGCGGAGACTGCAGCGCGTGTCCGGTCCTGCACGCCGCGCTCGAATGGCGCCAGCGATGCACCGACCTCCTGCTCGAGGATCGCCTCCGCGGCGGCAAGAAGGCGGGCCGCCGGCTCTGCGGCTTCTCATGAAGCGCTTGCCAATCACCCTGCTCGGGAGCGCGATCCTCGCTGCTGCCATCGGTCTCGCTCTCACGGCGCGACCGGACGGCGAACGTGCCACCGAGGCACCTCCTTCCGCTAGAGCCGGCAAGAGCTCCGTTCCCGCCGGCGCCGCGCGCGCCGCCGCGTCGAGCAGCAAGGCCGCGCTCCAGCGGGCCGAGCAGGCGGGTATCGACATCAACTCGGTGATCGAGACGGTGAGCCACCGAGTGGCCCCGACCAGCGGCCACGATCGGCTCGCCGCCGAGGACCGGCTGTACCGAGCCGACTCCGCGGGCTTCTCGCTCACCCTGCGCGAGCAGCTCTCCCGCAAGGAACGCGCGGCGAGGACCCGCGCGTGGCGCGCCTCGCGGCCACCCGAGCCGGAAGGCTCTGCGCGGGTCACGCGACCGAGCCGCAGCAATGCGCTGCCAGCCGAGGCGATCCCGTTCGCGCCTGAACCAGCCTTCAGCGTCGAGACGAGCACCGCTACGCTTGGGAGTCGAGCGCTGGCGCTGCGCCCCGGCGCCTGGCAGGGCAGCTCGAACCGGGCCGAGCGGACGCTCCTGCCCGGCCTCCTCGAGCGCGTTCGTGCGCGCGAGGGCGAGCTCGAGTGGGATTTCGTCCTCGCGCGCCCACTCCCCGGCGCGGGTGATCTCCGCATCGGCGCGCGGCTTGCAGCCGACGCAGCGCCCGAGCGCTCGGGCCGGGCGCTCCGCTTCCGCCTCCCGGGAGGAAGAAGCCTGCTCATGGGGCAGCTCGTCGTCAAGGACGCCAGCGGACGAACCCTCCACCGCGCGCTGCCCTCAACGCAGCAGGGGCGACTCCACCTCTCGGTGCCGGCAGCGGTTCTCGCCGAGGGCCGGTATCCCCTCACTCTCGATCCGACGATCAGCCCGAGTACCCCGTCTCAGACCAACCGCTGGCTCCCGGCGACCAGATCTGGCCGGCGCTCGCCTGGGACGGCACGAACTACCTCGTCGCCTGGGAGGACTACCGCTTCGGCGCAGCCGACATCATCGGCGCGCGCGTGAGCGCCACCGGAGCGGTGCAGGACGCACAAGGCATTCTGATCTCGACGGAGGCGGGCAACCAGCTCTCGCCCGCGCTTGCCTGGGACGGCAGCAACTACCTCGTCGCCTGGACGGACTTCCGCTCCGGCGCGAGCTACGACATCTACGGCGCGCGCGTGAGCGCCGCCGGGGTGCTGCAGGACGCGGCCGGAGTCCCGATCTCGACCGCCGCCAACAATCAGCTCCGCCCGGCGGTCGCCTGGAACGGCGCGAATCACCTCGTCGCCTGGCACGACTTGCGCTCCGGCACGACCTTCGACATCTACGGCGCTCGCGTGAGCGCCGCCGGGGCGGTACAGGACACGTCCGGAGTCCCGATCTCGACCGCGGCGGGCCCGCAGTTCGCGCCTGCGCTCGCCTCGAACGGCACGGACTTCCTTGTCGCCTGGCAGGACGCGCGCTCCGACCCGAGTTTCGACGTCTACGACATCTATGGCGCACGAGTAAGCGCGGCCGGGGCCGTGCAGGACGCCGCCGGGATCCCGATCTCCGCGGCGCCGAGCGACCAGGTCGCGCCGGCGCTCGCCTGGAACGGCACCAACAACCTCGTCGCCTGGGAGAACCTCGGCTCCAACGGAACCTCCGACATCTACGGCGCGCGCGTGAGCGGCGCCGGGGCGGTACAGGACCCGGCCGGGCTCCCGATCACAACGGCGGCGAGCTTCCAAGAGGCGACGGTGGTCGCCTGGAACGGCACGAACTTTCTCGTCGCCTGGATGGACTCCCGCTCCGGCACGAACTCCGACGTCTACGGCGCGCGCGTGAACGCCGCCGGGGTGGTACAGGACCGCTGATATTCCGATCTCAACCAACATCAACGATCAGCACGCGCCCGCGCTCGCCTGGGACGGCACGAACTACCTCGTCGCCTGGGAGGACAGCCGCTCCGGCACGAGCTCCGACATCTACGGCGCGCGCGTGAGCGCCGCCGGGGCAGTGCAGGACGCAAGCGGGATCCCGATCTCGACCGCCACCAGCGACCAGATCTCGCCGACGCTCGCTTGGGACGGCACCAACTTTCTCGTCGCCTGGATGGACCTCCGCTCCGGGCCAACCTACGACATCTACGGCACCCGCGTAAGCGCTGCTGGGGCGGTGCAGAACTCAGCCGGTATCCCGATCTCGACGGCCGCCGACAACCAGTACTTCCCCGCACTCGAGTGGGACGGCACCAACTTTCTCGTCGCCTGGCAGGACTTCCGCTCCGGCACGAGCTTCGACATCTACGGCGCGCGCGTGAGCGCCGCCGGGGCGGTGCAGGACGCGGCAGGGATCCCGATCTCGACCGCCGCCAGCGATCAGCTCCGGCCGGCGCTCGCCTGGAACGGCAGTAACTATCTCGTCGCCTGGGAGGACCTGCGCTCCGGCACGACCCTCGACATCTACGGCGCCCGCGTGAGCGCCGCCGGGGCAGTCCAGGACGCAGCCGGGATCCCTATCTCGACAGCAGCGAACCACCAGGCCTACCCGGACCTCGCCTGGGACAGCACGAACTACCTCGTGGTCTGGACGGACTTCCGCGTCGGCACAGGGGACATCTACGGCACGCGCGTGAACACGGCCGGGGCAGTCCAGGACGCAGCCGGAATCCCGATCTCGACGGCCGCCGGCAATCAACTCTCGCCGGCGCTCGCCTGGGACGGCAGCAACCACCTCGTCGCCTGGGAAGATGCCCGCTCGGGGTCCGATGTCTACGGCGCGCGCGTGAGCGCCGCCGGAGCCGTACAGGATGGAGCCGGTGTCGCACTCGCCGCGTCGGCTGCCAGCGAGAGCGCCCCAGCGGTCACATCCGGCCCGGCGGGCCGTGCGGCGGTCGTCTACCGGCACAGGCCGTCCCTGATCTCTGCCAATCCCCAGATCACCCTGCGCTTCTTCGACGAGGATCCGGCAAGCGTCCTGTGCGGTCGCAGTCTTCCGACCCTCGCGGGCGACCAAGGCGCGGACACACTCACCGGCACCCCCGACGACGACGTAATCGTCGGCCTCGGCGGCAACGACACGATCGATGGGCTCGGCGGCAACGACCGGATCTGCGGGGGTGACGGTCAGGATCGGATCACCGGTGGCGAGGGGAACGACATCATCGCCCCCGGCCCCGGCGACGACAACCTTGCGGGCGGAATCGACGCCGGCCCCGGCTCCGACGTGCTCTCCTACGCCGCAGCACCAGCCGGGGTGACGGTCGACCTGAGCACGGGCACGGCTACGGGCGGTGACGGCTCCGACAGCTTCACGGGCTTCGAGAATGTCGAGGGCTCCGGCTTCGCCGACACGCTCACCGGGGACGGCGGGCGCAATAACCTCTTCGGCCTCGCGGGCAACGACATCCTGAACGGGGGCGGCCTCGGCGACGGGCTCGACCCCGGCCCCGGAGTGGACGTCGTCAACGGCGGCACCGGCTTCGACAACGCCTCCTACTTCTTCCGCACGGCACCGGTCACGCTCTCCCTCGACGGGCTCGCAAACGACGGCGAAATCGGCGAGGGCGACAACATCGGGCCGCTCGGCGACGTGGAAGCCCTCCAGGGTGGCTCGGGCGCCGACATCCTGACGGGCAACGACGCCGGCAACAACCTCTTCGGTCAGGCCGGCGCCGACATCCTGAACGGCGGTATCGGCAACGACGGCCTCGACTCGGGCCCCGGCGCCGACACCTTGAACGGCGGTGCTGGCTTCGACATCGCCTCCTACTTCTTCCGCGCCGCGGGAGTGACGCTCTCGCTCGATGGCGTCGCCAACGACGGCGAGACGGACGAGGGTGACAACATCGGCCCGTCCGGGGACGTCGAGGGCCTCCAGGGAGGTCGCGGGGACGACACGCTCTTCGGGAACGGAGCGGTCAACCGCCTGAACGGCCAGATGGGAAACGACACGATCACGAGCCGCGACGACCCGGCGCAGGCAGACACCGTGCTCTGCGGGGCGGGCACGGACACCGTCACCGCCGACAACCTCGATCTCTTCCCCGAGACGCCCAACCCGTCGCCCCCTGCGAGACGATCGAGAGGCCGCCCTCGTAGCCTGCAGCACATTGCCGCTTCCGACTGGTAGTCCATCCATCCGCCAACCGCGCGAAGGGCTCGAGGCCCTTCGCGCGTGAGGGCGGCGTGCTCCCAGCCTCGGCGGCGGCGACAGTCCTAGACCAGCAGGGGCCGCAGGGTGTCCCGCGCAAGCAGGAAGCCCCGCTTCACGAGCTCCTCGGTGCCCTCGAAGCGCCGATCCTCGTGCTCTACCGACACGACACCGTCGTAGCCCACCGCGTACAGCGCGGCGAGAAAGCGATCCCAGCGCACCTCACCGAGCCCGGGGAGCCGCGGCACCTGCCAGCCCATGCCGCTCGAGAACGTGCCGTGCTTGTACAGGCCGTCCCGTCGAACCTCGAGATCCTTCGCGTGCACGTGGAAGATCCGGTCGGCGTAGTCGTAGACCGCCCGCTCGTAGTCGATCATCAGCCACACGAGGTGTGACGGGTCGAGATTGAGCCCGAAATTCTCGTCGGGGATGGCCGAGAAGAGCTCGTCCCAGATGGCCGGAGACCAGGCCAGGTTGGCCCCGCCCGGCCACTCGTCCAGGCTGAAGATCATGGGGCAGTTCTCGATCGCGATGCGGACTCCCCGCTCGCCGGCGTGGGCGACGAGCGGCGGCCAGATCCGTCGGAAGCGCTCCAGGTTCTCCGGCAGCGGGCGATCCTTGTCGTTCCCCACGAACGTGCCCACGACGACCACGCCGAGCCTCGCCGCCGCGTCGACGACCTTCCCGAGGTGGGCGTTCACGGCTTCGCGGTGAGCGTCGTCGGGGTGCAGGTTGTTCGGGTAGTAGGCGAGGGCGGAGATCTCGAGGCCGTGCGAGGCGACGGTCTCGCGCACCGCATCGGGGTCGAAAGACGTCACGTCGATGTGCGACACCCCCGCGTAACGCCGGCCCTCTCCGTCGCCGGTCGGCCAGCACGCGATCTCGAGCGCCTCGAAGCCGTTCCCGCCCGCCCACTCGGCGACCTCCGCAAGCGAGAGGTCGGGAAACGCGGCGGTCAGCAGGCCGAGCCTCATACGGCCACCCCCACCCCGTGCTCAACCGCGACCCAGCTCCCCTCTCGGGCGCTGCGGGCGATCGCCTCGCCGAGCACGAGACCGGCATGCCCGTCGGCGAAGGTCGGGTAGTCCGGCTCCTCGGCCGGGCCGCCCCGGGCGATGTCACGATAGACGGAGCGGTAGAGCTCCTTGAACGTGTCGGCGAAGCCTTCCGTGTGTCCGGCGGGGAGCGCTGTGACCCGCGCGGCCTCCGGCTCCAGCAACCCCGGGTCGCGGAGCAGCAGCTCGTTCGCCCGCCCGCGGTACCCGCGCCAAAGCTCCTCGCAGCGCTCCGAGTTCCACGCCAGAGAGGCCTCCGAGCCGTCGAGCTCGAAGCTGAGCGCGTTCTTGCGCCCCGCGCTGACCTGCGAGACGACGAGCGACCCGCGTGCGCCGCCCTCGTACCGGATCAGGATGAAGGCCGCGTCCTCCGTGCTCATCGGCTGTTCGACCGTCTCGGCAGCTTCTCCGCCCGCAAAGGTCTCGATCTCGCCCTGCGGCCGCCGTCGCACGGGCAGGAAGGTCGCGAGCTCCGCAAACACCGACTCGACCCGCAAGCCGGTCACGAAGCCCGTCAGGTCGAGCCAGTGCGAGCCGATGTCCGCGACGGCTCGTAGGCCACCTCCGCGCTCGGGCTCGAGCCGCCAGTTCCAGTCGGTCGGGAGCAGCAACCAGTCCTGCAGGTAGCTCCCGTGCACGCTCCAGACCTCGCCGAGTTCTCCCCGCGCCCGCAGCGCCCGCGCCTGCCGGGGGAGCGGGTAGAAGCGGATGTTGAAATTGGTCGCGTGGACGAGCCCACTCCGCTGAGCGAGCTCGAGCAACTCGCCGGACTCCTCGGCCGTGAGCGCCAGCGGCTTCTCGCAGACGACGTGCTTCCCGGCCGCGATCGCCTCTTTCACCTGCCCGTAGTGCAGGAAGTTGGGCGTCGTCAGGTGAACGGCGTCGACCTCGGGATCCGAGAGCAGCGCCTCGTAGCTCTCGTATGGCTCCGCGAGCCCCTTCTCCCGCGCGCGCTCCGGGCTCGAACCCACGACGCCGGTGACACGGACGCCCAGCCGGCGCAGCGACTCGACGTGCACGGCACCGATGAAGCCCGTCCCGACGACGCCCGCCCGCAGGTCGCTGAAGGCCCGACCCTCCATGAACGCGACCCTACCGCGGAGGCGACTCCAACACGAGCCGCAGCCGGAGCGTGTAGCGGTGCGACGCGGAGCTCGTACTCCGAAGCTCGACGCTGCACTCGCCCGGCCCCAGCTTCCGCCCATCGATCGTCGCCGAGCGCTGGCCCTGCCCGAGCTCCATTGCGATCTCCTCCCCGCTGCAGAAGAGCTCGATCCGGCCGCGCACCCCGGGCTCTCCGGCACCGTCGACCTGCGCCGTGAAGGTCACCCGCCGGCCCGGTCCGAGCAGGCCGAAAGGAAGCGCGTACGACGATCCCGGCCCGAGCGTTCCCTTGCGGACGATCTCGACCGGCGGGAGCGACGGCCGTGCGGGCACGCCGCGCAGGTCGCGCCGCAGCGCCGCGCGCACCGCGGCGCCGGGCGGCGACAGCCAGTCGATTCGATACGGCGTGGGCACGTGAAGCTGCGCGTAGTCCTCGGCGAAGATCTCACCGGCCGACCGCGACCAGCCGTTTCGGTAGTCGAAGGCGATCCGGCCTCGCGCGAGCAGGCGCTCCATCCCCCGAGCGGCCCACCAGCTCGGTGTTCCGTTCGGCTCGCGCACGCCGGGGACGTCGTAGGCGCCATCGATGTGGTGGCCGTACTCGTGCATGAGCGTGTGCGCGGCGACCGAATCCGCGCTGTCCGGGACGACGATCCAGGCCCGCGAGCCGGAGCGCCGGTAGCAGCCGCCCGCGCGACCGCCGCAGCGGGTGCCGACCTCGCGCCCGGGCACGATCCGGAACGTCACGTCGCTGATCTCAGGGCCGTGGGCGGCTCGGCGCAGGAGCTTCGCGTACCACTCGACGTCGACACCGGATGCTCGCACGTCGAAGGTGATCCTCCGCCCCTCGTCGTCGCGGACGACGACTTCCCTCGCCTGCGCCCCGCCGACGACGACGAGCGCCGAGATCAGGACGAGAAGTGAGCGGATCACCCTCACAGCGAAGCAGATTCGGCGTAAAGCAGGGATAAAAGGCCGGTAGTCTCCGTCCATGCGCACGAAGCTCGCCGTTTTCGTACTGCTGCTCCTCGCCGTCCCCGCGGCGTCCGCCGCGCCCGACCCACCCTCGACCCGGACCGCCCTCCCGGCGCACGCCGTGCTGCTCCAGCAGCGCGCGGAGTTCCTCCGTCTGGCCAAGGACGGGGTTCGCCGGACGCGGGCGCACTTCTGGAACGCGCGGCTCGGCTGGTACAACGACCGCCTCGATCTCGACTGGCGGCCGGGGATGCCGCTGGCCCGGCTCTGGACTGCCTATCCGCTCTTCGAGACGCTGAACGCGATCGCGCTCGCCGAGCCGAGCCGAGCCAACCGTGCCGCCGTGCGGGCGTTCGCCGACAAGGCACGCGACTACTGGAATCCCGAGATCATCCCCGCGGGCGGGTACTCGTACCTCCCCGGGACGCGGACTCCGGACGTGAATGCGTTCTTCGACGACGCGGGCTGGTGGGGGCTCGCCTTCCTGCACGCCGCGCAGGCGACCGGCGACCGGCGCTACCTGAGGGATGCCGCCCGCGCCTTCCACTGGATCGTCGACGACGGCTGGGAGGACGGCGAGGGAGGAGTGTGGTGGGACACCGACAGGCACCACAAGACCGCCGAGCCGCTCGCGGCGGCGATCCTCATCGGAGCGAAGCTCTACCGCGAGACGCGAAACGAGACCTACCTCCGGGACGTCCGCAAGCTGCTCACCTGGGCCGACACCTGGACGGTGCACGACGAGACCCGCCTCTATCAGCGCAGCTCCACCGACAGCGTGCTCATGAATTACGTGCAAGGGATGATGATCGAGGCGCACCTCGAGCTTTGCGCCATCAGCGGTACGAGCTACTGCCGGCGCGCGAAGCAGCTCGCGCAGGCCTCGGCCGAGCGGTTCCCCGCCGATGCGGAGTGGGCGCCCCCCAACGACGCCATCTACCTGAGCTCGATGCTGGCGCTGTACCGCCACGACGGGAACCCGCGCTGGTACGGGCTCGCGCACCGGAACGCCCTTCGCGCGATCCGGAACGCGCGCGGCCGCCACGGGCTCTACCTGAAGCGCTGGGATCGCGTCGGAGTCCCCGGAGGCCTGCTGCGCATGCACGCCGCCACGCTGAGCCTCTTCGCCTGGCTGGCCGCGACGCCGCCTCCCCGAGCGGTCGTGCGCGCCAAGTAACAGTTTAACTTGGTGAGCTCGCGCTGGAGCGCTTTACGCCCTCCGAAGCAGCGTTCCGCGGTGGCGGACGGCTCGCATCGCGGCGGGGCCGATCCCGACCCAGGCAAGGACGAGCAGCCAGAGGTTGCCGGCGGCGAGGTTGTAGTTCTCGAACAGCTCCGACCACGATTTTCTGTCGAGATAGCGGCCGAATCCGAACTCGAAGAGAGCGGTCAGCACCACCCAGGCGGTACCGATTTCGAGAGCCCTTCGGGTCGTGGTGATCGGCCACCGTCGCTCCAAGACCCAGAAAGAGAGAGCGAGGAGCGCGACCAGCGTGGCCGCCGAGATCTGGTCGGCGGTCAAGTCGCTCACCCGAGGGCCGCTCGAGAGCCTGGGATGGTGTGCCCATCCGCGACGGAGCGGCTGATCTCCGCTTCAGGCTCCGTGGCCCGGTGCTCGCGGCCTCACCCGCGCTGCCTCGAGCTCCCAGTAGAAGTCCGCTCCCGCGGGAAGCGGTCGAGCCACGCGGCCGAGCGCCACGCGCGCCCGCACCGGGTCGAGGTGCGCTGCCGCGGCGACCTCGGCAGTGGCGAGCGGTTCACCTGACCAGGCCAGCAGCTCCTCGACCGTCGCTGGCTTCGGTCGTCGGACGAGCTCGGGTGCGAGGTTGGCGATGGCCGTCTCATACACCTCGACCGGGTTGAATCCGGGAACCGCGATGGAACAGCGCCGCTCGGGATGCGCGAGCTCGTAGCTTGGCGCGGAGTAGCGTCGTTGCTGCGTCGGACCTGCGAGCTTGTGGTTCAGGGCTCGCGCCGCGGGAGACGGAGATCGTGCGGCATCGATGTCGGCCTCGAGCGCGTCATGCACCTCCGCGGTCGCGCACCAGCGGTCCAGGTCAACGGGGTCGAGGCCGACCTCTCGCGCGGCCGTCGCGATGAGGTCTGGGTCGTCGAGCAGTCCGCCGGTCATCACGTGGACGCGGAGCCGACGCAGCAACGGCTCCTCGGCGTCCGGCGCGTTCAGTCGTGTGGCGACGACGGCGCGGCAAGCGGGTTCGGAAGAGGCCGGCCGCGCGTACGGGGCTGGATCGATGGGCATTCCGTGGCGGCGCTGCAGTTCGGGTGCGCCCTGGGCCAGCTTCTCTGCCTCGCCGGGCTCCAACGTCAGGACGATCATCCTGGTTCGCCAGGTCAACTGGTCGCCGTAGTGCCATCGCAACCGCAGCCGAACCGGCTCTGCGGAGAACGCGAACGGGCACGCGGGATCGGTGAAGTGCGTGATCTCGATCGGCACGGGAACGGTCGTTCAGCGAGTGAGGGGCGGGGGGAGCGAGCAGAGGTCGAGCGTCAGGTTGACACGCTCGATCGTTCCGTGCTCGAAGTGGCTGGCGGCCTGGTGCGAGCTGCCCTTCGTCGTCCGGGAGTGCCAAGTAACAGACTGTCGCTTGGCGCACCTGGCGGTTGCCCTAGCAGCCGGATTCGGTCTCGGGCGGTCGCAGGCTGCTCCACCCGCTGACCCGCGCCGACCGGTAGCTCGCCTCAAGGGGCGTGAGGGTCTCCTGCGCCACGACGAGCTCCGTGCGCGGGCGGTCGTTGCCGATCCGGATCCTGTAGGCCGGCAGGCCGCCGACCGACGTCGGGCCGATGAGAACGTCGCGACCGCGAACGAGCCGCGCCTTCAGAGCGGCGAGGTAGAGCGAGCGGCTGCCGGCAAGGTAGGCCTTGACGGCGCGCAACTCGAGGCCGGTGGGCGAGCGGTCGCCCTCGGGAATCTGCGAGCGCACCCGCCGTCCGACGAGGAGCAGGCGCTCTCCGTCTCCAAGCTGGATCAGCCGACGACGCGCCGCCAGCCGCCGGCAGGAGGCCGACACGCTGCGGCCTTCGAGGTGGAGGACGGCGCCGCCGCTGCGCCAGCTCTGCAGGCGCTCGACGACGCGGATTCCGAGCCGCTCGTCCCCCGTCGGGGCGGCCAGGCTCGAGATCAGGCCGAAGGAGCCGAACCCGATCAGCGCCGCGCCGGCGACGGCCCCGGCGAGCGTCACGACGACCGCGCGCGACCTCACGGCCACCGATAGAGGATCGTCATCGAGCCCACGACGAGCAGCACGCCCCCCACGAGCCGGAACGAAACGTCGAGCCAGCGCCGGCGGCCGGCGAAGGCAAGGCCGGCGTAGACGGGCAGCGCGAGCAGGCCGAAGCGCGAGACCGACGTGAACGTTCCCGTGAAGAGCGGGAGCAGGACGATCAGTGCCCCCGAGACCACCCACCCGCGGGGGACGCCGGCTCGCAGGGCCAGCCCGAGGCAGACGACGTAGACGAGGCAGAAAACGGCGTCGCGCCACAGCCACTCACCCTGGAAAGCGTCGCTGCTCAGCAGCTCCTCGACCGCACGCACGGGGCCGTCAAGCGACAGGATCCGTCCCCAGGCGCGCTGTGCGGTCTGCGACGCGAGCGGGTCGCCAAACGTGGTCCAGGCGTATGCGATGAAGGCGCCGAGAGCCGCCGGCGCGGCGAGCACCGCGGTGAGCGCGCTCCCACGCTCGTTCGGAGAGAGCTCGCGCCAGCGGCGGGCCGCGAGCACCGCGAGTGGAAGGGCGAGGAAGACACCCTCCGGCCGGGCCAGCGTCGCGAGCGCGGCAGCGAGGCCCGCGAGCAGCCAGCGTCGCCGTACGGCGAGCAGACCGGCGAGCGCGACGGCTGCCAGGGCCACTCCCTCCGGGTAGAGCATCGAGAAGACGAAGCCGAAGGGAAACAAAGCCGCGTAGATCGCCATGCGCTTCGCGTCTGCGTCCGTGAGCCACGTGCGACCGAGCTCGTAGAGGGCGAGCAGGCCGACGAGGAAGCCGATGTTCGCGAGCAGGAGCCCCCCGACGCTGTGAGGGATGCCCACCGCGCCGAGCGCCTTCATGAGCGCGGGATAGAGCGGGAAGAACGCGATGTTGCTCTGGTCCTGCGGCACGACAAGGTAGCCGTGCTCGGCAACCGTCCGGTACCAGCGGCCGTCCCAGGCCTCGAGCAGCGCGAACGGGTGCTCGCTAATGCTCGGATACCACGACTCGCGCGGCCACCGGAGCGCCTGGGCGGCGAGAACCGCGGCGAAGACGAGCACCCTCGACCCTGCCCACCACAGAGCGATCGAGCGGTAGGCGGAGGCGCGTTCCGAGCCGCCGAGCACCCGGATCCCGGTCGACCACGCTCGCAGCGGCACGGAGACCCGCAGGTCTGGAGCGCTCTCGAGCGAGGCCGCCAACGGTCGGTTCGACTCCTGCGTGATGGACGTCTCCTTCTCTCAGCCGCGAGCGCGGGTTCGGCTTCATCTTTCCCCGAGACCCGTGAGGCGGCAGCGTACCGAGCAGGCGAAAGGCGTCACCCGTGTGCTTGCTTCGTTCCCGCGGGTGCGGTAAAACGCGACTCCTAGGAGGAGAGTCATCCGT